>Ga0325401_1000471_pt1 | contig 28951 bp, 12 predicted proteins | sample PopdelMetagenome_FD_205666 | JGI IMG/M metagenome (GOLD analysis project Ga0325401, IMG submission 205666) | Populus deltoides microbial communities from Bellville, Georgia, United States - Xylem-PdKOR-R2 | ecosystem: Host-associated > Plants > Phyllosphere > Stem > Wood/Secondary xylem | place...
TTAACATTTCATAAATTATTTCAAATAAAATAAGTAACAATCAAAAGAATGATGATCAAATTTGATAGATAAAAAATTTCAATAAAAAAATGATAAGGAAAAAACAAATAACTATTATAAAAATGAGGACCAAAGTTAATATAAAAATTAAATTTTAAGAGATGAAATTGAAAAATAAAAATTCAAAACAAAATATATATAGCAATCAAAAGTTCGAGGACCAAATTTGATATAATTAGCAAATAATATGACATTTCTAAATTTTTCACAACTTCTGGAAAGTGTTTTCCGCCCAAATTTTTCAGGAAAACACTTTCCTGGAAACCAAGCCAAATTTTTCTTTGACTGGAAAGTGTTTTCCGTTGACCAAATTTTCTAATAGCAAACAAACACAGGAAATTTTAAAAAGTGATTTCCCGAAAACCACTTTCCGGGAAACAAACATAGCCTTAATCAAGAACTTAGTATGAAAGTCACTCAACCACACAAAAAGATAGCAAGAATGATGATTTCTTTATTAAAAATAGTTTTTTTTCTCAAAAAGTCTCTACAAAAAAAATATCATACTAGAAATAATCCTAAGTCTAATAGGATATTCATAATGAATATGGATAAATCTAATAAATAATAATAACCCAATGAACCCAAATTTAAATAAAGGTTCTAATTGCTCTAAAAGACCTAATAATAATTAAAAGATAAATAAAACAATAGATTATCTAATTTAAATAAGACTAATCTACTAGTATAATCGAAGTTCAACTTCAAACATATGGTTCTCTCTCATCTTAATAAATTAAAAGGTGTAGCATATATCATTGAAGAACTATGGATGTATACTTTCCAATGCAACTAAAATCATATTAATGAAAGGTCAAAACTAACATATTTGAATCTTCTTATTCCAATCTTTTTGTAATATCTGAATGCCTACCCACAAACCCTTTGTTGTTACCCATTTTTTACCCAACAAAAAAATCAAGACAAGAAAGAAAATTCAAAAATACAAGAGGATACACATGAAGAAAGTCTAGAAGATTGCCCAAGTTTGTGGTGAAGGACCAAAATAACATGTGTAAAAGTTGAAGGATCAGAATGTATAAAATTGGCAAAACTAGTGATCCAATTCTAATTGAAAAAAGACCCATTTAGTGAATTTTTTTTATTTGGGGTAAAGAAATACAAATTGGATAAACAAAGACCCCATGAGGATTTTAGAAGGCTTAATTAATTTTATTAAGGACTTAATTGCAAGGGAAATTAGTTTTTTAAAGTCAATTTGGGTGTTAATTAGAAGAAATTGAAGTTTGGAAAGTTTAATTTGTCAAATCAAGGGCTTAACTAAAAAAACTTTAAAGTGTGATAGCCAATCAGGGGTTTGATTGAGGAAATTCAAAACGAAAGACCAAATCATAAAAGATGTGAGACTTCAAGGGTTGAAATTGACTAAATCAGGGGGTAAATTGAAGAAAATAAAATTTTTGAAAAATGATGTTAAACTTGATGATTGAGTTTGGCAGGGGTCAAATTGCATGAAAATAAGAATTTGAAAGGCAATTAGAGGTGCAATTAAAAGTAATTGGAAGAATAGCGATTAAAATAAAATATGTCAGATTCCAAATTAAAAAGCCTAATTTCTAGGGATTTAACTTAGATGATGCGTCGCTCACCTACTATTTATCTCTTTCCTTGGCAATTTTAGATGATCGAGTTAGCACCTTCCAAGAGCTCGTTGTAGAGTTTTAGACCTCCAAATGACATGGGGATTTTTGCAAATGAAATAAGAAGATCCCCTTTAAAACACCATTTCCATGAAATTGGACATTTACATCTCAGTTCTTCCATAAAAGTCTCCAACATTTTATCCCTGATCAACCATTACTACATTTTCAAATTATAGGTTGATCGAGTTGTCACTTTCAAGCGAATGAATGTGGAGCTACAGACCTTCAAATAGAGCAATGATAGATTAAAAAAAAAATATATGCATCTCCTCTACCAAGTTCAGGTGGTCTCCAATGATGTTTACATCGGAGTTTCTCCAACGAAGCCTTAAAAGTGGTCAACTCAGTCAGCCTTAACTGAGATACCTAATTTTGCAAAACCACCTAACTTTTTTATGTGTTCACACTTAAGAACTCCCGTAAATGTATTTCAGCTAGGAAAAACCACCATCCCCGAAAACCATTGAAGGACAAAGGTTCTAGCTATTAAGATTTATCCAGAGCTTTTTTATTTTGATCACAAGACTAAATTTTGATCAATATTTGAGAGAATCCACCAAAAAACCTAGAAAAATCCTATGAATACCCCTAGAAATCAAAGAAACAAATAGAGAAAAACATGAGGTAAAAAAAAACCCCTAGTGTGAAGGTTCAAAGACTTAATATGGAAATTCTAGCAAGCTTTGGAAATAATAGAAAAGGAAAGGGAAAAAAGGAATGAAAAGAAAAGGGAGGTAGCAGCCTATAGCTAGCAAGCTTGGAGAAAGTATACCTATATGAAAACTCAAGGGTGGAGTCTATATGGACTGCCTATTCATGCTTTCTTAATGTTTAATGATGTTTTTTTTTTTAATTTTTTTGGCATTATTTTGTGTTTTAGCATTTATGTGGATTAATGAATAAAAATTTTGTTTTGATTGATTAATCCTATTTTGAATTTGTTGTTAATGTTGTTGGGATGTTTAAAAGGTATTTGTATGTTTGGTTTTGACAGAGCATAGTAGTTTTGGAATCTATTAAAGGTAGCATTAGGTGTTTGATGACTTTTTTCTAAGTTGTTAAGGCATGTTTTTGGTTCCTGAGTTTAGTTTGGGTCTCCAAATATTTAAAAAATTAGTTTTGGATTGAGTTTTGATGTTTTTATTGGCTAATAATAATGTTACAGTTTTGGAAGATAAAATCTTATACATGTTCTTGATGATTTGATATTATTTGTTAATGTTTTTTTATTCAAACATGTTTGTTTATGATAATGTGGTTTGTTGGGGCTAAGAGAGCTTGGTTTGTAAGCCTAAAAAGTATTTTTTGGGTTTGACAGCGTATGTTAGGTTTTATGGGCAACCTGAGGTCATGTTCATCCAAAGAACATTGTCTTGAGTGCTAATTTTAGATTTTCATTTTGATTTGATTTTGGTTTCTGCAAGTTCATATATCATAATTAGTAAATAATCTAGGGTTTTCATGCATCTGTAACATGTTTTATGGGTTCTAAACTTAGAGTTCTGGTTTTAAATTAAAACCTATTTTGACAAAAATCATGATGTTTGAGTACTAATTGAAGCAAATGGATGCTTGATTTTTTTATCTATGCTTGATTGCGAACAAAACATTACCTTTTATCTCTTGAAATCTAGTTCGGTTCAATGTTTACATTGCTGGATTTGAGTTTGAATGTTCTTCATTGTTCTTTGTGTTCTGCGTTTTCCTTGGTGTTTAATATGTTTTCGTTAGAAAAATTTATGTTTTGTGTTTTTTTTTTAGTTTTGATTCTGTTTTGGTTTAAATCTTTGTTCTAGTTTAGTTTTGGGTTAAACCTGGTTTTCTTTGTTCGGTTCATGGTTAAACCAGTGTTATTGGGTCGACCTGGTCGGGTCAAAACATGGTCAAATACTTAACGCTTTGTTGGTTCGCCATTGTGGTCTAGGCATACGAGCCCATAATAAATTCCAAATGTCAGATTTATTCATGGGAGTAAATCTTTATTCTAAGCCATAGACAAAACATCAGTTAGGAACCTATCAAAACCTTTAAACCATATACAGACCACACAATGCAACTTACCTCTAGTAAGGTGCGCTAGGGGTGTTAAAACCTTCTTTAGCCACAACAAGTCCCTTACCCTTAGAATTTCTTATAAGACCAGTACACCCAGATCTTTTAATGACCTTAAACCAAACAACTAGGTAGCAACTCCTCGATCTCGATGTTCTGTTACGTCGCGCGCCCACATGTGATAGAATGACAACTACACTGGGGAATTTCTTCTTTTTTTTTTAACAGTTTTGAACTAGGGTTTGTGTGTTTTATGTGGTTTATTTGATTTGATGTGTTTAAATTTTTGCATTTGGCTTATTTTCTTTACACTTAGTATGTTTTATTCTGCTCATGCATGCATATATGTTTGATATGGATGAATGTCTTCATACATCAATACTTTATTTGTGATATATCACTTTGTTGATTTTTTTATTTTTACTCTAGGCTAAAATTAAGAAAAGATAAAAGATTGAAGATCAAGTACATAATTTTTCTTTGTTGTGTTTGGTAAAATTAAGAATCTAAACAAAGTGATTTTTTTTTTAACAAACTTTGAAATAATCAGAGAAGAATATTTTTTTTAAACAAAAAAGACCCTAGCTGAAACTAGGAAGAAAAAAAATCAGAAACGATACAAACTAAATATTAAAAAGATATAACCTTATAATAACATAAGCTCTGATACCAATTGATGTAGATACCTTCCAATATACACTAAAATCATATTTAAATGGTTTGTAATTGACCTAATAAGAATCTACATTGGAGGACTAGAGTTATACACAATGTTCACTCTCACCTTACACCTATAAAAAGATGCTAATGAGTTGTATAAAATCACAACAAAGTTGATCAATCCTTCAAAGAGTTACAACTTAGTATGAGAATCACCCAATCACATAATTACAACTTAGTATGAGAATCACCCAATCACATAAAAGATAGAAAAGAATGCCATTTTTTATATTAAAAATAGTCTTTTTTTTTCTTAAATAGTCTCTATAAAAAAGTATTTAAACTAGAAAGAATATCAAGTTTAATAGAATATCCTTAATGAATATTCATAAACCTAGTAAATAAGAATAATCCAATGAACCTAAATTTAAATAAAGACCCTAATATCTCTAAAAGGCCTAATAATAACTAAAAGATAAATAAAAAATAGCCAAACTAATTTAAATAAGACTAATTATTTTTCTAATATATTGTAGAATCAAAGCCCAATTTCAATTGCATGATTCTCTCTCGTCTTAATGAATTAGAAGATGTGTCATATATTACCAGAAATGCATGGATGCCTAAATTTCAATGTAACTAGAATCGCATTAATAATCTATTTGGAGCTCCAATTATGACTAAAATAGTAGCTAAATGTCAAAACTGATAGATTTAAAATTTTTTTCCAATTTTTTTGTAATGTTTGATTGCCTACCTACAAGTCCTTCTTGAATATGAATTAAATTAATTAAGGCTTGTACTTCGTTATTTAATATCTTATTGAATTCCATTTTAGCCTATGTGTGTCCTGAAGAAGTCTATTGAAAATCTATTTGAACCTCTTAACCCCAAGTCTTGTCACTTGACCACCTAGAATCTCTAACAGTTCTCTTAGTGTTGCTTGGATCGCATCAGTTGATTGAGAGTTGGGTTTCATAATTTTCTTGTTTGATTTCTATAGGGTAATTTTGTTTTCATGACTTGGATCACAGGTTTAGTTCATTGGAATTTGGGCTTCATAATTGTTTTTATTTGTTTTCTATGAGGTAATGATGTTTTCATGACTTGGGTCATGAGTTTAGTTCGTTGGGATTTAGGCTTTGTAATTTTTTTAATTTACTTTCTGTTAAGTTATCTTGATCTTATAACTTGAGTTATGGATTTGATGGGTTAACCCGTGATAACTCATATTATTATTATTATTTTTTAATTATTTCTTTTTCTAATTTTGTTATTTAACAATGAGTTGGTTTAAAACTAGTTTTTGTAATTTTTTTATTTGTTTTTTATGGGATAATCTCATTCTCATGATTCAGGTCATAGATTTAATTAATTGGGAATTGGGCTTCATGTTTTTTTTTTCAATTTGCTTTCTATTAAATTATTTTAGTCTCATAACCCAGGTCGCGAGTTTGCCAAGTTAACACATGATGACTTTGATTATTATTTTTTACTTAAAAAGAACAAAATTGTTTCTTTTTCGATTTTGTCCTTTAATAATAAGTTGGTTGAGATTTGAGTTTCATAATTTTTTTTCAGTTAGCTTTCTATGGTGTAATCTCGCTCTCATGATTTAGGTTAGGAGTTTGGTTGATTGAGAATTAAACTTTGTAATTTTTTTTTCCCGATTTTATTAAGTTATCTTGATCTCATGACCTCGATTATAGGTTTTTTGAGTTAACCTGAATTGACTCATACTGTTTTTTAATCGTTTTTTTTTTTATAATTTCATCATTTAATAATTGGTTGATTTAAAGCTGGACTTCATAATGTTTTTCAAATTGCTTTCTATAAGGTGATTCCATTCTCACGACTCGGTTAATAGGTTTAGCGAGTTTAACTAGGTTGACTCGAGCCATTTTATATTTTTTAAAATTGATTCTTTTTCTTCATCCTTCAATAGTTTATCTTATTGAAATTTGGGCTTCCTATTTTATTTCCTTATGAGGTTATTATGTTTTCATGATCTAAATCACAGGTTATCCGAGATTGATCCAAATGAATATAATATATCACCATATCAATATAAAAAAACAGTGTCATATGATATGTTACCATCTTAGTGTTTTAAAAGGATATTGTCCAATATATATCAAATTTCTATTGTTACTTATTTTATATTAAAAAATTATATTAACAACGACTTTATATTCTCATATTAACTAAAAATCTAGTTTAATAACTAATTATTATAGTGCACGGTAAAAATATTTTTGCGGCATTATGGCACGTGTGAATCTGGTCAGCATATAAATTGATTTTGAAATAAAAAATCCCAAACCCTAAAAAATTTGAAACATAAACATATTAAAAATCACCAGGATGATGTAAATTTTCCCACTTCAAGTAAAACTTGGAATATCTTTATATAAAAAGATGACTGTAAACTTTATGTAATAGGAGAGTCCGGAAGTATTTAATGAATTATGAAGCAAAAGTATCTAATGGATAATGAATACACTTAAAGTAAATCAATATGGTTTGGATAAATGGGTTATTCATTTAATCGAATCTTGCACATTAAAAAAACCATAAATGAAGTCTAAATTGCTAAAAATTCAAGTCCGGAGTTGAAATATTAGATACCACAATCAGAAGTTCATTTATGTAAAGAAGAAATGGTAAAAATGACCTTTTCAAGTGTTTTTTTTTGAAAAAAATTAAAATAATATATTTTTTTATTTTTTAAAATTTATTTTTGATATCAGCATATTAAAATAAAATAAAAATACTAAAAAATATTATTTTAATTCTTTTAATTTTAACAAAAAAAAAAAAAATTAAAACTCATTCCTGAAAAACCCTATTTCAACTAAAATGTATGCCATAGGCAGGCAAATCCGTGCCCTTTTTTTGCTATGGCTTTTCTTGAATTTCAATGGTTTGGATGTGACTTAGATTGACACCTGTCAGTATGCCATTGGCTTTTTTTGACGTAAGCCAACGAAAAACTTAAGCGGAGGAGGTTCTTAAATGGCCAAAAAAAGGAAGTACAAGGCTTGTAAAAATATATTAAATTAATATTTTTTATATTTTAATATGAAAATAAAAAATATAAAAATTTAATATATATCTTTTTTAAAAATACTTTCAGGAAAATATTAAAAAAAAAAAAAATTTCAGCACTTCAAAACGGGCAGAGCACAGCGAGACAGCAACACCAAAACCCAAGAACAGTGAATGAACCCAGCCAGAGCGAAGATTAAAAAAAAACCAACCAATCAGATTTAAGCAATTATTGTCCACACGTGTAAATCCCGCATCCTCCACGCTCGTTTTCTCCACCACCACCTCACCTTTCCTTCTTCCACATTTCGCCGTCTTATTTCTAACCCCCCTCCCCACTTTGTTGTTTCCCATTACCCCCCCTCCCCCCCCTCTTTTTCACTGACAATTATCGTTTTCGCCGTCGCAAAAAACCGAACAACACCGACGAACTCAGCGCCACCGATTTTTCGATGGCCTCAGCAATCTCCGAGCGAGTTGAGCTCGCTAAACTCTGTAGCTCTCGAGACTGGTCGAAAGCAATTCGAGTTCTCGACTCGCTCCTTGTTCAGTCTTGTGCTATTCAAGATATCTGGTCCGTCCGTTTAATTTGATTGATCTTCAATTTTCTTTGATCGATTTGTTAATTGTAAACGTGAATTTGATTTTTTTTTGTTTGGATACAGCAATAGAGCGTTTTGTTACAGTCAATTAGAGCTACACAAGCATGTGATTAAGGACTGTGATAGAGCGCTCCAGCTAGACCCTACGCTTCTTCAAGCTTATATTCTCAAAGGTGCTCTAATTCTCTTCTCCCTCCCTCCCTCTCTCTCTTGTTTAGATTAGATTAGATTAGATTGCATGAGATTGCTGAAGCAATTATTGCGTCTTATTTTTCTTTTTATTAATTTTATATTAAGGAATCCAGTTATCAGCTTGCATGATTGATTTTTATTACCGGAAAAGAATTTTGATTCTGCGTTTTTGAAGGGAGAAAAACAGTGATAACTGGTGTTGCTTGCTTGTTAGATATGCAAATAATTGGTTTATAATGTTGTCTTCTCTGTCTCTCTGAATTGGTAATGCTTTTTAGTGTCTTTATTCATCAGGTTTGTGGATTTCTGGCTGAGTGGTGTAGGAGTTGCTATTAAATTATGTCATGAACAGTTTAATGTGAAAACAAAATTTGAATTTAGTTAATGAAAAAATTAGTGGGCTATGGAAGTGGTAATGGTTTTCCAAATTCTGGGTGAAAACACCAGAATGACAATTGGTTCATTATTGTGGAAGAAACTAGGTGTATAATTAGCATTTATCAGATAGAAAATAAAGAGTGGATGACACGCAGGAGTATGAACATCATGTACCGTCTTCAAAGAATAATATAATTTGGAATGTAGATTCTCTTTTTTTCTCTCACATACTCCTGCTTCTCTTTCAGAAATGTAAATTGATCAAAAGTTAAAAACTTACTTTGCTTGCCTGTTTGAACAAGGAAATCATCATTTTGTTATCACATCCTTGTTTGGTTGTTTGGTGTAAGTGTGTAACTTCTGATCCATGCGAGAATAGATTGGATTGTCTTACCTTATTATCTTCGAAGAATGATAGAAAGTGATATAAATTGGTTTTGTGACTCTTATCAAATTTAATTGAGAAAATATTATGCATTGGGCTCATGTGTTCTATTCTGATGCTAGCCTCCTGCTCATTGTCATCTAGGTCGTGCATTTTCATCCCTAGGAAGGAAAGATGATGCTCTTTTGGTGTGGGAACAAGGCTATGAACATGCTCTGCATCAATCTGCAGATCTAAAGCAGTTGCTAGAACTGGAGGAGCTCTTGAAGTTTGCAAAACAAGACAGGAGTGCTGGTTGTGGAACCCATGTCGTTGAATCTAGATTGTCTATGTATGCATCTGAATCTCAACCTCATAGCAAATCAGATGAAACTTCTAAGCACCAAAATAAATTGAGTGACATCTCTAATTTATGCAGAGGGTCAAGGAATGTACTGGGGATCCATAGCAAGTCTGGAGATAATTTTGAGATACACAAGGGGATAAGTGATGAAGTTGGAAGGTCACTTCAGCTTGTTCCTGAATCAGGATGTCATACCAATGAAAAATCTAGTGAAACCAGTAAAAATCCCAGTAAAGCGAGTGATAAATCTGAGTTGTGCAGTGAGCTAAGGGATGCTCCTGAGATCTGCTGTAAATCTGGGGATAATTTTGACATGGATAATGGGCTAAGTGATAAAGCTGAAGGAAATCAAAAACCTGGTGTCCTAGAGAATGATAATCATGATATTCTTGATTTGCCAAATCATGTTTCTGAATCTTGTAGTGGTGTAAGCAATGCATCGGAACTATCCAGTAGGTTATCTATGATACCTGGCAACTTAGGAGATACAAGTGAAATTCTGAGCAAGTCAAGTAATAAAGTGAACATGCATAATGAAGTAACTGATGAAACCAAAGGAAATAAAAAATTATGTGTTACTAGGATTTCAAAGACCAAGTCCATAAGTGTAGATTTTCGACTGTCAAGGGGTATAGCACAGGTACTTGTTACATTTTCATCTTCTTATTTTCCTAAAATGTACAGTTGGTGCCTACATCATGCTCTTGATATTTTCATTCTTTTATCTTGTTTAAAAGCAGTAATCTACTCCCCTTGCAGGTTAATGAAGGAAAATATGCTACTGCCATATCTATTTTTGACCAGGTAATTTGTTTTGGCATGAGTGCATGCATCAATTTGATAATTTTCTGTCATCTGGGAATTTATCTTCATGGTCCCTTTTTCTGTTTTCAAAGAGTAGGTGGGTGTGGAAAAGTTGGAACTAATCCTCGTACTTTGGGGCCATTTTTGAAATTTGAATGAACCTTTTGTGATTTCTTTGGCACATTTTATACTCAGATACTGAAAGAGGACCCCACTTATCCTGAGGCACTTATAGGAAGAGGGACAGCACGTGCATTCAAAAGAGAACTAGGATCTGCTATTGCTGATTTTTCAAAGGTATCAAACTTCAGTTCTCTGCAGGCATATGAAAAAATTCCAGCTCTGATTTATAACTGGCTATATGATTTTTGACTTAGGCTATAGAATCAAACCCATCAGCTGGTGAGGCATGGAAGCGGAGAGGGCAGGCTCGAGCTGCCTTAGGGGAATCTGCAGAGGTCAGTGAGATCATTTTAAACTTCTTATGCAAAAAAAAAAAAAGAGAGAGAGAGAGAAAAAAGAAGAAGAAATGTTTGAAATGTCAGTGTCTTTTAATGTATAAAAGAGTTTGTCTTTATTCCCTTTGTCCATATGTTTTGAATCTTTGTTTTTGGTTTTTTAAATGACCATGCAAACAAGCTTATTAAGTTTCCCATAAAAATTATTCGGTTTTCTTAAAAATAAACTGCTTTCTTCCACTCTGCACAGAAACTTTTATTTGCATGTGGAGCGATATTGTATACTCATGGAGTGAAAAAAAAAGGCATCAAACAAACTGGATAGTAGATCTAAAACATTTTTATATTTTTCATATTTATAATTTATCAATATAAAACCATAATTGTTAGTGCCAGTTATTAGTTATTATGAAGTTGTTCCTAATGACTGCAAGCTCTAGGAGCTTGTGATAAGCTCCTACCGAATCACATTTGTGACATAATCATATTGTCTGTTAATACTAGGCCATTAACGACTTGACTAAGGCATTGGAGTTTGAGCCAAACTCTGCAGATATCTTGCATGAAAGAGGTAACTTCTGGAATCTAGATCTTTTCTTGGACTTGAATGTTTTGGTAATCTTCTCAATCAGATGCAGCAAGTGCTGCTCCTTTCACTTCTACTTCTTTGGACTAATTGCAGTAAGTCATGTGAAAAACTACTTGATGTGTCTATTGTATTGGAAGGATCCATAACTGAGTGTTATCTGCACCCTCCTGTAGTTTTTCAGGATTAAAAGTAGTGGTCTTTATTGTTAAATCTTAATATAATTCACTGTTAACATCTTGATATCACAAGTGGAACATTGGCAGACTTTTCTGATACGAGTTGAGTTCTAACTTCTAACCAACATGCTTCTTGATACTGTAACAGAGGTCTCTCTCTTTTTTTCAATGAAGTTTTGCAATGAAACAGAATTGCTAATAATGCAGGAATTGTTAGTTACAAGTTTAAGGATTTTGATGCTGCTGTTGAAGACCTTTCTGCATGTGTGAAGCTTGATATGGATAACATGTCTGCCTACACATATTTAGTCAGTACCGATCATATGAAACTATGCTGATTCTACACTTGAGTTATATTATAGATTCTATTGATGATCATGCACTGACTGCATGTTTGACTTTAATAGGGTTTGGCATTATCTTCAATTGGAGAATATAAAAAGGCAGAGGAGGCACATCTAAAGGCAATCCAACTTGATCGCAATTTTCTTGAGGCATGGGCTCATCTAACCCAGGTATCTATGAGATACTATTATCTCTTATATGAGGGGCACAGTTTAGTTGATTTCTTAACTACGGATCGTCATGATAGTTATTGTTGTATTTCTAATGTCAATGCATGCAAGCATTAATTGGCAATAAGACACAGACCATCATGGAGTTGGGCTGATGAGAAAGTCTCTTTACAATTGGCAGGCTTGTACAAAGCATGTTTCCAATATTCTGAATCTACACATTTTTCATTAACATAAAATTATTTATGTTAAATTGCATTTTCTTTGAATTGATACAACATAACAGAAGATGTTGTAGAACACAAGATTAAGAAATTGCTTTGATGATGCATATGTGGATAGTGATTGCGTGAACAAAATAGAGGGGAGTAAAACAATAAATTAGACTTTTATGGATGCAGAGATGAGAGAAAGATGGGGGATGGAGAGACTCAAGTTATCAAACAATTGAAAATTGATGTTTGATCGAGGTATTAGTGAGATAGCAAGGTAGAATGGAGATGAATGAGCATAAAAAGAAAATGCAAGGAATTTGGGAATGGAAAATTAGCAGTTGATAATAGAGTCACTAGGTTATTTTCAATTTCACCCACATACACACATAAAGATTGTGCTATCAGTCTTTGATGTGATGATTCCTTTTTTCTTTTTTGTTTTGTTTTTTAAAATATCTACTTATTGCTTCTTCAAGACACAAGGCAAGTTTGTTAACATACTTCATATCTTACTATATCTGTCTTGATGGTAAACTTATTTCGTACTGAACTTGCTCAACATCTATATACAAATGGGTTCAGCTTCTTATTCTTTGTGGGTTTCCTGTGGTATTTAAATCTGAATGAAACACCTGTAAAGACTAAAATTTTTAGTTAATTGATTCAAAGTCTGAGAGCTTGGTGCACTCAAGGTTGTTAAAATCATTTTTTTTATAGAAAAAACTAGGATCGGTAGAGGGTTGGAAAAATCAAATTGTAAAATCAGAAGTTGTTATAAACTACTAAAATTATGTTTTATAACTACAAATATAACCAGAACAAGTAAAAAAGTGCTCCACTGTCCGTCACTTATCCCATCCCATCCCATCCCATCCCATCTTGATTTTATGTCCACACTTTTAATCTATTGTTTTTTATGAAGATTGAAACTACTAAATTCAAATATCCTTATCATTAAGCCACATAAATTACCAGGTTAATAAAACACACTTGTATAAAAGAAGTTATTGATCCAGACCGTCAAATAAAGACTTGATTTGGGCCATGTTCAAATCAAGCACTTGAAAGGACTTTTCTTCCGTGCAGAAAACTTTGTAATCATTTGGTCAAATATCCAACACAACAACATTATTAAACCATGTAGTTTCTTTCTTATCTACTCTATTTTTCTGTTTTCCATCTTTACTCCATTAAAGTGCCTGAAATCTTGTAAGAGTGATTCTAGTTTGTTTTCCTATACTTTATCAATCACTCTTCTTGCTCAATTGTTCTCATCCTTCTTCTTCATAGTTTTAAGTCACACATGTCAGAAGAAAATTAGTCAGAGGATGATTGAAAATAGTGACCAAACTCCATTAGAACACAGAAAATGGAAATGGGATGAAGGAGATAAGAGAGTAGGTAAAGAGAGTGTAAGTGACAACTATAGATTCAGTAAATAATAGTAAAAGGAGGCAGGCATGAGAGAAGGGTTAGTTTTGTCACTGTATCAAAAACTCCTAATCCCTTTCAATTTTGAACTCCTTAAAAATGCGGGTAAACTCGTGATTTTAAAGAGCTTGACGTTTCAATTACTGATCTCATTCTAGTAGGATTTTCTAGAGGAGTTAAATCATAGGTCAATTTTAAAATGTAAAACTTGAGAATCATACAATCCAAAATGTGATTTTGATAGCCTTGGGTATAATTGAACATTGATTCCTGTGTTTTTTAGAACTAACAAAATAGTCTCTTGTCATTTTATTTACAAGGTAAGGCTTTCGTGGCTTTGTAACTTCATTCCTTGTTAGTTATGCTTTATAGGGAATATGGTGTTGGTTTTAAAAGCACAAGGATTAAAATTTAACCCGCAACTTTAGGAATTTAAATTGCATTATTTAAAGTCTGTTCATGCTATCCTCACTAGAGGTTGGAAATAGTCATGATTCATTGTGTCTTCAGAGCACTATAGAACTATGCTGCACCAGGTAGCTCCCACCATTTTACTTAGTGTTAAAATTATAAAGAAAAAAACTGCATTGCTAGTTTTGAGTGAAGCAGTTCTGTACATGTTTGTATTTCAATTTGTCTTTTTGGCAGTTCTATCAAGATATGGCAAACTCAACAAAAGCTTTAGACTGCATCAATCAAGTTCTCCAAATTGACTCAAGGTAACTGTCATGTCTGTTCCATTCTGTTCCTCTTCTGGATGAGTATGCTTACCTTCTGGTATCTGGTTCTTCCGATCCATTTATAAGCTTTTTTGAATTATGATTGTTATTGTTACTGCTTTTAATAGGTTTGCAAAAGCATATCATTTGCGTGGGCTGCTGCTTTATGGAATGGGTGAACACAGGTATTTTATACCAAATAATTGATGCTCTGTGAATTATTTGAGTTTTTATTTAGTTGAGAGGTGGTTCTCACAATTAACTTTTGTTATCTTTGGGACCAATCCATTGATGATGCTATGAGAAATTGGGAAGAATAATTTACTGTAATAATAAAATGAGAGGGTTGTTCACAGTTCTTTGTGGATTTGCTTAACATGATGTTACCGTTTGCTACATGACAATAAAAACTGTAATGTCAAATAATAACTTGGTCTTCTGTCCTAGTTCCAGGGTGATGATCTAATAATAACCTCATCATCTGATTACATAGCTACTGATGCATTTAGTTTTCCTGTTCTCCTGATATTGTTATTTAACTGCCTCAGCATTCCCATTTTATGTGTGGATCCATGATTTTGATGCCCAATAACAACAAAATAAGTGTACGGCAAAGCATTTCCATTCATTTGTGTTCTTATGCTTGAAGAACATCCATTTTGTATGTCCTGTCTGAGTGCTGCATATTGAATAGTGAAACGTCTTCATGTTTGTCAGCAATAAGCCATTCTAAAGAGAAATCAAATCTTACAACACCAAGCAGTTACTTCTGATGCAATGTTAACTGATTTAGCCTTTTTTGTTTCTTTTCTAGTTTTATCTATTGAATTGCACTTCTGGTTGATGGTCCCTCATTTTAGCATGATTTTTGTATAGAAATTTGTAGAGCTTCCTTTAGTGTTATAAAATTGAGATGCGACTGAGAGTTGGGTTTTGGATTGTGGTAATCATTTGCCAAGCCTTAATGGGATACTTTGACATTGCTTCATTGTATTCTTTTCATGCATTCTAAACTCTGTTTCTCCTTTTTTCCTCTCAAACCATAACACAAAGGCTATCAATTCTTCATAACATCTAATTTCTTGAATGTCTACCATAAGCATTGGAATTAAAGAATTTGAAGAAACTTACAAGGTTTATAATGCATCAAAATGTGGGAGTCTTTGAAAGTCCCTGTTTTATGAATCTTATGCTTTTGAGTATGAACAACTTACATAGCAGACTTTTAAATATTACAATCAATAATTTCTGTTTAATTTACACAGTATAGAACAATCAAAATGTGCAGTCTTTGAAAGTCCCTGTTTTATGAATCTTATGCTTTTGAGTATGAACAACTTACTTAGCGGACTTTTAAATATTACAATCAATAATTTCTGTTTAATTTACACGGTATAGAACAATAATTTCTATGATAGATGTGTAGTTCCATGAACGAACTTTACTGAGGAAGGCAGAAAGACTGTCATGCTAGCCTATTAAGGAGTAGTGAGAGAACATATTATGGATAAGGGGAATGGAGATAGTGAAATGAAGAATGAAATTTCTCCCTTGTAATGTAATATTCCAGCATTCTAGAATGGATAAGAAAAGAACAGAATTTCTACAGAAAAAAACGAAGACACTAATTACCTGACTGACAATTTTTAGCAACTTCCTCCAGTTTAGATGCAAGAACCTGGCCAATCTCCCATAAGAATGCACACATGAAATTGAGATAATCTCACATGGTAGTACTTGCATTAAACAGCGATGACTGTAGATTGCATGTGTGGATTTAGAATTGTTTCATCATCAGTGTTGGTGTTTTCTCACCAAGCAAATTGACTTTTGATTGTTGCAGGAAAGCCATCAAGGATTTATCAATTGGGCTGAGCATTGAAAATGCAAACATAGAGAGCTTATATTTACGAGCATCTTGCTACCATGCTATCGGAGAATATGGAGAGGCGGTAATGATTTTTTGTTTTTCTTCCATTTGTTCTCATTTCCCATAACAGAGTTGACCCCCTTAGATTACAGGTTCTTGAATAGCATTTATTTATTTAATGTTTCTACAAGCAATCGACTTTAATTTGTGGGTTATATTCAAATTCATAACTTGTATTTTTTTTCTTCAAATCTTTTAGGACATAATTTTCAATATAATTCAACAGTAGCAATTCACATACATTTGTCTTTTGGAAGTTTTTTATCCAATCCATTAGAAACTGTGAATATGTTCTCCTTTTACTTTTCTTTAGCATATATCACACTACTTCTATAATACATCTTGTTTGTGGATAATTTTTTTATATATGCTGAATTATCTATTTGTAGTTTGATATTTTAAACTTTTTTCTCGAAGCTCAATTTATATTTGATTTAGTTAGAATGCAAGCCGACATCTGAACAACTAAAATGAAGATATGTGAAGCTACTAAAAGAAAATGAGCATTCAACTTCTTTATATTTTGTTTATAAGTCTTTTATTACAGAGTACAGACCCCCTTTTTTTTTGTACTCACCATCTACACTTGGGAATTGACTGAAATTTTGGTCAGTCTCAATAACATGTTAAATCTCTACAACTATTTTTTCCATCAGTTTTCGTAACATTTATTTGATGGTAACAGGTTAAAGATTATGATGCTACACTTGATTTGGAACTAGACTCAATGGAGAAGTTTGTGCTCCAATGCTTGGCCTTCTATCAGGTAGGGTTTGACTTAATGGTATAGCTTATTACTTGTTAGACATGTGCCCTGTAGTGCTCTTCTTTTGAATATTTAAATTATTCCAGGTATTCAAGAATGCAACTGGTAGCCATAACCACCATTTGCACTGTATATGATTATATATGCAGGGTTGCTAACTTGCCCAATCCTTGAGCAAGTTGGCCTTGTGCCACTTTTATTGAATTTAAATTACCCCTAAATATAGTGTTTTTGAGCTTTTAAATGTCAAATCAGTGAAAATGAGGAAAACCCTTCAACTCTCTCCCATCAAAGCATGGTTCTCTCTCCGTAGCTCTTGTTTTCTATGCTTTGATTGCTGAACAAAAAATTTTCACATCTGAAAAGTTTGGAGAAATCTATGATGATTTTTGTTACTGAAATCACTGCTTTTGATATGGAAGAAATATATATATATATATATATATATATATATATATATATATATATATATATATATATATTGAATTGCTATCTGATTGTTTGCTCACAATATAATGATTAGATTATATTTATAATCTTGACGCATTTAAAACTTGTGTCATACTAGAAGACAGGAAAAGGTTCAAACTTGACTTTCAAAAGAAAAGAAGTTCAACCCTGTAGTGTACACAGTTTTTTCAATTTTCAAAGTTCGTTATTTAATTGCGTAAAGATTGGCATGTGGGTTCCTATTGGTTGATTAAAAAATTGAAGTGGTAAGTGAATTCAATTATCTCTTATAAATTGATCATGAAAGGCCTTTCTGTTTGTTTGATTAGTTCAAAAACTGCAGTGAAGAGAGAAAAGATGTGAAGGGAGAATAAGTGAGATGAAGGTTTTTGTTAGCTTGACATGTATCCGTAAAACCCTCTTTCTAAGGGTAAACTAAGTCTGGGAAAAATAGGCACAAGGGGTGCACAAGTTAGCACCCCCTATATGTAATATAAACATTTTAAGTTTTGAAACTTATTTTGGACTTTGTTTCAGCATAAGATTGGAATTACCTGGTCACCATGTTGAATAAGATGTTCTTACTTCCCTTTTTCATAATACAATTGTTTGGCTCGTGAGTTGAATATGCAGAATACAGGTGGCCTCTACTGTACCTTCTTTCGCATTCCAGCAGCAATGCCTTTTAAAGAATATTAGGTTTTCTTTTCTATGAATTTTGAAACATTACAAAGAAGTATCATAACTGCAACATTTTATTTAGCCACTTATTTCCTTTTTTATTTTAACTGAAAGCTTTATGTTTTAAGCGCCATTTGTTTTTTCAACTGATATCATAATGTAGTCAATCCACATGTAATTTAGAGTGACATGGTTTATTACGACAATGCCTTTGCTTTTACTGAGGCATTGGAGACAGCCCCGTACTATTTAATAAACCAATTGGGTAGTTATCACATTTAAACCCAAGGAAGTGTACAACTGACCCTAATTTTTGAAGAAAGGGGGTTCTAAATTAAACTCTTTTATTTTGCAGAAAGAAATTGCTTTGTACACAGCTTCAAAAATCAACAGTGAGTTCTGCTGGTTTGACATTGATGGAGATATTGATCCTCTGTTTAAGGTGATAGTTATTGAGAAATTTACTTATTCCACAATCTCATACTCTTTGCTATTACTGCTTTACATCTCATGCCTTAATTTTAGGGTTTTTGTTTTTGGTATTTTATTTTATTTTATTTTATTGTGTACATGCTTGTGGACTCCATGAATATTTTGTTTTGAGAGCTCACTATAGCGTTTTAGACTTTTCTTTCAGATATAATATCATATTGTGTGATTTACTATTCATCCATCAACTTGCATGTTATTAACTTAATTGGAAAAGCACTTTGGTCTGAATTCCAACAGCCTTGATAAAATTGGGAAGAAATAGCAAAACACTTCCTCAGTGCAATTTAGACAAGTACCAACTGGCTTGTTTACATTAAAATCTCTCAATGCTTTCATGGACTATTCTGATGAAGCAAAGTGCTTTATAATTGAAATAACTTTCTTTTAGGCGTGTTCTTCATGCCCATATTTACATTGAGTTATGTCATGATGGAATTTTCAGGAGTACTGGTGCAAAAGATTGCACCCTAAGAATGTGTGTGAAAAAGTTTATAGACAACCTCCTCTGCGGGATTCTCTGAAAAAGGGTAAACTTAGAAAGCAAGATTTTGCCACAACAAAGCAGAAGATTGCTCTATTAGCAGCTGCAGATTCGATTGGCCAGAAGATTCAATATGATTGTTACGGCTTCTTATCCAATAGACGACAGGTAACTGATTTTGCGAACATATTTAAATTAATCTTTTTCTTATAGTGTTTCTATGGTTTCTTCATTTTCTTTTTATGTTCTCAGTATTTGTCCATGTAAAATCATTTTGCATCTTTCTTGTTTCCAGAATGATTGTTATATGTGAAGTTTCCATATTATTTTAATGTTTTTTCCATGTAGTTTTGAAATTGAAACAAGTTGATATCATGTTGCACTAGTTCTTGTGGTCGAAGTGACTAATTTGGATGCTAAAACTAAGAATTGATGTGATCAAGTTAGTTACTTGAAACAAAGAATGAATTTCACCTCTGATACACTTGTAGTTTTTGTAATGCTTGTGAATTTTATTGTTTTATTTTCATCTGTTTGGTTCAAATTGAAGATTATAAAACCATTGAGATGTGTTCTTCTCTAACCTTTATTTTTTTGCAGGGTGCTTTGCTTTGTATTTCATCTTACAGTATGGAGCTAGAAAATCCTTATTCTGAGTGTTAGGTTGGCAGACAAAATAGATAGAACAAACATTGTTATGGCATTTAAACGGTTAATGACTGTTAATTCTTAGCTAATGTCAGAAATATAGACCATTTGAAATGGATTTAGGACTTTAAATAATTACAATTTTATTGGAGATTTTATGGATGTGAACATTAAGTATTTCTGATCTACTTCTGCTAGTGTATCAGAGTTTCCTGCCGCTGTTTCAGTTAAAATTGTCTCCATATGTTCCTAAGTGATGTGTCAGACAATCTTGTTAGCCTTGTCATTTCAAACTACACTCGCGAAGCACTATCTAGATTTCTGGTGTTCACATTCTAATAAATGATCCGGTCATTTCTAGAGAATTTCTCACTTATCTGAAGAGGCCTGCTAATAGTCTTATCAGGGTTCACCACAATTTTTCAATTCTCTTTCAAGAAGTAGATTTATTTTTTTTATTTCCTGTCAATTGTCAAAGAATTTGAGTATATTAATAGATTCATTTTCTGTTACATGTCAGCATCGTATGGCAGGATTAGCCATTATTGAAATTGCACAAAAGGTTGCAAAAGCATGGCGTTCTTTACAAAATGAATGGAAGCATTCTAATAAAAGCACATCAAAATATGGTAAACGTGTCCGGAGAAGAATCAACATACCCAGCCAGAATAGAGGTGGGGCAGGTTGTAGTACGAGTAGTTCCTCTGAAACGACAACCTCATATGGTGTTCTTGAAGATAGATCATCTGGCCGTTCTACGATGTCATGGAAAGATGTTTACTCGATGGCTGTCAAATGGAGGCAGATATCTGAACCTTGTGACCCAGTTGTTTGGGTTAACAAGCTAAGGTATCCTCTTCATCTACCAAATTGAGTAAAATCTGTTGGGATTGCATACGTTTTGTAACAGTGCTATTTACCGGTTGTGTGATTTTCATTGCTGCCTTGTTACTTTGTTTGGAATAGAATGACTGAAAACTATGGTTTTAACTATTTTTGGTTATTTTTTTCTTTTTAATGTGAAACATGGCCATCATTTTTATTCTTCATAAAACATTAAACTCAAGCAAAAGCAGTACTGTCAAATCAAGACAACTCCTTTACTATCTCTTACCTTATTCGCATGTGAGTTCCCATTCAAACCTGCACTTTCTGCTACTAGTCGACTCCATATGTAGATCTCACCTTTGTTGAGTTGCTAGAGTTATTCATGTGATGCCGAATCCAAACAATTCAGAAAAAAATTTCTACTTTTGTTTTATGTTTTTGAAAGTTTCAGATGAATGGTTTAATATGCTCTTCCTTTCTCCCATTGTTTGTTTTCGTGTTAATTCGGTATCCTTGCAATTCAGTGAGGAATTCAATTCTGGATTTGGGTCTCACACACCAATGATTCTTGGACAAGCGAAAGTTATTCGCTACTATCAAAATTTTGAAAGGTGATACCTGGTTCTGATTTCTTTTAGATCAATATTGTCTCTATAAATGCTCACTACTGGTTGGCACTGCAGAACATTTGATGTTGCAAAAACAATCATGAAGGATAAACTCTTTGTGCACAACAAGTCAGACAACATCATTGATTTGCCCAAAGATAAAATTCAAGCTGTGAGCATTTCAACTCTGTTTCCATAGATGATCTCCCTCCATTTTTTTCTTTCCATGATGCTCAAAATAGGATGTTGTGTGTATAATTTTTTTGTAATGTGAATCATCTAAAATGTACAAGTGAAAGCTACTTAAATATTAAGCTATGAAAGAGGTCAACTAGTTCCTGAAAGACAACAATTCAGGTGTTGATCGGCTCTTGCTTGATTTTAACTGTTTGAAAGTCTTCGTCTTCGTCATCTTCTTCTTCTTTATTTTGAATGGCTGTACTGTTTAAAAGCCTATGAAATGAATAACATCCATAATTTATGAATTCATTATTACATTCTGATAAGGCATTCCAGTTGATCAAATATTGTCTCAATTGATGTTGTTGGGTATTGGTTAAGAAAAAAGAATGGTTTATGCACAAGGCTAATGTTGAGATGCCATGTGCAGATTATAGATGCTAAAAACTGTTCTGATCTATACAACGTAGTTGGTGAGGACTTCTGGTTGGCTACATTGTGCAGCAGCACAGCATTTGAAGAGTAATTATCTTTTTAATTCAAAGTGCAATGCAGTGAGCATATAAAGTTTCTTTCATTAACATTATTCTTGGCTTTTCACAATCATTTCAGGAAGCAACTTGAGGGCACGAGGATTACTCTAGTGAAGATGTAAATACCTTTATTATTATTGTTGTTGTTGTTGCTGTTGCTACTCATTGTTTCTTTCTTCTTTTATTTGATAATATACACTCTTCTAATTCTTTTTTTTTTTTTTGTGGAAATATTAAATGATTCTTTCAGGGGTGAAGGTGGATTTGACTTTGCAATCAGAACACCTTGTATGCCATCTAGATGGGATGACTTTGATGCAGAAATGACAATGGCATGGGAAGTAAGTCAACCAAGTCCTCAAAATAGTAGACCAAAACTCTCGGCATGTTTACTATCGTGCTTTCGTTTCTCTATTAAATTTTTTTCTGTTCTGATTAGCTCATCTGTATTTTTTTAAAATGATCCTTCAGTGTGTCATTTCTGACGTTCTAACTGAGCTTATGCTATTTCAATTGATTCCAAATAGAAACAGAAGATGTGCTAGCCATTTAAAAATGGAGTAGAAGAAGCTATGTCTGTTTCCCTTTAGGTTCTTATCTACCTGTGGTGTTTATCACAAGGTAGCTTTGAGAACTTCGTGTGCTTAATTGACAATTATAATGGATGCTTTAGTGGTTGAGTGACAAAGGAGGACTTCAAGATTTGGGTTTGACTTAGGAGTGATCTTTTTACCACCGAGACGTCAATGTAACTGTACTTCAAGCCTTTGTACCATCCATTCTGGCTATTTTTTGATATTGTAACTCTTCTGGTTGGAGCTAGACCTGATGGATGATCAAGTTTAATAAATTCTGTACATGAGTTTATACATGCCCTACTTGATAAGGTCCTAAAATTAGCAACAAAACTGTACGAACCCACAACTTGGTGAAATTGCAATTACTTTCCTCAGCGGATCTGTGCTCTTTCCTTGGACTCTAGCCCCCATAAGCAGACTGGTAGCTCATTGTTATATCATGAAGTTTTGCTCATGTGTCAGAGTCATGGTGTTGCTATTTAACACACCCACCTGCATTTTGCATTTTCTGCTGATGTTTGTTCTTTCTATTAAGACTGAGTAGTGGGTTTGGATTTGTAGGCTGTGTGCAATGCTTATTGCGGTGAAACTTATGGGTCAACTGATTTTGATGTCCTTGAAAATGTTAGAGATGCAATTCTAAGGATGACTTATTACTGGTATGATACATTTATGTTAATTGTGTTGAAATAATTGATCTTGGATAAGTTAAGGCTCTGTTTAATGATTTCTGGAATGTTTTTTAGGTACAATTTTATGCCATTGTCTAGAGGCTCTGCTGTTGTTGGGTTTACCGTTCTGCTTGGATTACTTCTTGCTGCAAATATGGAGTTTACCGGGAAAATCCCAAAGGGTATGCAGGTGGACTGGGAAGCCATTCTGAATTTTGATCCTAACTCCTTTGCAGAATCCGTTAAGAGGTGGTTGTATCCTTCTCTAAAGATTACGACATCTTGGAAAGATTATCCAGATGTCGCATCGACTTTGGCAACAACAGGATCTGTAGTTGCTGCTCTGAGCTCCTATGATGATTGACCTCCTATGAATACAGAGCAGGTAAGTTAGATGCATTATATGTTTGAGGGGTAATTCATGATTGAGCTCCTATGAATTGTTGATCCATAATTCTTATAAATGGTGTGGTATTTTTACCATGAGAACTAGGAGTAACTATTAATGCTTTGCAAAACTCAAAAAACGTAATAGCATCTTGTTTCTGAGCATACAAATGGTTCTAACAAGCGTTCTGACTATGCAACTTCAACCTCAATGCAGTGAGCAAAGCGATGTGTTGCTCTTCCCTTGAATGGAGTCCTCTCTTCATGTGGACCAGAATCTCGCCCATTTAGACAACAGATGCCTCCGTTCCATACCACACCAATTTAGCAATCTTGCAGGCATTATGTGTTGTACAACATCTTAGAATAATATAGTCGCAAAGCTTTAACCGTTGCAGATCTCCATATATTCAAAAATAAATGCTCATGTTTGCAGAAGTCTGTTCATTAGGATAAATAAACAACATATCATTAGCTTTGTCGTTGTGTTTCATTTGGCTTGGTAATGATTGTATTTGATCGACATTTTCCTTTGCTGGTTTTGAGCACCTGCTTGCATCCATTGGTTGTGTGCTGCATCTTCCCGCCGGAAACTGTGCCAACGCCCGCACTCTATTGTCCTTCCATCTAGATAACAACCATGTGGAAAGTTGAATACAAGGTGTAGCTCATTTTATATGCTTGGTTTATGTAATGTTTGTTTTTTATGCATTGATTTGTCTATGTATGTGAAGCTTAAGATTCTTCATCGCTTTTTCTGTCCCCCCCCGGTAGAATGTATATGAGGTCACTAAACTGGGTCCGTAATGGAAGGCTCGTTGTGAATGCACGCACCCACCCACCCACCCACCCACCCACCATCCTCGATAGAGCCAGCTAACGTTAATGCACGATAAAACACTCTTTTATTAACGGGAGATGAACAATATTAATAACCAATACCTCAATTTTCAACAGTAAAGAACAATTAGTGAGTTAGGTAAGATATCCCACATGCAAAATCTAGATTAGGTATTAGAAAAGATTTTGGTTAGATTTTCCAGTGGGAATTACGGTCTTCATTAGATAACAGGTCGTAATCCGTAAGCATCAATGTTTTTTGTGGGGAAATTTCAAGGTAGGTTTTCCGTTTGTCAGCTCGATAAAAGTTGTGGAGAAATGGTTAAGACAGAACTAAGGCAACAAGAGTATAAAATTTAAATGGCCTTCAGGTATCAACGAAGACAGCTTTGAAATCGTGAGCCGTGGCTAGATGACAGTGCTTTTAATTTATACTAGCTCTAGCTTGTTACAGTCATATAAGCGAGTCCATGTCTCTCTGTTTCTATTATTATTGTTATGGGCATGGCCATACAAGAGGACGTTGATCTGCCTTGAAGCTTCCAAATTCATTTCTCGGATTTACACAACTATTCAACACATCTCACTGCATCTTGAGCTGCCAATTCTGCAGCAATGGCCAGCAGCGTCTTTTCTCTGCCTTGGCCTACCTTGCTTGCTTCTACTTCTCCGTTCCCCTTCCATAAACGATCCATCTGGAACTGAATCTGGCAAAGAACAAAGCTAATTTATGCTTTATGGACATAATTCAATCAATAATGCAATCTCAATGATTATTTTGATTAAATAACTATCTAATCCTGTTAGTATTAAAAGCGGCTTAGAGAGCAAATTCTTCTTGCACAGTGGACATCCAATTAGACCCGCAGAAATGAAATGATAATAGAAAAAGAGTTTCATTTTTATGAATATTAAGGTTACCACTCACCATTTCTCTCTTTGATCTCTGTCACTTGGCATCGGTCCTCCCCATGCTCTAGTACTTTTGGTTTTTCTACTTCAGCTTCATATTTGTCTTTTGACTTGGCAACAGTTGCGAAAAGCCATGTTGCATTCATTTGCTTGTGAATCATACGTGCTGCGAAGTATGGGATCTTGGCATTCTTGGTTTTCTCAGCTTTCATGCGTCCATGGATGAACATTAAGCAGTCCATCAAACTCTCCTTAGCTAACCCTTTCATATCATAAGCCTGTGCCCTTCTCCAAAGGCTCTTCCTGTGAGGATTCGCAGTAGTGGATAGGCACAAGGCTCTAGTTGTGTCACTGATTACAGCTTCAGGGTTGTTAAGCAGCAAGTAACCCTGAGCTCTATTACTATACAGAACTATCCTCTCCTTTCTCATCTTTGATGGGCACAAATCCAGGGCTTTTGTGTATCTGGTAACAGCTTTTTCAACGTGGCCAGACCAAAACTTTTTGTTTCCTTCTTGTTTCAGCATGCCTACCAAGTTTTTTCTCTCTTTCAGCTCTTCTTCAGACATTAGCTCCTCTCTCTTTCTTCTCTCTACCATCAAATCCCATGTCTCCTTTAATGCTCTCTCAGCATCTTGGCTACTCAACTTTAAGTCACCATATTTGATCTTATGGTAATCCTGTAAGAGTGCCTGTGTTATTGCTTCTCCGACTTTTTTTCTTTCATTAAGGCTTCTTAGCTCTACCAAATCAGCCAGAGATAAAGCTGCGGTGTTTATGACTATATATCTTGTATCTGTGTCTTTTAGAAGTAAGAGAAGACAATCAATAGCCATACACTGCCAATCATCAGAAGATCTTGAGATATTGCATAAAATCTCCATCACTTCTTTGGAATTCGCTAAACTCTCTCTTCCAGTCTTGAAGTTGCACAGAGTTCTGATGCATCCTATTCCACCAGGCGATGCGCAATTTGCCAAGCCACCCCACATGCCGCCCAACTCCTTCAGGAAGTGTTTGTTGCAGATAAGATTTAGTGATCTTCCTTTGCAAGCAAAGCAGTTTAAGAGATGCAAGGACCAGCACTGTAACTGACTAGCCCATTCCTCAGCCTTTCTGTTCTCCATCTCCAAGTCGCCAAGCCCAGTTGTAAGCAGGTCCGAATGGTACTTCACTCTCTTGCTATCTTTTACACCAATAAACCTTCTGTAGACGGTTTTAATGCAATTGCAAGCTATATCCATGGCCAACTTTATGATTTCAACTTCATGCTCGGCAATGGCTTCAAAGGTTCTCGCATGGCTAGCCAAGTGGCCTAGTGATCGAACCGCAACTCTTTGCTCAACCCAACTGATTTTGCCTCTCAGAAGTTCTATTAGAGGTAGAACCACATTCGATTTAACTGCTTTCTCGGCAAATTGAACTTTGTTCATGGTGTATGAACCAATAATATGCGCTGCATAGTATGGGATGTAGATGTTTTGATCTCTAAGGAGCCATTCCTTATCGTTAACGGCTCTCTGGATCAGTTTTCCCATGCACTCAAAGACGCCAAGGGATGGGAACTCAGGATCATCAGGTTGAGTCATGGCAATGTTCCAGATCCCACGTAGGACCAAGACATGTTCTTGATCATCTCTCAGGGGCATTTCTTTGAAGCATCGAGCTAGTTTGGCTTTTCTGAGGGACGGGTCATGTTCATTCATGGTGCAAAAGAAACATGAAGGATTGGTGCATGCTGGTTCTTGGACCGAACTGATCCTGTCAAGTGACTTCTTTTGAGATTGTGACTCCATTGGAGGTTTGCGCAATGAGTAGAGTCGTCGAGTTTTTTGAATTCTCGTGGTGGGGTGATATACTTAACATGTAAGTTCAGTACTGCCTGTGAGAGGGGGGGGAGAGATAATTACACTTTAAGCAAGCAGCAGCCACTAATAAAGTAACGTCCAAAACTAGGCTGAATCATATTCACAGGTGGGCAGAAAGAGAGAGAAATATTTTAGTGGAAATGAAACCAAGTTGGAATTAACAAGTCTTGAACAGGAAACGAAGTATTTCCTCTGTAAAACATTCCTCGAAGCACTTTAGAGCAGCCGCACTCGAAGTCAATTATACTAGAAATGGTCAGTGGACCGGACTGGAATAGCATACACAGGCATCAACCCATTAGCTTCAAATAACAATATTCATGAAAAGCAGAGACTTCAAAGACTACAAGCATCCATATTAGCTGCAGATCAGGACTCAAGTCAGTCATGATGATCCCCATTTAGAATTAGATCCCTTTAGAGCCAAGAAACTTGCCCTGGTCCCCCCCATATGAAGCCAATCAAAGTGCTCTGTTTTCCAAATAATCTATTAACTAGCCATACGCACCACATTTCATAAACACTAAAGCCTGCTTCTCAGTTAGTTTCCAACTCAAAAAGTGCAGTAGAAATCCCAAAGTATGCTCATGCAAGTACAGCCGGGTTGGTCTCAAGAAAATGCGGCTACCAAAATGCAATCTCTAACTGCAGGAAAAGCATGATTAGTCCCATATTTTGACTATGTATGTATGGGAACTTGGTTTAATAATGTTCCTGCGCATATTAAAGTAGGCAAAGTGAGTCTTTCTTTTTTAGCATGATTATGAACACGGCCATGATCATGATCATATTATCCACATACAGTTGAGTTCAGATCTTGACGTGTGTGTGTGTGTGTGTCTGTATATAAATGCCATAGCTCTTTTAGTTTGTCGTTATGTGTGCACCAGCATGAATCTTAAGGCACATGATAAAAGATAGGCAACTTAGAGTGGACGAGAAGGCGTAATTCCTGGATAAAGTCTGCAGCAAGAATGAATGGAATATTTAATTTCAAAGAGTTCTTTAATTTTGCGAGCATACCACCAAATTAAGGTCATTACAACTTGAATTTTAAAATTAGATGGAAGAACATAAAATATGTTCATAGTAGTCTTTTTATTCTTTCATTTCAAAAGAATTTTTTTAAAATTAAATTTTTTTTCTTTACTTCAAATTAATTTTTTTAATGTTTTTAAATTGTTTTGATATATCAATTTAAATTTTTAAAAATAAAAAGAATATTATTTCAATACATCTTTATAAAAAATAAAAAAACAGCTTCTACAAATAAATTAAAATAAAATAAAATAATTATTTCAATGCTTGTTCTAGTAAAAATTATCCGTCATTATAATACCAAATATGCATTTAATTTCACTCCCATATAATGATGAGAACAGAATATACAGCTAATTAAATGTTAGTACGAAGAGCATTCTATTAATTATTCTCTTTCCTTTCATTTTGTCGCAATCTCTATGAAAAACAAGTTGCGAGAGGACCCTCCCTCCCTCCCTCCCTCCCTTGTCTTCTTCCCTCCTACGTACGGACTTCTTTTCTCCCCATTTCCTTTCTTTTCAAGTTTTAGTGATCAATGGTCCTCGATTCTTAATTCATATCACAACAACATCTATTTATGTCATTATGCTCACAGCGTTCTCGATCCTCCAAGATTCTTGCTATAAACATCAGCAAACATTTCAAATAGATGGACATGGTGGTGTGATATGGATAACGATGCAGAGCTTCTTGAAATGGACATGGTTGTCCACTATGCTGTTTGTTCCTCAATTGCATAGAATTTTGTTACAGAAATTTAAAAAAA
>Ga0325401_1000472_pt1 | contig 28944 bp, 18 predicted proteins | sample PopdelMetagenome_FD_205666 | JGI IMG/M metagenome (GOLD analysis project Ga0325401, IMG submission 205666) | Populus deltoides microbial communities from Bellville, Georgia, United States - Xylem-PdKOR-R2 | ecosystem: Host-associated > Plants > Phyllosphere > Stem > Wood/Secondary xylem | place...
TTGGTTTCTATTTCAATATTCTTGAATTCAAATTTAATAAGAAATTAAATTTCCTTGATAAATTACTCATTATGATATCAATGAAATGATCGTAGTTAAGATTTGATCTAAAAAAATGCAGTTTTTATTTATTAAATTGTCCTTTGAATACTTCAATCCGAACGTTAAACTGGAAAAAAACATAGAGAGGAACGACAACTTTTTTTTCGTTTGATTCTCATGTTTGACTTTATGAGTGCCCATGTTAGATAAAAATGGGGTTATTGCCGCATGCTAGCTAAGAAGGATGAAAAAGGTGAGGTATCTAAGTTTTGAATATGTACAGAGGATTGATGTACTTTTCTCAGAGAACAAGTAGCACCTTCTGCTGAAAATAATTCTACTTTTTTTTTTTTTTTCATTGAAAGTGTTTAGCATAGCTTCTGTTCTTGAATGCTTATCAAAAATACTTTTGATTTGAAAAAAATAGTAAATTGATTTTTTTTAGTATTTTTTATGTGTTAATATAAAAAAATTATTTAGATGTATTTTTAAATGAAATATATTTTGAAAAATATCATTAAGAGACTAATTAACTAGTTTTTAAAAGTGAGAAATATTATTTAATTTGTTTTACAAAACTAAGGATATTAATTTATGATACAAGTAAAAAAAAAGAGTGAAAAGATGATTTGTGAAATTTACAGGGGCTTTTATGTGTTTGAACTGAGTTCACTGATTATACTGAGATTATGTAGTATAGGCTTATCCTAATCTGTCTTAAGCGGTCCAAATATTCAACGGAGAAAATGTACATTAATCTCATGAATGGAACCACCAATGAACTTAGTTCAACTATATATCATGATGTCCATATCCTATTTTTAAGCTTCTCCAAACTTTAATTCTCTGGTGTGATCCCATCTGGGAGTTCACAGTTTAAATGATAAGAGTAAATTTGCAAGAGGAAGCTCAATATTTCTTGCACCAAATAATTCACCAGGACATATATAATGAGTCGACTTTTTTTTATAGATTTTTATAAATTAAAATCATCTTAAAAATAAAATGTGTCTGAAGACATGCCAGACCCAAAAAACTTGAGTTTAGTAGTTAGCTAAGCTCAAGGTAGTATGGTTCTGGCAAATATGTCACACTCAAAGAACTTGAACTTGCCAATCAGCCAAGTCCAAAATGGCATGAGTCTAGCAAACCTACCATACCCAAAGCCCTTGAGCTTAGCAGTCAGCCATACCCAAGGTGGCATGGGTCTAACCAACATGCCAGACCCAAAGAACTTGAACTTGGCGGTGAGCCAAGTCCAAAATAACATGGGTCTGACGAGCATATAAGACCCAAACAACTTGGGCTTAGTAGTTAGCCAAACCCAAGGTAGCGTGAATCTACCATACACGCCAAACCCAAAAAAACTTGGGCTTGGCAATCAGTCAAGTTCAAAATAGCATGAGTCTAGCAACCATGCTAGATCCAAAGCAGTTGGGCTTGATAGTCAGCCACACCCAAGGTCTGGCAACCACGCTAGACTCAAAGCACTTAGACTTGACAGTTATTCATGCTCAAGGCAATATGGGTCCAACAAACATGTCAAACCCGAAACATTTGGATTCAACCATTACTAAATTCTCAGGCTATCATTCATATTAATGCAATTATTTTCCTATGCTAATAGGTGAATGCAAGGTCTCTTAATAAACCTACCATATTTACTATCTCATTAATTATATGTAAGGGATATGTATCTCCCATTAATGTCGCTGAAAGCAAAGGGATTTTCAGTCATTCCCTTATCTGAAAACGACAATGTTCATGGGGTATAAATACCTCCTGAACCGTCTAGGTAAGGGTTCAGAACTTTTATCTCTCATGATAAATTAATAGATTTCAAAGCATTAACTAACTTAAAACTCAAGAAAAAATATCTTTGTTTCTTGAATTTAAGACTCTTTTAATTCATTTATTGTCTTTCTCATAAATTTATTGACTTTATCATCGGAGGGTCTTTAAGTCCCCCCGATTAGGACTGTTTTTGCAGGTACTCAAGCTTTTATCATAAGCTTGAAATTCCTTAGTTTAGAGAGAAGAAATATAACTATCAGAACAAATTGATTAACCACTATCTCAAATACTAAATAACCTATTATTTATGTATCTTGGATTTTAGGACATCATCAACATCCTCTTTCCAGCTCTAAATGGCATATATGTGAAGTTAGTACCTATAAAATCAAGTGTAGTGTTACTATTGAAAATTTATGGGATGAAATTTTCAGCATTTTGCCAGTACTCAGGATTTCTCATTATAGCCCAGACATTGATCATCACTTTGGTTTTGATAGGTGTTACATATCTATCAATCTAACATATTTCTCTACTTTCTATTAAAAGTAACAAGGGGATAGGAGGATGTAGCCTCATAGTTTATTTGATCACCGACTTTAAATAATTTAGTTCCTGAATGTCTGCCTCGGTAATTGTTTTATTCTCTTTGAGGGCTTGCCTTATCTCAACCTGTGCTTTCTTTAAGACTCTAGGGTTTCTCATCATTTCTGTCATTACCCAATCTACTATTGTTGATGAACTAATAGTTTCAGCAAAAAAGCATATCCTTGATAAAAATGAAAAAAAAGATAAGAATTTAGATTGGAACTAATGTTGGAAGTAATTTGTATTGATGTTAAATATAAGATAAGTTTTGATTATTATTTAAGATAGAAAAGATAAAAATAGGAGACAGAGGAAACATGTCTCTTTGCCTATCATGTTTTGAAACAATAGAAATTCACTAAAAAACCTTCATAATGACATAAATCTTTGTCCCTTTAACTGGATATTTTTTTGTCCTTCTATATTTATCACTTCTATCCTAAAACAATAACCTGATGTGACCTAAGTAACAACCAACAATTACCCTACACAAAGCTTAGTTACAATGGAAAGTTTGTAGAAAAAAGTAAATAACAGAAGTACTTACCCAAAGGACAACTTTGATATAGTTATTTTCAATAGGGCACTTTAGGGTTACACTCCCTTGAAATCTTAGAAGAACATCAACCATATACTCCTCCACTGCTTCAATGTTTCCTTTCAACTTTTCCTTGTGCTCATTAATGATAGAACACAGGATCGTGTTTATCTAATCAAATACTCTCTTTAGTTTAAGTTTTATCCCAATGGCTAGAAGAAACTCTAGTGAAGGATATAAGTCTACTATATTGAAACCTCATGCCAAATGAGATCCCTCCCTGGTTAGTGATATCATTGCATCTTAGTCTTTGCATTAGTTCCCCAATGTTGTTTTACAAGTTATTACATTTGTTAAAAAGAAAATTTTTTCATTAAAATCCATCGCTCTTCTTGTAAATGCCTGAATGGACTTGATGAGTTTCGAAACCTTATCATGTCAAATAACAGAGAATTATCTTAAGGCTTAAGAGTTCCATTGTACAAATTTTCCTCATTTGCCTCCAGTAACCACCTTGTGAAGGGAAGACAATATCTTTTATCCCAAATTTTAAAATTTTAGAGGCAATTCTTTCTGGTCTCTAGGCAAAGATAATATCATGAGTCTTCAACACCTCTTCAGCCATCTTTGGTGATGATTACAGCCACAGAACTTTCACTTAGTTGAAAATGCATCAAAGGCCAATGTTTAGTTCAAGGTTGTCAATTTCGTTCCGTTTTGTCCAGAATGGCCGAAACATTTCATTCCAATTCAACAAAAAAGAAAAAAGCGAAACAATTTTCATATCATTTTAAATCTCGGTCCATTTCAGATTTTTCAGATAAATTTCGACCGGAATGTTCCGGTTTCATTTCACATGTTCCGTTTCGAGCCTGAAAAGCCATTGAATCAAACCTAGACTTCAACTTATTTTAACCAAAACAAATCCTAAAAATACCATACAAATATTAATAACTCCATTTTCAACTACAAAATAATCTTTAATCAATCTAAAAATAAAAAATCAAACAAAACAATAATAATAATAATAATAATAATAATAATAATAATAATAATAATAATAATTTATGGACCCTAATCTATTTTTTGGCATGGTCAAAGGGCAAATTCATCTTCATTGAACTCCCATCTCCTAACAAACTTTCATTGACACCAATATCTATTACATTCCTTCCATTTCTTTGGTTGAATAAAACATGAGTTGCACATCTTTTTTATAAAATGTTAAGAGATCAAAAAATCATTCTCCATTAATATCACAATAAAAATATATTTTACAATACAATTATAATATAAAAAGCATTAGAGTCTTTCTTATTATCCTTAAGAAAAGCATGACCTCCTCGTGATATTGAATGAGTAAACTAAAGGGAATTTAAAGGGGTGACAAACAAATCTTATAGTTTAATTAAGGGTTAAAAAAATACTAATTGGGTGGTGTTTGTGTGTTAACCGAAATGTGACACTCAGATTCCAACTCCTTCTACTTTCGTTCAAGAATTAATTGTCGTAGTGTTTTGACATGAATGACTTGTGTGGCTTGCCTTTATCTTTTAGAAGTGAAAAGTTCAGGTTTGATTTATGTTTCTTTTGTGTTAAAATATTTCACTTTCATAATATTTTAGTATTTAGTTTAAGTTGAATTACTTTAAGTTAAAATTCTATTTAATCTTGACTATTTAGTAATATTTTAAATTTTAAAATTATATTTGTTTGACATTGTGTTTGTATTGCATAATTTATAATTAATTTATCTTGAATTTGAATTATATTTGTTGAATTATATATATATATATATATATATGAAGAGTACAATCCCGAAAACGGCATGCCGAAATGCTTTGAAACCAAAACATTTCATTTCAATTGATAAAATAAAACACCTACCAAAATAGAATTGACAACCTTAGTTTAGTTAGATCTTTGAAGGCATGGTGTGGTAGTGTTGAACTTGTTAAGTTGTGCAGGTTTCCTATGAGAGGCAACTTCATATGCCTTAGAAGAAACTTTACTTTAAATCCCACTTTTAGATTTTATGCAATCCACCTAAACAAAAAAAATAAGGAGAAGAAAAAGAGAAACAAGAAGGAATGAGGAAGGCACATAAACAATTATGGCCTCCATGGTTACATAGAGAGGAATCAAGTTATCTCGGGCAATATTAAACTTGTCCAAGTACAATATTTTTATACAAAAATTATGAGGATCTAACTTTAGCAAGTTTCAAAACATGAATTATTTTTTATTGAACCAAGCTTAAAATCTAATGTATCAAAACGATTTAAAAAACATAAAAAAATTTATAGTAAAAAAAAATCAATTTTTTTAAAAAGCGTTGCCCAACCACGGAAATAAATAACATCGTTATCTTTCATCTGGAAAGACAACATATACTTTGTAAGTTTTAACAGTTTATCTTGTTGCTATGTATGTTTAGTTGTAGGTGCTGAATCTCTATCTTCCCTGTTTCATTTTTTTGGCCTACTTATAGAAATATGAAGGAAATTTGGATACAAACAATATCTATTGAAGAGGAAAAAAATGCCAAGGCCCTCATAATCAATCGATGAGATTTCAATCAAATTAAAGAGATAATTACAAATCATGGACCTCATTTTTAATGTTATCTTGTTTGTGATTCTTGTAAGGTTCAATTATTAATTTAAAAGAAAGAGAATTTTTTTCTTTGACTTTGGAAAATTTGATTACATGGAGGAAGTAATGCTTTAGTTTGTAGGTTGATTGTCTTGTGTTATTTGAAATGAGTAAGGTCTTGATGTTTGTGTATTTTCTCTATTATTTCTTTCTTCACCTTTTGTTTTTTAGAGAAATATGGATGTCTATTATCGAGCCTTACTCATTTGATATTTTTTTTCCTTTTTTATGTTTTTTTCTTGAAGTTATGTTCTTCAATTATTGTTTTTCCTATCTCTATGTTCTTTTGTATTTGTGATTGAAAGGTTCTCTTGGTTTTTTATTTTTTTTTATTTTTATGATCTTACTAGGAAAGCAATTTGCCTTCCTTTGACATATGATTTATCGATTCAGCTTTTGGTTGTTCTTTAATTGTGCTTATTCCTTTCCTGCAAGGCTGGTCTTGGGCAAAAGGTTTTTTGTACATGTCTATGATTTATTGATTCACTCCAAGGCATTCAGTTCCTTGTCTGCTAGCCCTTCCATTTTTTCCCTCTATTTTTTTTTCTTTTTACTTTGTTTTGTTTTCACTTAGGTTTGTGCTCAACATAAATGCAATTGTTAATCGTGTTGTTAGTTTTAGATGTGCCTTGCAATCTGTGTGCTAATGTTATCTCATATATGCCCTATATAGAAACATAGTGTCAATGATGCATATATCCCTTTCATTACAAGATGACAACTTTTGTCGCGTTTGTCTTTGCGGTTGGATCGTGCTTTTGTGTTTTTTTAAATTTTTTTAGGTTTAAATTATTTTTTTGTGTTTTTTTATCGTTTTAATATGTTGATATTAAAAATAAAATTTAAAAAATAAAAAAATTATTTTGATATCTTTTTTAGTGAAAAATACTTTGAAAAACAATCTTTAACACATCTCAAGCACGTTCTTTCATTTCATCACAAAGTTGCTACATATTCCTCTCATGTATGACCCACTCTATGATTCATCAAAACCTTAACTTCCTTGCCAGCTTTTTTCCATTTCCTTACAATATTCCAATTCACCATCATGAAGCAAATCCAGCTTCGTCACTATAACCAACATTGGTGGAAGCTTTAAAGTAGCTAGTAGTGGTGCTTTTGGACCTATTGAACACGTAATTGGATGATCTTTAGTACTACAATGCTACCATTAAGCAAAGCAAATGACATGAACTTGTTTTCCATTTCACGTGTTTATAATGGATTTATGGTAATTCAAAAAAAGATTTACTCAACAATTGTTTGAATGTGAACCCAGGTACATAGCCACATAACCACTTATCCTCAATGATCTATCCTTAATGGTTCAATGTCATCTAACCAACTCGAGCTGGTACCTGATGAACTAAATTTCCACTTGTGTTATCCCCAACTACATATACTTCGCTAAAATCAACGTAGCTTGTGATCCATTGATCAAATAATTCACACTGGGCAATGGCCTTAAGCCAAATAAATACAGCATAAGCATCTTCGCTTGGAGCCAAGAGCTTATGCTCAGGGGCATGACGAAGATAATCTGAAACATAAATGGCTTAAATCGAGCGTACAATCCTTGAATAGTAGTGTTAGTACATGTATGTATTAGGATGTCTAATACAATAACCATCATCATAAAAATAAAGGTCTATAGGAAGCTTGTCCTTGTTTTGGACATTGTGTGGTCCTCTTGAATGTATATTCGGATAGTAAAGCCATGTAAATACAAAAAAATAATAACTAAATATTAAACTGAAAACATTAAAAGATGGATATGAATCAAGACATTTGATTTTGTAATATAGACCATGTATCTAGTTGTATTTAATGATTTTGTTTATTAGAATCAAATTTTCATTTGATCAATTCATAATAGAAATGATACATATAAAAACGATCAAAGAAAAACAAATATTATTCAAGGATGCACATATTAGAAAAAATGTTATCAATTTATGTGAAAAACCAAGTAAAAACTAAACGCTATTTAACCGAAGACAAAGTTAAAAAGTTGAGAGATGGATATGAATGTAGATATTTAGTATCAAAATATGGGTTATAGTCTTGATTGTATCTAATGGCTTTATTTCTTGGAATCAATGTTTTATTTAAAAACGATCATAAAAAAAAGACACCTAGGAAAACAATTGCATAAAATTAAAGAAAAACATTCATGTGCTGCCACTAGAAAGAATGTCTTCTAATATATATAAAAAAATTTGAAATCTTATTTGTAAACTAAGTAAAAATTAAATCATATTATATTAAAAATATCATAAGAAATTGTTAAAAAATTATCAAAATTGAAAACATAGCCAATAAAAAAATTCAATAAAAAACCAACATCAAAGGATGAAAATTAAAAAAAAAAAGAATAAAATGAAAAAAAAAATTCATGACACACATGCCTGGCTTGGGTGGCTCAACACTCTTTAGCTTAAAAAAAGCCTAGGCGTGTCAACCTTTAAGCTCGGGCCCTTGTGCTTGGGTGTGTTTTAATTTTTTTTTTCTTTAAGAGACAGTGAACTTGTCATTTGCCTTTTAAAAAAAAAAACAGGTGATGTGTCACTTGTTATACCAATTTTAGGTGACCAAAGACTAAAAATTCAGACCATGAGTTTTGTTTTGCCCAAAAATAAACCCAAAATACCTAGGAAAACACCCTACACACATTGACAAATCCATCCATGACCTCGAACAGTCCAAAAATAGTCTTAAAATCCAAAATCAACTTAAAATAACAAATTTTTCGAGCTCAAATCTATCATCATAGACGATGTGAACATTTAAGTGGAATTTTTCTCATTAAATGAAACAGATTGACATCAAAATTGATCATTTAATGATCAAAGACTGTGTCAATCGAAGCTCTCTCTACAACCAAAATTTGACAACTTAAATGAAGTTTTGTACAATAATTAAAATTTTAAAATATCAAGGGTTGAAAATATATTAATTTAAAATTAAAATGATCAAAGTAAACTTTTCACTTGAATTTTAAAATTGCCACCTATTGTATTATGTTTTTTAAGTTTAGTCCTATTTCTTTGACTTTTTCTTTCTTCACAATTTAACTTAGAACCTAATTGAAATTATAAATAGAGGTTGCTTTTAAAAAAAAAATCACTTGAAATAAATTAAATTAATATTTTATTTATTTATGACATCAACATATTAAAATAATTTAAAAACAAAAAAAAAATTAATTTTTAAAAAATATAATTAAACCACAAAAACAAACATAACCTTAAATTTCTATCAATTTACTCCTATAAAAGCAAAATAGAAATTATAATATAATTATAACATAATTATAATATAATAGTTTTTTCAGACCAAGTAGACCCCACCTTGGAAAAGGCGTGGGGAAAAAAACACACAGCACACATTATTTTCTCTCTCGACCGGCAACTTAATTTTCTCGCGAAACAAACAGACCTGTCATAGTTGCCAGTATTGCAAATATATAGCAATACAACCTCAGAACTGATAGTAGACCTCACTTACAACACTCACAGATTATTCCAAGCTGTTTTTCTTACATACATGGCAAGGACTATCCAGATTTTACCAAACTATACAACGCCCACAATTTTAAAATCATCATCAGAACTATCTTTATCCAAAATCCTCAAGAAAATGCAAAAAATCTGAAAAAGTTTAGATTTTGACACCAACCCATTTGTGTTATCTCAATTTTGATTCTAACCCATTATTTCCCATTCGTAAATTATCCTTACATGTTTGATTTTCATTGCTAATTTTGGATGTTCAACCTTTTTTGAGGTGTACACTGTTAGGGTTTTTCTGGGTCTATCAATACCAGGTTTTTGGTTGGTCTGTCTTATTTGTTTTATATACCAATACATATACAGGTACTCGTGAGCTTAGTCGATTACAGAAACAAATGGGTCGTTCTCGAGGGAATTTTCACTCTAATGATGAAGACCCTACTCAGAGGTTTGTGTTTTTTGAAGTTGTTTGCTTTCTTGGTTTCTGATTCAGTTTTTAGATTGTTTTATTTTCTGTTTTTGTTGGTGTTACTTTTGCGTGTTTTGTAATGTTATTTAGTACGATGGAAAATGGAAATGAATTTGAAGTGTCATTTGATAGAATTTAGTAATGTAGAATTCGTCTCTGCATAATTGAAGGTGGTTAATGTAGATGGTCTCTTATTACTTTTGTTTATGTGATTACTGAGTATCAATTTTGGCTATATGAGTGTAGTATATCCTGAATTTCGTTGTTGGCATTGCAGATCAAGAAGGAAGAAGAATGCGGCAAGTGGAGATAATTCCGAATCTTTATTGGCTGGTAATTTTTCCATCCTTGTGGAAAATTAAAAATGATAACTTTTTTAGATTTGAACTTTCACAGCAATTTTTTTCATGATTACCTGTAGCACAGTATAATAGATCATCTTACAGAATTGTTTCATCCAAAGCTTTAATTACTTCATGAGCAGTTCGTAGAATAGAAAATACAAGTTAGAGTCCTATTCTGAACATGAAATCTATGAGTGTCTTGTAGTTGTTATCTAATAGGGGGTTTAAAAACTGTAATTGACAGAGACTTCTAGATAGTTAAGGTGGTACTGATTACAGAATAATATTTCAAAGACGTCACGAAAATTGATGCTGCTGTTATTACTCAAATTCTTTGTTCTTCTAAGTACCATGATGCATATGATCTCTAAGCATCCAAAGGATGATTGATTTTGTTTTCCTCCTCATCTTGATGACCTTTTTCTTTGTTTTCTTCTTTACTTTTTAATGTGCCCAGGCCCAGGAAGTGGTGATGGGAAAAGGGCATTATACCATTGCAATTATTGCAATAAAGATATAACAGGGAAGACTCGTATCAAATGCGCCATGTGCCCTGATTTTGACCTATGCTTAGAGTGCTTCTCTGTAGGAGCTGAGGTTACACCTCATAAAAGCAATCACCCTTACAGGGTTATGGTCAGTGCTTCTCCTTCTAACAACTTGCCAGCTTGTTATTTTGCATGGTTCTGTTCATTATTCCTTTTTAATCTGGCACTGAGCTTGTCCCTGTATCAGCATGGGAACCTTACTGGTTTGTTTGATGAAATATTTAGGAAATTTTGGCTTTCCTGTTGCATCTCTATTTAGTATTTAATAACTGTACTATACTTGAACTGTTCTTTCTCATGTTAGCAAATGCTCACTTATTTATTGCATTTGTTTCTTCATGGTTTAATTAGTTGGAATACCTATAAGTCTCAATTCTTATGTGGGCATAGCGTTCAACCTATAACATTAGAAAGCTGGCAAGATGATTTTTTATGTATTTTCATTTCTACAGGATAATTTATCTTTCCCGCTTATTTGCCCTGATTGGAATGCAGATGAAGAAATACTGCTTCTAGAGGTGTTTGGTTTAACTTTCTTTTTTTCAATTTCTTAAAGGTTTTTTTTTTTAGTTTGGAATTTTAGTGTTCATTGCAAGGTAATTCAGATATGCTGTTGATCTTTAGGGAATTGAAATGTATGGATTGGGGAACTGGGCAGAAATTGCTGAGCACGTGGGGACAAAGAGTAAAGACACATGTATTGAACACTATAATAGTGTTTACATGCAATCCCAGTACTTCCCTCTCCCGGTATGATATAGAAATACTCTTCTCTTTTCAAGCTGTTTCTGATTTAAGTAGAACAAGATAAAATTGAACATTTTTCTTCTTTCCAGGACATGTCGCTTGTTGTTGGGAAAAATAGAAAGGAACTTCTTGCTATGGCCAAGGGATATAGTGAGGACAAAAAAGGTTTGTGTTAATGCTTACCATTATATATCTCTACCAATAGTTGTTTTTGTATTTTTCTTCTACTTCTGCTTCCTTGGTGGAACTTTATTTTAGTTTGTTCTTTGGTGTGAGGCTAATATTTTGATCCCCAGTACTGGTTAGATTTTTTCTTTGTAACTGTGGTTCCTGATATACATTGTGCAGGGTGCTCTAGTGTGCCTTAGTTTCAACTTGTTATTTCCTAGCATAAAAGCAATGGATTTTCTGCTGAAGTAGGAAGCAAAACCTACTTCAGTGGTGAACAAGCCACTCGCGGTCATTTTGTGTTACTTACTGTTGCTATACACATTCTTGAACTATGACCTTTTGAAAAGAAATTTTGATCACAAATTATGTATGATTTATAGGTGCTGCTATGCTTGGGGATCTTACTTTGAAGGAAGAATCTCCATTTTCTCCTTCAAGAGTGAAGTACGGTTCCATTCTTCTCTCTTAATAATTTATATCTGATCACCTATTAAACATGCCTCTACCAATTTCCTTGATTAACTTAGAGTCGAAGAAATGCATAAAGGAGGTTCCTCTGGCCGATTATCAACATTAAACTCAGGTGAGTTTGAATAATATCTCAAATAACTAGATGTTTCATGAAGATGAATTGAAATAATCTCATTTCTGCAATGAATCCTTGTTTTTTGAACCTTCAGAGGTAGAATCTGCTGGCCGTCCTACTACCACAAGCTCTGCAGCAACAGCTGCTAATAAGAAGGCATCTAGCATTGCTCGGGTTAAAGATGGACCTAATGTTGTTAAAGTGGAAGGTTTGATACATGACTTTTCTTATCCAAATTGCTTTTAGTAGGTGATTGTTGTTGCTGTTGTCATTGTCCTCTAGATGCTTGATTGTTTTGAAAATAATCTCTTTCATCTGATATAATTGAAATTGATGTGATTTGGATGTTGTTGCTCATTGAAATTTGTTGCTTCCCTGCTTCTAATTTGTAGGATAGTACTATGTTATTGTCTGCTTACTCGATGTGTGAACAATTCTATGGAGGATCAGTTAGTCATCATGGTTTTTGTTGGTGGCAGATCCTCAGGTGGACCGAAATGCTAAAGGGAAGAAACCGAATTCCTCTGGGAGTGAGGGTCCATCTTTAATGGAGTTGAGCGGTTATAACCCCAAGAGGCAGGAGTTTGATCCCGAATATGATAATGATGCTGAGCAGTTGCTAGCCGAGATGGAATTTAAAGATACTGACACTGAGGAAGAGCGGGAGCTGAAATTGCGAGTGCTGCATATATATTCAAAGCGGTAGGTAGTAAACGAATTGGCAATGTTTGTTAGTCTGAATGAACTTTGCTACATCATGCTTGTTCACATGGGAGGATTAGGGAGCTATACATATAGGCATCAAGGTAAAAGGTGCATAAACTAATGGGGAATGAAAATGAAATCACAGAGCAAACATATTTGACCTACAATTCTAATGCTGAATTTTTGTTTTGAATGTTAAAAGATATACTGCCAAGTTGCTTGCTTATACCAAATATATCTGTCATTCTGGTTAATTTCATCTCACAATTACATAACCTTGCTGGATATTGACAGGCTCGACGAGAGAAAGCGCAGAAAAGATTTCATACTAGAAAGAAATCTGCTGCAACCAAGTCCTTTTGAAAAGGACTTGACTGCAGAAGAGAGGGCATTATGTCGGCGTTATGACCCTTTCATGCGTTTTCATTCCAAGGAAGAGCATGAGGAATTGCTTCAGGTTGTTGTCGAAGAGCATCGGATGCTGAAAAGGATCGAAGAGCTGAAGGTTTTTGATTTATTCTGAAAATGCACCTTTATAATTACTTGATTCACTTTTTCCCTTGAAATAAGTAATACCGGCTGCTATGTCCTGTATAAACAGGATTTGGCAGACACCGATTTGAACAGAAAAATTGCCACTCGCACTGAAGAACATGGACGTCTGTATGTGAATGATTAATATGCTTAATTGTAACCATGTTGCTGTAACTATGCAGGAAGCTCAAGCAGCTGGTTGCCGCACAGCAGCTGAGGCGGACAGGTACCTTGAGCAGAAGAGGAAAAAAGAAGCCGAGGAAAATTCCAGTAGACTGAAAGACAATGCTCTGGTTGGTCCTAGCAATCATGGTGCTCCCAATGCATTTATTCCTTCAGAGTCTGTTAGGAAGGATTCGAGTACTAGACCTGTAGGACAGGGCTCTGCTAGCTATGCCAATGGTTTGGACACAACAGGCTTTTATGAAACGCAGCTACTATCTGAAACTGTAAGTATCAAATCCCTGGTTGGTAGCTTTTCTTCATCAACATTTGTAAACAATGCCCGATCTGGTTCTTTGTTGTGCACCAACAACAAACATCTTATTGCTGAGCATTCATCGTTCCTCAAGTTAAATGGCAAAAGAATTGTCCAACGATGTCATGCACTGCCCTTGAGGCTTCATTGTGAATTCCCAAGTATAATGTCTTTTGGATTGCCATTGAGGTTGCTAACTTTAATGCATCGGCAGGAAAAACGGCTATGCCGTGAGATTCACCTACCTCCTCCTGTCTACCTCAAGATGCAAGAGGTCATGACCAAAGAGATCTTCAGCGGTAACATCACTAAGAAATTGGATGCTCACCCCTTGTTCAAGATTGAAGCAAGCAAAGTTGATAGGGTGTATGATATACTTGTGAAGAAGGGGATTGCTCAACCTTGATGCTCATTAATGCTTGTCCTCAATTTTCTTTAATTATGTTGTGTTCATTTTCTTTTAAAGAAATAAAAATATGCTTTACCTTAGCCTTTCTAAACTTGCATCAAGTTCGCCGGTGCACATGTACCATGTAGACTAGCGTACCGATTCATGGAATTCATAACATTCTGGAAGGCAAAACCATACCCCCATCATGCTTAATTCCATGATAGTCGTTTGCTAACTTACTCTATCAATTGCATAAAAATATTGATTCCCCCTCAGTTATGGGTAAAGATTTCATTTCCAAAGTTTTACAGCATATCATGGTCAAAGAGCCGAAATAGAGAGTACGATTTTCTTGAAAATGGAGGAAATAAATAGAGATTACGAATGTTACTACGTTATCATCATGTTCTCAATTGCCAAACCGACAAAATTAACCTTGCATCACATAAAATGAAGGATTAAAAACGCACACGACAACAATTAGGGAAAAGAATAGATCAACATTAGGGCATTTTTTCACATCCAAGCAGTGCTGTGAGAAGGTTATGGAGTAACCCAATTAGGCCTATCCAAGCAGTGCTGGAAAGCCGTTCTCTCGTTCAACATAGACTAGAGAGCTAACCGGACAGGAAAATCTGGAATGGGTTTTTGGGTATCATAAACAAAATAAATGAAGCAAATGCCTAGACAAAAACATATGAAGAAAGGCGGGTGAAATAACTACATTTCTGTTTCTTTTCCAAACAAAAACAACCTTGTAACCTTTACAGCTAAACCTTAAAAACTACACTGTAAAACATAAGCCTATTTGACTGAAATGCAGTTCATAAAGTTGCAAACACATACTGTAATATACGCCTATACGACACAAAAGAGCAATTCTCAAGTTGCACATACATCACCAGCATTCACTGCATGGTGCAAACCGACACTTAAAGCTATCTTAAGATTGAACTGAAACCAACTCATAAACTATCCTATGATTGAACTGAGCTACTGTCTAGCTTGACTTGATTCCATCAAAGTTCTAAACCCAACATCTTCTGACACTAAGTTGATTTCAGTAAAAGTTGGTACTCATATTACTATATACCTGCCAACTCTCTAGAAGTTGGAGAAGACTTGCAGGTCATCTGACTCTTGTAGCTGTGACAACCCTTTCTCTATCTTTATACACAGGAAGCCATCTAACCCACCTTCACAGTTAAAACTTCACTCTAGCTATGTCATCTATTAATGGAACTTGGGTGATCGTTTATAAAGTTTTTGCTGCTTCACTTATCTTGTTAACAGATTTAAGATCTTCATCCAAAAGAAACTGTGTTATTGCCAGAGCTATCTTCACCACCATTGTCAACATAAGCTGGGATAGCAACATTGTTCGCTTTCTCATGATGAAAATCACCACCAACATCATCATCATCAACAGCTCCATGTGTTTTTAGTTCATCCTTCTCATTTACACCATGCCTCTGTCTCGAATAGACCTCCTTAACATTTTTGAGATCACCAGACACAACTGAACCAGGTAAGGGTTCATCTTCTTCAATAGCTTCAAGTCTGGAAGTTTTGACAAATTTGTGCTCCAGTGATGCAGCAGTATCACAACCTCGTGCCTCAAGCTTGATGATAGAAATGGCATCTGCAGATAGATGATGGAGTATATCAGGCTTTGCCATTACATCAACCCATCTGTTATCAACCCAATCTCGGGAATTCCTCACATTCTTCCTTGGGACAGTCAGGAACTTGCCTTCACCTAAAAGCATCATTAACCATGGTTACTAACAAACATAATTAAAATAGAACTGCAAATGCATGAGCGAGTGCATCTCATGCCAGATGATGAATATGATTAAAAAATAAGAAGAAAGAAATATATCTAATATTGCCATACAGTACCATACCAGGGAGGTAAACTTGCAGGCAATCACTCCCAGAGATGTCAACTCCCGATACAACACCCTCCCACCATCCATCACTCCACCATGCATCAACCGGGGCTCCAACCTCAAAAATATGGTCAGTAGAATGATTTTGAGGATGTGGCCGGATTGTCTTGCGACCTAAACATCTCATGCCAAGTTTATCAGGAGCAGCCACTCTGGAAGCAGGGACCCATTCCTATGACACAATAAAAATTCCAAAAATTAAGTCCATTAAAGGTTAGCTTCAAAGAGAATGAAAAATGTTATGATTTTTATGACCAAGTAATGCACTCCAATATGACAATACTAAAGAATCAAAATATTTTTTGATGATCACTCCAAGGCACGGGTCTAATAGAAAGTTCTGATAATTTGGGGAGGGAGATTCAAATTTCAAACATACAACCTCTTCTTTCGAGGAAGAGGTGTAGAATTAGGCAATGCGATGATCCTACCAAATGTTTTCGCCTGCCACCGCCAAAATTTACTGATTTTCAGTATCAAATAGGAGATACAAGAGAATTTGCATACCTCTAGATTTCCAGATCCCTCCACATACTGGACATCTTCATATTGAACTTTCAGATGCTTCTGAGAGGACTGCAACACCTTACATCTAAACCAGCAGCCTCGAATCCCACTATCTTGGCAGAGCATCTCTATCTTTTCATTCACTTTGAAAGGAGCAGAACATTTGGACTGGGGTATAACAAACTCAATTCCCATGGAAACCTTTGATAACCGTAGCTTCAGTTTGGGGTATCCTGATTTACATTTTGCTATCTGGTTTCCACAGGCCCAGTTTCTGAGACCTGATCCACTCTCAAGTCTGTCTTGCTCCTTGGATGTTCTACTTCTCTTGCTACCTACACTGGTAGGGTTATCATGGGTCAATTCTTCCTCGTCTTCCTTGTACAGATTATTGTACCTAACCTTTTTCTTAGGGACAACAGATCCATCCAAAGTAGAGAGGATTGCTTGATTGAAGTATCCATGCAATTTAGTAAGAGCAAACGGCTTGATCTTGTTGTTTTTAAACTGCCTAAAGCACATGTGGACACCGGATGTTGATGTATGTGAAACACCAGCCATACATTTATCATAATGTCGGGGCGTCAAGACTGTTGCTGGGCAATCAATATACTCTGCACTGATCACTTGGACATTAGGTGTGATGAAAACTTCTTGGGGGTGTGGATTCAGTTGAGGAATTACACCCTTGACTTCCTGGTTATGGTGAAACCACCGCACCTTTACCTTCTTCTGCCCCTTTTTGTCTTCATACATATCTTCCAGGTATCCAAGGTAGCGGCCTTTTTCTTCAGCCATTATAAATACGAAGGAATGGACCTAACCATCAAGTTTTGTTTAAAAAATGTTACTACCACTACCACTAATAATAATAATAATAATTTATGAGGACAAATGTGCAGAAGGATGAAGAAAAGTAACACCACTCAACAAAGATAAGTTTGCAACTAGATAAAGAAATAACTAGCCAATGGGTTAACACTTACAGTTATGGTAGTCCCATTTCTGAAAAAGGATGGGTAGTGCTTGAGTTCTTTAGCACATATCCATGCCGCACCAAACCACTTAATGTGTGAATTCTGAACCTTCAATTTGCTTCGAGCCTGAATTCAAAGCGACAGAGTCAACAACTATAAAGAATGTTAAAAAATCTAAAAACTATGCATAACAACTACAATAAGTGGATACCATCCGAACTGGCAAATAGGTTTTCGAAGCATTGAATCCAGTCACTGATACTCCAAAAGATCCTGAACCTTGAGCTGAGCCATTTATCTGTGCATCTGCCATAAGAGATTTTAGCATTTCTCATAAATTTCCGATCCAACAGTTGAAAGTGAACACCACTGCTGAGAAAATTTATAAAACTCTTTGAGCCCTTTGAAATTAAAAGAATTAGATACATGCAAGAAAATGCACCAAGAGGACCATATGTAGATGGAGAGCTTAAAAGTGAGAATGGTAATTTGTGCTCTGGACATCAAAACTAGTAAACAAAAGACAGGCATGAATTACGCAAACTTGAGGACCAGAGAATTATATCCTTCAATCCAGAAAACAGCATTATTTTACAAATATCATATACAGTGTGTGAGGGGCTGCCTATGCTTATGTGATTTCCACATATTTGCCTTTACCCATTTCATGGATACACACAATTACTAGACGAAGCAACACAGAATCACACACTCATGCCCATAATTATGGCATCTAATTTTTCTTATAACATCTCATTATTAACTCAAGGATGTATGTGCATTCAGTGAAAAAAACATAATTACAGGAAAATAAAAAATATTAACATAAGCTATCACGAATACTTCTGAAGCATAAAACAATAATTTCACCTGAGAAGCCTTCCATTAGTTTTTGAATTCACCCTGATGTGAAATCAATCGAGACAGATAAGAGGAGAAAGAAAAAGAATGAGATGCCTGATGTCATGGAGAATGGGATTATAAGAAAAGCTTATTAAAACAAACACATGAAGACACGTGAAAGACAACCTCTGCATATATGGAAAGATGCTCTGTTAAAATTCAGCTTTCCATAACAAAAAGGTAATAAGATGCCAGTTTCCTTGTCATGCCAAATATGTTAAATTCGTAAGACTGGAAGTAGGGTGCTGGCAATCTAAGTTTCATAACATAACTAATTTTAAATTGAATGGTTCAGATTCCATAAGTCATTGCTCACAAACCATTTGAATGTACTTATATTGAAAGTTTCATAAAGTAGCGGAGTACTGCTTTTTATGAGAGTAACCCATTAGCTTCATGACAAATCGAGCTATTTTGTTTTTTGACTGTGCGAGTGAGTTCACGCACACATAAAGCTATATGTCTTAGCACATGTGTAACACAATCCAGAAAAAAAAAAAATTTGGATGCGCAATTAAAAGAAGGGCATGATATCCACCCTGGTGTGAAGGCAGAGAATGGACATTTATGGCCTAAGATATTGGCTACACCAATAGATAAACTAAGCACATGGTTCCTATGCTCCAGTAGGGTATAAAATGCAAAATTGGTTTACATCACAGGGTACTTCCAAATGACTAACAAAAATCTCAACATAATTAGTTTTCCACATTGAGAAATTGAGTTGCAATATGTGCAATTTAAATCTTAAAAAATGGCAATGCTTGACCAACTCCGACAAAATAGATAAGGCTAGGACATAATCCAATGACTTAACACAGATGTAAAGATGAAATTCAAATCATGCCGGTGTCATTAGTAAAGCAGAACATCACATGCAGTCTATTCCCAAAGCTATACTCGACCCTCAAAACTAGATTGGCAAGGCAATGCTTTTAATGTAATTACAAATACAACTACAAAATAAGAACTGTAATCCCTCAATATCATTCCATATAAACCTACAAAATCATAACCAGTAACCAGTAACACATAGAGTACGTACTTGAAACACGTAGAGGGGATCCTTCATTTGACACCATTGATGTCAACCAGTCCACAACTTCTCGCCGGGCTCTCCATTTCGTAGATGCATTGATGGACTCATTGGACCCATAGGCTTCCAAAAACTCGTCAGAAACTACATATGTCATGTGCCTTATACTCCTCTCAGTCCCTATAACAGCAAGAACTAAACCCCCAAATGTATCCTTCAAGTGATAATGAACCACGCGGCTACCACGTTCATGGCATATAATGTGCTCCTCCCAAGCCACAAAAACATCATTACTAACAGACATAATGACCATGAATAGCCCCCAAAAGAGCTCAAAATCTCAACTTCATGGTTTCTATCAACATTTTTACCTGAAATTCACCAACTCAAGCGATAAATCTTTGATACTAACCAAACCAACACAGTTCAAAAAACCTTAATGGCCACCCAAAAAACTTAAAAAAACCAGTTAAAGACAATAAACATAAACACAAAATAATCCAAACCCATTTGAGAAAAAACTCACCTTTGCTTAAAAATCTCCCACAAGACACAAACTTTATCCAAACTATCCTCTCTATCAAGCACACAAACAGCAGCCAGCAAATGGGTTGCAAGCAAAGCAGCTTAAAAGAGACTAAAAAGAGAAGATTAGAGTTTTAAATCCTAAACCCAGGTCAAAAAACAAAGAGGGCCGGTCTCACTCAGCTTGAGAAGCTACAAAGAGCTTAGGGTCAGGGGCACCAATGCAGCCAAAAAAGGATGTGATGAGTTCAAGATTGCTATGCAAAGTTCAAAAAAAAAGGGTAAAAGAAGAGACTTGAGAGTGCAAACAAAATTGATGAAAAAATAAAAGAAGAAGAGACAAGTGTAATATGTCGTAGTAATTGGAAAGAAAAAAAAAAGTCAACACTTTTTATTTAAACCCGAGGAAATCCCCTTTAAAAAGTGAATTATAATTTAATCCTGTTGTTTAATAATTTTATAATTTAGTCCTTTTATTTTGAAAATTATAAGTTAGTTCATTGGCCAACTTAATTTGTTGTTTAATAATTTATCCCTTTTAAAATGCATTTTAAATTGATTTGTAAAAACAATGTAACTGATAATAATCTAATATAGTTAACATTAGATAACTTACACATGCTTCGTCATGGGTTAGATTAATTTTTTTGAATTATAAAAAAAACAAATACTTAAGCAATATAAGTATATTTTAAAAAAAAAATTAACGAATTGATATCATAGAAAAAAAATTAAAAAAATAACAATTGTCAATCCTTAATAATCAAAACATCAAATTAGGAAAAAGATACCAGCATACCCAGGTGATGAAATTGAAAAAAAATCAAAACTATGTATCTAACGATGAAATTAAAAATAAATAAACATTTGATAAAAATATGAAGAATAAAAATTAAAAATCAAAACATTGAAAACTAAAATTTCAAATATTGAATTAAATGGTAAAATTGAAAATTCCTAAGGCCACAACTTTACAAAAATAATCCAAAACAAAGATAAAAACAAAGAGAGTGAAGGAAAGAATTTGAAAAAAAGAAACACAATTGAAAAAAAAAATCAAAATACAATTTTAAAACTATGTTCGACTCGACAAATTGACTTGTGACTCAAAGAATCTAGGGCTTAGGATGGCCCAATTTTCAAAAGAAATTACAACAAGGCACGAAAAACATTTGATGCTTATATTTAATTAAAAATAAAAATTCTCACAAAAATAAAATTGGACAAAGCCCAAAAAAAACTTTAGGCAACATGTGTTTTTTTTTTCAAAATGAATGGAAAATCCCATAGAAAGTGGAAAAAAAAAACTAAGAAAATATTTGAGGATGAAACTGAAAAAATGAGCTAAAAAAAAGGAAAAAACCAAGCAAATCCGGATAAACTTTCTAAACCCAAGTTAATTTCTCAAATCTACAAACCGTTAAATTCTACATCTAGACTCAACTAAAAAGCTCAATATAAAACAAATTTAATGTTGAAGGGTAAGATAAATTAATTTCATTTAAAAAAATTTAAAAGCAAGATCGAACATAAATAACTGAAGGGTTGCATTGAATTTTGTAAGGATCAAATTTCAAAGATAAAAAAAATCCATTGAGGATGAAATTAAAAACAATTTATTTTTTTATAAATTATTTAAAATAAAAAAATAATAATTAAAAAACTAGGGAGTGGGGACCGTATCTAAAGACAAAACTAATTAAAGGGTTTCATTGAATTTTTTTATGAACATCGCGCTTTCCTAGGATTGGAGAAAAAAATGAGAGGGAACCACCGATAGGATTTCATCACCGCCTTGGAAGCCATCATTTGAACACGTAACTTGGCCACATGTGCTGCCACAAATTTTCTAGACCCCCACACGCCTCCAATTCAATAATTTAAATAATATTATATAATTGGTAAAAGACACAATAACCTCTCCCTCAATTCAATAATTACCAAAAAGCTAAAAGAAAAATACATAAATATCATTGTACACCTGCTTTTTTTCTTCTTGGGGTAGGTTCGTGAATTCACTGTACAATCAAATCTAAAACATCAAGAATACTAGGGCTGAGCATTTCCGGTTCGGTCCGGTTTTAAACCAAATTAAAAAACTAAACCGAATTTTTCTTTTTTTAATTTTTTGAACCGCATCGAAAACCGGTTCAAACCGATTAATTTCGGTCCGGTTCAGTTTTTTTCCATTCCAAACCGGTTCAAACCCAATGGTCCTCTACCAACACTGTTCATCCTCTTCCTCCTTTGGAATACAAGAACCCGCCTGAAAAAGAAAAATAAATGTTGGCCTCTATTAGAACCATCAACACAACCAAATCTAATCCACATTGTAGATCTGGTTGTTTACCACAAATCCCATTTTGTTTCAGTTTCCTTCACCCCATGATGCGTCATTAATGTTAAGGAAACTCATCACCAGATCTAACAAAGGGAAAACCCAAAAACCAGAGAGGGGAAGAACAAGAAACAACAAGAAAAGGAGAGAGAGGATCATGGTTCCATGCCATCCACCAGATCCAACAAAAACAAACAAAGGGAAAACCCAAAAACCAAAGAGGGGAAGAACAAGAAACAATAAGAAAAGGAGAGAGAGGATCGGGGTTCCATTCACCAGATCCAACAAAAACAAATAAAGTCATTGTCGATTAATCTCTGCTTTCTCAAGAACCCGTGCTTTTCAGGAAGAAGCCACAGCAAGACAAAAATCTCATATATGGTTAGAGGGAGGGGAGAAAAATCAATGTGGAGAGTAAAGTGAGAGATGAGATATGCAGAGAAGGGAGGGGAGGGGGGGCGGCTGATGGGTAAATGTTATTTAGGGTTAGGAAATATTCTATTTATAGTTTTTTTTAAGTGGTAACTGGTTAAACCGGTTTGGTTCGGTTCAATTGGTTTCAGACTTTAGAAACCGAAACCGAATCGAACTGGAATTTTTTTGTGATTTTTTAATCTGTTAATTCAGTTTTTTTTCGGTTTGGTTTTTTTAGTTATTTTTTTTTCCGGTTTTCTCGGTTTATCGGTTTTTTTGCTCACCCCTAAAGAATACCTCCAAGTGATGGGTATAATTATTTTTGGTTTTTTGGGTAAAAATATCATTACATTCTAAAAATAATTTATGTAAAGATGAATCTGCCCCCAAAAAATTCAAAAATAGCACTTGAATGCTTGTAAAAATACAAAAATATCCTCAAAAGCAACATTTTAAGTTTCGTGAAGAAAGGCTTAGACATTATTACACTGTTTCCAATCCACAATTCCATGATTATGAGATAACAGTGAAAACCGAATGACTTTTATTTTTTTTAAAACTAATTAATGGCATGATAGTCCCTTTCTTTAATTGACAAATACATGATAGGTGCTCCAGGTGTGTAAAAATGGTAGCATCCACATTGAATTTGGACCCCTCCATTCTAACCATAAGAGATTGCAGTGGATAAGGTGTGTTCATAAATAAATACAGCCACACACTAGAATTCCAATGCTGCATTACTGTAGAGCTCTGAAGTCTTCCATGGCTGCATAGCAGTACGGTCTAAAGTTCAAGAAAAAATCAGGAAAATGAAGACCATGAGATCCAAATTTCACCTCCTGGGATGCACCAATCTCACCCACCCGACTTCAAATTCTCCCGCTTTCATTCCAATCAGAGCCAAACCCCATCTTCAGCATCCCACGTATCCATCCGTAATACTTGCGAAAACCGCTGCAGGTACATCAAGAAAAACTTTAGCATGTCCTACGAGAAATTATGCTGCAACAAAGCGCATAGACAAGTCAGCAGTATTGCTTGAATTCACACCTATAAAACAGGAACTCCCAAAAAATGAGCATTCAAGGTTTCTTGTTCTGGGAGCTGTGTCTGTAGGAATTGTGTGGTTTCTGATGGCCATGGATGATCAGAAGGCATTGGCTTTAGGTCCTGAAGGGCCTCTAATGGAAGAGTTTTGGGAGAACGTGAGGAGGTATGCACTTTATGCATTAACTGTAAGCACAGGTGCTCTTTACACAATCTTCGAACCTATAGGGGAATTGCTCAAGAACCCCATTACTGCAGTGCTCATTCTTCTTATCTTTGGAGGCAGTTTCTATGTTCTTTCTCAAGTGCTTTCTGTCATGCTTGGTGTCTCTGAATTTAATTATGATTATTCATACTAGATTGACAGGTTTTCCTTTCTGTTGAATTGTACGAAGATGAGAAAATCTTTCTGACTTCAAGAGATCTCATATTGCAGTGTTCACCTTATCTTTTGGTCAATAACCTCATCTTCTCATGCAAACACATTTTTATCCTCATTTTTATCCACTATCCTTCATCAAAGATTATAGCATCGCCCCAATTTATCGTTATTGCTTCTTTCATGACACAATCAGACACAATAATTATATTGAAAAGAAGGCTAATACCACACAGTAAAACAAAATTAAGTAACATATTCCACACTCCACCCATTGATTTAACAACAGGCAACAGAAGAGACGGATAATGGGTACAGAAAACTGTTAGCATACTGGAAGGAGAGGGTTTCTCCAGGGCCAAGAGGTTCTCCATCATTAACAAGGCAATCGTCGTAGTAAATTCGTCGAAACACACTAGGATTTATCAGTTTGGCTGAGCTGAACCATCCACAACTGACATGAATGTTTGATATACTACAACCGGAGACACAAACATTCAATATTTGAACCGTGTATGATGGTATGCCATTTGGAAGAGGAGCTGTTGAGCCTTGAACTATATCAATGCCATCCTTTGAACAAGCTGCGCCTATGCGGTTCGTACTCCCAGCATCTGTTTAAGATAACAAATTGCAAGAGATTTGTCACTTGAGTTTTGTTTAGTTCATCAAGATGTTATTGCTTAGCTCAGTAAAGCCACATGATAGACCAAATTTAACCGTGAAGGCTTTGGAATGATTCTGGGCTTCCATGAAAGAGCCTGCCCTGTCTAAAGACACCATTTGTTTGAGGATTTAAGAGGCCTCAACCCTAAGCCTAGTTGGGGGCTTGAAAACCATTGGTTCCTTTTTCTTTCTTTTTTTGAACCGATGAAACTCAAACAATTTAAATGCCTTGACTTGTTAGATTTTCAAATAAGTCAAGGTAACTTATCCCTAGATTTTAAACTATTTCATTGTAATTAAAGGGCACAGGAGTCCCTGACCAAAAAAACGAAAAGGGAAGAAAAGGAAGGTAGGCATGGGAATTGAAACACACCTTTTGTTTCCACAAAAGAAAACGGAAATCTCTAACACTCCATGGTAAAAAAGAATGAAAGAAATAGGAAAAAAAGGGAAAATCTCCTATGATTATTAAACCTTACGCGACACAGCGGGCTGAAAATATTTCAATTTAAACTAATTTGATATTAACCTTATTAAACTTGAATATTTTAACGGGTTGACACATTAACTGGATGATACAGTCAAATCTAACCATATCAAAACCATTGATTTTTTTTTAAAAAAAATGAATTGATGTCGTTTTGATTGACAGTTGAGTCATGTTTTCATGAATGTTGTAAACTTATTGAGTAGCTTGCTGCTATAATTAATTGTAGGCTAGTAAATGTATTGAGCCAGATTTATACTTTTATCACAAATGTGCTCAGAATATCCCACCAAAAATATGATGAATGATCTAACTCTTTGGATTAGAACAGAACAGCAATAAAAATTGTAGAGTAGAAAATTAGGATTGGGACATAGAGGAGGAGACATTTTACCAGGTAACTGCAGTAGCTTCCTGGCAAAATTGGTGTTGTTTTCCTTGTAGAAGTCTGGTTTTTTAGAGCCAATTTCACTAACAGCTTGCAAATGAAACAACTCAGTCACTGCATTGTCATGAAAATGTTACACAATTAAAAATCTAGATATATATATCAAAATGTGAAAATTAATTTCACTAAAACATTAAGATATTAAGGGTGGTAATGAATTAAAAATGTTATTCTTTCTGCCCTTTTATCCATCTCTTTAATTTTGACACAGGGCATGCTTTTATAAGACAATGGAAGTGGAACAACAAAAGACTAACAAGGCTTCTTAAATCGTAGCTGTTAACCTAAATTAATTATTTTTATTAAAATAGTGTCCCTTCTTTTTTTCTTAAAAAAACAAAAAATCTCTTTGTGTTTACATGACTGGGTTTGGACCGGGTTTAATAAAAGACTTACAAGGCTGCTTGCGTGCATGCTACTATGGTAGATATCTTCTGTAAACTAAAAAAAAAAGGAGCATTCTGGCTATAATGAAGTAATTGTGCGAATGAAACTACCTGCATGCCCAGAAGTTTCATGATCCCTTTTCCCAATTGTTGTCTGACATAACATGCACGATCTCTAAATTATTTTAGGCTTAGCGTCACTATTTGACAAATTATGTGTAAATGTATACGTATATAGACATGGAAGAGGGAAAAGAAGCTGGTATTACCAAAGAACACAGCAAGCAAAGAACTAATAATGGTAGCCACTGAGAGTATGCAAGATCTTCCTGGCCTGATCAGATCACCACCTCTCATTTTGAGCTCTCCTTCCATTTATGCTGAGACCAAGAGCTAGCCTGCATATTCATATATATAAAATTAATTGAAAGTCCATAGAAGAAATCTATATGGGGACTTAGATATACGTCGTATATGCTTGAACTATATAAGATCAGAAGAAGAAATTAAGGTCCTGCATGGATAAGTAACATCACCCTTAAGGAAGATCAAGATCGAGTTGTTAGCTTAAAAACTTAGACAAAATGGAGTGTTGAGTTGGGTTCAGGTTCGACGTTTTGATACTAAATAAAGCAAGAAATTAATATGTGAGAGAGCTAGACAGCATAAAGCAAGCAGTGAGTTTATGATGTGAACTGATGTGTCTGAGCCTGGGGGACACACAGCATTACTCATTTACAGCCATGGTAGAGGGGGGTGGAAAGGACGTGAATCTAAGGGAGCTGAACCAAATTTATAACACGCCAGTATTTACACAGAGTCCAAAATCAATCCGAAGATACCTCACTAGCTGTATAAAAACAATGGCTTTCTACTCGAATCATGCATTAAAAAAGATTTGTTTATATTTCATTATATTTTATGAACGTGAATCCAGTCCTTACGCGGTGTAATTGATTAGAGAGACCTTGAGTTACCAGAGCCAATGTTCAGCACAAAATTTCTTAGAATGTCTCCATTAACTAAAATCTTAATCGTCTGTATAAAATTGGGAAAAGCAGGGAACTTCAATTGGCTAATTAATTGATGATAAGAAAAATTATTACTTTGTACAAACTTGAAATATTTTTTTTAAGGTAATCATTTGTCCAATAACATATATTAGAGCTAGCCAGAAAAGTTAATCTAGGATCTACCTGATTCGAGTTGAGAAAAATAAGAGAATGAATGATCTGATTTACTCTTTTAAAATTTAGATTGACCTACAACTCAATAAATCTAGGTAAAATCTACTAAAAAATCTCATTTTTTTAATTAAAATAATATTATTTTGGATATTTTTAGAAATTTTTTATTTAGGTTAGCTATTTCAACCGTAACCCTTATCTTGTTCCAGATATATAGGGTTTTATATTAGATTATTCTTAGAAATGGATTATATTAAACTTCACAAAAAAAAAAAAAAGAGGTTATGGTGGTGACGAGGAGCCAAAATGGAAATCATGTTACTAAAGTTGAATAATGATGAGAAAGGTGCAATTATGCTAGAAACAATGTTAATGAAACTTAGGAGGAAATTAAGGTCACATCAAATGATGCTCCACTCGCCCCATGCACTCCATTTCTTTTTTTAGGCTTCACCTTTCCATCATTACACATCAATTAGTAATTTTTAGACTTCGATATGATGGCTACTAATTGTCCTTCCAAATTCGAATTTTTACCTTCCATGAATTAATCAAAAAAATAATTAATTATGCTTTGGAGCTGGATTATGCAATGTTGTCTTGCTATCCCATAATCATTGGTGTTAAGAAAACCATTTGATTTTTTTTTTAAATTATGAGAGATGTAGTTTAATTGGTCAAGTCTTGAATTTGTTCCTTAAAAATTATCAGTTGGAATTTTATAAATTTCAGGGCCTCTAAAAACTTATATGATCTTTAACTTCAGGGCCCGTGAAATTACTCGAGGTGCGAGTAAAATGATCCACACACCCACGTTAATCTAAAAAAATAATAAGAATATGGTGCCAAATATTAAGAAAAAAACTTTTAAGATATACACGAACAATTACATTAGTAAGATCTATGGTTGAATTTATAACCGAATTATTGTTAAATACTTTTTTATTTTTTTTCTTGCTACTTATCATTTTTCTAAAACTTTAAGAGTTTTGACAAAAACATTGGGGAAGCCTGTAATAACATAATTAGCCATTTTTTACTACATTTGGCTTTGTTCGGGTAGCCAATTCAATAAACTGTTGATTTTATATTTTATATTGAATTGAACTAGAAATTAACTTAATTAATCTATAACCTGATACACCTTCATTGACCCATTAATTCATAATTGACCAAGATTATATTTTATATTGAATTAAATTAGAAACTAACCTGGTCAAATTTAATTAATCTACGACCCGACTCATTCACCAGTAAAATGTTCGAACAATGGAATTAGCATAGCATGGATTCAAGTTAGACCGCTGGATTGAATTGAAAAATGATTGCAGGTAAAGTCAACGTGATACGAATACAGTTTGCAGTGGAGGAGAGGGGTCAAGTTTTAGTATTTTCAAGAAATTATTGTTGAATTAGGCAATAATAGCTAGGGCTATTAATTAAGAGTAGTCAGTCATTAATACTGGACAGAAGCTTTGCAGTGGTAATCTAAAGAAGCAGAAGTATAATTAAGGAATAAATGAAAGGAGGGAAAGACTTTTATAGAATTGAGAAAGACAGAAGTCATACACAGAGATCCATTGAAAA
>Ga0325401_1000473_pt1 | contig 28915 bp, 24 predicted proteins | sample PopdelMetagenome_FD_205666 | JGI IMG/M metagenome (GOLD analysis project Ga0325401, IMG submission 205666) | Populus deltoides microbial communities from Bellville, Georgia, United States - Xylem-PdKOR-R2 | ecosystem: Host-associated > Plants > Phyllosphere > Stem > Wood/Secondary xylem | place...
TGTTTAATTTAGCTTAATATGGCTGTTTTTTAATTTATTAAAAAACTAATAAAAACAATTTGATAATTAAAAAGCCCACTAGGTTTCCCATGTTTATACAAGAAAATTTGAACCTATTTTCAGTTTGGTCCGATTCTTATTCTTCAAAAAAAGTAGTATGTTTCAGTTTAATTATGTTTTTAGAGCACAAACCATACCAAACTATGAACAATCAGAGTACATGTCGTAACTGTTGTTTTTATCAACACTTGCCCAACTTTTCTCCAGCTCACACAATTTCCTAAGAAAATGACACGTAGAACATACCTTGCCATGCATCCTCTCTGTAGCCTTTTTGAGCTTCCTCCTCAGTCAGGTAATTAAGGGATGATATTTTTACTAATTAAAAAACGTTATTCAGAATAATGGTTTTGATTAAAAAACCATGATTCAAAACAACAATTATTTATATATTAAAATCATCACTCAAAATAACAGTAGTTGTGTGCTAAACTATATTATTTCTTCAAAACAAAAAAATAAAAATAAAATTAAACAGTATCATTTCCCTAAACTTTTATCTTAACAATGTCATTTTTTTTTTTAAAAAAAATCAGTTTAGTAGCATAAAAAAGAAAGTGCTGAAGAAACAGGCAGAAGTGAACTCACCGGAAAAGCATAAATCAACTTCATTATAAGCACAATTAAACTATCGTTAACAGTGGTTGCTTTGATCAGTATGAATTTGTAATTGTAAGGATAATTTATATGGCAAGAATCTGACCTCACATGCACTCCTTAGAGGGCTTTCTATGTTGAACACTAAACCGTAATTAATTTCATCAGCTCAATGAGACTTTTTAAATCCAATGTTCATCTAGGGAAAAATAAAATAAAATAAAATAAAATACAAAACTTGTCCAGATCTGTACACGACGCACGCACGCAGAGAGGAGAGAGTTTTTTGTTCTCCACATAGCTTTCTCATTGGAGATGCCCTAACACGTGATTGACGAGGTGTCTCCCTCAAAAGAAAGCGCGGCTTCAAGATGTTATACAAGCCTAAAATGCAGAAACATGAAGATGTCAGTTTAAAATACTAAGCTTTATTCGAACAAATCTGATATTAAAAACAACGCTTTAGCTCCAATATGTATTCTTGCCTTAGCTCAGATCCTAGCTAGCAACAGGGACAAATTCCAACTTTCAAGCACAACAGTTATGTTTTGCTGATCATGGAATATAATTTTTTTCGATGATTGATTTACTTTACCTTAATAGTTTTTTGCGATGTTATTTCTTTTACCAGCTGGCCGAACTCTAATTTGTTGGTAATCTACTAGTATTTTTTTTTTTTATAACATTAACCTTGCAGGATTTTTTAGCTTTTGCTGCTGTTGGATCTTTTGGATGTTGTTAGTGGATTTTTAAACTATGCTGGATGTTTTTGTTCAATTCTCTCTAATTTGGATTTATTTATATTAGATTTGATAATTTGTTATTGCATCCGCTCGTTTGTTTGAACTTTTTTTAATGTGAACATGAAGTGCCAAAAAATCACACATCATTTATTTGGATTTAATGTTCTACAAGCCTAAAATGCAGAAACATGAAGATGTGACATACAATAATTACAGATAACACAAAACAAGCCATCAAAACTCTGCTCTGAAAAATCGGGTGAAAGAAACTCGCATTCTACAGCGGGAATGCAGAAGGAAAGATTCAAGTAAAATAAGCAACAAATTGTATGGAGCTCCTCCAGCACGCCAAGTGAAAATCCGGTATGAGGTGTCTTCGAGTAATCATGAATTGGAAAGAATAAAGTGGCAGCAGCTCAGTGCATAAGAGAATCGATTGCTTCGAAGATTCAGCTGCTTTAACTTTGATTGACATAGAGTACAGGAACTAGTCCGGCCATTTTGCCATCCCTGCCAGGGCGTTTCTTCTTGACCTGGAATGAGTGTGGAATAAAAGCACATTTGATTAGCCGCATGACCAAGAGATCAACCCTTTTTTTGGGTAGGCTAACTACCCACCAAGAGATCAACCACCTACCCCCCATCAATCAACTTGGTTGGCAGGAGATCAGCCATTTTACATTTTGATTCAACCATGACCAACCAAGAAAACGTGATTTGTAACTAATTACAGCAAGTAGAAAAAGTTCACAAAGGAGTTTTCCTTATTTAAGTTTCAGCGATTCATGTATACTTACATAAAACCATCCATCAACCTCGTACTCAATTTCAAGCTCTTCTCCTGCTGTTAAACTCAACTGCAAGAAAATTCATAATTGATCACCTGTGTTTCCACTAAAATAAAAATTATTCTGCTTATCGTCTCATGCATATACCCTTGATTTCAATCTCCACAGGAAGAGAAAGAATCGAGAAAAATCATGCCTAAACATCAGAAAGACCTTGCCTTCTTGGATCACGAACCAGCTTTCTAATTACAAAGACCAGAAAGTTAACTAACCTCGTCATCTCCACCCGCACTGAAGTCATAGAGTGCAGAGCCATATTGTGGATTTGCAGATGATGCTCGTCCTGATTCCTGTGATTCAAAACTCCGGGACCCATGCCCAGCCAAGGGGTTTTCAAATGACCTGTCAGGTGATGTGTATGGCGGGGGCTCTTCCCTAATCTGAAAAGGGTTGGGAATTAGAGCCACAGCTGATTTAAATGCATAACAGTTAGTAAAAAAGAGGCCAAGACCCTCACCGGAGAACCTGCACCCTCATAAAAGGACGAGGGACCGCTATACCTGTTTCCACCTGACCTCTCCTGTTATAAACAATTTAAGTGCATTAATAAACACACAGATAAGCAAACAAAGGGATCTGAGGCACCGAGTCAAATGCTTTGGAGGACTCGTTTTTCATCTAACTACAAAAGGACCTTTTCAATTTTCTTCAACCATCATCAAATGGATTACACATCAAGCGATCAAAATAAGACAATGAAAGAGCAAGAGAACTAAATATAAGTAGTGTTTTAATCAAAGAGCTTCTTTTCTCTCTTTATATGAGACCTTACACCCATAATATGTGAAAGTAGGTTACACTGAATCATGTTGCCAGAATGCTTCATTAGTCAAATTCACAAATTACCACTACATGGAGCAATCAGGAATGATATTTATTAATGACAATTATCAGCAGTTTTATTTGCAAATAACAGCATGGAGTACACCCACACAAATGGAATGAGCCCATGACTTGTAAAAGAAGGGGCCAAGGCATTATGCTTCAAAAAAAAATAAAATGGCACAGCATTACCAATCAACATTGCAGATGAAAGTGATGCATTGACAATGTCGTGAAACAAGAAAAGTTTCATATTTACTTCTATTGAAATGACAATAATTTAGGTTAGTTCAGCAAATTCTTTCAAACATTTACCGATATTTGTGATGCTCCATAACTGGTGGGCCGAGAACTGAACAGTGATGGGTAGTTCATTCCACCAAAGTGGGATGATATAGAAGTCTCAACTGACCCTATTGAGTCTGGGGATGAGGACCCAGATGACCTCACGTCTTCCTGCAAATTCAAAGGACCGGCTAAATCACTTTTCAAGGACCACATTGGTCATAAATACAAAACCCCAAGCTCCAATGTAATGTATGCCATTTCAAACTAGGTAAACACAATAGCAAAACTCTTACCTCTAACTCTGAAGACTCCAAAAGTGTCTTTGCCCACATATCATCATAGCTGACTGAAGGTCTAGATATTATATTTTCCTCTTCAACATCCGGAGCTTCAGTTCCCATACCAGCAAGAAATTCATTGACCTAGCATGGAGTACAGAAACTCAAATAAAAAGCTGCACAAATCAATCCATGCCATCATATCAAACAATTTGAGCATTCACTTTCCATTACCATCCAAATTTGGAAATACTTGCACGATCAGCTTACGAATCATTGACATAGATTCATGAACTGCTTCAATTTGGAATTGGTTCTGCCATTTTAATTTTTTAAGGGAGGTTGCCAAAACAATTTTCTTTCACCACAATTTTCTTGAGCAACAAATTACCCCAGTGGAACAGATGAAATAACAATGAGCCAACAACAGGAGTAAGAGATAACCAGCACATTATGCTGGGGCTCTGATTCAAAAGATTAAACTAGAACTTGGCCAGGCCTGTTCAACACAAAAAAGATTACCAGCATCATATATGATCGAAGCCAGACTTTCCTAATACTATAAATCAAATAGAACACCATTGGACTCCAGTCAAAGAGCCCAATAAATAAGAATTTTTAGAGGCTTTTGATTTCATGCTTCATTTGGAAGAAGGGTTCCCCGATGTGGCTTGGGAGAACTTATTTCAGTTTCAAGTTACCGGAGTTTGGAAACATTTTATGGTTGATATTTACAGATCACCAACACTTACTTCTGTTGTGGAAAAGATTTGATTTTAACATTCTCCATGTCATTTAGCTCGTCTCCAAATACATATTGAAAGAAAGAAAATTCCTTACCCTACTCATTGCAGGTGCGCTATTTCCCAATAAACCATCATCACCAAGGTTTGCTGCCCAAGCATTTACTAGGTCATCATCAAGCGCATCAGACTCAACAGGGGCCGGCTTTGATTCATACATTAGGTCAGAAATTCCAGTGGCAACAGCTGGATCACTTAAGCCAGCTGATGCACTAATGTTGTGCTTGGTGCGATAAATATCAATAAGCTTAGCACTGTCATTAAATTTTAATCAAAACCACAACTATCAGAAATGCATAGGAATTAGGACAAAAGCATAACCACATCATAAATGAATGAATCACATCAAAATTGCAAAGCAAACCCATGCAGGCTTTGACAACATAAAATTAGAGATGTTTCAGTAATATCATTTAACACTTCAACAGTTCAATCTCAAAGGCTGATTATGAAGGCAAATGGAGATAAGTTAGAAAACTTGGGCAGGTGTCCAATGCAAGTGATGTTGTCACCCTAAAATGTTTTGCTGCTGTTCATATAAATATGATTTATGATAGTAATTGAAATGGTCAACTCCTTTGGTGTCAAGGTAATAGCTATGAATAACCATCGACTCCAAGGAAAGGGTAGATGAATGATATCTATTATTTACATGCACTAAATCATGGGTGCTCACCTCTTTCCACAGAAAACACACACCAGTCATTCTGATAAAGTCAAAAGAAAGACCTTGCCAGTAAATATGTACCTTATTGGTCCCAAAGGTAGATACTTCGCTCTTGGAACATAACAAAACAATGAAACAATATCTAACAATCTCTCATGCGTTTCATAAAGTTTCTTCAGTTCTTCATCTGTCCATTCTTTATTTGTATTGTCATGGTTTCTTATATCTCTGGAACATGGTGAAATTGGAAAAGTGTTAATATAGATAATGACAGAGGAAACAAGGGGACAAGGTTTGGTTCTTACCTGATCAGTTCATCTTGTGCTCTATACATTTCATCAAGGACCTTTACCATGGGACTTATTAAGACTCCAAGGCCTGTACCGCTGGCTCCTTGATCTTCCCCATTACTAAGATGCATTTCTGATAGCTGGGACTGCACTCCACCCTGTGCTAAAGCATTTAAAAATTCATAGATCTGCAGCCTAAAGGGCTCACCAGACCTGATTGCCATAGTTGTGAGGGCTTGAGCAGCAACAATTCGAACCTGGAGTTTTCTCACAGATTGAAACAAATAAGGGAAGTGGAAATTTAAGCAAACAGCTATATTTGTAGTAGAAAGCTTAAGGCACATTTAAATACAACGGTCTTATAAAACCTTAGTGCAAAGAAAAGGAAGAGCATAACAAAATGAGGCATGCTATTCTAAAATGTCAAGACTCGAGAACAATCATTTCAAGAAGGTAGGTTGGGATACCTAAAATGAAGTTAAAGAGAGTCTCAGTGCATGGATAAGTTCTGGTAAAGATAATAAATACCAGTACTAAGCATTGTGCACATTCTGGTCTAGAAAATAAATGACAATCACCATGAGGGGTGCCAGTTAAAATTGGCAGCGGTGCAAATAAATACTGAAACCCAGTTAAGAAAACAGAATTTTCAGTACTGAAAAAAAGAAGAGGAATGACGAAAGCAGCCCTAATTTGTTGATATCAATCATTTTATCCCTAGCGATTAAGTACTTAACTAGATCATTAGCTCGCATTACGCCACAGGTCGAATCAAATATTTTTTTATCGTAAAAAAAATATTTAGGCATTGCTGATTTTTTTCTAGTAGAAAAAAAAAAACTTAAAACCATATGAGAATTGATTTGATGTGACTTGGTCGTCTTAGCGGGTCCAAAGACAACTTAAATGACCGGTAAAAACGTAGTTTGACTAAAAATAAATATTTAAGATGAGATCTTTTTAATAAACATTAGGACTACATATTGAACCGATTTAGGTCAACCAGGGTTAACCTGTCAATCCGCACCAAATCATAAGATCACGATAATCTTATAAAAAGAAAATCAAAACAAATTACAAAGTTCAATTCCTAATAAACCCAATATTAAAGGATAAAACTAAAAAAAATTGATTTTAAAAAAGAAAAAAAAAACAACCCGAGTCGACTCGGGTTAACCTACCAAACTTGTGACTAGATCATGAGACTGGAATAAACTTGGGTTAACCTACCAAACTTGTGACCAGATCATGAGACTGGAATAACCTAATAGAAAACAAGTTGAAACAAATTATAAAACTTAATTCTCAATCAACCCAATGTTGAAAGATGAAATTAAAAACAAAATGATTAAAAAATGACGTCAACCAGGGTTAATCCACCAAACTTGTGACCCAAGTCATGAGATGGAGATAACCTCATAGAAAACAGACCAAAACAAACTATAGAACCCTAAATCCAAATAAACCCACTATTGAATGATGAAAATGAAAAAAAAATAGTCAATTAGGAATATGAGAAAAAAACTCAAGACAACCGAATTAATCCACCAAGTTCATGGTTCGGATCATAAGTCTAGGATAACTTCATAAAAAGCAAAATGAAAAAAAATATGTTAATCTCCAATAAACCTAATATTGAAGGAAGAAATTGAAATTAAAAAAAAAATTGAAAAACAGAAGGAAGAAAAAAACCACTAGTGAAGAGGGACAATAAAACCCCTCCTCATTTAGTTTTTTCGTTAATAATTTTGAAGTTCAAGGGACGTGCTCAATCACGTGCAGAGACAAATACATATAGTACACAATCTAAAATTTAGTACTCTCGTCTCTTTTGTTTGTACTCTTAGTTCCTAGACAAAACAATACAAGACTGGCTGAGGTGCTTAAAGACCATAATAAAATATAATATGGAAGGGGAACAAGCAACATACTAAAAAAATAAATGCATCAATACAACCTGCTATTCCACGACACATCCTTCTTTTTTTTTGTGTGCGCATTTGTGTCAGCCTAGGCTTTAGTACTACAGCCTATGTCTTTCTTCTCATAAAGAACTCTGGCATGCAAAAACTAATGCCACACCATTTGGGGGGGGGGGGGGGTGGGTTATCTGATACACAAAAGATAGCTGATAGAAGGAGCTGTTGAACTTTGTGCTATCCAGACCCAAAAATTCAAAGGGGTACCAAGCTCATAAAAGACTCTTACGGATTATACCTTCAAGCACTAAAATATGTGATGGTGCTAGAAGAAAAGGGCATGTGTGTATGTTCATCTCTCTACAGAGAACTAAATTGTATAGGGAAGCAGGCTGTTCTCTCTTACTTGTTTTAGTACAATCACATATCTATGCACCTAAAGGACAATAATTTCACTGTTGACCCAAGCTACCAACAGTATAACTATAATAATGAATGATCATCAAGGTGGAAACTTATACCTCCCAGCTGCCACTGAAAGCACACCTCTGTAGTCGAGTCAAAGCACCAGCTAGAGTAGGATTACGAGAACTGGCAGCAGCAACCATTTTATCTGCATCTAACATCATCAATGCAGTGCCAGGAGGCGTTGCAGATTCCCAAGCATATTCGGAAGCAGCATAATTTGCATTTTCTCCAAGGAACCACACCTATAGGTTTTTTCAGTTCACAGATTCAGATAAAAGGAAAGAAATATATTCCCTAGTATTCATTTAGATTAACAGTAGAACAATATACAATTGTTGACTAAAGAAAGTTGCTTACTGCTGCTTGGACTAATCTCTGCAATGCCAAAGCTGACTTCGGATCAGATGCAGATACCCTGTCCACTGATGTAAGCCCCAACATCGACCCAGGCTGTGGTGGTGGTAGGTCAAGGACTATAGTGACTGCTTCCAATGCTGTGTGCTTCCCATCAGGACCGGCACCGACAAGGCACGTCTAGAAATGGAGCAGGCAGCCATCAGTTAAAATTAGTGTTTTCTTTAAGCAAATCTATCAGTGATTTACTTAATCATTATCAACATATCAATCAAGTTGGAGACACTTCATAAGTTACTGGACATGCAAAGAGCAGAGACAACAAGACAAAATTCAAAATGGACATTGAAAACCAACAAAAAAAAATCAAAAAGTATCAGAGAGATCAAGGGTTGAATGGAATCTTACTTTCCACAAAAGCTGCAACACATCAGCATCAATCTTTCCTGGAACCTTAGTAGCAAAGATCCTCGCAATTTCAAGCAGGGTGACAGCCATATCTGGTGTTGCCTGAGCAAGAGAAGTTATAGCAAGTGAAGTTTCATGGGATGAGACACATTAAAACATTGTATAAAAGAGCAAAACCCTCTTCTATCTCTCTTCATATGTTAGTTGATGCACTGAACCTCTGTTTCCAATTTTTGACATTGGAATGTGCAGTTAAGAAGGTGCAGGAGCGATTCACTATCTAAGCATCTCTCATTGGCATAAACAATAAAAGTAGTGATAAACTAAGCTCAAGTATTCATCCACTATCCAGAGAGAAATATGAAGACTACTTCCTATTCTATCTACTATTTCCCCAGTCATAATCAAACATAGCTGGGAAAAAAAAAAAGCAGAACAGAAGACAAGAAAATCATCAAAACTGTAACCAACTATGACTATGAGTTCTTAGGGATCTTAATGAAAATGATAGTTTTCATAACTAAAAAGAGATCTTGACTGATTTATCATTGTTATTAGTTGCTTTTGATTTAGAATATGCATGTTAAATAAAGGGAGAGAAATAGTATAGCTAGGCTAACCCATCCACTCCAACAACAGCCTCTGCATTTTCTATCACATTCATAGAGCTCAAATGTTATATATATACAATGTCAGCACTGGAATCATTGACCAGATGCCATTTGTATCTCTGGCATGGAAAAACAGTGTATCATCTCCATCACTGGTCTCTAATCTCTAGCCATTCTTTATGTACTCTATTCAATTTTCCTTAGTTAGAAACTGGAAGGCGTATAGAGATTTGAAAATTATGCTGTATTATGTCATTGCTACCCCCATTGTTTCTTCTTAAGTTCTGATTTGTGTGTTAAAATGACTAGAAATTTTTAAAAGAGCTTGGAGAGATGTGTTTCTGACAATCTTACACGCTGAAGAAGCAATTTAAACCAAACGGCACAAAATATTAACAAGGATCCAAACTGAGCAAAGAAATAGCAGAAAAGTCATAGAGTCCTTAATAAAAATAAAAATAAAAAGCTCAATCATGCAATTAGACTGCCATGGCATGTTACAGTAGAACATGCCTCTAGTTGAAGCAACACCACCGTTCCAGATAACAGAGTAGAGTCAGATGATTTTATTGGAAATGTACAGTACAAATTAGTAACGTAGATAGTTAGTAACGTGGAGAAAATTTCAAACTTGTGTGGAACGTACCCATCCATTACATGTTGAAGCTCATTATGTTTTCTTCTTTCTGATTCTTTCCTTCATTTTTTTTTACCAAGGATAGATAATCCCATTAGCTTGTTAGGTTTTGTAAGGTACCATTGTTAAGGAACACCATTTAACCCAGTGACAACTCTTTTCAGTTTTCAACAAGAATTTTATTTGTCATGTGAATGATTGATTGGAATTTATTTGTGTGTTTTTACAAGCACTCTTAAAGCTAGTGATTTGTCTTTAATTTATGTATTTACCAATAACTCATAACTTATTTATCACTCGTCAACCTTCTTTACCTTCACAAAGTTCCCATGGTAGAAGAGTTTAGCCTACACAAACTTATCAAAAGGGAAAAACTAATAATCATCAAAGGCATATCAAAGCATGAGCTCCAAATAAATATGCCGTGCTTTCAAGATAGTATAACATAATTCAATATATAGCATACCTTGAAACGAGCATGCAAAGTCAGCAAAACATCATTCAACAATGTTGCTGGCCATGATGGATCAGAAAGCTCAGATGCGATAATGGATTCCAGTTCCTCAAAAGATTCATGTGGAAGTTGCATCCATATCAAAGCCTTGATTACCATTGCTCGAACATAGACACATTCACAGGCTACAGTTGTCCGTACCACCTCCATTAATGAAGCTAATAAACCTGCAATTGTATCCTTGCTACCTGTTGCACTGGATACAGCAGAGACCTTCCGGGCACCTATAAAACAAAACAAGGAGAGGATGGAATGAGAAAGACTACAATCAGATAATGATCAATCATATAAACGACATATGTCCCCAGGAAGACATTTGAACAGAATGAGTAACCCTGATAATAGAAAACTAGCAGCACTAAATTTCTCTGAAACTTGTGAAAACCCTAAACCCACTAAATGAACTCAGGGATTTTTTACTTGCAAGAGGATGACAGCTCAAAATAACAAAAAGACCAATGCAGTTGAGCTCTTAAGAGAAAGAATTTGAGCAATCCTGTACTTCAGCTTTATTCAGAAGTTCATCTTGAGACTCAAGCCTGCACTTTTGAGGTTGCCATTTGCAAAGTTGAAAAGTTATATCATTGCACAAAACATTGGCCTCTACATTTCAAATTCACAGCCACTAAATATAGAATGATAGAAGAAACATGAGAAAAGAAAAGAGAAAAGTTTATAATTGGCACTTCACACACACAATGAAACAAGCAAGGAAAATAAGACCAATTTTCTATGACACATTTTTAAAACACATGATGCAAATTCATTTAACAGTTTCATCAGGTTTGTGTGTTACACAAGTTATATGCATATGCATTGACACAGAATCCCACTCTCATGCAGATACATGCTTCATAAGCAATCCAAAAGATGGTGATTGTAAAAGGCTACACAAGATGTTGATGACTAATATTTCTTTTCAAGTCAACAGAGAATGAAAATTCTAAACAAATTTGCTTCAGGCACCACCGATGGAGCACAACAATAATGCCATGAAAGTAACAACTTAATAGTTTGATGATCAAGGATCTTCCTAAATTTTATTTTTTAAAAAAAAGTTTAGTTTGACTCTCAAAAAATTACCATCTGCATATGGATTTTCATTAAAATCCGAATCGACTGGATCTGCACTCTCAGAAAATGAATTCACATTAACTCCTTCATCGATGTCCTGTAAGCCTACAGCATAAGCAGCAGCGCGACTTTTTCCCATCTCCTGCACAACTCTTGCTGCTGCATGAAGTACTGGCCTGGAGAAATTACGAAAAGAACTTTCCAACCTGAACAAAAAAACAAGGGAAAAAAAAGGAATCAGTTTTCAAAACAAATGAAAATGAGAAAAAAAGGAAACCAACAAATAAGTTGCATCATAGTTCGAACATGTTAAAGAATCTTCAAAAGAAATAATAAATCTGACAGATTACAATACCCTGAAAAAGAAAAGGTGAAAGTAGAAGAGAAGGAAAGAATTGGGAGCTCAATCTACCTTCTCATTACAAGTTTAATAAGAGGTTGTGGACGCCTAGTCTTGTGGGATTTATCTTTAGAAGCCTTTGACATATCATTTGAATCAGCACTAGATCCCTTCGATGATAGAGAGGGTGCTTCTGGCAACTTCAGTATCTCCCTTGTTAAACGGTACCAGCCAGCAGCACGCTCCTCAGTCCTATAGTATTGGAATACACAATAGGAATATTTTAGAGGGAAAAAAAAGGACACAATTGCATCCTGATTCCATCCCATGTCAACAAAACTTTGTTACAACATGAATAAAATGTTACACAAATAAAAGTGAAAAAAGATACAAGATTAAAAAACTACCTCTCTGTATTATCGTGTTTTCCCAAGACACAAAAGATTGCCTCAAAACAGACTCTTTCACTGGGATCTAGGAGAAGTTGATAAAGCACTGAGTTGAACTGAGATTTAATGTCAGGCCTCTCTGCAGGAAACCAGGTCAAGAAGCTAATCATCTCATTAATTCAGGATTTTTCCTTCAAAATTAGTGAGAAATGCAAACTGCATTTTACCATCTAATGCTCGAGCTCTAGATATTGTATGACACAACCTGGCAAGCGAAACTCTAGCAAGCACATCATGCAAATGAAGAACATCCTGCAATGCCCCTGATTCAAATAACACCAACAACTTAACCCGAAACCAGAAAAGCAGTCATGTGATAGAGATTAAGCTAATTAACAATGCCATATGACTTGCAAATAGAACCATCCTAGAACCAAAAACCTGAATAGACAAAGGTATATATGTCTTGCATTGTAACTCATGATTATAATGTGTTAAGAAAATGAGTCACTGTTCACACAATTTCACAACTAATCTTTCAATCAAACAGCCTCCTATTTTTCATTCAGTTTTAGTTTTAGTTGAAAGAATTGAACATCTAACAAAATTATGCCACTTGAACCCTGGTGTAGATAACAATCGGTGATCATAGAAGCAGAAGCAGATGATAAGCACAAATAAGACAAGGGACCATACCTCCAGGGACTACAAGCTTTCCTGCAGAAAGATGCAGAGGTATAGCATTAGATAAAAAAGAACAGTCAATCGTAGTTCTAGGATATTAACACGATATGAAATAGTTTCATGATGAAAAGAATGGAGAGAATGAGAAAGTTAAAAGTAAAATGTTACCTAAAGCCATTGCAACTCCATAAGGATCTTTTGTTGCCAACTCAGAGAGAATTTCCAAAGCATGCCTTACAGCAACAGGATCAGCAAATGAAACCCTGCAGTCAAACACAAGCTAGCTGCATATATTAATAAAAAAAAAGACTAGCCAATATGTGGAAGATGCTTCTTCTAGATGTCTAAAGTGCAAGGAGGACAAGAAGAAAAACAGGGATTGGCGAGTGAATATAATAACTGAAACAATAGTATTATACCAAAAGCAAGAACGGATCATGTATTTATTATCTCACGATATCTTGCATTAGAAGATAGAATACTATAGTCACAGCATCCAGCTTTTTCTTAACAATTGTGAGTATACACCGCTTCTGCTGATCAATACAAGACTAAAAGGATTCTAAATACAAGGATAAAAGGTTCTTTCTGTCTAGGCTAATCAGTGAAGCCAAGATACGCATACAGCATTGCAAATTGTAGAGATGGAGAATGGGGAAAGTATTTGTACTATGGGACTGCAGGCACAAAATACTAAAAAAAAAGAAGCAAGTCACGCCAAACAAAACAACCAAACCTAACAAAACAAAAGCTAAGTACCCAAAGAAACAGTGATCATCAATATGAACCTAAATCTATGCACCAGAATAAGAAAACTTACCCCTGTACAGCACGGTGCAGAAATGCTGGGTTTCCAGGATCAAGAGGGAGTCTTCTTAATGCACTTAGTGCAGCATATTGCAAATTACTCCGAACGATAGACTGATATGTAGCAATCATTCAAACAAGTATAATAAGCAAACATACAAAATGAAGTATAATATTTCAAGAACATGACTCATAATCATGGGATAATTCTACGGAGGAAACGCAGGCAAAATAAAAAGATTAAGATGAGGGAATGAACTGGCACTTCATAGTGTCAAACAGACTTAAAAAAAAAAGTGCCATAACAAATCCTGTTAAGGAAATAAACTGAGAATATAAAACCTGTGCATTTGGATAGTTAAACAAACTTCATAACTCTCCCTAAGTTTGTGGTGACAAATTCACTATTTTCACTGAAAAATTCTCTTTAACATTAATCATAATATCAAAAATAATATCGATGATGTCTCTGCACAAGGGCTAAGTTAGATGTTTTGCTTCATTAGAACATTAACATTCCCCAACATATATGACTCCTAAATTTACTCAAGGCAATACTACATGAGCAGTCAATGTACAAGCTCTCAATTTTAAGTAGCTCTAAATATCATTAACACGAGACAGATTATCACCGTGACGGTTATGCAGCAATAACATTGTATAAGAAATTGGGAGCTTTACAGATAATACCATCGATAAGTTGATATTTTTACCTCCTTATCACCACCTTTAGTCCCAAAAACACCTTTCTTTCGTTTTTGAGGGTTGTCACCAACCTGAAATTCAATATGAAATCTCAAGAATTATTGCAGTAAGCAGCCAGGATGCTTGATTGATTGAGTGAATGTCAGGCTTTGAAAAACCTCCATGAAACCAGAAATGTAAGAAGAAACAATACAAATTTGTAATTTCAAAAACTCAGCAACAATCACCAGAATTTGATAAATAGTGACAAACAAATAAATTGACACCCTGAACAAGTAATTAAGTTACAACCATACTTTCCAGTAAACATTGCAAGGCCTCATCTTTTGTTAACAAATGAAGACAAATATTTTTAACTTACACCAGTACAACAGAGATTCATTCCAGTAACTACAGAGATATTATTTAAGAAAATTGACATTATATGGCATCGTTTCCAAAAAAGACTTGACACACATTTGTAAACTTATCGTAACCATAAATGTTAGAGCAGGATCAGACCAGTTTAAACAGTTAGACCTTCCTTTGGGTGCTTTCTTTAAATTTCATAATATCCTAGTGTTGAGAAGAGTCATGGAATTATCATTAGGCAACTAAGCTGCAAGAAAACTGTACTTCCATTGGTTTATGGCAGGTTCAATTGTTGAAGAGCTAAATGTATAGAGGCTGCTTTTGTATAGACAAAAGATCAGTAATTCTGTAATTTTTTTGCGATCCTTTAAGTTTTTTGGAAGGAGAGAAACCAATGAGTATTTAAGGGGAGGATTCTACTCACAAATCTACCAAGGCTTTTAGAAGATAAATCTTGGCATTCCAAACAGCTTTGCTAATGAAGAGGAGTTATTAAATTTTAATAATTTTTTAGTTTATACACAGTCACAAAGGATACATATGCAGAGCAAACTAGAGTTCTATTTTTATTTTTACCATTAATAAAAAGAAAGGACAACACAGTATTCTTTGTTGAAACATAAATGGAAGAAATTTAGAGTAAGGCAAACCTTGTCAAGAATGCCAAATACAATCTCATACAATCTGGATAAAATACCAGTGTTGCTTTCAGGAGCATATGTAAGAGCCTTCAATGCTTGCAATCTCCGTGCATGAACTTCAAAGATACAGGATAAATTTAAATCAAAATCTAAACCTTACAATTTCAAAGGAGAAAATTTTTCTATAAACAGGTACTGTACTTGAAAAATAACTATTCTTTTGTATGGCACATCAATCATTTTTTTCCCTTGTAGATCTTTGTTTCACTCTATCAATAAAAATAAAAGTTCCCACAGAATAGCCTCATGCAAAATATATCTCTTCTATGCATTTCAATATCATCCACATGGTTGATTGCATGAAATTAGCAAATTACTGATCGCAGATAAATCCCAAGGCACCAGCAAATTCATCCATGGAAAATACAACACAGAAAGTTCATAAAGCATTGGGACTTGATGTGAACATAGTATTGCCATTTTTATATCCTAAATCCAAATCACTTGATTTATGTGAACTAATGAGACATATTTCAAAGATCCAACATTCAAAATTAGAGCCCATTGTACCAGGAAAAAACTTCACGAATTCTTATCAAACAGCATAAAGCTTGTACAGCATAAAGCATTCAAACAATTTATCAATCACAGTTAAATTCAGCTTCATCCTTTGCATGCAACTTAGAAAAAAGATTTTGCAAATCATTTTTTGATTAAGAACCACCTTGTACAGCACAAAGCATTAAAACAATTAATGAAAGAAAAACAGTAAGAAACCACTTTACATTCAACATTAGCATCTGAAGCCTCTTTTGAAAGCTGATCTACAATCCTTGGTACAACATCAGCTCTAGTCACCCCTCCAACAGCATCAATATCAGCCAAAGCATCCCAATTAGGAGTCGGTATTCCACCACCTGGATTTAAACCTTGAGAACCAGTATCTGATAAAATCCTAGCCAAGTAATAATACACATAGCGCAGAATCGTCCTGTCTTCACATTGCTGATCCAGCTGTAGCAGATTCAAACATATCAACTATCATTTCTTCAAAATTACCGATATAAAATTTCTTCAAACATATAATGTGGAAGCAAACCATGAGAAGAGACGGTGCCAATGACGGATCGACTGAATTGTAAACAGCAAGTTTCGGAAACACATGATGCACTAGTTGCTTTTGAGAACTTTTCTGTAAATTCAGGAAAAAAAAACTTAAATTCCCATAAAAAAATAACAAAAAGAACAGCAAAACAAATATATAGAGAAGAAAATCAAGATTTACTTGATCAGATGTAGCAGCTAGTTCATGAATACTCCTAGCTAGTTGCGAATACGAAACCGGCTACAAAAATCAAGAAAAATCAAATTAAAGAAAGAAACAGAATCTCTAGAGAGATTTCAGAGAAGGAAGCTTAGGTTAGGTTAGGTTACATTCTTCTTTTGTTTTTGAGGCATGATATTGATACCAGCAGTAGTTTTCATGGCAGCTTTAGCAGCAGAAATGGTGTCGTTTTGGATCTGCATAAGTGTAGCTCTCTTCGACTTTCTCTCTCCTAGCATTGTCTTCCCTGACCCCGAGGACGAACTTGCCGTCGTCGTCGTCGTCGGCGTGGAATATGACATCGATCCAGTCGGTTGCTGCGATGCCGGAGGAGTTGGCGCTTCCGAGGATCCCGATGACTTCGGAGCCGGCCCGGGGTCCGCTGTTATCAGATCCATCAACGTCGTCCCCGACGAAGAATCCTAAAAGAGAAGGAAAATTAGAATGATTAGCGGAAAATGTGGAGGAGTAGAGTAGAAATTGAGAGAGAGAGAGAGTGGATGATTACCGCCATGATTGTTGATGTTGTTAGGTTTTGTGCTACCAAATTTGAATCTTCTTCTTGGAGAAATGGGAAAAACAAGCAGAGTCAGGAAGCTTGGAAGAAGTTGAAACGGGTTTTGATCTGACCCGGTAATAGAAATGGTTTGGACTTCGGACGACTCGATGCAGTCAGCCCGGAAATTTTATTTAAATGAATAATTTTTTGGGGGTTAATTTGATTTACTTCCAATAGTTTTACTAACCACTCCGTTAGGTGTTAGAAGTTTCAGTCATACCCTTCTAATCCGTATTTGTTGATAAGCATAACGCAACATTTTTTTTATTTAAGTATCAATTGACACTTTAAAGACTCGAGGAAATTTTTCTTCACACTTAGTGTGTGTTTGTTAATGGTATAGGTTTTTTTTTTTTAATTAAAAATATATTAAAATAATTTTTTATTTTTAATATTAATATATCAAAATTATTAAAAAATAATTAAAGTGTGTGATATTTGCAGTAACTTTTGAAGTTATAATTTTAAAAAATAGATTAAAAAAACTATAAATTGTTATTTTTTTATAACAAAAATTTCAAGAAAGAGTTTTTAATTGGACACATGTAAAATTATGATATGTATTGATTAACTAGATATTTTTAAAACCACAGTTAAAGAATGTAGTTTTGACTACATCTTCTTGTACTACAAAACAAACCCTTAATAAAAAAAACTTAAAACTATACTACTAAATAGAACAATAATTATATAATATCACGGATATTATTAGTATTCTTCTAATAAATAAAAAAGTTATTTATTTAATTTTTTGTTTGATTTAAAGTTATATATTGCAGAAAAATGTTTGATTTTTATGAGATAATTTTATGGCTGTTGACATAATGAAAAAAGAATTTCATTGTAGATTAGATTGAAACTTAGAGTTAATTTGGTAATATAATAATGATTATTTTTTTAAATATTTTTTGTTTGGAAATATATTAAAATAATATATTTTTTTATTTTTTAAAATTTATTTTTGATATTAATATATTAAAACGATATAAAAATATAAAAAAAATTAATTTAAAGAAAAGTAAAAAATAAAAAATAAAATAATTTTTTAAAAAATTCTTTGAAAACACAAAAACAGTAGGCTTTTACCATCAAAACTTTCTTTGAACTTCCTAGAGGTCCTTGGTACAATAATAGAAGGTTCAGGTGGTTACTGTGACCGAGTAATGGATTTCATGGGCTAATGTATAAAATATTTTTTAAAATATACTATCTTAAAAGGAATATCCCTAAAAGATAGATGTCACTTTTGAGGGTAGCAGTACTATGATTTTTTTCACAAAATCTCCAGCACAAGACACAAGACAGAAGAAGAAGAAGAAGAAGAAGAAGAAGAAGTAGAAGTACTAAAAAGATATTTAAGTGACCATCTTGTTGGGATCTGGAAATATACTCTGTGGTCAACATTTCCACTTCTAGATTTCCTCACCTTGTTACTTTTTCTTTCCCTCTTTATGCGCCTATAACATTTGATAGGCAAAAAAGGGTTTCTGTCTCATAACAGATTCTTGCTTCTTGTTGCTGACTGTCCATGAAATGATAATGGAGAATGCATTAGCAGGTAAGTTTCTTAAGCCATGCTTCCATTTGAATTCAAGAAAAGCAACATTGGTACTGCAGAAAAGGAAGGGAATTGGCACCTCCCACAAGTTCTGCTATCCTTCCAAATTCAAGATTCATCCCCTTGTTTCTCATCCCCTTCATCTCCCCAATTTGGAGGTACGACTCTTCCAATCTTTAGCTTTTCGTGTATAGCTTGTACTTTAAACACATAAAAGTTTCAAAATTTCATGCAAGAATTGGGATCTTTAGGATGCATGTTCTTGAAACAGAGTTGAAATCAATTGAAACAGAGTTGTACTATTTGCTGCAGGCGGGTGGTGTTGAAATACAAGAAAGTAGTTATGAAGGTTTAGTTTCTGATCAAGAAATTGTCTGGCCTTCTCCCGATGATGAAATCCCATTTTGGAAGAGGGATTTCCCTTCCTGGAATGTGAGTCCAGAAGTGCCATATGAAAGTTCTGTGAAGGATTCTGATCTTATGCACATAATTCATGTCACAGCTGAGATGGCACCAATAGCTAAAGTTGGTGGACTTGGTGATGTTGTTACTGGACTTGCTCGAGCAAGTCTTTCTCGTGGCCATACAGTGGATATAGTGCTCCCCTTCTATGAGTGCATTCAGAAGCAGCAAATCAATGACTTGGCATTGATCAGTACTTATGATTCTTATCATGATGGGAATTGGATTCCTACAAATGCCTATCGTGGAGTTGTTTCGGGCATTCCAGTGATATTTATTGAGCCATCAAATGAATTCTTCAAGGGGCAACAAGTATACGGAGGTTCATATAATGAGCTAGAGGCTTATTTGTTTTTTAGCCGTGCTTGCCTTGAATGGATGCAGGTTTGTCGGTTGATCCTCAATATGATCTTGGTTTTTCCTTTGACCTGACTTCCGATTCTTAGAAGTTCGAGTAAGCTTACACTAAATTGGAAATAAAAGGTTGAGGTATCAAGGGTTAGAGGTTGTATAACTAAAATATGCTCAGACTATAAAGAACATATATGATTTACAACTTGCAGTTGTTTTTTTAGTCATTGACATAATGCTGAAGAAAATTACACCAGCATCTGCACTTACCCCTCCAGCTTCAAAAGTTTGCGTAATTTAGTCACTCCATTTCTGTTCAGCATCTTTTGCAGACCTTTGTTTCTCAATTCATATCATTGTTATCCTTTAGTTCTTAACAAGCTCTTTTTTCGAAATTTCTGACAAGATAGAATATGGTGACAGGTAACAGGTGCTCAGCCTGACATTATCCATGTCCATGAATGGCAAATAGGCGCCTTGCCCCTGCTTTACTGGGATATGTATCAATATCTTTCACTGAAGGTATTTACTCTTCTTATTAGTAACTCTTCAGAATTTAATGCTCTGATTTAGTGTCAATGATGTCAAAATTGTACTTTCTAGAAACCACGGATTGTATTAACTATACATAACATGGAGCATTATGGAGAGTGCCGGTAAGTTATTATTTTACTGTCTTTTTTACCTTCTTAAGTTTAAATTTCTCATAGCCTGTTCAACAGTATCAGTTGCTCACTATATAGGCCTTTTGGTGTGTTAATCCTAGCAGATCAAATTGAACATTGTATAAAAAAATTTGTGGTTTCTTTGCTTTGGCAGCCAAGAGCAACTCAGCAAGTGTGGTCTTCATGGTTCTATGTATGCAACAGCGGAGAAGGTGTGTATTTTATAGCATATATTTTTTTAGTTTGTAGTTTTTATCTGATGTTGTTTATATTGAGGTTGCAGAGACATTTTATAAACATCCTAAAAAAATTGGAATTTGTATTTCCTCTGAAAGAATTAGCATGTGGCATTTATCTGTCTTTTCATTAGCATTGAACACATAGAAAGATATGGCAAGGAATTAAATTCACAATCAAGATCCTTTGGGGCTCCGTTTTTTATAGGAATCTGTAGGTGGTGCATCCTTTTTCTCACCAAAAGTTATTCAATTACTAGAAATACTGCCAAATCACAAAACTGTTTCTAATATCTCTCAACATGTCAGGCAGTTGATGATCGGACTATTGGCCATAATCCTGAGAGACTAAGCTTATTGAAAGGTGGAATTGTATACAGCAATGCAGTGGTGTAAGTAGTTTTGTTGTTTTGTCTGCAAAAGGTTTCGTTCTTGATATGGTGTCATTTGGTCTTAAGTTGCATGTGAAGAACTGTAAATAGCCTATACCTGAAGTTGATTTTCATTCCTCGTATTGTAAAGGGTTTTGCTCTTTGGCAAACTAGTGTTGCATTACACTCATTATATTTCTTGATTTCTTGATTCTAATGGATAAAGACCTGTTGTCAGGCAGTCTTATTTTGTTAATAGCTTCTTTTTTTTTCATTTTATGAATATATACTCAGTTTCTTGAGAATAATTCGATGCTCCGAGTAGTCGACAGTGATTGGAACTAGTCAAATAGTGATCCATGTTTGGATCACCATAAATCAACACCAAAGTGGGAAATCTGCATTTTAAAGTTATGAAAATTGAATCCTCATATTCTCTGGGGTTAGAAAACATTTAAATTTGGATAAAATCTAGGTGTGAAGAACCTTCTTTAAATTCTTCATAAATTATGATTTGAATCCTGACAGAAAGTGAGTTTTAACTCCTGCATGAAATGTTTTAGATGTGAATTTATTTGTTTACATGATGCATATCACTGAATCTGATGCCACATTTACAACCATTACAAACATAGAATCCAGCACTACCCTCTAAGTCTATTTTATTTCCAAGAAACTAATTTTCTTTTCACTTTCCAGTACAGTCTCGCCAACATACCTTAAGGAAACTCTCTGCTCTGGTTGGTTGGCCAGCACTCTAATGATGCATTGTGATAAGTAGGTTCCACTTTATTATAAGCAATTCATGATTTAAAATTTCTTTTTCTTAGCTGTTTATTCCTTCAGCGTAATCAAATCAACTATCTTCTCACTTTTTAGCTATAGGAACTTGTGATTCGATAACTATGCTGCAGTAAATGCCTTATTGAACATTACTAATGTTGATGCAAAATTGTCTGCCTGGTTTATGATTCTATCTATCTTCCAATGTGGATGCAATTCTGCAGGTACTTTGGTGTTTTGAATGGGATTGACACTGCAATGTGGAACCCTGCTACCGATGTTTTCTTGCCTGCTAAGTTCCATGGTAACCTTAGTGATCAACTTAAACCTCTCTCTGTTAAAACTGTCTATATATATGTCCTTCGAAAAGAACCTGGAAGCAGCCCAATACTTTTATTGACGCAGTTTTGATGCGATACAACTATGTCTGTAGAACCTATACTCCGTTCTATTTTTTGGTTCACACAATTATTTTGTATGAACAGTTTGTCGATAACCACAGGCTGCTTGTTTTCAAATAAATGTATCATTTCTAGATATCTTAATAAACATATAGTAGCAAAAGGAATCGATATATGAATGTTCATACATTACTGCTTGGAAAGTGTTGTTATCTTTCACATTCAATATCTACTTTCATCTAATTATTCAACCTGCCCTGCTTCAATTCACATCATAATCACGCAAAGTTAACATATGAATTTTAGATATTCATTCCAACTTTCACTTCTTGCTATTTTGTTTCTAACAGCTCAAAAAATTGAGGGCAAGAAGTTATGTAAATACTATGTACAAAGGGGGCTTGGTTTGGCTGCCAAAAGCATCACCAGCAGTAATCATGTGCCAGATGCAACAGTTAAGATCCCATTGGTAGTCTGTATTACTAGACTAGTTCCTCAAAAGGGTCTGCATTTGATTACTCATGCACTTAAGCATATTGAAGAACTGGTATGACTCTCCCTCCACCCACGCCTCCTTCCTCCTCTCTCAGCTAAACATGGATTTGATGTTTCTCTTTCTATATTATTCGAGTCTATGTAGGGGGGGCAGATGATTGTCCTTGGAAAAGCTCCAGATGGTCGAGTTGAAGGGGAATTCAAACGTCTTGCAGATATGGTAATGAGCTTGAGGTTTTCAGATAACTAATGATTGGAACCTCTCTTTTTTTTTTCCACACCATTTATAATATTAACACCACTTGGTATTTCATGAGCTTGATAATGAAAGAAATTGCATTTCAATAGAAGAATACAATGTGATGCTCAAAAGGCAAGATATGAGCAACTGAGATAGTGAAGTTGCAGGAATCATTAACTATGTTTCTAATTTTCTTTAATCTCTCTGTAATATGATCCTTTTTCTCCTTAGCTGCTCTACATAAATATAACAAAAACTCTTATATTTTGCAGCATAACCAAGGTCCTAGCATCCGTATCCTTTTGATGTATAGGTAAATCATCGTAGAAGCCATAACATGCTTTTAATATTTTGAAGTGATGTATAATGTCTGGCTAGGAGTTATTGTCATGGTTGTGTCTTTCTTTGTGACACAGTGAGGAGCTGTCCCACATGCTTTATGCTGCAGCAGACATGGTGTTAGTTCCTTCCATGTATGAGCCATGTGGACTTTCCCAAATCATTGGAATGCGTTATGGATCGGTATGCATGTAGCTTTGCAAAATGATTAAAATTAAACATTGTTATCTTGATATAAAATTGTGATACTAAAACTACTTATCAATGACTTTGCTCATTTATTGGTCATATTATTGGCAAATTCTTAAGGTACTATTCTCTGAAGATGAACGTTTACACGGTCATGAGTGTATGATTAGTAGTTTTAATTGTAATTCTATTGTGCATATTGTGTGGTTGCTACCTTCCAACAAGATCATTGAATGGACATACAAATGAATAGCAGATACATGGCATAAGCGTAGGGAATGTAAAAAAGGGTGAAGCTCTCATCTGAACATAATGGTTTTTCAGGTTCCAGTTGTTAGAAAGACTGGTGGCCTCGCAGACACAGTCTTTGACATGGATGACCAGTCGAACCCCGAGATTGCTAATGGGTAATTTGAATTCAATTTGTGAAATTTGATTATGTTTTCAAAACCTCATATTGACACAATTTTCACCATTTTCTCCTGGACTGAAGTTTTAGGCTCTCTGGGTTTTATCTTCATAGGGAAAAATGAACCAAATACCCAAATTAATTTCTTATAGATAAATCCAAGTAGGTGTCATGAAAATAGTGGATTGATGAAAACTTATGAACTTTTCAATATAATTTGGTGAAGAGATATTGTCTAGTGCTGGTTTACCTTATTTGGCTAGACAGTTATCCAGTGCTTTAACTTAATACTTCTGTCTTTATTTGTTCAGGTTTGTTTTTGAAGGAATTGATGAAGGATCCTTAAACTGGGCTCTAGACCGCGCATTTGCTTACTACAGAGATAGTAAGCTCTGCCTATTATAGTTCTTGGATGTTTACTTTCTCATGGATGACAGTCTTTTTTTGCCATATACAATTTGCTCCAACAAGACCTCATTGGTGAGAGATGCATGGCTCGTTACACTTGCTTGATAACATAGTACTACTGGTGGTACTGTTATTTCATAAATCATGAAAACCATCACTAAACTGGTGAGACGAATTGTGATTGTTGGTCTTGTAGACCTATCTGTTTTAAAAATTCAGTCAATCGTCATCTGTAGGGTGTATAAAATATGAAAAAATATCTTGAATTTTAGCTATGTGCCTTACTAAATATCAACCCCCCTACTGCTACATAGTTCACTCTTGCAGTTAACATTTTCTGAATTTGGATTGGGTTTTGTTGATCTGCATAATTATTTCAATTTAAACATTAGTCAATGCATGCGTGCATCTTGTGATCTGACATGTAGATGTAGACTGGTTCGGTCTTGTCAGATATTAAGATGGGATAGAGCTTCCTATCAGGTTAATGTTTTTAGCTCGAGGGTTTTGAATCTTTTCTGTCCTCGATTTGAATTGCAGAACCAGATGAGTGGAATGGCATTGTGAAGAAGGTAATCGAAATTGACAATAGCTGGAACAACACGGCTGGGAAATACATTGAAGTTTACAATTCAGTTAGAGGGAGATCTTGAAGGCACCCAGGTCAGTGATGGAATTCGTTCCAAGTTGTAAATTGCAAGATTCCCCTGATACAAATGGTAAATTGCAAGATTCCCCTGATACAAATGCAAGAGCCGGGTCTAGGCCAGTAACACGCTTTCACTTTTGTTGTGGAACCTTCAATTCTTCTCTAAAGTTTTAGCACTGAAGAGTTTTTGTTTACATGAAGATGACGTACAGCGAGTAGGATCTTGAAGGCACCCAGGTCAGTGATGGCATTCGTTCCAAGTTGTAAATTGCTAGATTCCCCTGATACAAATGCAAGAGCCGGATCTAGGCCAGTAACACGCTTTCACTTTTGTTGTGGAACCTTCAATTACTAGCTGCTTGTACAGCGGAATCTAGCAATTTACAACGAGTTGTTGTTTGCATGAAGCTGATGTACAGCGAGTAGGAAGAACAGCCTGAACAATAGACAATAAGGCAAAGAATCCACAATTACTAGCTGCTTGTACTGTTCCAGAAGGATTTTTGTAAGAGTATTGAGCATACTTGCTAGTTTCATGTGTATTGACTTAACAATTTCAATTTCAACAAAATTTGGAATGGGAAAAGATGCTGGTGCTGCTGCACCCTATAAGTTAACCATTGGTAGTTTACATGTCATTATAGGCAATTAACTTTAAAAATATGATAAGACTGATGCCTCAGTAGATTGCAAACTTAGTTTTTTAAAAAAATCATATCACTGGCCCCATGATTTTCTGCTGTTAAATGTCAGAATTACAAAGACATCCAAATAAAAAACAACACAGCATTGCCATGATCAGCTTCTCATAAATTGAACATCCAACAACTGCCTTGAATGTAGCATTACAGATCAGCAAAGAATAGCTGCTGGCAGGCATCCAGTAAATATTGTTGTGTTGGAACTTCTGAAGAATAGAGAGAGCTGCCGCAGTAGGCCAATATGTTTCCTGCATGTTTTACTGTTGCCTTGTATGCGAATATATGACGCTAACTATTGGATGAGCTTATTTTGAATTCTTCCACCAACTTTGAGAAGCTGAAGTACTATCGGTGAGTAACTGAGCAAGGGAAGAACATTCGAGGACATTATCTGCATGGTTATAGAAAGAAAAGAAATGTGTTTAAACAAACATGAAATCTCTTCTCATCAATATTGATTGATGAGTTTTATTCTTTACCATCATCTAGAACTAGAATGAGGTCACTCTCGATAACAGTGGTTATCCGATGAGCAACGTTGATGACTGCGCATTCATTTGTTTCTTTCTGCAATGTTTAATGATACTGTCAGTTGCTGAATCGATCGATGCACTAGCCTCATCAAGAACAAGAATTTTTCTCGTGTGCAATAGTGTTCTTGCAAGGCAAAAGCCTGGACTCCAGTTTTCACCCTCTTCAGAAACTGCATCATTTTTCAGAATTGTAACAACTAAATGAAGCAAAATGGACAGTTCTAGAAAAATGAGTGCTGCTAACCTGTGTTTTTCTGTATTGTTTACCTTGGACATCAAAATCTTCTGATCTTGTCTTGATATCCCATCCAAATGGCACTTTCTAAGAACCTGAAAAAATATCAGAAGCTTTTGATGAGAACATGATTCTAGTTCATTGATATACGGAGGAAGATTCAGATTCTTACTTCACAGATTTCCTCATTGTTGTGATGTTGTACAGGATCCAGATTATTCCTCATGGTTCCCTGGAAGTGTTGGGTCCAGAGGTATTATGCTTAAGGTGGGTCTTAAATGATAGAATCCAACTGAAGTTATATCTAGTCTATCAATTATCTGTCCTTATGAGGGCTCAACCAGCCGAATAGAGCTTGAATTAGAGTTGATTTTCCACTTCCAGTTCTTCCCACAATTCCCATTTTCTTCTGTCCAGGTAAAGTGCAATTTATTCCCTTGAGAACTGGTGGGAGAGCAGGGTCATAACGCACTTCGAGGTTTTTGATTTCTATGCATCCAGTCTCTGGCCATTTCGGTTCTGGACTTCTATCTTTAAGGACCGAAGGTGCCTCGCTTGGTATGCAACTAAACAGAATTATTCTCTCGACCGAGATCATCTTGTTCTCGACATTGCACGCATTCCAGATAACCCAAGCTTGTAGAATATTAATCTTCAGACCATATGTGACTGCAAGTCCTGCCAAGCCTGAAATAAGATCGGCTCCATTTTAGTTCGGCAATTTCATGTTTCCAGGGTTCATGCAAGTATAAAGCATCAAGAACAGCTTAACTATCATAGAATGTGCTTACTGCGGTTAGTGTCTGAGCCTGACACAGTCACTAAGATCATAAGAACAACGAAGAAGCCAAGATTTAATAGAAAGTTCATCCTAACACAGAGCCATTCCATTGTCCTGGAATTGTGGAAACTAATGCGTGAAAAATCATCAACCAGGCCAAGGTTTTTGGTGTAGAGTTTTTCATCCTTGTTGAAGCAGCGGATAGGTACTACCCAGCAATTGTTTCCGAGAAGTGGTGCAGAAGTGGAGCCTTTTGAATTCAAACTATCCTAGCCAGTTCTCTGGCAGTTTTACTGTAATAAGCCTGCACAGAAGTTTGAAAAAATTCAGCGCCTAGTAACTACATACATGTTTTGAGGAAGAAACAGATTATCGTGCTGCACATATATTTATGTGAGACTGCTGGCTATTCATATTCAACTAACTAAATTGAACTCATTCACCAACTGGTTGAATTTCTTGTTGCTGCAGATCCTTTTCCAAGGAATTATACAACAGGATATCATGAATTGGAATAAGATATTGAATAGATTCTTACCTGATACCATGTAGAGATAGAAAAGATGGCAAGGAATAGAACGGAGATCCGTCATGCCACCTGTGACATGAGGGCGATGACACTGACAAGCTGAATAAAAGCAAACACTAATCCAGCTATTCTGTAAGATATATCAAAGTCGACAGTAGCTTGGTCTGTAGAAGACTGCAGTGAAAGCAAGGATAAAAGTATCAGAATATAGATAAGATAAGGAACTAGACTTCAATCAGGAAAAAAAGAAAATAGAAAACAGTGCTGAGCGAAAGGACTAACCTCGACAAGGATTTAACTTGAAGTAGTGTCGAAAAATGACATAGGAGCTTGAAGAATCGATGTTATTAGGACAATGAAGAGATGATGATAAGTATTAAAGGTGATGAATGTTAACAGAAGTGCTCTTGCCAATACAAAAATAGAGCTCCCACCAGAAATTAAAGAAACGATCTCTCCATCAGTTGATTTTCGCTGACCCTGCCCTATTTCTTGGTTTCCCACGTAATCCAATAATTGCTTCCCATTTGCAGTGCTTGGAAGAAAATATAAAAAGTAGGAGAAATTAATATATTGCTGCGTTCAGAAGAGGGTCAAAACTGGAGTCCAGGGCAAAGACAACTCAATTGTCTTGCAAGAATACTGCTGCATAAAAGTTAAGTTGTTGTTCCAGTTTCACAAATTTTAAGGTAAGTGAAAGTTTATATAATTGTTAATTTCAGAATATATAAAAATAATTAAAATATATATAAACTATCCAAATATTCACATTAATTAAAAAAAAAAAAGTTAAGTTCTTGTTTTGGATGAGGCCACTGCATCCATTGATATAACAACTAATAATATCATTCGGCAAACAGTGAGAAATGAAACAAATAAGTCACCGTCGCTCATCGAATAACTTCTGTCATTAACAGTTACTGTTTGGTGGTTTTCATGTCCTTACCATCAGCAAGAAGTAGGTCATTGTAGACATGTAGACGACAATATTATCTGCTAGCCCGGTTTCACTCTATTTTTTTTTCAAAGATTAGATTTTCACTTTTTGTTATTCAAAAAAATCTAGAATACACTCTAAACACCTTAAATCCATACATGACATGTTTAAATCCATACATGACCTCAAAACATACATATATAAAACTTTTTTTATTAAATGAAACTTTTTAACGTTAAAATCAACTATTTTGATATCCAGAATTGATATCAACGATGAATTTTTTTTTATTGTTGAAATTCAATGATTTTTTTTCCTTTCAAATCACTGACTAAAAAATAAAAATAAAAAGTTTTAGGCTAAATCTCTCTTTTTTTGAAATTCTAAAAATTAGAGAGACTAATATTTATAATTCATAAAGTATACACAATGAACAATTCCATGAAACCTAAAAAAAAAAA
>Ga0325401_1000474_pt1 | contig 28908 bp, 10 predicted proteins | sample PopdelMetagenome_FD_205666 | JGI IMG/M metagenome (GOLD analysis project Ga0325401, IMG submission 205666) | Populus deltoides microbial communities from Bellville, Georgia, United States - Xylem-PdKOR-R2 | ecosystem: Host-associated > Plants > Phyllosphere > Stem > Wood/Secondary xylem | place...
TTATTTTGCAGGCAATTGTGATCTTCAAGTCCAACAATCCATCTCCGAAGTTTCAACCTAGTACTTAGTCTTGGAAAAGCCTGATCCAATGAAGTTTTCCTTGGAACCTTGTAAAGGTGGAACATTGATACTGATAAATCTACTATGCAAGCAAAATTGAAGTTTAGCCACGATATTTCTATAATTATGAAGGTTACATACAATAGATCGTTCACATCGTGGCAATTTAGTCATCAACATGCGAATCTTGTCTTTGACAGATCATGCATAAGAATCATCGTCGTCTGAAAAGGATTGGTACCTTGTATATGATTCATCATCCTTTTGTCTTTAGCCGCAATGTAGTGAAATTTATATGGACTCTATATCTGCATCTATGATTTGCAAGTTTTATCAGGTTGTCTTAATTACTAGACTTGAGAGAATCCATCAAAAGCATTTCAGCTCTCTTTCAATGTTCAATTCTTCTTCGATCAGTGATCGTCCCGTGGCGCTTGCTGCGAATCTAAATTATGTAAGGGAGTCATCAAGCTTTTTAAGTTTGGCTTTACTAATTACATATATTGGAGACTTATCTATGCAAAATAAATTCTCTAACATATATGGCGAATCTTATTGTGAAGTTTCAGCAAGGAATTTGAGCCATCGTGTAACAAGAAAACAAAAGGGATATGTGGAGACTTGAGGTAGCTGAAGGTGATGGTCCGTGGTTGTTTAGCACAAACAAATTTGTTGGTAGACAGATATGGAGATTTGAACCGAATGTTTGGACACCAGAGGAACAAGCACAAGTTGAAATGGCGAGAGAAAAGTTTCGCTTAAATCGATTTTATACTAAAGCGAGCAGTGATGTTCTTAAGAATTTCCAGGTGAGCTCCGAATAAACTCTCTCACGCTACTACAGAGTATTTTTAGAATAAATAATCCAAAGAAATTTTGTTAGTTTTCTTTTCTTCTTTGCTAGTTTTTTTCTTCTTCTTCTGGTAATGACAATATTGCCTTGCTAAATAAGATGGGTTTGAAATTGGAGTCCCGTCCTCTCTTCTTTGCAGTAGGTGTATGCAGTAGGTGTAAGGAAGCACGACACCATTAAACACATTCTATAACTCAAAAGCCTCTTGATAAATGTGAGGTTTTTTTTTTTTTACAAGCACAGCATATCAAGGAAAACCATGGCCTGCGGAATTTTCTGGCCCGTTATTTTTAATGCCTTCATTTGTACGTCCAAGTAAATCTTTAATGGTGGATCTATTTTCTAAGCTAGCTTCTTAAAATATTGTTGTTACGAAGGTGCTATATATTGTGGCAGATCATGGTCCTCTACCTCAGTCGAAGCCTTGATACCGTTCTATCATCAGAACACAAGAAGGAAATTATTCGCTATATCTATAATCATCAAGTAATTGTGTGTATATATATATTTTGGATGAATTATTAAGTGTCTGAATTTATTACACAAAGTCATTGAATCTGTGTTGGACCGAACGTGTCTATCCAATTTTTGTGTTCAAATCGGATGTATTTGAGAAACATGCTATCCCAACATAAACTGATTGTTGTAAACACAAATTAACTAGAGTTTTGAAAGATTTGCCCATGATTTCTACTAATATTTCAATTTCAATATATGTCTGCTGAACAACATGTGAACGTGTGATCTGTAAAGAATGAAGATGGTGGGTGGGGATTCCATATAGAGAGCCATAGCACAATGTTGGGCACGGCATTTAATTATGTTGCCCTGCGTTTGCTCGGAGAAGGACCCGAAGGAGGCGGAGATGGGGCTGTCACAAAGGCCCGCAAATGGGTACTTGATCATGGGGGAGCCACAATGATACCTGCCTGGGGAAAGGTTTATCTTTCGGTAATAGCATTCAAAATCTTCTTTTTTTTTCCCTTTAAACCAGCATAGCATATAAATAGTATGTTAACTAGCTGTAAGAATTAATAGCTCTGATTAATGTTAAGATTTGTTATTGCAAAGGTACTTGGAACGTACGAGTGGTCAGGCTGCAATCCAGTGCCTCCAGAATTTTTGCTATTCCCTTCCTTTCTTCCCTTTAGTCCAGGTGATTATCTAGTTCATGAAGACAAAACTTCATTAAACTTGGTTATAGTAAGGCTTAATACAAAGGAGATTACTTCTTCTAATTTTTGTCTGTCATATGAAATGCAGGAAAGGTGTGGTGTCATTTGCGCACAGTTTACACACCCATGTCTTATTTGTACGGTAAGAAATTCGTTGGACCGATAACCGATCTCATTTTGCAACTGAGAGGTGAACTTTACATTCAACCCTACGAAGAAATAGATTGGAATAAAGCACGTCATTTATGCTTAAAGGTAATTGATTTGTCCTATAATTCATGTAACTATTAAGAATAGTCTGGACCAGCAAAAAGAAGTACTTCCCTCTTACTGTCCTGTTTTCGAGTGGCTAGTTCCAAGAAGTTTTATTACTTGCAATTCTGATGAAAATGGTGCAGGAGGATCTTTACACCTCTCGCTCTATTGCTCAAAATCTGCTTTTAGATGGTGTTCATTACCTGAGTGAGAGGCTTCTTAAACAATGGCCCTTCTCCAAGCTGAGAGAGCAGGCTCTACAAGAAGCAATCAAGCATATTCATTACGAAGATGAGAGTACTAGATATATGACTCATGCTAGTATAGAGAAGGTATTCTTGTAGAACATAGGTGAATCATTCACAAACTGAAGTAATGGAATTTGCTTCTAGGGGGAAGCTGCTATATTCAATTCTTACTAGACTAGACTCGCTTGAGTTCTTATTATGCAGGAATGTGAATAATGACCATGTTAGATATACATATATTTTCAGTCCTTGAACATGATGGCTTGCTGGGCAGAGGACCCCACTTCAGATGCATTCAAATTTCACCTTGCTAGAGTTCCTGATATTTTATGGCTTGCTGAAGATGGAATGAAAACGCAGGTTTGATGTTTATAAGCTGTGATTCAGCTGCCATAATTAAAAAATGTCAGTAATTAACAAGTACGTAAACATTGAACTTGTTGCTTACAAACAGAGTATCGGCAGTCAGTTGTGGGATGCTGCTTTTGCTACTCAAGCTATTATCGCAAGTAATCTTGTTGATGAATATGGCTCTACTCTCAGAAAAGCACACGAGTTCCTGAAACTGTCACAGGTTTGTTCCTGAGTCCAAAAGAAATCGTAATTTATTGGCTCGCCCGGTCCGGCATCTTACTCTTTAGTTGTTTTAACATAGCTTCACAGCCATCGTTCAGAATCAGAGCAAGTGATTGGTCAAAAAACCAGTGTTATAGTATCTCCTTGTTTATTTTCTCTTACAATCATATCCTCAGATTCAAGAAAATGCTTATGGAGACTTCAGGAGCATGTATCGTCATATTTCTAAAGGAGCATGGACTCTCTCTGTTAAAGATCATGGTTGGCAAGTCTCTGATTGCACAGCTGAAGCGCTAAGGGTAAACAAGTTCAGTTCGTCTTTTTAGGAGTTAACACTGTAAAGATTAGGTTTGTAAGAAAAAAATCCTTCTTTTGCAGGCTTTACTCCTACTTTCACAAATGCCAGCAGAAATTATCGGTGAAACAATTGATACCGAAAGATTACATAATGCTATAGATTTCCTCCTATCTTTACAAGTATGAATGTCTAATTTATTTTTCGATATCAAGGCTACTGTACAGACATGTTTTGCACAGATAAATTGTCCTGGTTGTGATAAGCTCTTATCGTAGCTCTCATGCTTGTCGTTTCCCTTGCCAGAGCAAAAATGGTGGTTTCTCTGTTTGGGAGCCAGCAAGAGGGCAGAGGTGGTTGGAGGTAATATTTTGGGAGATTTTCTTTTAAATCAACTTGGAATTATGTTCTGTGATGCCGTCTCCCTCAGGTCTTAAATCCCACTCAAGCTTTTGGTGATGTAATGGTTGAAACCGAGTATGTACAATCCACCTTATCCTTTATATAAACATTCATGCGTCTCAAAAAAGGTGCAGATTAGTGTCACTTTTCTGTGGTTTAGGTATGTTGAATGCACGGCATCTGCCATCCAGGTTCTTGTATTGTTCAAACGCTTACATCCTGGATACCGAAGCAAAGAGATAGAAGTTTCTGTGGCCAACGCTTCAAGTTATATCGGAGATGCACAGATGAGCGATGGTTCTTGGTAATTTTGGTACCTATCAACAGTCAATGGAGAAAATCATAAATATGCAAGCAAGAACAAGAAATTAGTTAGATGCTGTTCTGATGGCAGGTATGGCAATTGGGGGATTTGCTACACGTATGGAACATACTTTGCATTAAAAGGGCTAGCTTCTGTTGGAAAGACGTACAGAAATAGCAGGACAGTTCGGAAAGCTTGTGAATTTCTGCTGTCAAAACAGCACAACTCCGGAGGTTGGGGAGAGAGCTATCTTTCTTGCGCCAACTCGGTAAATACCCTTTACGTTACATATTTGTTCATGCAGTTCCCAGCTACTAGTAGAATCGAGTTACCCCTATTACTGGATGGGACACCTGGAAAATTGTTTCAAAAAGTTAGTTTCCCCGTGAATTCTTTAATTGTCTCTGTAACTCTTAACCGTGAATTCTTTCTCACAGCAAATCACCGGGGCCTCCTTGAGGACTTGCATGCTACATTATGCATCATTTAAGAGCATATTTCCGCTATGGGCCCTTGGAGAATATCGTAAGCGTGTACTCCTTCGAAGGCTTTAAGAAGCTCCATTTGCATCTTGGAATGCTTGGCAGAGGAATAGGATCACTTTTACATTGTCAAAAGACATTTGTATGGAAAAAACGATTACTTGCACTGTTCAGAATGTATCTTACAGTAAAATTAAACATGTACATGACTTTCTTAAAAAATAAATAAATGTATAACCCAAGCATAAACATCGTGTTTAGCATAAATCTTATGTAGAATTAAATTGAATTTCATAAGATTGAATTTGTTTGCATCAAATATTGAACTAATAACATTAAATTAAACTATGTTTTGTAATTTAATCAATGAACTAAATTTAATTATTTTCTTGTATTTCCTATGATTCCACAGTTCGGACATGAATAAACAATTACACAGGGATTAAAATGGGTAATTTTGGAATGACACAGCTGCAGTTGTTGGAAGAATCTCACCTTTTTTTTTTTCCTTTTTTATTGGAAGAGTCTCTCCATTTTAAGCTGCAGTTAAAAGCAAACTTCATGAAACGAAACTTGTTTTGATAAGAAACTAAACCTGTATTCTCATTCGTAAAGTGTAGAACAGAAGCCTCTGTTATTTAAATTGTTTTCTAGTTCCAAAGAAAAAATGGTATCGTTTGAGTTCAGTTCCAGTTGTTCTGTTTCCTTTTCCCTCATCTTCATCTGGAGTCTAATGTATCCAGATATTTCTTATTCATGTTAATCTACAGCTAACAACTCAAATGATCTACGAGACCACATTGAACAAAAATCAATCAGCAAGTCGTGCAAAGTTTCCTAATATATTTTCAGTTTGGTCAATGAATACATATGCCAAGATTGAGTTCGATTTGTAGAGTAGATAATAGCAAATGGAAGGAAGATTAAAATTCCTCAATCATTCAAATCACTTAAGATGTAAGGTTCTCCTCGACTTTTTATTCTGTCCAATGCCCAGAAGGACGACCACAACACAATGTAAGCACGACAAACTATAGCAGATTATACAAACTTCCGTGTTCCACAACGCAATGTAAGCAAACATATAGTAGCCGATTGTATAAACTTCAACATTCAAGCAGTTACTGACAGCATCACCTACATGTTTCAGAAAATTAATTCATGGCCGTGACACCCTCTTATTGTTTTACTTGATTAAACCTTTGTTTTCAGTGAAACTGGGACACTTTCCTGCTCTCTTGATTTCTTATGATCAAAACATTATCAAGCTCCTTCTGCAACTGTGATCTCAATTGGTAGTTCGAAGCCAAACTTGTGTCCAAATTCTCCTTTACAGCAAAAAGTTGCGATTTTCTCATCTCTGCTTCAGCTATCTCAGAATTGCTCAAGAACCCATTGTTCCCTTGAAGTTTTATGAATATTGAGTTAAGCTGATCAAAGAAACATCAAATCGAAACTAAAATAAAGATGATTCCGTGACTTGAATCCTTAGCAAATCAAAATACTACTTGAATCCTTACCTCATTCACACGATTCCGTAACTCATTCACTTGAATATGAGATTCCTTAACAAACTTATCCACATTTTCGCTAAAAGCCTTCATATCAAGACCTTTTACTTGATAAAACCTCTCCTTCTCCTTCTCCTTTTCCTGCATCTCCTCCACTTCACTCTTCAAAACCCTAAAACCGAATCCAAATTCAGTTCAATTCTTACATTTTAAAATATAAACAAACGAAATTAATTGCTATCATCTTTACCTGAATTCTTGTGAATCGGGATCGTATTTAGCATCGAGGCTCTCGATTTCCGATTTAAGAACCAAGATTTTGAAGTTCTGAAATGCAATTTTGTGGACAAGAACCAAACACCTTTGTTCAATGGACCGAATATTTACCAACTTCGATGCTAACACCTGAGACTTGCTCGTTTGCAATTCTTTCTCTGCCTGCAACCATTTTTTTTCTTGTTTTTTTTTTTCTCGGAAACCAAACAGAAAGTTAAGGTTAATTAGGGTTTAAGATTGGGAGTGACCTGGAGATGAGAGAGACGTTGATTTCTGTTGCTTTCCATTTGCTCCAGTCGTTCTCGAAAAGCAGAGGAAAGCGCCATTGTTACTATAAACGCAAGGGTTCTTCAATTTTGCTTCTTCAAAATGACAAATGAGAATGATATTTGAATTTGGGGGTTTATATGTAGTTGTTCTGGCCGGAGAAAACGCCAATTTTAATTATTAACTTAATTTAAAATTTAATTTGTTAGATATTCATATTTATGGAAAAATAAGTAAATGAATTTGATATAAGATTAATTAATTATATATAAACAAGTTCTATGATTTTTGGTTACTCTTAAAATTACAATGAGGAAGATAAATCAAAACTAAAAACTAAAATATAATCATGTTAGATGGTGATTTATAGGATATGATGATGAATAATATAATAGTCACTGGAAGTTTATATGGTCGTTAATTTTAGAACTCGTAGAATTAGTCGAGATACATGCAAGCTGACCCGAACATCCAACGTTAATAATAAAAAAAATAAAAAATATATAATAAAACATAAAAAGATCTATACCTAAAAAAATATTTACTCAAAAATATTGAATAACTTTAGAATTTAGAATTTTTTGCAAGGATATATTATAAATAAAAATAATATACATTTTTTTAATAGAAATATGTTATCTCTATACCTTCTATTTTGAAATAATAAAAAAATTCATATCTATTTCCTTCTATATATTACTTTATATTTATCTAAATAATAAATTTACTTCTATGTATTTATATCTATTTCCTTAACTAAACACGTTTATGATATCTATCTCCATCTTTTTTATTTTGAAATATTAACTACATATTATCTAAGAATTTAATTCTTATGGTTAAACAAGTTTGCTAAATTTGAATTATTAAATTTAAGAAATAAAGAGGATAATATGTTATTTGATGAAGTGACGTGTTGTATACATTTGATTATCGGAGACCTTCAAGACCAATCTCATCTCTATTTTTAAACTATTCTAAAAAAAAATTATAATTATAATAACTCATATTTTATTTTCAATTTTTTAAACATTTATTAAAAGTACAAAAACTCTAAAAAGTAATAATATATTTTTAATAAAATTTCTCCAATTTTCAAACTTGGCTATTTTCTTAACTTTTTTTTTTATATTTTTGATATGTTTATATATTTTATCTTGATTAGGAGTAGGTGTAAAAAAATGAGTGTGAGTTGAGAAATTAATAAAAAATGATGAGCAATAGTGAATACCAAAAAAATTAAAAATTAGAAATAGTGAAAAAATAGAAAAAAAAAACAAAATGCAAGAAGAACAATATTAATGCTGCGCCATTTATAAGTATCATTATCATTTTTTCCATATCCTAATCCTATTTTATGACTTTTTTTAAATACAAATCAAATATACCTATATGACCCCTATCTCACCTAAAACCAAACAAAATATTCTTTGGATTACTTGAACACCCTATATGCCAAACAATTATTCTAACTATCACTACCATAATCGATCCAATTACCAAGTCACATTGAAACAACGATAAAAAAAACAACCTATAAAAATAAACATTTATATTTTAATCAAATAAAAACAATAATTATTCATGTTTAAACAAGAAAAAAAATTAAAATCAATCAAGTATAGTGGAATCAGCTGCATCAAAAGAGTCCTGATTAATTGAAAAGTTTGAAGAAACAAGTCAACTATATAACCAGGATTCATGATCAATCATAAAATTTTGAATGCACGCAAAGAACTATAAAACTTAATTCCATTTAGAGTGGGAGTTCTCAACAAAATAACTAATTAAAAGTCACAAATTAGCTTAGATTTCACATGAGGATCATTAAAGGAGAAGCTTAGTTTTTATTAGAATTTTATAAAGTCTTCTTATTTAATATCAATATTTGTATAGGATTAAAGTTACAAATTTAAATAAAGATTCAAACTATATATCAATATATAAAGGGCCATATAGTTATCGTAAATAATGGTCAACTTTATATATGCAATTTCAATATAATTTATCTTTCATTTCTAGTTTTCATTGTTTTCCTTGATAGCTTTATTTATTTCTTGCTTTGACATTTCAACACCTTTAATTTTTTTTCTTTTTTAAAACACTTATGTTCTTTCATGCATGGTAGATAAAACTGATAACTTTTTTTAAGATTTGAGATTTGGTATCCTACACTTCAATTGATTTTGCAAGGCTACTGCCTATCTTTTTTATGATTTATTTTCTAATTATATTTTCTTTTTATTGAAAGGAAAAAACAAAGAAAACATAGTGTAATTGAGCTAGAATTATTTGTTAGGTACTCCTAAACCACCGAACCAGCCTTATCTAATTAGCAATAGGGCTTCACACGTGCTCATCCAATCTTCTTTCCCGCTCTTCAACCATAAAGATGATGACTACACCGTGACAACAACAACACGAAGGAGAGAGCAAAAAGAGAAATAAATTTGAACAAACTTGTACATGAGTGTAATATTGTATTAGTTTTAGTATACATGTTAAGAATCATATTTTTTTAGTTGAAGATCTCAAATTTTAAATTGACCAATTTATTGCTACGTAATCATTGAAATTTAGGAAATTTGAATTTTATATGTGAGCTACGAATTTGAAGCTATTTATTTGGATTTTCTTGATGTAGAATTAAGCTTCTTAGCATATAAATCACTCAATCCTGAATTTTCAAAGTCATAGCTTTGGTTCGAAACATAAAAACCTTGGTTGATGCATGGTTTTTACTTTTATTTTACACTTGGATCAATTTAATTTATTTTTAGTGTTAAAATCTTTTTTTTTAATATTTGTTTGAATTTGTTGTATTTGACTATATACATGATTATTGCAGTTTGCACTCATGTGTCAATGTTTTTTTCCTGCATTTATGTTTTTAGATCATTATGTTTTGTGTTTTTCATATTTTATTGTTTTCATTACTTTTTTGCTATTTTGTTTTGTTTTGTTTTTTTTTTTGTGAATTTGTAGTGTTATATATGTTTTCTCCATGTAAGCCTTTTGCTTGCATTGCATTATAGACACAATATAATTAAATAAAAATTAATTGAGAAATGATGTCCTATGATGATATTTCATGTGACTTTGTATAGTGGTTATATCTATGTCAATGTTTTATCATGCGTTTAATACGTGCATGGCACCTCGAGTTTAAAACCTACCCCTACTCCTGAAAATTATGATCCTGCTTGCTTATTTGCTAAAATACTTGTTTACTTATATTTTGCTTTTTTTCTTTTATGCTATTGTAAGCCATTGGTCTAAAATTGGTAAATCAGTGCTAAAAATGGTAAAACAATTTTATAGAGAAATGATAATTAAGAAGGAAAATTGTTAAAGATGGGGATAAAAACTTTTAAAAATTCAACTTATATTTTAGATGAAATAAAGTAATAAATTGGTATGCAAAATGTAACCTATTGATGAATCGTGTAAATTCCCCAATTGAGTTAAATAATTATGTAGAGGAAGTTTTTTTTTATGAATTGGGGTGAAAATAGTTATACAATAATAATAATAATAATAATATATTTGAATTTTAAATAAAATGATGTGTGATTATACGCATGAAAAATGTTGATTGCCGATATAAGCATCACATACAATCGCGCTATTTTGACTGAAAGTTATGCGCAAAATTCAGATTTTTGGTGTAAATTTACGGTATCAATCATATCTCTCAATTTGATTGTTAGATTGGGCTGAAATTTTATGAAGAGTCTCGTATATTTTCCTACCTTGGGTAAAACTTTTAAGTCAATCCAAATTTGAGAAAGCTATACAAAATTACCATTAGCCGAGAAATAATATCTGGAAAAAGTGGGAAGGGCATTGTGGTCACTATACTTAAAAAAAATGTCAGCTCCATTTAAATAGAGGAGCTGACGATAATAAAAAGAGAAAATACCTTTTCTTTTCTCCATTCTTTCATCTCATCTTCCCCTTAGAGAAACACCATGAGAGTTTGGTTTTTTTTGATGTTGCAAGAGTGACTTAGTGATGAAGTCATCCAAACATTTAAACACATAGCTTAAGAAATCATATAAAGAAATCATATAAAGAGAGAGTTAGAGAAAAGCTAGAGAGAAAACACAATGATAATAGAAACTTTGACAGCCATATGTCCGCCATCCATAGTTAGATTAAGATGAGTTTTGGTTATGTTTTTCTTCTCAATGTCTTCCACATTCTCACCAGATGGATTTTGTATATAAGTCTTAGTTTAAGAGATATTGTCAGTACAAAAATTATAGAAGAAATACTCTTTTCTAGAAAGTCTTTGTCGTCGACCATTTTATCCTTCATCCATCATTGGATTGGGCTGGCATTTAGATATGTTGTACATCAACATGTGTTCTAAATTCTAAATGGAAAAGATCAGAAACAAACACTCTGTTTAGAAATTATTCTTCCAGAACAGTAGATCTGTAATTTTTAGGTTAGTCCAGTTTTGTTCCAATATAGGGATATTTAATTCTTGGATTTATCTGAATTGCAGATATGTTATGCTAAGCATGATGATGTATAACCTCACATGGGATTAATTAAATATTAAGTTTACATAATAATATTTTAAGTTTGGTTTGAGAAATATTGAATGAAAAATTGGTGTGTTTAAAACAAAAAAAACATGTTTTGGACCTAAGGACAATTTTAATGGGTTTAATGATGATGAGAAGATTAATGTATTTTGCTTATGATCTAAGTTGAAATGTTTTGTTGAAAGTGCCACATAGTTGAATGAGTTAATGCTTATCATTGTGTGTAATTATGCATTATATCATGATTCATATGATAATTAGAATGGAATTAAACATTGAAATTGAATATGATTGAATGATGCATGTATTTGTTGAAGGAATGTTGTGATCATATGGTTACAATGTTTAATTCTTGTATTATTAGGTTGTGATTTATGAAGTATATAGTTGGTGTTAATTAAAGGCATTTGAGACAAATTATGAAGAAGAAAACTTGGTATTTTGTTGAGTGTAGGGCCGACCATATTGGGATGGAAATAAGAAATTATAGAATTAAGTGAATGCTTGCTTTGTTTGTAGGTAGTTAGCATAAGTTGATGTATTGATTGTGGTTGAAATGAATTTAAGTATCATATCTAGTTGTAGTTAAATCTCCAATGTATTTTAAATTAAGATTTTATGATGAGTTCATGGGATAAATGATTTATGTTTATGTTTGTGGTTCGTGAAATGTATAACGAAGGATGATATGTGTTGATGGAAATTGGGATATATGGATATGGAAGAACAAGGCGTTTAGGGCTGGTCATGTATGTTGTTTAAGGAATTTAGGTATGTGAGTTTATATATGAATGGTGAATTATTTTGGAATGTCCACCATGTGTATGATGAAACGAGTATTGGTGTTTAAAAAAAATAGAAAATTCTATGTTAAAATTCTAAATTGATATGGTAAATATTAATTATTGGGTTGTTGATGCGAACCTCGTGATCACGTGGTCACATAACCCACACACAAAGACACCAATTCCCGGAAAGTTAAATAAATCAGGTTTGATAGGAGTGTGACACAAAGATAACTTGTACCTAGGCACCAGCACTATTGGAAACAGAAAACCCCTACCCAACGAATATTGATTCGTGAATGAGAAGTATAAGGATGACATCACGAAGCCAGTTGTTCTTCAATAAGTCGTTTTCAATTCTTTAGAGAACCAAGAAAGGGAGATTATCCCACCAACACACAACAAATGCAACAAATAAAAAGTTTTATTAATTTAAATTGTCTAACTTACATGTCTGGTTATGCCTTTATTTATACTAACTCTAGACTTAAATAAACCCTAATAGACCCCCTTTAGGTGAACTTATATGATGCCCACTTACAATTGATCCAAATAAGTAATAATAACCCAAAGACTAACAAGAAAATAATAAAAATTTGAAAATTGCTATCCTAAATATGCTAGAATCAGATTTGTCACCCTTTAGAAGTTTCAAATAGACTAGGAAATCTGATCTGAAGATAGAATTAATTCTAAAGTCTTCTTTTCTTGTTGTAGCTAGAATGAATAAGGAATCCTTGTAAGAAAAAGATTCCAAAACATTTATGAATCCTTGTCACACTTGGAAACTATATTGCAGCCCATTAAAGATCCTTGTAGAATTAGGAGATTCCCAAAACAAGCTGCCATATCCTTGTAGGAAAAGAATCCTTGCCCAATTGGAAGTTCATAAGTCAAAAGGAAGTTCATAAGTCAAAAGGAAGTAAATAACAAAATTCAGACAACATGTTATGAATTATATCGCATATTCTTCCCAAACTCCAATAATTCTAAAACTTTACCCCAATATAGACTAATATCTCTAAAATCTTCATGTCAAATTTCAACTTGATCCAACGGTTGGATTTAGAGTTATGCTCAATAACGTAAAACTGGACAATAAAAATTTTATGCCAAAATCTGAATCTGACCTTATTTGAATCGTATCAGTTATGATGTATTAAACATGAAATTTGCATATTGGGGATATAAAAGCTTTAAGTAAAAACTTAACTGATGGCATGGATATTGACCTACGGGTTGTAATATTAATTGATGTTTGAAATATGGTTGAATATTAATGGGAATGTTGGAATAAATAAAAATTTATATGGTTGAATTTGTGATTGGTGATGTTAACATTTATTAATGGATTGAGTATGTGTATTTGATGATCAACAAGGTATTGAATTTATACTATTAGAGTGTGTAAGAAGCAAAAACCAGAAAAGGACATGTTATGGCAAGAGATGTGCACTAGGAGTTTAAGCTAAGGGTTGCCCCTTGCTTTTTTAATTTTTAAAATTTTTTAATGCTAGAATACAATAGAAATTATATGTATTTTGTACAACTATGTATCATGAAAAATATTGCCTATAGACATGAGAAGCAATATTGCCTATGGGTAGGCGAAATATTATTAGTGTATGAATGTCGGCTACAGGTAGAAAAAAATTGTTATGTGAATATTGCCTACGGGTAAGAGAAATATTATTATTGTATGAATGTTGCCTACGAGTAGAAAAAACAATTGTGATGCAAATATGCATACGGGGCTGGAAATTAGTGTTTTATGTGTGTGTGTGTGTGTTTTGTGATCAACCATAACAATAAAAGGAATGTAAATCAAAATTTACTATGACTATATTTAATTTGACTATCCAACTCGTTTAGGGTTAGTGGCATCAACAAGGTTGATATCTGACATATTTAATCTGACTAGACGACCTATTTGGAGCTAGTGGCATCAACAGGTTGATGATCGACATTTAATTTGACTAATCGACTTTTTTGCGGCTTGTGGTATCAACAAGGTTGATGACCGACATATTTAAGTTGATTAGCTGACCTAGTTAGGGCTAGTGGCATCAACGAGATTGATGACTGACATATTTAATTTAACTAGCTGTCTAGATTTGAGCTAGTGGCGTCAATGTAATTGACTGCTAGAATATTTAATTGACTAATCATCCAGAGTTTAGCTAGTGATGTCAATGTAATTGACTACTAGAATATTTAATTGACTAGCTATCCTGAGTGGAGTTAGTGATGTCAATGTAATTGATTGTTAGGATACTTGATTGACTAAACTGCAAGGAATGGAGCTGGTGGTACTAGTGCAACTGACTTGCTTGGTTATTATTGAGTTATTAGATGGAATCGAATGCTGACTAATAGAATAAAATGGTGTATTAGTGTTAAAGTGTTAACTAGGGATGAATGAAATAAAATAAAGGTGTATATGATTTGTTATACTATTGTTGAATTCTATTCATGACTAGTAATGTAATGGTAAAGGTCCAGGATGGTAAGACCATGGATTGGTTTGGAATATTTGTAAATTGTTGATGTCGACACTTAGGTTTATTTAAATTTAGAGGAGACACTGCCAAAATTTCATTAAATTGTAAAAGTTTCCATTTGAAAGTAATAAATCAAGGTAAAGTACAGACCTTAAATCCTTCTGAAATAGAGTAAAAAATAGTGTAAAGGATATTATCATGGGCTTTGTGAAAAAATAAATGAAATGATGAACCATGATAATGATAAATATAGACTACGTGAGATTGAACTAGATAAATAATCGTATAAAAAGCTAAACTGGAAAAATATGTAAACCTCCTACTTAAAACAAATAGATCAATGCTAAAATTGTAAATTTCGTTGATAAATGATAATGAAGAAGGAAGATTGTTATAGATGAAATAAAGTAATAAAATCAATACACAAAATTTTAATTAGTGATAAATTGTGTAAACTTCCCGATCAGGTAAAATAATTATTTTAAAGGAAGACTTTTTATAAATTTGGAGTGTAAATATTTAGAGAAAATATAGAAGAGAATTCTAAATAAATTAATGTGTGACCTTACGCGTGAAAACCTTTGATAGTCGATGTAAACAATGCATACAATCATGCTATTTGATAGAAAATGATAAGAATTTTGAGGAAAAATTTATGATGATCATGGACAATAGTCTCCAATGAATTAGTTTAGAAATTATGATGATTTAAGTAAATAAAATAGTACACAAAACTTGGATTTTTGGCGTAAAATTACTTATTGTCTAATTTTATGATATTTAACATATATTTCAATATGATTGTTGAATCAAAATGAAATTTTATGAGGAGTCCCTAGACCTATTGTTCTATCTTGGGTTAAATGTTTAGGTTAATCAGAGTTTGATAAGGTCTTGAGAGGGTACTGAAGGTTAGATAAAAATACAGAAAATGACACATAAACTAAGTAGTGATATTTTTGTAAATAAATAGAAACAACCCCTTTCTATTTATGCATTTCTATAATGTTAAGTAAATAAGGCTAAAGAGAACATAAAAGAGGATCGGCGCTCTGACAGCTATATCTCTTTTGTCCATCGTCGGATCAAATCAACTGCAAATTAAAATCACCAAAAGATTGAAAAACTAAGAGATATACACCTACAATATGCTATTCTTTAGGTTTTTAGTTTCTTAGTTTCAAATCATGATTTTAGGTTTATTTGGACATATTAAGGTTTGGGTAATTTTGAAATTACAAAATAAATCATATTGGGTCAGTTTGGGTTAACATATTTTCTTTGTTTTCTACTATCATATTTGGTCATGTTAGTAGTCTAAAGATATTTTTCGGTTAATTGAGTCATATTACATTAGTTTTCATGCTTATTTATTTCTTTTTCCATCTTCATAGAATATTTGTACCTGATTAGTAATCTTTAGTATTTTTGTGTTTGTAATTCATTTTATTTGTAGTTTTTGGTTATTTTCTTGCTTTTTGAGTCTAAAATACTAAGGATTTTGTTACTAAGCTATTTATCTTTGGTTGTTTAAGATTAGTTTCTTAAGGAGCTGAAAAAGATAAGTACAAGAGGTAAAAGGCAAAAAGGTGAGCATATTATCGTGAAAAGTCATATTTAAGTGAAACAAGATGAGTGACAACTATTAAAGTATAGATATGTGAGAAAGTGTGTGAGGACATATTATTCTTGCCACTAATGTGTTTTTTTAGATTTTAATAATGTCTTTCAAAAATGATTCATCACCACTGAAGGAGAGATATAATCACTTGGCATAAGGGTGAAATCAAAAGGTTAATGGTTTTCATTAAGGTGATTAGTTTGACCATAAGGGTGAAATTCAAGATTTTGGGTAATGCCATAGTTTGGATAAAACTTGAAAAGTATTAAGATGAAAATTTTAATGTTCTAATGTAAAAATGATCCTGAAGCTTATTTAGAGTGGGATAAAAGGATTGAGTTGAATTTTTATTGCCTTAACTATTTAGGGGAGGAAAAACTAAACTCATTATCATTTGGTAAACTTAATTATGGTATAATTTGGTAAGATCAACTTGTTTTAGGTAGGAGGAGAAACTATGAAAGACCCATATATACTTGGGAGAAGATGAAAACAATCATGAAAAAGAGATTTGGTTTGAGACACTATTACTAAGAGTTCTAATAGAGGTTGCAAAGTCGGGCGTAGGGATCTACGAGTATAGAGAATTATCATAAAGAGGTGGATATTACTATGATTAGGGCTTATATAGTGCCTATAAAGAAACTACAATGTTAAGATTTTTAAATGGGTTAAATCGGATATTGCCAACATTATTGAAGTACAATATTATGTTAAGTTAGAGGATATGATGCATGTGGCTACAAAGATGGAAAGGCAGCTAAAATGCAAAGGCAGTACATGGCAAATCAATAATTTGAGTTCTTTTTCATCATGGAGGCCAAATTATAAGAGAGAGGAGTCTCCCTAACCAAAACCTATTGTTAACGTAAAATCCAAAACTTTATAGGTTAAAAAGGAAGCCGTTGCTGATTTTAAAGGTAAAACTAAAACTCAACCTACTCATAACTATGATATTAAATGTTTCAGGTGTTTGAGAGTTGGACACAAAGCTTTGCAATGTACAAACAAGCAAGCCATGATTTTGTGATATCATAGAAAGATTGAATCCAAAAGTGATGAATCTGAAGATGATGACATATCACCACTTGAGGATTGTAATGATAGGGATGTAGAGTATCTGGTTGAGGGCAAATTATTACTTAATGTTCAAACCAAGGAAGGTGATGTGGAGTAATAAGGGAGAATGTCTTCCATATGAGATGTCATATCAATAACAAGGTATATCGTATGATTAAATATAATGAAAGTTATGCTAATGTTGCTAATATTATGCTTGTTAGAAAATTAAATCTAAAAACTATTAAGTGTCATAGACCTTATAGGCTTTAATGGTTGAATGAATATGATGACGTAAAGATTACAAAACAAGTCTTGGTGTCATTTTTTATTGGAAAGTATTCTGATAAGATTTTGTGTGATGTGGTTTCTATACATGTGAGTCACTTATTATTAAAGTATCCATTGTAGTTTAGTATGAGGGAAATATATGATGGGCTTAGAAATATGTATACCATTGTAAAAGATGGAAAATACATCACACTTGTACCATTATCACCTAAACAAGTCTATGAAGACCAATTACAGTTAAAAAGAGAAGGTGATGCTAGGGGGAGTGAAAATGCAAGTAAGCCATGAGTTTAGAGAGAAAAATAATAAATTCATAAAAGAGAGAAAGAAATATTTTTGACTGATAATGAAGGTAAAACATGAGGAGAGTATAAAAAAGAGCGAGAAAAGAAGAAAATGTGGAAAAAAATAAAAAAACATATAAGTTTTTATGTGAAAAGGAGAGAGATCAAAAATGTTTTTTTATTTTAACAAGGTAATGATTGAACTTTTATACAAAAAGACTTATTTAACATTGAAAAACTTAATCCTTGTCTTCTTAGCATGATTATATCTTTATTACAAGAATTTAAAAAAGTGCTCCCTGAAAAGATTATTAGTGTTTTGCACCAATAAGAGAAATTGAATATCAAACTTAGAGCTATCATTCCTAACTAAGTAGCATATCAAAGTAATCTCGATGAGACAAATGAACTTTAAAGACAAGTAAATGAGCTAATATCAAAGGGGTACATTAGAGAAAGCATAAGTCCATATTCTGTTCTAGTGCTACTTATATATAAAAATGATGAAATTTAGAGGATGTGTGTTTATTATTATATTGTCAACAATATTACAGTAAAGTATAGACATCTTATCCCTAAGCTTGATGATATGTTAGAGGAATTGCATGGCTTCTAATGATATTATAGTGAAGCAAAATGGTCAAGGGGAAGGATGTTTAGATGATGAGTTTCTTCTGGGTTGAATCTAGTTGAAGATTATATATGCATTAGTGTTTGTAGGTTGCAGTAGCTGTGGGACTTTTAGATTGTAGTTTGTAGATATGAATGAAGACTGGAAATATTTTTTTTCCTGGGTTTAGCTAGGATGAGCTTCCTAGAAAATTGGGATCTTCTAACGTACTTTTTTCTCTGTGTTTTTTTTTCCTTTGGTGTTCTTGTGGAGCTCTATTCTTTTCGAAAGCAATGACATTGCTTTAGAGAGAAAATGCTAAGATCATGAGAATGACTATTGGAACTTAATTTGGGGAATTGATTGCAGATTTAGGCTGAAATTCTGGGATTAAGGAGTTGGGATTGTAACCGAAAAAAATCTATATTTTGAATTATTGAATGAATTTGAATGAATATGACTATGTTTTTAGGATTGAGAGCTAGAATTGGGGGAATGGAATCTAGGTTTAATTACTAGGATTGCTTGATTCAAGTGGACTCAATATCAATTAAGTGGGACTAAATTGAATCATTTAGACAAAATAATTGGACTAAATTTGATCGAATTAAGTCATTTGAAAACAAATGGACTGGGATTATGAATTAGATTAAAATAAAGGTCCCTAAAATATTTCATCATTTTCATTACAATCCCTTGCTTTTGGATTTTTCAATCTTATTAATTTAAGATATTTAATCTTGGAATTTATTTCAATTAAACTCTAAATTGAATTAATTGATCTTTCCAATTTCAAATTAGTCATTGGTTTCCCAAAATTTTAAAATCACTTTTTATTTTCAATTGTGTCCTTAATTGAATCAATTTGGACATCAGATTTAACCACTTGTTATAAATTCATCCTTGGTTCCTTATATTATAAATTTTGACTAATCTAACTCTTAATTTGGATTTTTCTCTTCCATTAAGTTCTTGATTGACTTTTAAATTTGGCCATGCATTTCAAATTCATCATTGGCTTTTTAATATATATTTATTTATCTTAGCCAAATTAAGTTCTTTTTCTTTCATTTCTTTTCCAATAAGTTTTCAATTCCAACCCAAACCATTTTTATATTTAACCAATCTTCCTAAACTTAATATCTGATTTGTGAAATTCAATTAGTGGTCCAATTTTTTACCCAAATATTTTTTTGTTTTTTATATTTTATTTTGTATTTTTATGATTTTTCCTTTCTAAGCTTCACACACAAATTAAATAAAAATGATAAAAATAAAGAAATGATTAAATATTTAAAAGACACCTTTTTTTTTGAATTTTCTATTTTTTAAAAAATATATATAAAAAAGAAGGTTAAGATTTGGGTTATGATAGTTGTCCTCTCTTTATAATACTTACGGTATAAAGCCTTGCAAAAATCTTTGTGTATGAAGCTTGTAAAGAAAAGAAGTGTTTTGACATGGTCCTAATGTCAAGCTTATCAATGAAAAGTCTTGAAATGGTCAAGGGATCCTTCCGAAGGAAAGGTCAAATATTTTTGAAAATTATATGTTGAAAACAAAAGGGATCAAACGCCTTTAAGTTCAACAGAAGAATCCCACACCCTTGAATATCACATATTTGAAATAAAAAGGATCTGACACCTAAATTCAAAAGAGAGATCCAGCACCCTTGAAAATCACATAGTTGGAAAGAAAGGGAACCAACACCTTTAAATTTCAAAAAATGAATCTGACACCCTCGAAGATATATGTTTGAAACGAAAGAAATACAACACCTTAAATTTTAATAGAGGGATTCGACACCATTAGAAATTCATGTTTGATATGAAAAGGATTGGACACCTTTAAGTTCAACAGAGAGATCCAACGTTCTCATAAACTATATGTTTTAAACGAAAGGGATCTGACAACATTAAGTTCAACAAATGGACCAAACATCTTTGGAGATCACTTTAAATTCCAAAAAACATATTTGACATCCTAAAAAAACCATATGATTTTAAGTCTTTTAGAATGGTTTTATTGTAATGGGTGACCTATTCAAGATAGTCTTATTATAATGGGTGACCTACCTAAGATGGTTTGAGAAATATGAAATTTTTTCAAAATGATCTAAATGTAACAAGTGATCTATCTACTTGGTGTGAAAAATATGAAAAAATTTCAAGGTCTTATGTTGCATACTAAGTTATGAAAAATATAAATCTTTTTCAAGATTGTTTCAAGTGATATGCCCGGTTGTGAAAAATATAATTTTTTTTTCAAGATGGTTTTATTAAAAGGGTGACCTATTTGTTTATGAAAATATAAATAATTTTCAAGATGGTTTCATTGTAATGGATAACCTACTTGGTTATGAAAAAAATAAAAATCTAGTCGTTTAGAAAGGTGACCTACCTCATGGTTTAGAATTACTTACCTCACTATATGATTTGTCCTAAGATGTCCTAATTGATGGTTAAGTTTGAAACTTCATGATGGCAGGGTTTTTCTTTTCATGATCGGAGGGTTAAAACTGATGCTTCGTGATGATAGGGTTAAAAATTAAGATTCCTAAAGATAAGGTTAACTCTTCTTCCTAATTTCAGGGTTAAACTTGAGATTCTTGGTTTGAAATATAGGTTCCCATTGTTTGGCAGTCCATCGTTTTCAATGATGGCAAAACTTATCATTTCTGCCCTGTTTGGTTTGTTGACTCTTCAAACCTATTGAGTTTTTGATGTGATCACCTTCCAAGATATGCTAATATCATATTTGAATGATTTACAACTTGACCCAACAAGAACTTGCCTTGGAAAACCAAAGTTATACGCAATGATCACTCCTACCCTATACCTATAAAGAGATGCAAATGAGTAGTATAAAATCATAATAAAGTTGATCAATCATTGAAAGAGTTTGCAAGTTCAATCAAGAACTTAATATGAGAATCACTCAACCATACAAAAGATAGCAAGAATGTCTATTTTTTTTTATTAAAAATAGTCCCTCTTTAAAAAATCTCTACAAAAGAGTATTATACTAGAAAAAACTCTAAGTTTAATAGGACATCCCTAATGAATATGGATAAACCTAACAAATAATAATAATCCAATAAACCCAAATTTAAATAAAGGCCTTCATACCTTTAAAAGGTCTAATAATAACTAAAATATAAATAAAACAATAGCCCAACTACTTTAAATAAGACTAAGTCATTTTTGTAATTTGCTGGTAGAATCAAAGTTCAACTTCAAACACATTCTTTTCTCTCATTTTAATGAATTAGAAGGCGTGACATATATCACTAAAAAAATATGAATGTTTACTTTCTAATACAACTACAATCACATAAAAAATAAATTTAGCTCTAATTATGACTAAAATAGTAGCCAAATGTCAAAACTGGAATATTTCAATCTTTTTATTCTAATTTTTTTAATATCGGAATGCCCACCTACAAGCCCTTTTTGAACATGAATTAAATTAATCATGACATGTACTTTATTATTTAATATCTTCCTGATGTTCACCTTATCTCATGTGTCTTGAAAAAGTCCATTAGAAGCTTATTTGAACTTCCTAGCTCTAAATATTGTTAATGCACCAACTGGAACCTTTAACAGATCTTTTAGTGTTGCTTGGATCACAATAGATTGCAATATGCAAATCTCTTCTCAAATATAAGCCTATAGCCTAGGATTTTCATAATGTATGTTACCCCTTGTTTGCATTACGAGAGGCTTTCTATTTTGATGATCAATTTGAAAGGATTAACTGTATTTCGATCATGTCACAGCCTCCTAACTTTATTGTTATATGCATTCTATTTCATTGAAAGATCTGAGAGAATTATGGCATTGCCCCCATGCGTAGTATTTGTGTGTCATCGCGCGTTCCTCATCTACTTTAATGGAGAAGCAATGCTATATTTTCTCATTTTTTAAAAGACTTCATCAATTCCTTTATCGCCAAAGACAATTTCAAATTACTCCTAGTTGATCTGATTGTGTGCATCCTTTTAGCACTCATTGAAATGCATTTATTTGGCAATATTCTCATCAGGTATTATAATCAACTTTCAAAGAGTAAACGACTCTTTAGTCACAAAGATGCCTTCTAATTAGACCATACTCCTTAAGTGTGGTGTTACTCTTAACTATTAAGGTAGTTCACTAAATCATCACCTATTATCATGGACTATTTCAAGCAACATCTCCCTTAACTGATCTATATAGCCTTCAGGAAATAAAGTTGGGAACACAGAACTTCTTTGGTACAACCACATTTAAGACCAAACACATTTCTGCGACCTGTCCTCAGTCACACAAGTCTACCCTTTAATAGCCCTTATTGTGGCTTCCAATGCTGCCATCTTATCTTGATCAATGTTTTCAGATGACTTTGTCTTGTGGAATTCATTGGCGAATGCATCTACAACTTCTGGGATTGGTGTTGATGTCGTTGACTATACAAACCCTGGATTTTATTGGGGATCCTGAGCTTGTTCTCCCACCCTTTCCTCGAGTTAAGCTGGAACAAAAGCAAGAGGTCTATTGGAAAGACCTTCGCTAAAGGTATTCCTAAGTGCTTGCTCGAGTAATCTAGTGATACGAGCCTGGCTAGCCTTCAGAGATTCCAATTCTTCTTGAAAATAAGCATCACGATAAGGACATTATTCATCTTCTATATTTCTCAGTCAAGTGTTGTAAACTTAACAAATTGGAACTCTTTGAAAATATATATTTCAACCTAGTGCATGTATATATGTTATTTGCAATTAATGGATGTATGCGTATGGACACAAATATGTGTCAATGCACATCGTGTAATCATCTCAGACTCTTTTTAGAAAAGCCATGGTTTTAGCTCAGCAAATACTGCAGATTTCAGGATTATTGATAAGGTCTGTCTTGATGCAAAATGAATTATTAGGGAGTTCGCATCCAAAAGGCATGTTTTAGGTCATTACATAAAGGATAGGCTCATTACCTGGTTTCAAAAGGGCCTATGAGTTGCTTAGTGACTACCTTTTGTGAAGGCAGTATAGGGGGCTACAAGGAATGGTTGGGGTACAATGTGACTGCCATTACCGAGTAAATACTTAGCTTATAGTTGGATAATTCACAAGTATAAACCCCGACTGAAAGTCATAAGGCAAACCAGTACTCCCTACTTAACGTAAAAATAGGTTTATTCACAAAAAATAAAATGCATGAAGGCATTAATCCATACTCGATGTACCTATGCATGAACATGAAGTAAAAATACATGCTAAAGTAGTAAAAATATGAGCTAAAATTTAACAGACCAAAATAAATATCCAAACAATCAAACAAGCAAAGTTTAATCCAACCAAATAAGGTGTTCCCTAGTGGAGTCACCATCCTGTCGTGGGGTGTGCGCGACGTCAAGAATGGCAGGTTTGCCTCATGTAAGTGGTGTATGTAAAGGGGTTTGAGGTGTAATCATAAAGTTATGATTATAAGGTTCAAGAGTCACCACCTAGTACTATAGTTACCAGAAAACTTAAGGTCTACGAGAGTCCGAGTAAAAGATTTGTTGTGAAAGGAAAAGACGCATCACCTCTAGTGCACCCCACCTAAGATAAACTACATTATTATTTAATTATTTTTCTAGGTCAAGTTTCTTTTCGGTTGTCTCTTCTATGGTTCAAGGTAGATCTCTCTTCGTGAGAAAGTCTCTACTTTATTAGTTTAAATCCGAATCGTTTTAAAGTTTAAATTTTAAAATCGCATTTATTTTATATTTAATACTTGAGGGTATACTTTACAATGTAATTTTATATCCCTAAATATTAAAATCTACAACTAAATTCTACACTTAAATATAAAATAAACAAAATAGTTAATGAAGGATCTTTGATATTTTAGCCGAACCCTAACAAACAATTATAAACTGGTTATGATATCCATTTTTCATTTTAAAACATGAGAAATATGTAATTTTTAAAATTTGTTTTTATGAAAATATGCTTGAAAAACTTTTAGGATTCAACTATAGAGGAAATTAATTTAAGATTTTTTGAATTTGTTTTAAATTTTCAAAATTTTTTTAAGAAAAGTTTAGGAGAAAACCATGTATTTTAATATCTGATTTATATCTTATAATGTAAATGTTTTTTAAAGGATTTTTGGAAAATTTTGTACTTTTTTGTTTTTTTTTAATATTTTTATATTATTAAATAATTATATTATTATAAAAATATATTAGGTTGGGTCCAGCTGACAAGCGGCCTAACAGACCTGGCTTTTCTCTTTTTCTCTGATGTGGGTTGGACCTGGCCCAACCATCCAAGTTAGGCTAGAATGGGTCCAACCCAACTTAGTCGGGTGGGCTGACTAACGGCTCAACATGTTCTTTCCTTTATTGGGTTTGGGCCAACCCCAGCCCAGTCATGTGGGTTGGGCGTTACAAGTCCGGCCTAGGCCATATGGTTAAAACAACGTTGTTTTGGTCAAAATACGTCGTTTTAGCTTTTAGGGTTTTAATTTAGGGATTTAACAAAAGTTCAATTTAGTTCCTTGACTTTTGATTTGTTTTAATTGCATCTCTAATTGACCTTATACTTTTAATTTAATACAATTTTGCCCCTAAAAAACTTCAACATCATCCCTGAATTTCAACGCATTTTTTTTCAACTTTAAAATAAAACTCATACAAGCTCATCAAAGTATCTTTCACCTTATTTGTTAGCAATTGTGCTTTGTCTTAATAATACAAGTCAACAAAATTTCACATAGTTCTGCTTGAAACATGAATCTAAGACATTAGCCACATATAACAAAAAATTCTGATTTGCTTCACAACCCCAATACTTCTGAAACTTTAACATCATATTCATCGTCATTCCACTTAAAAGATTATCTTTATTTTTATATAATTGCTACAAGTTCATATGCATGTAAATCAAATTTTATTGAAGAAAGAATTTGATGTGACATGCGATGAGCAAGAAAATCTCAATGTAATTATGTAAAACATCTTTAAGAACTTCACCAAAGTTCTAGCATTTTCCCGATCCTCCAAATTAGGTGGTCCTATGTTTTTTTTTATTCCCCTTTGAATCAACCTCCAAAAGGTAAATCATATATCTAGGTTCTTTTTCACCTAACCTCACAAACACCTTTTCAAACTTTTCAGCAGCTTCTAGCATAAAATAAGTTGAATTCCATCGAGTTGCAACATCTAAACACAGTGATTTCTTACACTCTATATGCAACTTTTCAACACACTTCTTAAATGCAAGTTGCCTCGATGGTGAAGATCTCACAGACCTAATTGCATTTCAAATCTTAACAGTTGAAACATTAATCTCTTTCAAGCCATCACACACAATGAGGTTTACAATGTGTGCACAACATCTAACATGCAAATGCTCATTTGACAATATATTAGTTGACCAATCTTTCATCATATTTTTCAAAAATGAAATAGTCACATTATTAGAGCTTGCATTATCTACTGTAACAATCAAAACTTTATCAATCCCCCACTCTAACATACAATTCTCAATAACTTGACCAATTATCTCACCCATATGATCAGAAACTTGATAAAAATTAAGGATTCTTTTAATGCAAATTCCACTTATTATCAATCCAATGAGTTGTTAAACACATATAGTTAATATTTTGGATTGATGTCCATGTATCTGTTGTTAAGCACAATCGTTGACCCCTAAGAGTTATCCTCAATTTATCCTTCTCTTCAACATAAAGTTTCAAACAATGTCTCATAATAGTGAAACGAGAAGGAATGTCAAATCTAGGTTGCATGGTCCTAGCAAACAATTTAAATCCCTGACCCTCCACAAAATTAAAAGGCAACTCATCAATTATAACCATCTTTGCTAGTGCTTGTCTACATTCATCATAATTATAACCTATTGCCTTAAGAGTTCCCATATTTTGATCTCTCAATTCACCGTTCTTTATCTTAGGTTCTAATATCAAAACCTTTTGTTTCCTATCAACCACAAAAGGAAACTTTTTACACACTTTTAAATGACTTCACATATTACATGTGTCATTAACAATAGTATGAGATGCATAATGTTTTTCACAATAATTACATTTGTAACTTTTTTAGGATCAACATCAAGTTTTGTAAAGTGATCCAAAATTTGTAACTTTTTTTTATCATCAGCATTTTTTCCCTTAATGTAAGGACTTGAGGTTGTTTACCTTTTATATCCGTGGTGGATCCTGCGGTGGTTGATTCGGGGTTGGTTTTTGAAGTTAGAGAATTGGTTGATGTTGGTGTAGTGCTTGTGGATAAAACATTTTGAATTTGAAGATTTTCCATCCATTATTACATAATGAAAACATGTTAACGACTATAATTTATATGAGACTTAAATGTACTAAAATTCAAAGAAACTAATAGTAACAAATCTGTTTATAGTATAATATATATATATATTTCTACAAGCAAAAGAGTGGTATATCTGACCCGATCAAAGAGTTGATGTCTTATCCAAAGTGTAAGAGTATCGAAGTAATAAATAACCCAGCAAGACCGGGGTCGAACTACAGAGAGGTGAACTATATTAAATTATAAATAAAAGAAAAGATTTGAAGAAAGCTTTGAGATGTGATAATAATGTAAGGATTTAAACAAAGATAAAATAATTGTCAAAGTTAGAGGATCCACTAATGGTATTTCAAATAAGTATAGTATAAACTATTTTTATTACTTGACTAGAAACAACACACAAAGGAGGTTCCACTCAGATTATAAATTGTTAGTATGATTACATTAATTATCTTATTCGAGTAATGCCAATACTTATAAATATTATCAGGTATTCATGGTGATAACTTATGTTTACAACAAATCAAATTCCTTTCATAGCACAGGTGTCAGTTATTCCATACAGTTGGGCTATGAAAGGGCCAAGTATTTGTTGTACCAAGGGTTGTTCAACATAACTCTAGATTAACCATTTAACAAGCAATGTATTAAGAGTGAGTACGATAATAAATATATAACATATTAGTATCAAACATTAAAGTCCATGTTGAGTTTATACTATACTTATTCTTACACCATTAGTGTAACTTTTTCACCTTGACATCATAAACTTAGCTGAATATTATGAATAAGAGAAACATGGATAAACAAGAGGAGAACATGATTATATAAGTATAATAAAGGAAATGAAAGGCATAAACAAGAGATTAATGAAAGCAAAACTTAAGCATTACAAATATATAAAGAGAGAGAGCAAGAACATGATCTTGATCTGAAAACCAAGATGACTAAATGCATGGTTTATAGGCTAAAATTTGGAACTATTGATTTGATGACTAATTGTTGAGTGGGTGGCCACCTCTTGACTTGGTAACCATCCATATCTTCTTGTATGCAGAAAACGTCATTGCTAACATCAGAATTTGAACAGATAGTCTTCATAAAAGTTCTGGGGAATTGTCTCCGCTTTCCAACAAAATAAGAATGAGGTCATTTGGATTTCTAGAACTCGAGATATGGGCTGAACACTAAACAGTGTCTAGGCTGCAGGTCAGATTCCGACTTCTTTGTTGTTGCTGCAATTTGAACTTGAAAACGGTCATTTTGAATCTTGAACTCTCATGAAAGTATTAGGCCTATGTCTTGGCTTTCTATCTATATAAACCAGACCTAAATCCAAGTTCTACAGTTTTAGTTATGATCCAATAACTGAATGGTGTTCCAATTTGAATTCAACCAGCATTTCTTTTCTAAATTTAGCCCTCTCTTTGTCTTCTTAATTTCAGTGGTTAAACTTATCAATCAATCCTTTGATTTATGTGATAGGCCTGCATTTAAAATGAACATTTACCATAAATTAAAGGTATCTTATATTATCAGACTTGTTATTATAAAACATGCTCCAGTTAAGGAGTTATTGATACTTCAAGTGCAAAATGATGATATAAAACCTTCATAAAAATGCATTTTTAAGTACTAATCACACCCCCCAACCAGCTTATTACTAGTCCCTAGTAATCAAAGCGTTAAAATAGAAAAAAGTATTTGCAAATTCCACAAAGCAAGGCATTCATCATTCAACTTCCATTAATCTATCCAGATAAACAAACTCTCATTAAGTTTATATATCTGCTCAATATCTCTTAAATAAAATATTAATAAACCTTTCTTTTTATGTGCTCAATGTATGAAAACATAGATGATGAGGCTTTTATTGGAAGAGAACAATATTTTATTCTAATGTTTAAGGTTAACTTCCTTGGGTTGGGATTATTATCTTTTTTTTCCTTTTTTTGTCTCTTTTTTTTTTCAATATATATACATATAACTTAAAACACAATGCATCTTTAACCCATATAACGAGCTTTCGGCTAATGACTCCTAGACCAGTTGGTCTTCGGGCATTGGGTGTTGAGACACCCCTACGATCTTAGTAACTCGGGTTGCAGATACTGATATGTAGATAGTGCAATGCTTGATTCCCTTAAGCTTTTCTCCTTAACCCATGTAACAAGCTTT
>Ga0325401_1000476_pt1 | contig 28882 bp, 29 predicted proteins | sample PopdelMetagenome_FD_205666 | JGI IMG/M metagenome (GOLD analysis project Ga0325401, IMG submission 205666) | Populus deltoides microbial communities from Bellville, Georgia, United States - Xylem-PdKOR-R2 | ecosystem: Host-associated > Plants > Phyllosphere > Stem > Wood/Secondary xylem | place...
GTGCTGGAAAACTGGGACGGCGTGTTGGAGACGATCGTTCGTGCACTGGCGGAGAATGCGCCTCCACCCTCACCCAACCCTCTCCCGCCGGCGGGAGAGGGCTGAAGGACCCCCCATGCCCCACCACCTCCTGACCTACGACCTCGCCCCCGACTACCTCGACCGCCGCCCGATCCATCGCGACCTCCACCTCGCGCTCGCCTGGGCCGCGGTGGAGCGGGGGGAGCTGATCCTCGGCGGGGCGCTCGACGATCCCGCCGACACTGCGCTGCTGCTGTTCGCCGACGCCGCCGCGGCCGACGCGTTCGCGCGGGAGGACCCCTATGTCGCGCACGGGCTCGTCACCGGCTGGCGGGTGCGGCCGTGGCGGACGGTGGTGGGCACGGCCGCCGCCGATCCGGTTCGCCCGACCTAAAGTCAGATCGCGGCTGTCCAGCCGCACGCGGAGCCGCTAACCGGCAGCCGCCATGCCGTCCCTTGCCGCCCACCGCCTCCGTGTCCGCACGAACACGCGCCATGCCGTGTCCCCGGCCGGCCGTCCGATCCCCGCCCGTCGCGCGTGGCGGGCATGAGCAGCGATGCCGGGCCCCGCACCGGCCTCCTGCTCGGGGTCGGCGCCTATACCCTGTGGGGGCTGCTGCCGCTCTACCTCCACCTGCTGGTCCGGGTCCCCCCGCTCCAGATCCTCGGCCATCGCGTCCTCTGGTCGCTGCTGCTGCTCGGCGTCGCCGTGCTGGCGATGGGGCGGGGGCGCGCGATCCTCGCCGCGGCGCGGGGGCGCACGCTGGCCCTGCTCGGGCTGTCCGCCGCGCTGATCGCGGTCAACTGGTATGTCTACATCTGGGCGGTCGAGCACGCGCATGTGCTCGAGGCGAGCCTTGGCTATTTCATCAACCCGCTGGTCAACGTCGCGCTCGGGCTGGCGGTGCTGGGGGAACGGATCGGCCGCGCCCAGGCGGCGGCGGTCGCGGTGGCGGCGCTGGGCGTGGTGGTGATGGCGGCCAGCGGCGGCGCGGCGCTGTGGATATCGCTGACCCTGGCCTTCAGCTTCGGGCTCTACGGCCTCGTCCGCAAGGTGGTGGCGATCGACGCGCTGGGCGGGCTGACGGTGGAAACCGCGCTGCTTGCGCTGCCGTCGCTCCTGGTCCTGCTCCAGGCGGGCGCGGCGGGGCAGGCGGCGTTCGGGCACGACCGGACGCTCGACATGCTGCTGATCCTCGCCGGCGCGGTCACCGCCGCGCCGCTGCTGATGTTCGCCGCCGCCGCCCGCCGGATGCGCTATGCGACGCTGGGCCTGCTCCAGTATATCGCACCCACCCTCCAGTTCCTGGAGGCCGCGTTCCTGTTCGGCGAGCCGCTCCGCCCGGTCCACCTCGTCAGCTTCGGGCTGATCTGGACGGGGTGCGCGCTCTATGCGCTCGCCGGCTGGCGCGCCCGGCCGGCACCGGTGCGCTGATCCCCAGGCGACGCGGGCGGGACACGGCACTGCCCCCGCCAGGCCGAGCCGCACCGCACGGCCGCTCCGGTCAGGCCCGCTCGTGGTCCAGCAATTCGGCCGCGTCGAGCCCGATCAGCCGGATATGGTCGCGGATGCGCGGCCACTGGTTGGTCACGAACGCCTCGCGCTCGGCGCTGCGCAGCCGTTCGGCCGATCCCGCCAGCACGAACATGCCCACCCCCCGGCGCACCTCGACATAGCCGTCGTCCTGAAAGCTCTGATACGCCTTGGCGACGGTCAGCGGATTGGCGCAGTGCTCCGCCGCCAGCGCGCGGACCGACGGCAACTGGTCGCCCGGCCGATAGTCGCCGCGCAGGATGCCCGCCGCGATCACCCCGCGCAGGCGCAGATAGACCGGGCTGTCGTCATGGCTATAGGCTGTCATGCTGGCACCATACAGCAATGCGGAACCCGGTCGAGCCCTGTCACGCCCAGTCCGAGACGAGCCGTGCCGGATCGGGGCGGGGCCGTTCGTCCAGCGCCCGCGACGGGGTGCCGATGAACATGAACCCCGCGATCCGCTCCGGCGCCCGCCCGAACGCGTCGCGCACCGCATCCGAATAGGCGGGCCACCCGGTCAGCCACCCGCCCGCAAACCCCTGCGCATGGACCGCGTGGAGCAGGTTCATGCACGCCGCCCCCGCCGACAGCTCCTGTTCCCATGCCGGGATGTGGCTTTCGCGCGGGGCGAACAGCACCACCACCAGCGCCGGCGCCTGGTGCGCGAACTGTTCCATCGCGTCGAGCTCCAGCCGCTTGGCCTCCGGCCGCTCGGCGCGATAGGCGTCGGTCAGCACCCGCGCCAGCCGCTCGCGCTGGTCCGCGCCGACCACCACGAACCGCCACGGCGCCAGCTTGCCATGGTCGGGCACCCGCATCGCCGCCTGCAGGGCAAGGTCGAGCTGCGCCTCGTCCGGCCCGGGCGCGACCAGGTCGCGCGGCTTGCCCGAACGGCGGGTGAGGAGGTGGCTGAGGACGGAGGAGCGGTCGTTGAGCATGACCACGGGCCTTAGCGCGGGACCGCGGCAAAGGCGACCGCCCCGCACGCCCATGGCCTGCGCCCCCATGGACAGCCCCGACTTTGCCGCTACCCTGCATCGCCTCACCGATCGGGAGCCGTCATGGCGAGTGCGTATCCCGGCGTCGCGGTCCCTGCCGACGCCAAGACCTTTCTGGGCCACCCGCGCGGCCTGTTCCTGCTGTTCTTCGCGGAGATGTGGGAGCGTTTTTCCTATTACGGGATGCGCGCGATCCTGGTGTTCTACCTTACCAAGCACTTCCTGCTCGGCGAACGGCCCGCCTTTGCGATCTACGGCGCGTACACCGCGCTGGTCTACATCACCCCCGTGATCGGCGGCATGATCGCCGACCGCTATCTCGGCGCGCGCCGCGCGGTGCTGGCGGGGGGCGTGTTCATCGCGATCGGCCACCTGCTGATCGCGCTGGTCGAAGGACCGCAGGGGCAGCAGGGGGGCTATCTCGCCGGCTTCTACATCGCGCTCGCCTCGATCATCGTCGGCACCGGCTTTCTCAAGGCCAACATCTCGGTGCTGGTCGGCGCGCTCTACCCGCGCGACGACGTCCGCCGCGATCCCGCCTTTTCGATCTTCTACATGGGGATCAACCTGGGCGCGTTCATCGGCCCGATCCTGGTCGGCATTCTGGGCGAACGCGTCGGCTGGTCCTGGGGGTTCGGCGCCGCCGGCATCGGCATGCTGCTCGGCCTCGTCGCATTCGTCGCGTTCGGCCATGTGCTGGGCCAGGCGGGCGCCCCCCGCTCGGTGGAGGCGCTCAAGGCCCCGGTGTTCGCAGGGGTATCGCGCGAATGGGCGACCTATGCCGGTGCGGCGCTGGCGGTGCTCGGGATCGGCTGGCTGATCCAGCATCAGGCGCTGGTCGGCACCGGGCTGGTCGCGTTTATGGTGATCGCGGTCGGCTACATCCTCGTCCATGCCTGGCGGACGCTGCCGCGGGTCGAGTTCCGCCGCATCCTCGCCGCGCTCTACCTGATCGCCTTGAGCCCGCTGTTCTGGGCCTTGTTCGAACAGCAGGGTTCCTCGCTCAACGTCTATGTCGATCGCCAGGTCGACCGCGTGATATTCGGGCTCGACGTGCCCGCCTCGGTGTTCCAGTCGGTCCAGCCGATCCTCATCATCCTGCTCGCGCCGATGTTCGCGGGGCTGTGGACCTGGGCGGCGCGGCGGCGGATCGAGCCCAGCACGACCGTCAAGTTCGCGGTCGGGCTGATCCTGGTCGGCGCGGGCTTCTTCAGCCTGACGCTGGGCTCGGGCAGCGGGCGCGAGGGGCTGACCCCGGTGGCCTATGTCGTGCTGCTGTTCTTCTTCCACACCTGTGCCGAGCTGTGCTTCTCCCCGGTGGGCCTCTCGTCGATGACCCGGCTGTCGCTGCCGCGGATGACGGGGCTGATGATGGGGACGTGGTTCCTGGCGATGGCGGCGGGCAATTTCGTCGCCGGGCTGATCGCGCAGGCCACCGACGCGCAGAACAAGGGCGTCCAGGGGATGCTCGACGTCTATGCCCAGATCGGCTGGTTCGCGATCGGGGTCGGCCTGGTCGCGCTGGTGGTCGCGCCCTTCGTCACCCGGCTGATGCACCTCGATACGCTGGGCACCGACGCCCACGCGCTGGCGGGGGAGGCGCAGCTGGGCGCGGGCGAGTCGGCCGGGCTCGACACGCAACGGGAACTGAAAGCCAGGGGGTAGGACGCATGGAACAGGTGGTGCTCGCCGCGGTCGCGTTCGTGGGAACGCACTTCCTCCTGTCCCACCCCGTGCGCGCGCCGATCGTGCGGCGGGTGGGGGAGGGGGCGTTCCTCCTCCTCTACTCGCTGGTCGCGGCGGCGACGCTCGGCTGGCTCGCGCTCGCCTATCGCGCCGCGCCCGCGTCGGCGCCGCTCTGGCCCGCGGGCGACGCGCTGTGGGCGGTGGCGAGCGCGGTCATGCTCGTCGCCAGCGTGATGCTGCTCGGCTCGCTGATCGGCAACCCCGCCGCCCCCGATCCCAACGCCGCCGCCAAGCCGGTGCCGCCAGCACGCGGGGTCTATGCGGTCACCCGCCACCCGATGATGTGGGCGTTCGCGCTGTGGGGCGTGGTCCACATCGCGGTGTACCCGATCCCCGCCAACATCGTGCTCGCGCTCGCGATCATCGTCCACGCGCTGGTCGGGGCCCACATGCAGGACCGCAAGAAGCAGGCGCTCCAGCCCGACCGCTGGCCCGAATGGCGCCGCCGCACCAGCTACTGGCCGTTCGTCGCGATCGCGCAGGGCCGCGCGCGCTTCGCCGGTTTCCGCCCCCACGACCTTGCCGGCGGCCTCGTGGTCTGGCTCGCCGCCACCTGGGCGCACGGCCCGCTCGCCGGCTGGGCGGCGGGCATCTGGCGCTGGGTATAGCCGCTCAGATCGCCGCCGCCGGTTCCTCCTGCGGGTCGGCGGGCTGGTCGCGGGTGACGATCGCGGTCAGCGCCAGGTTGCTGGTGACGTTGCCCAGCGTGCGGAAGATGTCGGGGATCGTCTCGACCGCGATCAGCAGCCCCAGCGGCGCCAGCGGCACCCCCAGCGCCGACGCGATCGGCGCGACGGACGCGAAAAAGGTGATCTGGCTCGGCAGGCTGATCGACCCCAGCGACGTCACCACCCCGGCGACCACCCCCGTCGCCACCGCCGCGGCGGGCACCTCCACCCCGAACCAGCGGCCGATATAGATCGCGATCGCCATGTTCATCGCCGGCTGGGTCGCGCGGAACATCGCCACCCCCAGCGGCAGCGTCACCCCCGACGCGGCCCGCGGCACCCCCATCTCGGTCACCGCCTTGAGCATCGCGGGCAGCGTCGCCAGCGACGACTGGGTCGACACCGCGAACGCCTGCGCCGGCAGCGCCGCGCGCGCGAACCGCGCCACCGGCACCCGGCTGCCGACCGCGGCGATCAGATACGCCACCGCCGTCACCACCAGCCCGATCACCGAGATCACCGCCATATAGTGGACCAGCGCCCCGAACGCCGCGCTGCCCGCCCGCGCCCCGACCAGGAATGCGAGCGCGAACACCCCCAGCGGCGCCAGCCACAGCACCCAGCCGACGACCACCAGCATCGCGTCGCGGATCGCCGCGAATAGCCCGACCAGTTGCCGCCGCGCCTGCGCCTCGATCCGGGTCAGCGCGAACGCGAAGACGAGCGTGAACACGATCAGCGACAGCAGCGCGCCGCTGCTCGCCGCCGCGACGACGTTGGGGGGCACGATCGCGGCGAACATCTCCGCGACCGGCGGCGGCGTCTGCACCGCGGGCACCCCCACCACCGCCGCGCGCAGCGCCGCCGCCGCCTCGCCGGGGATGGGGACGAGGTTGAGGATCAGCGGCGTCGCCACCGCCGCCACGCCCGCGTTGATCGTCAGCACCACAAGCGTCAGCACGATGGTCCGCGCCGCCAGCCGCCCCGCGCTCGCCGCTTCCGCGGTGGACGCGACCCCCGTCACCAGCAGCGACACGACCAGCGGGATGACCGTCATCTGCAACGCGTTGAGCCACGCGGTCCCCACCGGCTGCGCGATCAGGATGCCGAGCTCGGCGGCCGACCCGCTCGCCCGCGCGATCAGGATGCCGCCGATCAGCCCGGCGACCAGGGACAGGAGGATTCGGGTAGGTTGCGACATGCTGTTCCTCTGAAACCTGGGCCACGCTATGGCGCTCGGCCAACGCTCTAGACGGACCGGAACGACGCGCCATGGCAAGAAAATATTTCGGCACCGACGGGATCCGCGGCCGTACCAATGCCGGCGCGATGACCGCGGCGACCGCGATGAAGGTCGGCATGGCGGCCGGCATCCACTTCCTGCGCGGCGACCATCGCCACCGGGTGGTGATCGGCAAGGATACCCGGCTGTCGGGCTACATGCTCGAATCGGCGCTGGTCGCGGGGTTCACCGCGGTCGGCATGGACGTGGTGCTGCTCGGCCCGCTGCCCACCCCCGCGGTGGCGATGCTGACCCAGTCGATGCGCGCGGACCTGGGGGTGATGATCTCCGCCAGCCACAATCCCTTTGCCGACAACGGCATCAAGCTGTTCGGCCCCGACGGCTTCAAGCTGTCCGACGAGGCGGAGGCGGCGATCGAGGCGCTGATCGACGGCGACGACGACGCGATTGCGCTCGCCCCGTCCGACCGGATCGGCCGCGCGCGCCGGATCGACGACGCGCAGGGGCGCTACATCCATTTCGCCAAGGGCACCTTTCCGTCCGACCTGCGGCTCGACGGGGTGCGGGTGGTGATCGACTGCGCGCATGGCGCCGCCTATCGCGTCGCCCCCACCGCCTTGTGGGAACTCGGCGCGGAGGTGGTGGCGATCGGGGTCGATCCCGACGGCACCAACATCAACGACCGGGTCGGCTCGACCGCGCCCGACGCGCTGGCGCGCACGGTGATCGAGCGGCGCGCCGATCTTGGCATCGCGCTCGATGGCGACGCCGACCGGCTGATCGTGGTCGACGAGCGCGGACGGGTGGTCGATGGCGACCAGCTGATGGCGACCATCGCCACCGGCTATGCCCGCGCCGGCACCCTTCGCGGCGGCGGGCTGGTCGCGACGGTGATGTCCAATCTCGGCCTCGAACGCCATCTCGCCGCGCAGGGGTTGGGGCTGTTGCGCACCAGCGTCGGCGACCGCCATGTGCTCGAAGCGATGCGCGGGCAGGGCTACAATGTCGGCGGCGAGCAGTCGGGGCACATCATCCTGTCCGACCACGGCACCACCGGCGACGGCCTGGTCGCCGCGTTGCAGGTGCTGGCGGAGGTGCAGCGTGCCGGCGCCCCCGCGTCGCAGGTCCTCCACCATTTCGATCCGCTGCCCCAGTTGTTGAAGAACGTCCGCTTCTCCGGCGGCCGGCCGCTCGACGATGCGCGCGTCCAGGCCGTGGTCGCCGAGGTGGAGGCCGAACTCGCCGGTCGCGGCCGGCTGGTGCTGCGCCCCAGCGGCACCGAGCCGGTGATCCGGGTCATGGCGGAGGGCGAGGACGAGGCCGAGGTCGCCCGCGCGGTGGACCGCATCTGCGACGCGGTACGCGCGGCGGCGTGACCGCCCGTCTCTGCCACGCCCTTCCCGTGTCCCCGCAAAGGGGGGACCCAGCCCGGTTCCCCGCCTCTGCGGGGACACAAAGGCCCCCGGCAGACCGCTCGGGCGTGGGCACGTCGCCATGTCGCGGGCTGTCCTACATCGCCCTTGCCCGATAGGAACGACGGCATGATCGCCGCCTCTCCCACCCGCGTCCCCGGCCGCCCCCCACGTCCCGTGTCGCGCCGCCGGTGCGGGCGCGTCGCGTCGGCGTCGCGCGGCTGTCGCATGGGCGGCGCGGCGGGGCGCGTGGCCGGCGCGGCGGGGCGCAAGGGTGGCGCGTCGGCGGCGCGTGGGTGGCGCGTCGGCGCCGCGACGATGCCGCGTCGCTGCCACCTGCCTCTCCGTCCGCCGGAGGGCGGCCCGCGAAATATGCGTCATCGCCTCAACTTCCTCCACTTGATGACCGCGGCAGCGGCATGACGATCGCGCGCGTCCTGGTCATCGCCGGCTCCGATTCGGGCGGCGGCGCCGGTATCCAGGCGGACGTCAGGACGGTGACGATGCTCGGCGGCCACCCGATGACCGCGATCACCGCGATCACCGCCCAGAACACGCTCGGCGTCCAGGCGGTCCACCCCGTCCCCACCGGGGTCGTGATGGCCCAGATCGCCTCGGTCGCCGACGACCTCGGCGTCGACGCGGTCAAGATCGGGATGATCGGCTCGGCCGACACCGCCCATGCGGTCGCCGACTGGCTGGCATCGTTGCGGGCGGACGCCATCGGCCATCCCGGCACCGCTGGCCGGGGCATCCCGGTGGTGTTCGATCCCGTAATGGTCGCGACTTCCGGCTCCGTGCTCGCCGATCCCGCCACGATCGCCGCCTTTGCCCGCCTGATGCGCCTCGCCACGCTCGTCACCCCCAACCTCCCCGAACTGGCGGCGCTGGGCGGCGAGGCGGCGGTGCGCGCGACCGGCGCGGCGCTGCTGGTCAAGGGCGGGCATGGCGACGGTTCACGGATCGAGGATCGCCTGGTCGAGCCCGACGGCGCGCAGACGGTGTGGACCCACGCCCGGATCGACACCCGTCACACCCACGGCACCGGCTGCACCCTTGCCAGCGGCATCGCCACCGGGCTCGGCCAGGGTCTCGGCCTGTCGACCGCGATCGACCAGGCGATCGCCTATGTGCAGGCTGCGCTCGCCGCCGCTCCCGGCCTGGGCGGCGGGCACGGCCCGATGGGGCACGCGATGGGCTTCGTGCCGTTCCACCATCTGCTCGCCGCGCGCGACCCGGATGGCTGGGACGCGGCGGCCTTTGCGGCGCGCTACGGCTGATGCCCGGCCTTCGCCACGAACGCCTCCACCCCGCCCCCGTTGCGGGGGTGGACGAAGCGGGCCGGGGGCCGCTCGCCGGCCCCGTGGTCGCCGCCGCCGTCATCCTGCCGCCCCGCGGCGTGCCCCGCGGGCTCGACGATTCGAAAAAGCTCCCCGCCGCCGAACGCGCCCGGCTGTGCCAACGGCTCCACGGCTGCGCCCGGATCGGCATCGGCGTGGTCGAGGCGGACGAAATCGACCGGATCAACATCCATTGGGCGACGATGCGCGCGATGGAGCTGGCGGTGGCGGCGCTGTGCGCGGACGGCGGGTGCGAGCCCGCGCACGTCCTGATCGACGGCAACCGCCTGCCGCGCTGGGGCCGCGCGGCGACCGCGATCGTCGGCGGCGACGGTGTGTCGCGCTCGATCGCCGCCGCGTCCATCGTCGCCAAGCATACCCGCGACACGCTGATGCTCGATCACGCCCGCGCGCACCCGCATTACGACTGGCACGCCAACAAGGGTTACGGCTCTCCCCGGCACCTCGCCGCGCTGCGCGAACACGGGCCATCGCCGCTCCACCGCCGTAGCTTCGCGCCGGTTGCCGCCGCCGCGAGTCTTTTCGGCCACACCCCTATCGCTGCGGGGCAGGGCGGGGGCGGGACTCAACATCTGGGGCCTGGCGCGATCCCCGACCTGTTCGGCGCGGGTGGATAGCGGGCGATTAACCAAAGTCCGCTTGACGGAGTCCGGCACGCTGTCACTTTAGATCGCCTGTTTGGGGGGGATGAATGGGCGGGGAAACGATCACATTGCGGCGCAACGCGGCCGCTGCCGCGACGGCGGTGCCGCCGTCCGCCGACGCGCCGTTGCCGGTCGGCCGCATCCTGATGGGCGACTGCATCCAGCTCATGCGCAGCCTGCCCGACGCCTGTGTCGACCTCGTCTTCGCCGACCCGCCCTACAACCTCCAGCTCGGCGGCGAGCTGTTCCGCCCGGACGGCAGCCATGTCGACGCGGTCACCGACGATTGGGACAAGTTCGACAGCCTCGCCCAGTATGACGCCTTTACCCGCGCCTGGCTGGCGGAGGCGCATCGCATCCTCAAGCCCGACGGCGCGATCTGGGTGATCGGCAGCTACCACAACATCTTCCGCGTCGGCGCCGCGCTTCAGGACCTGGGCTTCTGGATCCTCAACGACATCGTCTGGCGCAAGGCGAACCCGATGCCCAACTTCCGCGGCACCCGCTTCACCAACGCGCACGAGACGCTGATCTGGGCGTCCAAGGGCGAGGGCGCGAAATACACCTTCAACTACCGCTCGATGAAGACCCTCAACGACGAGCTCCAGATGCGCTCGGACTGGGAGTTCCCGATCTGCGGCGGCGGCGAACGGCTCAAGAAGGACGGCGCCAAGGTCCATCCCACCCAGAAGCCCGAAGCGCTGCTCTACCGCGTCCTGCTCGCCTCGACCAAGCCGGGCGACGTGGTGCTCGACCCCTTCTTCGGCACCGGCACCACGGGCGCGGTGGCGAAGCGGCTCGGCCGCCAGTGGATCGGGATCGAGCGCGAGGCCGGCTATACCGCCGCGGCGCGCGAACGGATCGCGGCGGCACTCCCGCTCGACGAATCGGCGCTGCGCACGATGCAAAGCCCGCGCTCGGCCCCCAAGGTCGCGTTCGGGACCCTGGTGGAAACCGGCTATCTCCGTCCCGGCACCGCGCTGGTCGACGCCAGGCGTCGCTATCGGGCGACGATCGGCGCCGACGGCTCGCTGCTCAGCGACTGCGGCGCCACCGGCTCGATCCACCGCCTCGGCGCGCAGGTGCAGGGCGCGTCCGCGTGCAACGGCTGGACCTTCTGGCACCATGACGATGCGGGCACGCTCAAGCCGATCGACACGCTTCGCCAGCTCTACCTGCTCGCCACCCAGCCCTAGCCCTGCACCTGTTCCGGGGTCCGTCGTGCCCCGGGGGCCGCAATCATGGGGCGCGCCGCACCGCGGCCCCGGACGTTCGGGGTACCTGCCCAAGTGACCAGCCTCCACCTCCGCCCCGCCCAGTTCATCCCCACCCCGGTCGGGCGCCCCGATAGCGGCTTCGCGCGGCTGGCGGGCGGGATGCAGTGGTTCGCCGCCTATGACGTCCTGCGCGACGGCCGTTATGCCGAAACGGTCCCGGTCGCCGCGATCGACACGTTGGGCGACCACGCCGCCACCCTCCACGCCCGGGTCACCGCGCCCCGCGCGCCGCTCCAACTGGGCGAGCGCACCCTGCGCCTCGACCAGCCGCTGGTCGCCGGCATCCTCAACGTCACTCCCGACAGCTTCTCCGATGGCGGCGCCCATGCCGGCGATCCCGCCGCTGCCGCCGCCGCCGGGGTCGACATGGCCGCCGCCGGCGCCGCACTGATCGACCTGGGTGGCGAATCGACCCGCCCCGGCGCGACCCCGGTGTGGGAGGGCGACGAGATCGCCCGCGTGGTGCCGGTGATCGAACGGCTGGCGGCGTCGGGCACCCCCGTCTCGATCGACACCCGCAAGGCCGCGGTGATGGCGGCTGCGCTCGCCGCCGGCGCCGGCATCGTCAACGACGTCTCCGCCCTGCTCTGGGACGACCGCGCGACCCGAGTCGTCGCCGCGGCCGGCTGCCCGGTCGTGCTGATGCACTCGCCAGACCCCAAGGCGGGCGGGCATGGCCGCGTCGCCTATGCCGGTGTCGCGACGGACGTGTTCGACTGGCTGGAGGCGCGGATCGTCGCGATCGAGGCGGCGGGCATTCCCCGCTCGCGCATCCTGGTCGATCCCGGCATCGGCTTCGGCAAGTCGCTGGCCGACAATCTCGCGCTCCTCGCCGACCTTGCGCTGTTCCACGGCCTGGGCTGCCCGGTGATGCTCGGTGCCAGCCGCAAGCGGCTGATCGGCGCGGTGTCGAACGAGGCGCCCGTGACCGAGCGGCTGGGCGGCAGCATCGCGCTGGCGCTGCGCGGGGCGGAGGCGGGGGTGCAGCTCATCCGCGTCCACGACGTCCCTGAAACCGTGCAGGCACTCCGCGTCTGGCGGGCCCTGCGCGACCGGGCGCTGGCGGGCTGAACCGTTGCGCCGCCGCAACCCACCCGCCGCGCGTGCGTTGGCGCAACGATGATTGTCGATTCCGTCCCCAGCCTCCGCCAGATCGCTGCCGAGGTGTGGAAGCCGCTGTTCGCGCTGTTCGTGTGGGACTGCGTGGTCACCATCACCTATTTCGTGCTGCCGTTCCGCGCCCCGCCGCTGCCGCTCACGCTGTTCGGCTCGGCGCTGGCGCTGTTTCTCGGCTTCCGCGTCAATTCCGCCTATGAACGCTGGTGGGAAGGCCGCACGTTGTGGGGCGCGATGATCAACGCCAGCCGTTCGCTGGCCCGCATCGCACGCAACCAGCTGCCCGATCCGGACGCGCACGATCTCAAGCGGACGCTGGTACTGCGCCAGATCGCCTACGTTCACGCGCTCCGCTGTCAGCTGCGTCGCCAGCCGGTCGATGGCGAGGTGCTTCAGCGCCTGTCCAACGGCGAGGCGGAACCGGCGCTGGAACGCGCGAACGTCGCCAACGGCCTGCTCGACGGCACCGGACGCCGCCTCGACGACGCGCGCCGGCAGGGCTGGATCGACACCATCCAGCAGTCGCAGTTCGAATCGGTGCTGGTCGACATCGCCAACGCGCAAGGCGGCATGGAGCGTCTCAAGAACACCCCGCTTCCCAACCAGTACCGCTTCCTTCCCACCTTCTTCGCCCATGTATTCTGCGTACTTTTGCCGATCGGTCTGGTGGAAACCCTGGGGTTCGCCACCCCTCTCGGCTCGACCGTGGCGGGGCTGATGTTCCTGGCGGTGCTCCGGATCGGCGACGATCTGGTCGATCCGTTCGCCAACACCGCGCACGACGTACCCTTGTCGGCGATGTGCCGCACCATCGAGATCGACCTGCTCCAGGCGATCGGCGACACCGCGCCCGCGCCGATGGTGCCCGTGCGCGGCGTGCTGTGGTAGGCCACGCGATGCGCCGGTCGATCACCGTTCTGGTCGCCGCGCTGGCGGGGGCCTTTGCGCCCGCCGCGGCCCAGTTCGGGGCCGCCCAGTTCGGCACCGGCGCCGCCCGCGCGGTGGTGGAACGCTACTACGCCGCGATCGAGCGTGGCGACTTTCGCACCGCCTATGCGCAATGGGGCAGTGCCGGCCGGGCGAGCGGCAAGAGCTTTCCCGCCTTTGCCCGCGGTTTCGCCGCCACCGCGCACACCCGCATCGTGATCGGCAACCCCGGCCTGCCCGACGGCGGGGCCGGCTCGCTCTATGTCGAGGTGCCCGTCGACGTCCACGCCCAGCTTAAGAACGGCCGGCGTCAGCACTTCCGGGGCACCTATGTCGTCCGTCGCGTCAACGACGTCCCCGGCGCGCCGCCCGCCTCGCTGCGCTGGCACCTCGACTCGGCCCGGCTGCGCGCGGTCCGGTGACCGCTCAGGCGGCGTGATCGATCCCCAGCTCCCCCAGCTTGCGGTACAGCGTCGATCGTCCGATCCCCAGCCGTCGCGCGACCTCGGTCATCCGCCCGCGATAATGCCCGATCGCAAGCCGGATCACGTCCGCCTCGATGTCCTCTAGCAGCCGCAGGTTGCCGTCCGGCCGGAACAGCGTCACCCCGCCCCCGTTGGTCGGCGTCCTCACCAGCCGCGGTCCCGCGCCCAGGCTCGCGATCTGCGGGAAGTCCGCCCGCGTCAGCGCCGCCGCCTCACACAGCACCGCCGCGCGGAACAGCGCGTTCTGGAGCTGGCGGACATTGCCCGGCCAGTCATAGGCGCAAAGCAGCTGCAACGCGTCGTCGGTGATCCCCAATTGCCGCAGCCCCGGCTGGAGCGCGATCCGCGCCAGCAGGTGACGGGCGAGCGCGGGCACGTCGCCGGTCCGTTCGCGCAGCGGCGGGATGACCACGGGTACGACGTTCAGCCGGAAATACAGGTCCTCGCGAAACTGCCCCGCCTCCACTTCGGCGGTCAGCCGCTTGTCGGTGGCGGCCACCACCCGCACGTCGACGGTGATCGGATGACGTGCGCCGAGCGGCTGGATCTCGCCGGTCGACAGCAGCCGCAACAGCTTGACCTGCACGTCGGGCGGGATCGTGCCCACCTCGTCCAGGAACAGCGTGCCGCCATCGGCGATCTGCAGCTTGCCGATCTTCTTCTCGAACGCGCCGGTAAAGGCGCCGCGTTCGTGCCCGAACAACTCCGACTCGATCAGGTTGGCGGGAATCGCGGCGCAGTTCACCGCCACCATCGCCTTCTTGGCGCGTGGCGAGGCGGCGTGGATCGCCTCGGCGACCAATTCTTTGCCCACCCCGCTCTCGCCCTCGATCAGGACGGGGATGCGCGCCCGCGCCGCCTTGGCCGCGATCGCCAGCGCGGTGCGGAAATCGGGTGCCGACCCGACGATCTCGTCGAACCCGAGCGCGGCGGGCAGTTTCTCGGTCAGCGGGCGCAACTCGCCCGCATGCGGCCCCGCCACCGCGGCGTCGAGCGCGGCGAGTAGCCGTTCGGGGGCGAGCGGCTTGACCAGGAAATCGGTCGCCCCTGCCCGCATCGCCGCCACCGCGTGCGCGGCCGAGGCATTGGCGGTGAGGACCAGCACCGGCAGCGCCGGGCGCCGTTCGCGCAACTCCCCGATCAACTTCGCGGCCTCGTCATCGACGCCCATGTGGTCGAGCAGGATCGCGTCCAGCTGCATCCCGTCCTGGGTGCCCAGCGTCGCCACCCCCATCTCGCCGTCGCTGGCGAAGATCGTCCGCCAGCCGGCACGCGCGGCAATGGCCGACACCAGCCGCCGCTGGGCGGGCTCGTCGTCGATCAGGAGCAGCAGGCGCTGGCCGTTGCGCGTCATGCGTTCTTCCACTGGTTCAGGTCACGCGAGCAACCATAGGCGGCGCGGGTAAAAGCGGGCTTAAACCACCCTTAGCGGCCGGTTCAGCATCGACGGCCGGGGCGAACGCGATGCGCGGCGGGGTTGCGGGGCGCTGTGCACCACGGTTAAACCGGGTCGACGCCTTCTTTGCAGGATCACGACCATGGCCAGCGACACCGACCTGAAATCCCACGTCCACACCTACGACCGGATGATCGGGACGCTCAAATGGGGCGGGCTGGCGGTCTTCCTCGTCGCCGCGCTGGTCGTCTGGCTGATCGCCTGACCGCATGAAGATCGCCGTCCTTCGCGAGAGTGCCGACGGCGAGCGACGGGTCGCCGCCACCCCCGAAACGGTGCGCAAGCTCGCGGCGCTGGGCGCGGACGTCGCGATCGAGACGGGGGCGGGCGAAGCGGCGGGCTTTCCCGACGCCGCCTATGCGGAGGCGGGCGCGGCGATCGGCGACGCGGCGGCGACGGTGGCCGGGGCGGACGCGGTGCTCGCGGTGCAGGGACCGGCGCCGGAAGCGCTGGCGGGCGCGGCGCCGGGCGCGTGGCTGGTCGGCGCGCTCGATCCGGTCGGCCGGCGCGACCGCGTCGACGGCTATGCCGCTGCCGGGGTCGAGGCGCTGGCGATGGAATGGATGCCGCGCATCACCCGCGCGCAGTCGATGGACATCCTGTCCTCGCAGTCCAACCTGTCGGGTTACAAGGCGGTGCTCGACGCCGCGGCCGAATATGGCCGCGCTTTCCCAATGATGATGACCGCCGCGGGCACGGTGTCGGCGGCGCGGGTGTTCGTGATGGGCGTGGGCGTCGCCGGGCTTCAGGCGATCGCCACCGCACGGCGGCTGGGAGCGCAGGTTTCCGCCACCGACGTGCGTTCGGCGACCCGCGAGCAGATCATGAGCCTCGGCGCCAAGCCGATCTTCGTCGAAGGGGTCGCCGGGATCGAGGGCGAGGGCACCGGCGGCTATGCCGGCGAGACTAGCGACGCCTATCGCACCGCGCAGGCGGAACTCGTCTCCGCCCACATCGCCAAACAGGACGTGGTCGTCACCACCGCGCTGATCCCCGGCCGCCCCGCCCCGCGTCTCGTTTCGGACGCGCAGCTCGCGACGATGCGCCCCGGCTCGGTCGTGGTCGATCTCGCGGTCGAACAGGGCGGCAATGTCGAGGGTGCGGTCGCGGGTGAGGTGGTGACGCGCCACGGCGTCCGCATCGTCGGCCACCGCAACGTTCCCTCCCGCCTCGCCGCCGACGCCTCGGCGCTGTTCTCCCGCAATCTCCTCAACTTCCTTGCCGCCTTCTGGGACAAGGACGCAGGGCGCCCACTGCTGCCCGACGACGACGAGATCGCCCAGGCGATCCGCCTGACCCGCGGCGGGCAGGTCGTGTCGGCGAGATTGCTGGGCTGAGTGGCCGATGCGGCAGCGTTGCTGGACCGGATGCGCGCCAATCCGCGGGACTGGCGTCTCGTTGATGTCGAACGGCTGTGCACCGCGTTCGGGATCGATTGCACTCCGCCGCGCAAAGGCTCACATTACAAGGTGAAGCATCGTTCGGTGCCCGCGATCCTGACCATCCCCGCGCACCGCCCGATCAAGCCTGTGTATATCCGCGAACTGGTGCGGTTCGTGGATGCCGTTCGGGAGCAAGGCAAATGAACCCGCGGGACTATCAAGTGACGATCAGTCCATTGTCGACGGACGAGGGGGGCGGCTACGGCGCGACCGTTTTCGAGCTGCCGGGCTGTCGATCCGATGGCGACACCCCGGAGGAGGCACTCGCCAATGCCTATGATGCCATCGCCTGCTGGATCGAGGCTGCCGATGAGCTGGGGCGCCCGGTCCCGCATCCACATCGCGTAGCGGCGTGATGCCCGGTCCTGTCCTACACGCCCCCTTTCTGCCATTTCCGTCCGGCCGCGGCGTCGCGCACCGGGGCAGGGCATCGATAGGTCGCTGTCCCGCGAACTTCGGTAACTTTGGGGGCCACTGATGGACTTCGTCGCGATCCTCTCGATCTTCGTGCTGGCCTGCTTTGTCGGCTACTACGTGGTCTGGTCGGTGACGCCGGCGCTCCATACCCCGCTGATGGCGGTGACCAACGCGATCTCCAGCGTCATCATCGTCGGCGCGCTGATCGCCGCCGCTGCCTCCGGTTCGCCGGGGTCGAAGTGGCTGGGGCTGCTCGGCGTGGTGCTGGCGAGCGTCAACATCTTCGGCGGCTTTGCGGTGACCGCGCGGATGCTGGCGATGTACAAGAAGAAGGAGCGGTCCGCGGGGGCTGCCAAGCACTAGCGCCAAGTCGGTGTGCTCCCGCGAAGGCGGGAGCCCAGTCTGGGTCCCAGCCGTCGCGGGGACACAAGGGGGAACGGAATGCAACACGTCGCGGTGAACCCCTGGGTGGCGCTGGCCTATCTCGTCTCGGGCGTGTGCTTCATCCTGGCACTTCGCGGGCTGTCGAGCCCCACCACCAGCCAGCGCGGTAACCGGCTCGGCATGATCGGGATGGCGATCGCGGTGGTGACGACGCTGGCGACGCACGTGCCTTTACGCAACTTGGCCTCGCCTTTGGGCAACCCGCATGATTTGAGGATCGATTGGCTCACGCTTGTCGAACTTCTCGCCGCCATTGCCATCGGCGCTGTCATCGGCCTCACCGTCGCCCGCCGCATCGCGATGACCGCGATGCCCCAGCTCGTTGCCGCTTTCCACAGCCTTGTCGGTCTTGCCGCAGTGCTGGTCGGGATCGCCGCGTACCTCAACCCCGTCGCGTTCGGGATCGCCGACCTCGTCACCCCGATGATCGGCCAGCCCTTCGCCGTCATCCACCCCGCCAGCCGGGTCGAGATGGCGCTGGGCGTCGCGATCGGCGCGATCACCTTCTCCGGTTCCGTGATCGCCTTCCTCAAGCTCAACGGCACCATGGGCGGCAAGCCGATCCTGCTCCCCCAGCGCCACCTGGTGAACCTCGCCACGCTCGCCGCGATCGTCGCGCTGATCGCGTATTTCACGCAGGACCAGTCGCCGTTTGTATTCTGGGCGATCGTCGGCCTCAGCTTCTCGATCGGCTTCCTGCTCATCATCCCGATCGGCGGCGCGGACATGCCGGTCGTGGTGTCGATGCTCAACAGCTATTCGGGCTGGGCCGCCGCCGCGATGGGCTTCACGCTGGGCAACACCGCGATGATCGTGACGGGCGCGCTGGTCGGCTCGTCGGGCGCGATCCTCAGCTACATCATGTGCCGGGCGATGAACCGCAGCTTCCTCAGCGTCATCGCCGGCGGCTTCGGCGCGGTTGCCGGCGGCGATGCCGGCCCCGCGATCGACCGCCCGTGGAAGCGCGGCTCGGCCGAGGACGCCGCGTTCCTGATGCGCGAGGCCGAGCAGGTCGTGATCGTCCCCGGCTACGGCATGGCGGTCGCCCAGGCCCAGCACGTGCTGCGCGAGATGGCGGACCGGCTCAAGGAGGCGGGGGTGCGGGTCAAATACGCGATCCACCCCGTCGCCGGTCGCATGCCCGGCCACATGAACGTGCTGCTCGCCGAGGCCAACGTGCCCTATGACGACGTGTTCGAACTCGACGACATCAACAGCGAGTTCAGCCAGACCGACGTCGCCTTCGTGATCGGCGCCAACGACGTCACCAACCCGGCGGCAAAGACCGACCGCACGTCGCCGATCTACGGCATGCCCGTGCTCGACGTCGAGCGCGCCAAGACCGTGCTGTTCATCAAGCGCTCGATGGGCGGGGTCGGCTATGCCGGGGTCGACAACGAGCTTTTCTATCGCGACAACACCATGATGCTGCTGGCCGACGCCAAGAAGATGGTGGAAGAGATCGTGAAGGCGTTGGGCTGATCGGATTCGGGTGTGGATGACTGGGGGATGCCCGCGGACCGGGCGGGGTTCGCGGTGGTGGCGATCGCGGCGGCGGCGGCCGTGGATCTGCCCGATGTGGTGGCGTCGGCGGGCGGGCGGCTGATCGCGCAGGGCGGCTGGGATGCCGTCGATGTCGTGCTCGACCGGTTGACCGTGGACGCCGTGCTGCTGGTCGACGCGGGCGGGGTCGCCCCAGACGCGCTCGCCACGGGACTGGAGGCGATCGCGGCGGCGGCGGCGGCGCTGGCCTGTCCGCTGGTGGTCGCGTTCGACCGGGCGGCGATCGATCCGGTCGCGGCCGCGCTGCTGGGGCACGATGCCGCGCTGCTGTGCGAGCCGACGCTGGTCGAGCAGGTGGCGGCGCTTGCGGTCGCCGGTCGGCGACGGGGCGCCCCCGCCAGAGGGCCCTTGCGCGAGAACGAGGCCGAACGCCTGCGCCGCCTGAACGAGGAGGTCGCCCGCATCGCCGCGGTGCTCGCCCGCCTGGCGGAGACGCCGTCGTCGGGGAACGCCGACACGGTCGGCGACCGGCGTCCCCCGTTCCATGCGGGCGCGGAGCCCGATCCCGCCCCCGACGACCCGCAGGCGATCCGCCGGGTGATCCGGGCGCGGCGGATGCGCGACGCCTTCTTCCCGGCCGGGCTGTTCGAGGATCCGGCGTGGGACATGCTGCTCGACCTCTACGCCGCCGAACTCGAAGGGTTGAGGGTCTCGGTTTCCAGCCTGTGCATCGCCGCCGCGGTTGCGCCCACTACCGCCCTGCGCTGGATCACCCGCATGACCGACTTGGGGCTGCTCGTCCGCAAGCCCGATCCCGCCGACCGCCGCCGCGCGTTTCTGGCGATGTCGGGGCAGGCGCGGACGGGGATGCGCAACTATCTGACCGCGGTGGCGCGCGCCGGGCTGCCGATCGCCTGACGCGTTATGGGTTGCGCCGACGCCCGCGCTTTGGCAACGCGCAACGGGCAGGGGGGCGCTTAGCTCAGCTGGTAGAGCGGCTCGTTTACACCGAGTAGGTCGGCGGTTCGAACCCGTCAGCGCCCACCAAATCCTTACCCCTTGCGCGATAGGCCGCATCACGGGCCGGGCAACGGAGAGCAGCGGTGAGCTTGAGGCAGATCCTGCGCGCACTATGGGCCCGGCGCCTGATCGTCGTGCTGGCGACGCTGGGCTGCCTTGCCGGGGCGGCGGTGCCGGTGATGCTGCTGCCGTGGCGCTACCAGGCGACGTCCAAGCTGCTGATTGATCTGTCCTCCCCCGATCCGGTCAGCGGCGTCAGCATCCCGGGCAAGGCGCTGTCGGCCTATGTCAACACCCAGTTGCGGGTCATCGCCGACTACCGCGTCACCGGCGCGGTGGTGGACGCGCTGGGCTGGACCGGCGCGCCCTCGCTGATCGACCAGTACAACCGCCGCCCCCCCGGCGACAGCCGCGACTTCCGCCGCTACCTCGCCGATCTCGTCGCGCCCGGGATCGGCGCCAAGCTGCTGGCCGACAGCAACATCATCGAGATCAGCTACGTCGCCGCATCCCCCGACGCTGCCCGCGCCATCGCCGACGCGGTGCGCACCGCCTATGTCGACCAGGTGCTCGTCCAGCAGCGCGAGGCCAGCCTCAAGACCGCGCTGTTCTACGACGAACAGGCCGACCGCTGGCTCAAGCGGTTGCAGCAGTCGACGGAGGCATCCACCGCCTATTCGCGCGCAAAGGGCGCGGTGCTGGTCGACGATGTCGGCGACACGGCGAACCTGCAGTTGCGCAACGCCGAGACGACGTTGCCGTCCGCGCGCGGCGGCGCGCGCGAACAGGCGGGGAGCACGGGCGGACCGGCCGCCGAACTCGCTTTGGGGCAGGTGGACGCGCGGATCGCCGGCCTCGCCAGCCTGCTCGGCCCCAACCATCCCCAGCTCGTGCAGCTGCGCAGCCAGCGCGCGGCACTCGCCGCCGCTGCTGCCGCGGTGCGGAGCCGGGGAGCCGCCGCGCAGGGCACCGCCGCTTCCGGATCGGTGGCCGGCGATGTCGGGCGGGTGCTCGCCAACCGTGAAAAGGTCGGGCAGTTGCGCCTGCTCGGCGGCGAGGCGGCGATCCTGCGCGACCGCTACACCGCGGCACGCGCCCGCGCGGTGGAGTTCCACCGCAATGCGGAGGCGACCACCACCACGCTCACCGAACTCGGCCAGACGGTGGCGCAGCCCCGGCCGATCTTTCCCAACCTGCCCTTCGTATTGGGCGGTGCGGCGACGCTGGGGCTGCTGCTCGGCACCCTGGTGGCGCTGCTGACCGAGCTGCTCGGCGCGCGCGTTCGCGGGCCGGAGGAGATCGAGACCGATCGCTGGCCGGTGTTCGTCCTGCCGCGCTGACGCCTCCCGCCGTCGCCAGCGTCGCGCGCGTTTACCGCTTGCTAACGTCCTGGGGTGAAGGTGCCCCGCCCGAGAGAGAAGAACGAGGGCGAGGCACCCCACGCATGCCGGCCATACACCGCCGGCGGCGCAGGGGTGCCACCGCAACGGTGCAAACGGGCTGTACGCGCGTGGTTAGCGGCACGCTAACCGGCCACCCCCGTCACAACGGCCGGACCAGCCGCACCGCGCGGCCCAGCCAGGCCGGGCTCGGCACCGCGACCGGCGCCGAGCCCGCGCCCGGTGCCAGCAGCCGGATCGCGTCCGCCTCGACCGCCAGCAGCCGCCCAAAGGTGAACCCGCCCGCCGCCACCGGCACCAGCACGTCGCGCCCCAGTGCCTCGGCGAAGGCGGGGGGCGCCAGCCGCGCGAGCCAGATCTCGTCGCCCGCGCGATAGTCGCCCGCACCCCCCGCGACGGTCAGCGCCACCAGCCCCCCGGTCGCCACCGGCGGCACGACGCTGGCGGGGCGGCGCGGTGCCCGTACCGTCGCTCCGTCGAGCACCGCCGCCACCGGCAGGTCGGGGCGATTGGGCAGGTGGACCAGGTCGGCCGCGTCCACCCCCAGCGCCGCCGCGATCCGCCCGAGCCACGCCATCGACACGGTCCGGGTGCCCGTCTCCAACCGCCCGATCGTCTGCGCGGTGGTCGGCGGCAGGCACCGCTGCGCGACCTCCTCCAGCGTCAGCCCGCGCGCGCGGCGCACTTCGCGGATCGCGGTAATCATGGCGGCTCCTAACCAGACGGGTTATTTTACGCTGTCCTACAAGTTCCGTTCAGGTGCAAGGGGCTGCCATTCGGCAGGAGAGGATCGATGCGCGAACTGGTGGAACGAACGATCAGGAATGCCGGCGACAGGGCCGGGGCGGGGCAGGGCCGGCGGGTGACGGTCAACCTCGCCGAATCGGCGCTGGGCTGGCTTGCCGCGCGCGGCCTCGTCACCCCGCGCCAGCTCGAGGCGGGCGAACGCCTGCGCGCCGACTGGGAACTGGCGCAGCTCGCGCCGCGGGTGACGATGCGCTGGGCGTCGCGGGTCGATGGCGGCGGCGCCGAGCAAGACCCGGCGACCGCGCAGATCGCGGCGAAACGGCGGGTGACCGCTGCGACCGCAGCAACCGGGCCGGGATTGTCGGACGTGCTCTGGCGGGTGATCTGCGCCGACGAACGCCTGCCCCAGGCCGAACGCGCGCTCGGCTGGCCCGCGCGTGCCGGCCGCGTCGTGCTCGGGCTCGCGCTGGATCGGCTCGCGGATCACTATGGCTTGCGCTAGAGGGACCCCATGCGCTTCCGGATCACCAAGTGCCACGGGTCGGGCAACGACTTCCCGCTGATCGACGCGCGGGGGATGGCGGAGCCCGCCTGTGGCTGGCCCGTCGTCGCCCGCGCGCTTGCCGACCGGGCGGGGCCGGTCGGCAGCGACGGCCTGCTCCTGCTCCGGGACGGCGACCAGGCCCATGCCTTCGGTTTCGCGATGTACAATTCGGACGGGTCGGAGGCGGAAACCTGCCTCAACGGGCTCCGCTGCGTTGCCCGGGCGGGGTTCCACGCGCTCGGGATCACCGCCGCGACCGTGCGGCTCGCGACCAGCACCGCCGTGGTCCGGGCGGTCGCGCCGCTCGCGCCCGACGTCGTCACCGTGCTCGAAACCGCCGGCCCCGCCGGGCTCGATCTCGCCGCCTGGCCGATGATGGTCGGGCGCGACCGCAACGTCGATCGGCCGATCGCCGAACTGGGCAGCGACCGCGCGTTCACCGCGGTGGCGATGCCCAACCCGCACCTCGTCGCATTCGTCGACACGATCGACGTCGACGAGCTCGTCACCCTCGGCCTGCGCTGCGAGACCGCGCCCGCCTGGCTGCCCCGCCGCGCCAACGTCTCGTTCGTCACGGTCGCGGACGGCGCGCTGTTCGTCCGCACCCATGAACGCGGGGTCGGGCTGACCGACGCCTGCGGCAGCGCGATGGCCGCCTCCGTCCACGCCGCCGCCCTTACCGGGGGGATCGGCTGGCAGGCGGAAACGATCGTCCGCAACCCCGGCGGGCTGGTGCGCGCGACCGCGCATCGCGACGGCACGGTCAGCCTCGCCGGCAACGCGACCTATGAATGGCAGGGCAGCGTCACCGTCGATGCCGGTGGTGCCCGCGACCTGATCGTCGAGCGGCGCTTCCCCGACGAGATCGCCGCCTGGGACCTCGCCCGCACCGGTTGAGACGCGCGCCGGCGTCCCCCATATCCCATTGTTATGGACGTCCGCGACACCATCCGCGACCGGCTCTACGCCATGGTCGGTGCCGACGGTGGGCTGGAGCTCGACCGTCCCGCGGGCGATCCGGGGTTGTTCGGGCCGGGATCGGCGGCATGGGCGGTGCATGCCGACTTCACCGCGATGATGATCGGCGGCACCTCGGCGCTGCTGCTCCAGATGCTCCACCCCGGCGCGCTGGCGGGGGTGTGGGACCACAGCAACTGGCGCGGGGATACCGCCGGCCGGCTCAAGCGGACCGCCCAGTTCGTCGCCGTCACCACCTATGGCGCGACCGCCGCCGCCGAATCGCTGATCGCACGCGTCCGCCGCATCCACGATCGGGTCGCAGGCACGCTGCCCGACGGCACCCCCTACAGCGCCAACGATCCCGACCTGCTCACCTGGGTGCACGTCGCCGAAACGCGCAGCTTCCTGGCCGCACATTGCCTGTACCGCGATCCGGGGATGCCCGCGGCGCGGCAGGAGCTCTACCATCGCGAGATGGCCCGGCTCGCGATCCGGCTGGGGGCGCCGGACGTGCCGACCAGCCGCCGCGCAGTCGAGCGCTACCTCCAGGCGACCCGTCCCGCGCTCCGCTTCGACGCGCGGACGCGGGATGTCTCGCGCGCGCTGCTCGACCAGCCGCCCGCGGCCGAGGGGCTGGGCATGGCGCAGGACGTCATCATCCAGGCCGCGATCGACCTGCTTCCCGGCTGGGCGCAACGCCTCCACGGCCTGGAGGTCGCGCCGATCCGGCGCCCCGCCATCCGCCTGGGCGCCCATGGCGCGGCACAGTTCCTCCGCTGGGCGATGGCGCCGCGCGCCGCGGCGGCGGGGTGATCCCATCCTCCCCCTTGTGGCCGGGGGAGGATGGGGCACCGCCTCACAGCACTTCGAACAGCCCCGCCGCGCCCATGCCGCCGCCGACGCACATCGTCACCACCACATGCTTCGCCCCGCGGCGCTTGCCCTCGATCAGCGCATGTCCGGTCATCCGGGCTCCCGACATGCCATAGGGGTGCCCGATCGAGATCGCGCCGCCGTTGACGTTGAGCAGCTCGTCCGGGATGCCCAGCGTGTCGCGGCAGTACAGCACCTGCACCGCGAACGCCTCGTTCAGCTCCCACAGCCCGATATCGTCGGTCTTGAGCCCGAACCGGTCGAGCAGCTTGGGGATCGCGAACACCGGCCCGATGCCCATCTCGTCGGGCTCGGTCCCCGCCACCGCCATCCCGACGTACCGGCCCAGCGGGGTCAGCCCGCGGCGCTCGGCTTCCTTTTCCTCCATCAGCACGCTTGCCGACGCGCCGTCGGACAGCTGCGACGCGTTGCCCGCGGTGATCGTGCCGTCCTGCAGCACCGTCTTCAGGCTCGCGAGCCCTTCAGCGCTGGTGTCGGCGCGGTTGCCCTCGTCCTTGGCCAGGGTCACGTCCTTGTGGCTGACCGCCTTGGTCTCCTTGTCGATGAGCTGCATCGTCGCGGTGACCGGCACGATCTCGTCGTCGAACCTGCCCGCGGCCTGTGCCGCGGCGGTGCGCTGCTGCGACTGGAGGCCATAGGCGTCCATCGTCTCGCGGCTGATGCCATAGCGTTCGGCGACCACCTCCGCGGTCTGCAGCATCGGCATGTAGATGCTCTTGTGCATCGCCAGCAGTTCGGGGTCGGGCGCGACGTTCATCTTGGGGGTCTGGACCAGGCTGACCGACTCGACCCCGCCGCCGATCACCACCGCCATGTTGTCGGTGACGATCTGCTTGGCCGCGGTGGCGATCGCCATCAGCCCGCTCGCGCACTGGCGGTCGATCGACATGCCCGACACCGTGGTCGGCAGCCCGGCGCGGAGCAGGCTGGTACGCGCGATGTTGCCGGCCTGATGCCCCTGCTGCAACGCGGCGCCCATCACCACGTCGTCCACCTCGTCGCCCGCAATGCCGGCGCGCTCCACCGCCGCCTTGATCGCATGCGATGCCAGCGTCGGGGAGGGCAGGTTGTTGAACGCCCCTCGATAGGCACGGCCGATCGGGGTGCGGGCGGTGGAAACGATAACGGCGGAACGCATGGGATGCTCCTCGGGGTCAGGACAGGGATGGGGATGGCGGGGCGAACACCTGGCTGATCCATTCGGCGGCCAGCGCCGGCTTGGCTTCGCCCTCGATCTCGACGGTGAACTCGGTCGCCTGCTGGAACTGGCCCGGCCGCTTCTCCTCGAAGGAGAGCAGCCGGAACCGCCCCCGCACCCGCGCGCCCGAGCGGACGGGGGTGACGAAGCGGACGCGGTTGCCGCCGTAGTTGACCCCCATCGTCGCCCCCTCCAGCCGCGGCAGGTCGGGGGTCCTGGCCGACAACAGCGGCATCAGGGACAGGGTAAGGAAGCCATGCGCCACCGTGCTGCCGAATGGCGTCTGCGCCGCGCGGGCGGGATCGACATGGATGAACTGGTGGTCGCCCGTGGCATCGGCGAACGCGTCGATCATCGCCTGCGTCACCTCGACCCAGTCCGACACGGCCTCCGTGCCGATCCGTTCGGTCATGCTCGCGAGGGTCAGTCCGGTCATGCTGGTTCCTCCCCGCCATCGGCGCTACAGCGCGGGGCATCTGCTGGCACGCCCAGCCGTCGCCCGCAAGCCCTGACAAGACCGGAAGTTTGAACATGGCCACCGCCGCAACCCCGAACACCACTGGCTCCCCCCGCGCAACCATGGCGCAGCTGTACCGCGCTGCCGAACCCGATGTTCTAAAACCGCTGCTCGACCGTGCCGCGCTGCTGCCCGAATCACGCGATCGCGCGCTCGGCCACGCCTCGGGGCTGCTGGCCGACCTACGCGCGGCGCAGGGGCGCGGCTGGGTCAACCAGTTCCTGCAGGAATACCGGCTCAACTCGTCGGAAGGCGTCGCGCTGCTCAGCCTCGCCGAGGCGTTCCTGCGCGTGCCCGATCCCGAAACCGCCGACCTGCTGATCGCGGACAAGCTCGGCGACGCCGACTGGCGCGCGCATGCGGGCGCGTCGAGCTCGCGGCTGGTCAACTCGGCGACCTGGGGCCTCGTCATCGGCCGTGCGCTGGTGGGGGAGGGGGCGGCCGGGCCGCTCAAGCGCCTGATCCAGCGCGCGGGTGAGCCCTTCGTCCGCCAGGCGGTGGGCGCGGCGATGAAGATGATGGGCGAGATCTTTGTGATGGGCCGCACCATCGACGAGGCGACCCGCCGGATGAAGCGCCCCGAGAACCGCGGCTTCACCGCCAGCTTCGACATGCTGGGCGAGGCGGCGCGCACGCATGAGGATGCCGGGCGCTACTTCCGGGCCTATGCGGACGCGATCGACGCGGTCGGCCGCGACCCCGCGGCGGGGCACTCGATCTCGGTCAAGCTCTCCGCGCTCCACCCCCGCTACGAGGTCGCGCGCTGGGACGAGTGCGTTCCCGCCCTTACCGCGATGCTGGAGGCGCTGGCGGTGCAGGCGGCGGGGCAGGGCATCGCCCTCACCGTCGACGCCGAGGAATCCGAGCGGCTGGAAATGAGCCTCGACATCATCGGCACGGTCGCCGCGCTGCCCTCGCTCGCCGGGTGGGAAGGCTTCGGCATGGCGGTCCAGGCCTATGGCAAGCGCGCCCGCCCGGTGGTCGCCTGGGCCAACGGGCTCGGGCGGCTGATGAACGTCCGCCTCGTCAAGGGCGCGTACTGGGATTCGGAGATCAAGCGCACCCAGGTCGAGGGGCTGCCCGACTACCCCCTGTTCACCCGCAAGGCGGCGACCGACGTGTCGTACATGGCGGTCGCGCGCGACATGCTCGACGCCCCCAACATCCGCCCCGCCTTTGCCAGCCACAACGCCCTGACCGTCGCGACGATCATGGAATGGGCGGGCAACAGCCGCGGTTTCGAGTTCCAGCGGCTCCACGGCATGGGCGAGGGGCTGTACGAGCGGCTGGTCCGCGACCACGGCTATCACACCCGCATCTATGCCCCGGTCGGGGGCCACCGCGACCTGCTCGCCTATCTCGTCCGCCGCCTGCTCGAGAACGGGGCCAACTCGTCCTTCGTCCACCAGCTCGCCGACGAGCGGCTGACCGAGGCGGACATCCTGGCCGATCCCGTCGCCAGGATCGCCGCGGTCGGCGGCGCGCGCCACCCCTCGATCCCGCTCCCGCGCGACCTGTTCGCGCCCGGCCACCGCAATTCGGAAGGGATCGACCTGTCCGATCGCCCGACGCTGGAGCGCACCACCCGCGCGGTGAACGCCCCGCTCGCCGCCGCCGTCCCGGCCGATACCGATCCGGCCGCGGTCGCCGGCGCGATCACGCGCGCGCACGCCGCCTTTCCGGCATGGAACGCGACCCCCGTCGACCGCCGCGCGGCCGTGCTCGAACGCCTCGCCGACCTCCTCGAGCAGAACCGCGACGACCTGATGGCGATCTGCGTCCAGGAAGCGCGCAAGACGATCCCCGATTCGATCGGCGAGGTGCGCGAGGCCGCCGATTTCTGCCGCTACTACGCCGGCGAGGCGCGCGCACGGCTTCGCTCGACCGAGCTTCCCGGCCCCACCGGCGAGCGCAACACGCTGCATTTGGAAGGGCGCGGGGTGTGGGCGACGATCGCGCCGTGGAACTTCCCGCTCGCGATCTTCCTGGGGCAGACCGTCGCCGCGCTGGTCACCGGCAACACGGTGGTGGCCAAGCCCGCGCCGCAGACGCCGCGCATCGCCGCCCGCGCGGTGGCGCTGGCGCACGAGGCGGGCGTGCCCGCCGACGCGCTGATCCTCGTCCCCGGCGGGCCGGAGGTGGGCGCCGCGCTCACCGCCGACCTCCGCATCGCCGGGGTCGCCTTTACCGGCTCCACCGCCACCGCCAGGCGGATCGCACGCGCGCTGCTGGCGGACGACGCCGATGACGGGCGCGAGCGGCCCATCGTCCCGCTGATCGCCGAAACGGGCGGGATCAACGCGATGATCGTCGATTCCACCGCGCTTCCCGAACAGGTGGTCGCCGACGTCGTCACTTCCGCCTTCCGCTCGGCGGGCCAGCGCTGCTCGGCGCTGCGCCTGCTGCTGTTGCAGGAGGAGGTCGCCGACGCGACGATCGCGATGCTCAAGGGCGCGATGGACACGCTGACGCTGGGCGACCCCGGCGACCCCGCCACCGATGTCGGCCCGGTGATCGACCAGGCCTCGTACGACAAGCTGATGGCGTATCGGGAGGCGTCGGCCGGCCAGCGCCTCCACACCGTCGCCGCCCCCGCTGAGGGGCTGTTCGTCCCCCCGACGCTGGTCCGGCTCGACCGGATCGAGGACCTCACCCGCGAATGGTTCGGCCCCGTCCTCCACGTCGCGACGTGGCAGGCGGGGGCGCTGTCCGACACGGTCGCCCGCGTCAACGCCAAGGGGTTCGGGCTCACCATGGGGCTTCACAGCCGCATCGCCCGCGCCGCCGAGCTGGTCGAGGACGAGGCCGCGGTCGGCAACCTCTACATCAACCGCTCGATGATCGGCGCGGTGGTCGGCTCGCAGCCCTTCGGCGGCGAGGGGCTGTCGGGCACCGGGCCCAAGGC
>Ga0325401_1000477_pt1 | contig 28821 bp, 6 predicted proteins | sample PopdelMetagenome_FD_205666 | JGI IMG/M metagenome (GOLD analysis project Ga0325401, IMG submission 205666) | Populus deltoides microbial communities from Bellville, Georgia, United States - Xylem-PdKOR-R2 | ecosystem: Host-associated > Plants > Phyllosphere > Stem > Wood/Secondary xylem | place...
GTCACTAGGAACCTATGGTCTGCGAGAGTCTGAGTAAGGGACTGGTTGTGCAAGGGGAAGACGCATCACCCCCAGTGCACCCTACCTAAGGTAAGCTGCATTGTTGTTTGATTATTCTTTCTAGGTTGAGGTTCTATTCGTTGATCTTTTCTAAGGTTCAAAGCAGATCTCCCTTCATGAGGGAGTCTCTACCTTATTGGGTTAAATCCTAACCATTCTAAAGTTTGAATTTTAAAATTGCTTTTATTTACACCTTGTATCTTTAATACCCGAGAGTGTACTTTATCGTGTAATTTTACACCCCACAAATATTAAAGTCTACATCTGAATCCTAGAAAAAAGTTGAAATAAAAGTTTTTGACATTTTGGCCAAACCCTAACAGATGATCATAAACTAGTTATGATATCCATTTTTTGGATTTTTAAAACGTGAGAAAGATGCAATTTTTTTTATTTTGAAAAGAAAACATGCTTGGAAAATTCTTTAGGACTTGGCCGTATGCAATAATTTTTTTTTTGAATATTTCAGAGAAAACCGGGCATTTTAATACTGGACTTGTATCTTATCATGTAAGTATACAACCCAATATTAAGCAAACTTGGTAGGAAAATATTTAAGAAAATCACAAATTTTTTGAAATGATTTTTGAAATTTTTTTTGAAATTTTTTTTATTTTTTTAATACATAATAATTAATTAAATTTATTAAATCTGTGGGTCGGTCCGGCCCAAACAGTTGGTCCGGTCCAGGACCCTTGGGTTGGGCCGGTCTCGGCCCAACAGATCCTTCTCTTTTTTCCGGGCCGGGCCAGAACCGGCCCGACCCCTTGGGCTGGGCCAGAACCGGCCCGGCCCAAGCAAGTGGCTAATTAATGAGCCGCTGCATGCAGAAACGAATTCTGCATGCAGCCACGGTGAAAGGAAAAGGAAGGCGTAGCCGGGGAGGGGCGAGTTACCTGGCGTGGAGAGAGTCGGCGGCCTAGCTGGTGGTGCACGGTGTAACTGAAGGTGGTGAGGCCGGCGGCTTGCACTGTTCACGGCTGGAAGAAGAAGGAGCAGATTCCTGCAGAGGAGAAGGAAAGCTCACGGCTGGAGCTGTTGGTGTGACTGAGGAAGGAGATGCTACTCTTGCTGCCTTTGGGAAGGAAGAGAGCTTCTGGGCAATGTGGTGGCCGCTGCCTCTGCTGTCGCCGCCTCTGCTGTCGCCGCTGCTACTGCAGTCACGGTGGCAGAGGAGAAGATTTTTACAGAGGAGAGAGAGAGAGAAGTGGTGCAACTGTCACGTGAGATGGTTTTATGGCTACTGGAGATGGGGATGATAGTGAGAAGCTAGGTGATGAAGGTGTTGGTGGCTGAAGGCCACGGTGGAGAGAGAAAGCAGAAAAAGGATTGTTTGCAGGAAAAATGAATACAGAAGGCTGGTTTTCGGCCAAATTTGAGCTCGTTTTTCTCCTCTCTCTGAGCATGAAAATTGCTCCTATTTATAGGGCTGGAAAGAGGGCAATCTTTTCTTCAATGGGGGAAAAATATCAGCCCTTGATTCGACCTGAGCGATCCAAACCGTTGGCTCAAAGTGGGCACCTCGAACTGCCAAATTTGCAGACTGCCCGAGGTGCACATTTTGGGCCAATAAACGGAGCCATTTCAAACATTTTCGACCCGACCGAACCACTCCCCGGGATAGAGGGGTTCCAGGTGGACATGTTGGTGCATGCTTTGTCGGATTTGGGGGCCAAACGAGGCAGAAAACACGGCCTGAAGTCGGCCACTCGGGCAGCTCAGTGGGGAAGAAGATGAACAGTATTTTTTTTGGATTCAACACGGCGCCGTTTGGATAAAAATAGGGAATTTTGCTGAATTTCAATTTAGTCCTCCGACTTTCAATTTCGTTCGATATTATTCCCTAATTGACCCTGAAACTTCTGATTTGATGCAATTTAGTCCCGGCGTAACTTCATCTTCGGCCCCAGAGTTACGCGCCTTTTGCAATATGGTCCTTGGTCTCGGATTTATGCAATTTCGTCCCTAATTGACCATTAAACTTTCAATTTCTTCAATTTGGCCCCCCGGATTTTGTCAATTAGGCCCCTGCAGTTTGGCGCCTCTTGTAGTTTGGTCCTTGGCTTTGGATTTTGTCAATTTAACCCCTAATTGGCCCCAAAACTTCAATTTTCTTGCAATTTGACCCCCTAATTTCAATCAATTAACTTGGTAAAAATTAAATTTGGTCTCTTAAAATTTCAATCTTCTCCATTAAGCCCAAATTAGGCTCCCAAACTTAATTTTTCACCAATTAAGCCCCAAATAAAATTAATTTGACCCATTTAAAGTATAATTAAGTCCTTGCACTTAATTAAATCCTTCATTTGGACCTAAATTAATTCTTAAACATAATTAAAATTCAATTTGGCCCATGATTAAATCAAATTGGCCCCTTAAAAATTTAATTATGTCATTGGACTTAATTCTTATGCAAATTCGTCCAATAATCATTTAATTTGACCTTTGAATTTGCATTTTTCTATTTTTGAGCATAACAGCGTACACTTGGGCCTTGAAATTTTTCCGAAAATTGCAGCTTGATTTTCGCCTATTTTGCAGCCTTTCTTGGTCGGCTTTCTCCGCATTGCCAGCCTTTATTTTATTTTATTTTATATTTTTTTATTTTTTTGGGAAAAAAATGAATTTTGGGGAATCACCCAAAATTGGGTGATGACACCCGGTATTGAAAGACTAATGATATTAATGAGATTCATTAGTATTAGTAATTACCTTTCGGAGAATGAAAAAGAAAGTATTGATTTGTTATTTTGAAAGAATAAAAGAAGCTAATGATACCACAAGAGGAATATTTTGGTATCAAGTGAGAATTGATTCATAAGTAGATGATGTTTGAAACCATTGAGTTGAGTTGAGATTTCCAAGATGAAATTATTCTCGATAAACGGGTTAGGATATTAGATGGATATTGGTAATAATGAAAAATGTATGTTGTAAAAGAGTTCTTAGTCACCTTTTGCTTTTGAACATGTAATTATTTTGTAAATTAGAAGACTTATCTCTCAAAACTTGAAATGTATTATTAACCAGTAAATTTGGATGTATGACTTTAATCTAATGTATGTAATTCTAAGTACCTGTTTAACCATGCATGTTTATAGTTGAAATTAAATCCTTCACTTAAATTACATTATATGATGTTATTATGCAAGATGTAGTTTATGTGATGATATTTTGTAACAATTGAATTATACATTGTTATTTTGTGAACTTGAATTGTATGATGTTATTGAATAAGGTGTGTTGTGTTAATGAAGATGAGTTGGGTTGAGATCTAAGATGATTGGATTGGGTTGTGAAATGAAATTGAAAGCGTAACATAATTTAGTCGATAACTCGAAATCTTCTAGTATAGGGGAGACTCTGTCGAAATTTCAGTCGAACCTGTATATAATATTTTTTTAAAAATTTCCATATACCTGTTGTGTGTTTTCCTGGAAATTGGGATTGTTACATTTTCATTATTTGTTTTTTTTTTTTTGTTAAATGCTATGTTTAGTAAGAAAACAAAAAAAAATATTTTGCTATTTTAGCATTATAAAAAATGTTTTTTTTTTACATTTGTTTGTTTTCTAAAATGTATTTTTATCAAGTATATTAAGGCTTGATAACAACTTTATCAAGTTCATTAAAAGACATACTAAAACAAAACAAAAAAAATCATTTCTTTTAACTAAATAATTGTGAAAATTCATTAAATGACTAGTTTTGAATAAAACGATATAAAGCCTATTTTTGCTATTCTCATGAGTCCACTCATTATTGTAGAACTCAACCTAGGATTGTTCAGTTCGAAGTAAGTGGATTCACGAAGAATATCAACCCCAATATTTATTTATATCAAAATTAGAAATATCAATCCTAGTAGTTACTGACACCACAATCAGAAATATGAATCCCAGTAATTACTAGCACTAAAGTCAGAAATATCAACCCCAGTAGTTACTGATGCTAGAGTTAAAAATATTATAAACAAATAATTGATAACATAACACAACTCATAGTAATTTAAGACAAAATTAGCAATAAAATTAAGGTTTTTAGTGACTATAATACTAAGTGATGATTTCATAAACAAGACAATTCTCTTATAAGAACAAAATGCCATATATATGTTGTCTTTTCTTTTTTTTAAAGGTCACTGTAATGTTAGGTGCGACAGAATAATGACTTTACTGGAGAATTGAAGGTTTGAAGACCAATATGAACAAGATTGTAAAGTTTAGAAGTTAATTTGACAAAAATCGGAAGAACTAATAAGTCTTTGGATGTGATTGAACTTTTGTATTACTTTAATTAATGCTATTCATGGTGAAATTGAAGGAATTAGAAGTTTGAAAAGTCATTTGAGGACTAAATTAAAAAAAAATCAAAACTAAGGACCATTTGTAAGGCGTGTGGAAATCCAAGAGTTTAATTGCAAGATTTTGGGGGTGACATTAAAAACATTATCAAAGATAAGGACACTTTTAAGCTTAATTGTAAGGTTTTGAGAGTTTAAGGGGTAAATTAAAAACTAACATTAACTTAACCTAATTCCCTTTTAGTAGACGACTTATCGTTGTTTTTAAACCAAAGCTGAGAACAAGTCATTCATGTACTGTTCATTTTCTTTTTCATTTTAAACCATAAAAGCTATTTAAGAAGCCACCTATGCAACCTTGGTTCAGCCCAGTTTTTCTATCAAAACACATCAAATCTTCCCAAAATCATAGACCATAATACCTCCTCTACATCTCACTGTTTGGATCAGGAAAATCTATGATGCTCTAAAAAAAACTCCACAAGTCAAAAGAAAGAACCGCCACCGCCCGTAATTTTAAAGATATTAAATAGATTTAAAAGATTTGCAATTATGAAGAAAATACACGTCAAAGAGAGATCCGTAAAAGACCCGCTTAGTTAACGCGGAGGAAAAGTAAAGTATATATATAAATTGAATGCTAAGATAAAAATAATAAAAAAACTGAAGTGGAGGCTTTCACGCTACCGAGGAATGGGGGTAATTTAAATTATATGGGACCCATCCTTCTCTTAGAGAGCTGCATTCCAGCAACCCCTTGTAAGAACCTCTCACTTTTTTCATTTATCCGAAACAAAATTGAAAATTGTGAGTACTACGCAGATTCTAAGCCAACTAAACAGTTGAAAAAAGAAGAAAGAAAGAAAAGTAATGAATAAATTGCCCATTCTACCCTTTGGAATATTTGCTGGGCAATTTTTTCAACTGTTTAGGTGGCTAAAAAGGTCTCAGGTTTATCCGAAGAAGACCCGAACCTCTTTTAACCCACTTTGCCATAACTATATATATATACACCCCTCCTCTTGGTGCTCTTCAAACGCAAAAGCAACATCTGCATCTGCTCTTTCTTCTACTAAACGGTGCCGCTCTCGAGCCATATTATCTGAGTAAGTCTATAGTATTATGAATCCTGTGGAATTCCGTACTCGCTTCGAGTGCTACTAATTGTCTCTTAATCATTCCTTTTTTAATTAGCTGAGGAATGGACGAATACAGCCACGTATTCGCACCTGCGCCGGACTCCGCCGCTGGATTCCACTCCGCCGCTGTTAAAGGAGTTGCTGGCGGCGTCTCCCTTCTGCTTCTTGTTGTCATAATTTATGTGGTCCTGAGGAGTGGCGGATTCTCTATGAATTGCAAGGTGAGAATCGGCGATGCTATCCGCGGAGCTGAGGAAGAAGCCTGAAAGACTCATACACACGGCAGCGGCCATGTAAGTAGGGAGGGTGACCCTATATATATATATAATCCATTCATTTCATGCAAATGAAATCTATATCTATCTATCTATATCTACACACACACATATATGTGTGTGTATGTACATATATATATATATATATATATATATGAATCATACACACACACATGCATGCATATATGTGTGTGTGAGGAGAGAGAGAGATCTACACACACATATATATGTATATATGTGTGAGTGTCTATATAACACACACAGACAGATACACACACACATAGATTTCATGCAAATGATAGAAATGGAGCTCCAAAACTTCTGTTTATTTTGATGTGTATATATATTATATTGCAGGAGGCGTGGTCTTCTTTAAAGGATGCAACTTATGAAGTGATGTTTATGTATCTTTATTTCCGGTTTTGATCAATAACCAGCGTCATATATATATATATATATGGCAGCTTAAGAGATCGTTTGTGACTTGCCAGTTTGCTGTTGTAACTTGGAACTTTGTTTTTTTCATAGGGTTTGTACTGTAACGATAATGAGTTCTATATATGCATATCTTGTTTGCTGTTGCATCCATTTAATTTTTTTGGGTACAAGAACTTTGCTGCAAATCTTACATGGGATTTGTGGTGGTCCATCATTCAGGAAACTCAGTTGAAGCTTGTCACTTGTCCAACACTGATTCAGTGGATAAGGTCCAATTGCAGAATTAAATAAAACACAAAATATAATTGGAGAATTTGGGTTACTAATCAAACAAAAGTAGGGACTACCAAACCAAGAAAATAGGGCTATCTTATTCCTTTTTCTCTAGCATGTTTCTTCCTTCTTTGTATGGCTGAATATCAATTTTGACTTGGTTTGGCATGGACGCGTATTTGTTTATCAAGTTAGCATGTTAATTATGAGCTCATAATTTATTTATATAGTGGTTAGCAAGTCAAGATAATAATTGATATGGTAGAAAACATAGTTATTAGTAAAAATTAATACATTAATTTATTAAATGTAATAATGATATCAATTGATTGTACAATCAACATATCAAACTATTGATGCATTGTGATATATAAAAAATGTTAGTTTATATAATTTTGAGAAATTTTAGAAGTTAACCAAGTTTTAGGAATTAACCAAACTAAAATATCCTGCTAGCACTCTGTAAGTTCATTATATTTCCAATTAAATTACTACTTCAACAATATTAGCACATCACTAATTTAATTACTATATCAACAACATTAACCCATTACTAATTTAATTATTTTATCAACAATATTATCACATGACCAATTTAATTATTAAATCAATAATACCAACTCATCACTAATTTAATTACTTCATCAACAACATTATCGCATGACCAATTTAACTATCAAATCAACAATATCAACTCATTACCAATTTAATTAATTCATCAGTAATATTAATCATTTCACACACAATATTATGGATTTCTAAATCACAATTCAAAAATCAAATAAACATATTTTTATTATATATAAATTTTATACCCTGTTGTAATTTATTTTTGGATCCCCGTAAAAAATAATAATAATAAATAAATAAATAAAAAATTAAATCATAAACTCATGATCCATGGACCATAGATACCCGGCCAGTACTTTAAAAGTCCTCATGAGCAATATCCAATGCAATATTCCATATTTTTTAGTACCCTTGTTAAAATATTTTAATTTAATAAAAAAATACGAGATCATCTCGGATGATTTTTTCGGATAACTCAGTGGTTGCTGTCATGTACTTCATTGCCACTAGCACCAGAAACGGCAAAGATTGACTTCCTTTAAATTTCCTGTCGTCTCTGCTTTCATATTGCGTGAGAAGCACATAAACAGTGACCACGTTGCAAAACAAAATAAGATGAAGGGCAAGGCAAAAAAATATCGGCAGACCTAAAGAAGATCCGCAAAGAGATCCGCGAATCATAATTAACGTGGAAGAGAAATAGAGAGCAACGTATACACGCTAATAGATCGCTACAGGGGGCAAAAACCAAAGTGTACAAAGGAATCTAATATTATATAACAAATTTGAAAAACTATTTTCCCATTCTTCCACAACAAAATTATGAGACCCGCTCTTATCTTTGAAAGCTGCATTCCAATTACCCCCTGGAAAAATCTCCGATTTTTCCATTGATTCGAAGTAAAATTATGAGTTTTATATACTTTAAATTTGAATTAAAACTTTATTATTAACTTAAAAAATTTATATATATAAATTAATAATTGATCTTGAAAAATAATTTATATATATTTACTTGACAACCTAGGACAAGAAAAATTACTGGCTCCGCCGTTGCACACACATATAGATTTCATGCAAATGATAGAAATGGAGCTCCAAAACTTCTGTTTATTTTGATGTGTATATATATTATATTGCAGGAGGCGTGGTCTTCTTTAAAGGATGCAACTTATGAAGTGATGTTTATGTATCTTTATTTCCGGTTTTGATCAATAACCAGCGTCATATATATATATATATATGGCAGCTTAAGAGATCGTTTGTGACTTGCCAGTTTGCTGTTGTAACTTGGAACTTTGTTTTTTTCATAGGGTTTGTACTGTAACGATAATGAGTTCTATATATGCATATCTTGTTTGCTGTTGCATCCATTTAATTTTTTATTAATGCATGATATTCTTTTTATGATACCTAAGTGTATAATTTTTAATTTATTGTTATATTTTTTACTCAATTAAAAAAATACATTAATAATACTTATATATTAATTATTTTATATTAAAAAAATTATTCGACTTGCAACGACATGAGTTGAATAGACACATTAACAATTTGTGTTTTTTTTTTGTATTTATTGACACAAAAAAAATTCTTGATTAATTTAGTTGAATGTATATATAGATTTTTTTGACTTATAATTAAATTTTTTAAAATATATATTTTACAAAACTTGCAAATATATATTTTTTTATTAAAAATAATTATTGAACGTATAATCAAACTAGTAAAATATAACTTGTTCCGACTAAACCGAATCCATGAATTTTAAGCCATACATGTCCTCTCACATACATTAAATAATTAATGTGAAAGGAAGACAAATGTGAAATCGGCATTCTATTATTCACATGTGGGTTTTGAGATTATGAGATGCCTGTGCAGACCTAATAAGTCTGACTATTAAATTATAATCTTCGACATAAAATTGTATGAATTTTTTTTAAAAAAAGATTTTGACATATAGTTGCCCTGTGGCATCTTGCATGACATACTTAATGAGGATGAGAAGGAATTTCTACTATAAATTGGAAATAATCCTTAAATATTCGGTTTTTATAAATTAACATCTGTTGAATATATATTGGCAAAAAAAAAAAAAAAGATGAAAAAACACACCTTCTTCACACCATTTTCAGTGCAACGCGAGGATTGTTGTGGTGTGTGTGTGTATATCTTTCCTTTCATTTTCTCCTCTCAAATAATTAAAAATACTTAATTTTCATATGTTTCTTTCCTTCTAAAATTTTCAATGCCTTCCTTAATTCTGCCAGCCTCCAAAAACAATAATATAGTTTCTTAAAGAGAAATATAATATTATCATTTATATATACAATTCCCCAGAATGTAATAGTCACTATATATTAACACTTAATTTTAATTTTTAAATTGGTCACGTGTGTACTTCATCATTTCGGATTAAACTAGAATAACCGGCGGTTATTCAAAGGCATCCAACACAAACCAGTCTTTGCAATGTAGTTCCCTTAGATCATAAACTTATAATAATAAAAAATAAAATAAAAATAAATAAATCATAAACTCATGGTCGATGGACCATAGATACCCGGCCAGTACTTTAAAAGTCCTCAAGAGCAATATCCAATTAAAATATTTTGACTTACTAAAAAAATTCGGGATCATCTCGGATGATTTTTTCGGATAACTCAGTGGTTGCTGTCATGTACTTCATTGCCACTGGCACCAGAAACGGCAAAGATTGACTTCCATTACATTTCCTGTCGTCTCTTCTTTTCATATTGCGTGAGAAAGGCAAGGCAAAATAAGAAAAAGGGCAAAGCAAAAAAAAATCGGCAGACCTACAGAAGATCCGCAAAGAGATCCGCGAATCATAATTATCGTGGAAGAGAAATAGAGAACAATCAACGTATACACGCTAATAAATTGCTACACAGCGGGCAAAAACCAAAGTGTACAAAGGAATCTAATATTATATAACAAATTTGAAAGCCAATTTTCCCATTCATCCTCAACAAAATTTCGAGACCCACACTTATCTTTGAAAGCTGCATTCCAATTATCCCCTGGAAAAATCTCCGATTTTCCCATTGATCTGAAGTAAAATTATGAGCATTGAGAAGATTATTATCTTTGAAAGCCAACTGAACCAGTAAAAAGAAAAATAAATGAGGAGTGAAAAAAATAAGATAAATCCCAAAGAAAAAGGCATTGGCTAAATAAAAAGAAGCAGACCATCTATCCCATTTCAATAACTCTCACTGAAGTTAGGGAATGGAATTGCGATAAAGATTATTTTTTTAAGTATTTTTAACTTAAATATATATTAAAATAACTTATTTATTTATTTTTTATATTAGTGTTAGAGAAAAATATAAATCATATATTGAGATCTCATCTAAAAGTTTAAGTTATTGGGTTAAGATAGTTTTTTGACATAGTATCAGAACCTTAATGACCAATCAATCGGTCATGAGTTCGAATCTCATCATCCCTATTTATTTGATAAAAATCAAGCACAAGATAGTGTGAATTTGTGCAAGTTTCAAACTCAAAGAGCTTTCATTTGAGATGATGTATTAGAAAATAATATAAATTATATCTTGGGATCTCAATTAAGAGTTTATGTTATTGAGTTGAATTGATTATTTGATAATCGGCACATCAAAACGATAAAAAAATACCAAAAATATTTAATTTGAATTTTTTTTCAAAAACTAAGGTTTGACCCAAAAAAACAAACAAACACTACCTAAAAATCCTTCAAATATTTTATTAGAAGAAATCAGAGCAAAGATGGAGAGAGAGCATCACTCACATATTAAAATGCTCTGCCCTAAATTGCCACCACAGCAAAACATGCCCAAAAAAATATTCAAATGGTAAATACAACAATTCTCTTAGATATACAAAAAAAAGAAGTAAAACCATATAAAATAAAAGGAAAATCAAATAAAAACAAACACAAATAATTCCACAGAAGATCCGTAAAGTACAATTAACAGGTAGTGAGCTACAAATCTACGGGCATGAAATTATATAAGAGAAAATCAAAGTGGAGCTAGCCTAGACATTAAGTTGGTGTTTAGTAATGCAGGTAAATCGTAAAAGTATTTTTTAATTAAAAATAATTAAAATAACAAAATATTCCTACCCTAACTTTTAATAACCATGAACATTAATAGCTAATGTGCTCGCATGGTTTTTAATTTCAAAATGTCGTGTAACGTATTTTTTTCAAGGGACGAATGCTTTCTACTTGAGAAAAATGATGATCCAGGATTGAAGAGAAACGGGCCAAGAAATTCTTTTTATTAATAATTGGAAAAAATGAATATTTCTTTAGGGATAAGTTAAGAGTTTTTTTGAGAGAAAAAAAAAATAATGCAAATGTATGGTATTGCAATAAATTTTACAGAATAATCCTTGTCCTTTGCCAGCAGAGTCAAGGACGTTATACTTGGATGGTCAAATGGAACCAACAAAAATATGCAAAAAAGTCATCAGACGCAGAGTGGTGCTCTCTCTCTTTCAATGGGGCCTTGTGCCCCTCCCTTCCTACTTCCTCTATGATTCTGGGGAAATTTGCTATCTGGTTCCATTGACTCGCATCAATTTTAAGCTTATCTTTTTAATGCTCAACCTGAATCTGTTAACTAATAGCTCCGAGACGATCCTTCGTTGAAACATATAAAAAATGAACCAACACATTAATTTTTAAATCTATAAAAATTAAAAAATAGCATTCATACAATATTGAATTATTAATAATCATAGTATTAAAAACTCGACATGCATGCAGCCTTATATGCTCCAACAATTGGAGACAAAGTTATTACAACTGGCCCGCACATCACTAGATAAATTGCTTGTTTGTAAATGTGATTGTAATTGCTTTTTAAAATATTTTTATGTTGAAATGCATCAAAATGATATTTTTTTATTTTTAAAAAATTATCTTTGAGATCAACGCATCAAAACCATAAAAATTATCTTTGAGATCAACATAAAGTATATATAATAATGAGTTTCAAATCTCATATTAAAAAAATAAAACACTCTTCTAGTATTTATATAATGAACTTTGATATGAGTTAGTAACCAATTGAAAATGATGAAAAAAGAGGGGTTTCTGGTTAGGAAAAAAACACATTTGAAAAAAAAACTAGGTCTCTATCGGGTTTTGCCGGGTCATTCGAGTTTCGAGTTGACCCAGCGAGTAGAACGGTTTTCTTCGAGCCTATGGTAGGCCTGATTTTTGAATGAAACAGACCCGGTCAAGGCCCCGAGTCACCTGGGTCCGGGTTGATCTATCGAATCGGGTCAGGTCTGATAACTATGCAATTAAAAGCTGGTAGCATTAAAATATATATGATTTAGCTTTGAAGCAATAAATAAATAACATGTAAAAAACTTGCTTAAACTTTCTCAAATTTCATGTAAGAATAAAATTGTAAAATGTAAAGAGACATCAATTTAACATAGACATTATTTGAGCAACTCAAAACAAAAAGTTACATAATGAACAAAAAAAGTATGAAAGCCCAACTTTTGAGTGAGAAGTGAAGTCCCAAGAACTGTTAGCAGGTAAAGAGTAACAAATACTTGTCAACTTTTTGTTACTATAAGGATCTGAACAACTTAATTAAGTATTTGCAAAAACATTTTATGTATTCATCTATATGTCTGAATTCAGTGTATAAAATGAGTATGGTAACATACTTTAAACACTTGTCTTAAAAAGTAAATTTTTGCTCCAAGAGAAAACAACCTAAGAGCAACTAAAGCCTTTAAATTTTCTTGAGCAAGCATTGGTCAAATAGTTTTCTCTACCAAATTCTGCATATATATATATATATATATATAAACTCTTGTAAATCAAAAAACTTATGAACGCATCTAATTAAACAACCTATAACTATTGTGTAAAGTAATGAAAAAAAAAATTCATCAACAACAAACAAAAATGAAATTAAGAAAACCAAGCAAAAATTAAAGATTAAAACATCTTACATCGCAACACAAGTAATTTACCTAGTCATGTTTAATAAATTCCTCTATCAAAATAAATTTATAATAAAAAACACATAAAATTTGTAATATAAACTGACATCGACATAAAATTTATTGAACAATAATTATATAAAAAAAGCAATACGAGGTTGCATATAACATATAAAATTTATTGAACAGTAATTAAAAAAAAATGCAAGATTGCATGTATGAAAAATCTTATAAAAAATCAATATTAAAAAAACATTTAATCTATATAAAATCAAGAAATCACAGATGAATCATATCCTCATCTCTAAAAACTAAACACGTTTAATATCATTTAAAAATAATAAAAATCTAATTAAAGCATAAATAAAAAATTTATTTGAGAAAATATACATAAATAATGCATTATATTTTAAAAAACTGAAACACAAAATAAAGAATCAGGTCAGGGCGTGAGCTTAGTAAGCCAGGTCTAATGCCTAGCCCAATGATGCAACGGCCCGTGCTCGGGCCTATAACATTAGGCCCAAGCGCAAGCCTTTTTTTTAAAGTTTAATAGGGCGGACGACATGATCTTGCAAAAAAAAAATAATAATGCTTTGCTTGACCCAATCCAAAATCCGACCACTATGGTGGCCGCAAAAATGGGGTCCATTGTTTTTTACCCTAAAATCTCATTTTCAACCCATTTTGATCCAAAACACCTAGAAAACACTCTAAAGACCGTGTCAAACCAATTCATGACCACCAAAAATCTAAAAAACCGCCAAAAAACCCGAAATTCACTCGGAATAAAAATTCTTCCCGAGCTCAGATATGTTGTTTTAAGTGTTTTTAAGGTAAAAAAAACCTAAACATAAGCCCCCTCATCATATGAAACATTTTAAAATAAAAATTAATCGTTTTGGCGGCCAGAATCTTCCCAAAAGATCACTTTCTCTCTCTAAGCCAGAATCCGGTTACTTCCTCTCTTTCCTCCCAATAGAAAAGTACTGAAAAAGAGGAAAATAAAATTAGATACCAAAATGTATTGTCTTGAAATTTAAGGAACTGGTCACCTTATACCTAAAAAATAGAAGATATTAAAATGAATGTTTCAACGAAACTTTTAAGCTGCCCTTAATGTTACTAGATATTTTCACTTCAGTCCCTTAGCTTTTAATTCAATTCTTCTTGTCGCACCCAACATCGCGGCGACCTTAAAAAATAATCTCTTGATTTATGGAAAAAGAATAGATATCTGACATCTTGTTCTTTTAGGAAAAAAGTCTTGTTTAAGGAGTCGCCACCTAGTATTATGGTCACTAGAAACCCTAATTGCTCAACAGAGATTCTATGGTTCGGGACTGGTTACGTAAAAGGAAAGATATTATCACCCCTTAAACGTTCTGCTTGAGGCAGACTGCATTGCTGGTTTTGTCTTATATTGCTAAATGTTTATTAGTTTTTGCTATGATAATTTGCTTATAATATTCCTGACTCTAGCGTCAATAAATATTCAACTACGGATACTTCCAACACTGACGTTGATAAATATTACGTAGCTATAAAAAAAAATAAATTTAAATCAGTATTTTTTATTCCTGACTCTGGTGTCAGTGAATAAACAAACAAAATAAATTTATTTTTACACATGCATAATTTTATTTTTTTTCTTGCTAAATAAAAATAAAATACAATGAATAATATAAATTTAAACCGGTATTTTTATTCATGATTCTGACATCAATGAATAAACTAATAAATCTATATTATTTTTATTCATACATACACATTTTATTTTTTATTTTTTTGACCGGGCCCGGTCCGGCATATATTTTTTAGGCTGGGCTCAGCTCAGCCCACATGGGCTGGGCTAGACCCAGCCAGCCCAGTCCGGTCACTGGCCCAAGCCAGTGACCTGGCTGGGCAAAAATCAAAGAAAGCACGCGTGAAGTGATTTCACGCGTGCATGAGCAGAATAGAGGAAATGAGTTAGAATGTGTGAATTAAAATTCAAAGTAAACAGTAGCCGGTGAATTAAAATGAAAAGCAGGGGAAGAGAAGTTTACTTACCTGGTCTGCTGCTCCTGAAGATGAAGACGCTGCTCTTGAAGATGAAGACAAAGTCGGTTCTCTCGGGTGGTTCTTCTTTTTCTGGTCACTGTTCGTCCTTCATTTTTCTGTGGTTCTTGGTTTGTTCCTCTATTTTTTCAGTTCTTCCTCTGTTTCTGTTTTCCCCGTTTTTTTTTTGTCTCCTCTTCTCTCAGTTTTCCCCAGGTTTTTTTAGTCTCTCGGTTCTGTTTTTCTCTCCGTCTCTCTCTGACCAGCCTCTAGCTTTTTTTGTTCCTCCTCTCCCCGGTTCTATTATTCCTCCTCTGTTTTCTTCATTTTTTTTTCGCGTGCCCGCCTTTTCTCTTGATTCACTCTTCCCAGTTTTTCTTCAGTCTTTCCTCTTTGTTTCGTTTGGTTCTCTCTCTCTCTCTCGTCAGTTCTGCTCCTTTTCTCCAGTTTTTTTTTTCTTTGGTTTCTTTCTTCCCCAGTCCTGTGGTTTCCCCTGTCTTCCCCCCTTTCAGTCCAATTCCTCCTTGTCCCCTCTTTCTTCACGCGTTCGTGCCTCACCATGGTGAGGCACGAACGCCTCTGTTTCTTTGAGCAGAAACAGGGGCAAAAAATTTGCTCCCCTCTGTATAATTTCCCTCCTTTTGTTCCCCCCTCTTTGTTGGTTCTCCTTCTCTGGTTTTTATAACCAGAGAATGCCATGTAGTCGCATGGATTTTAATGCAATAAAGACATCCGTTTTTCTTCTTTTTTCGGGTAAAGAAGATGAACAGTGTTAATGTTAATGGCCATTTGCGTTTTGATCCTTGACATTTTGAATTTTTGCAGTCCAGTCCTTGGGTTTTAATTTCTTGCAAATTTGACCAGAATCAGCCCTATACTTTGATAGTTTTTCAATTGAGTCCCTGAATAAATTAATTCCAAGTTCAATTAAGTCTCAAAACTTATCAATTCTCCGATTAAACCCTTGATTTGACTAATTAAATTAATTCCAAGCTCAATTAAGTCTCAAATCTTATCAATTCTCCAATTAAGCCCTTGATTTGATTAATTAAACTAGTCAAGAATTTAATTAAATCTTTAAACTTCCAATCATGTTGCCCTTAACCCAAATATTAATTCATTCTTCATTTATTTTATTTTTACTTGTTTTTCATCATTTTTTTCAGTAAAAAAAATAATAAAAATAAAAATAAAATGGTCAAAAATTGGGTTATGACTCTTCCCCTAAAACAATATGTAATTAGGAGCTAATTTGGGTTTCAAATGGCCAAATCACGTAAAATAAAAGTTCAAGGATTAAAGTGAATTTTTTAAAAATTACACTGTTCTAATCTATAGTAAATTGTGAAAGAATGCACAACAATGTTAAAGGATGATGATTTTTTGCTATATATATAATGTGCAAGATTCTTCCAGTCTTATTTTGTGAGTCTTCAACAACTTGATATCACAATTTGAAATCTCATTCCATGCTCAATTTGTTTTTTATTCAACAAACCGATTACTCATTTCAATACAAGTACCTTTTAAAATGAAAAATTTTAACTGAACTATTCAAGTGTGTTTGAGAATACGTTTCAAACCGTGTTCTCTTAAATTTTAAAAAAAATTTATTTGTTTCACTTAAAATAATTTTTTTATGTTTTCAAATTGTTTTGATATGCTAATATTAAAAATAATTTTTTAAAAATAAAAAAATTATTTTAATATATTTCTAAACAAAAAACACTTTAATTCATAACCGCTATCACAATTTCAAATAAATCGTTCATCATTCCTCGTGAAAGAGAGGGATAGTACTAAAGCTTATTTGAAAAAGTTTAACGAATGGATGCTGAATATAATATTGAATATAGGAGACGTGTTTATCTTTGGAAATGATTTTATGCACTTACTAACAAAACTCTTTTTTAATGTAAAATAAGCCATAAAGAATCATATTAGGTAAAGAAAATAAATGTGGCAAGATAAAAGAACTCACGCTTTTACCCACTCCTTTGAACACTCCTAGAATAGAAATATTCACAACCATGAAATAAAAAGATTTTATGAAATATCCTTTTGTCTTTATTTACTTATATTTGCAACCCTAAGGTATGTTCCCGTCGTCCCTTCTCTTTCTCTCTTTTTAAATATTCTGTCTTGTATCAATTCTTGATTTGGGTTTTCCTGTGGTAAAGGGCTTATGGCTGATCGCGAGTTCTTCTCAACTGCTGCTTTAATTTAATTTTTTGGGTACAAAAACTTTGTCACCTGCAAAGTTCTTAGATCTGATTATTGTATTTTCTTATTAATAAACTTGACTTCATACATTAAGAAACTTCAAAAATAAAAGAAGGGGAAAAATCAGCTGAACAAGATGATCATCACTCTCACTCCACAGAAAAATAATATAAGAACACATGCAGAGAACAAAACAATATTTTATGAGTACTGGTGCTGATTCTTAACGTTGAATGCCAGCTGAACAAGCAAAGAAATAAAGAACGAAAACGAGGCAAAAGTTAGCCAGACTGAATCAAAAGGCATAACCTCCAATCGCAACCCCCAGTTGTTCCCTTCATCCGAAACAACTAGTGATCAAGTGCGAAATCAAGACCATTTCCCCAAGAAAGAAAGAAAGAAAGAAAGAAAGAGAGCAAATTAAGCCGTCACTGCAGCAAAACAAGCCCAACAAATATTCCAAATTCTAGATGTTTCCATCCATATATAAGGCAGCCGCAGCAATCCTTTCTTTTGACAATTAAAAAAATAAAATTTTTTGGGCATACCCAAATAAATTGTATAATCCTTAGTGGATGAGTAACTAAAGTCATTCTATTATTTATATCTTGGACTCCACTTTAAAAAAATAAAAAAAGGATTATATATTACAATCTCTTTCTTTTGAAATGATTTTTTTGTTACAATCTTTACCAACTTAATCTTATTATCCCTGGTAAGAAATATTTATGAACCTTTGCAGGAAGTATAATGTCGGGATAGCACAAAATCTTGACAATTAGCTCTATTATTTTATTTTACATGGGATCAAGTGTATAGGTTATCATGTTGGGTCGTCATTCTTGGGGTTATTGTGGAATAAAAAACAAATCAGTCCTGGATAAAAATGTGCTCGAGTGAACCGACAACGAACCCTTTGCAAATACCAACAAAAGAACTATTTAGCAAGAGACTGAACCGTTGTCAATATAGTCGGATACCTTTTTTTATATATAATATATATGGTCAGATAATATATTTCACTGCTATTGAGAGTTTGTGGACTCTCATGCATAGAAAAAAAAAAGTTGTGAGTTCTACGCTGTTGCCTGCAATATTGTTTTATAGTCTGCAACGAAAGCAACATGAAATCTGGACGTGGTATTTTAACACAAGACGTGTAGGATTAAAGGCGGTAGAAGTCGATCGATTATCCTTTAGAAAATTGCTGTGGATCCGAATTTAGGCCTATTTACTTTTGCGTAGAGATTCCATAACATCAGGAATTCTTAATTTTCTTTTTGAATAAGTCAATGGTTGCTGTTAGACAGGGTTTTCAACCATGAATTTCATTCAATGTTCGAATTGAGGCAGGGAGCTTTCGAAGGCTGCAGCTGTAAATTTCAAAAGTTATTCAGATTTTAATCCTCGGGGGCCATGGCTCCGGCTGGTCCCCCCAACCTTGGATTATTCTCTGATTTGCTTAATTTTAGGTGTTTTTGTTTTGTGTCCAGAGAAATCTAGTGTGTGTTCTTTTGTGGAGCCCAAAAACATACGTTGTTTGTTACTTCTAAATATAAAAATAAAGAAAGTAATTCGGATCCAAAAGCTAGGCACAACTTTTTTTTATTTTTAATAACCATGTATAAGTTATGATTTATATGTATGTTTGATTAAAAAAATGTATATAGCTAGAAGAGAAAAGTCAATGAAGATACCATAACATTCCAACAAAACCGAACCCGTTTTTTTTTTTAAATTAAAATGTTCGAACTAACTTACATATCTCAATTAGTTCTCGAACTCCTGTGCTCGTGCCCACAAAAATTTCTTCACACATGAATAAACATTGTTTTTTACACCATCAACATCATGACCCCAAGAAAATGTAGTCAATAAAATTGGAACCCTGAACGTAAAAAAAAACCATATCTTTTAAGCCAAAGACCTTTATCATTGGAATAACCCTTGAGGTTAAAAAGATTGTTTAAACAAAACCTTATTAAGTGTTTTTTGATACATAAAATGAGTGGTCGGCAGGGAAGCAATATCGAACTTCTAGAATGGCATATTGCCTCCGAAATACCCCCGTTTCCATTACAGCAATTTCAGGAGAGCTAAAGCTCTTTTTTTTCCTTCGCTGTGTTTTTTCTCTGCTTCAACTGCACAGAGGGCTCTGATCAGTTAGGTGGTCCAAGCTAAAACCATAACCAGACCTTATAATTTTAACCTTCACGTGTGCACCACAACCCCGTGTTTTTTTTTTTTCCTTTCAGAAAGGATTTTTTGCAGCAAAAAATCCTTCATGTTCTGTTTCATTATCATTGTACCAGGTCCTCAACAACATTCCAAGCAAAACTAGCTGGCTTCCTGATTCCGTACAACGATTATATTATATGTTCTTTTCTGGGAAAGAAGTTCAGCATATGTTACCTACCTTTTCATAGCTTTTGGGACCCTCCCTTCAGAATGTTGGGTTTTCTCTTTGGGACTGTTGTTTTAATTATCAAGAATGTTTCAGACACTTAACTGGCTAACGAAGTGTGCTATCAAACCTTTTCTTCCCTTCTTGGATATTGAAATGTTTTCTAGCCTACTTTGATTTATGTTCAATGAACAACATCTTACCAGTCCCATCAATAAGTGTTTATGGTCCTAATTAGCCCATCTTATCACAATTTACTCTAGTGAATATTAATTTGTTGATTTTCATTATGAAATCATCAACATTGGTGAAAACGAAACATGATTAACAGATGCATTAAAGGTCAGAAGAAAATAATGCCGGCGCCGGTCAGTAATATTGATATTGAAGTGTTTATGGAGAAGTTACCGGAAAGGCACAATAAAACGTGAAAAAGGGAGCACAGGCGCTGATGCAACCATGGAAGATATTAGTCCTTTCAGGCTCCAAACAGGTTCAAAGTATAACAAGGTTATGATCAATAGATGGCTTCTCTGCTTTGTTGTTACCTCAGGATGGTGTGCTGGAGTCCCAAAGATTGGTTTCAGAATCTGCCCACTTGCTTAATTTTATCCAATTTTAATTGGAGTAGATATTATTGGCCCGCCATTTGATCTAATCTTTACTCGAATCTGATATTTAATTAAATGGATTCAGTATATATATATAATCCAAGTCTAATATATTAATTCGTTTATTAAATGATTCAAATATGGATCTATTTTGATATGGTCTCATAATAATCTAATAAAAAAATTTCTTAAAACATAAACAAATTTAGATATAAAATTTAGAAAAAGAATATATGACACTAGCTAGGTTTGGATTTTGGATTTATTTACTTTAAATGATAAATAACGTTTTGTATTTTGTTCATTTTATTCTCTACATTGATAACTATTCTTATAAACAATCAAATTCTTATTCAACTTTTTCAAGTCTTCAATTAATTTTGTGAAAAATCCTATAAATTTATGAAACAAAATTAATGAGTTGTTACTGGTATTAATTATAATCTGAATTTTTGTCCATTTTGTAAAACATAAGGATTTTATTTCATTCCAATAGGTTGTGTCTAGAGTATGTGTTTTTTTATTATTTTCTCTTAGTTTTGTCGTCCTTCTTTGCTAATTTAAATTAATTTTGACCTTTAATATAAATTTTTATTAGGAGCATTTGATTTAGTTAATTTCAACGTACGGTGAGACATTTGAATTTTATTTTTTTAAATTAACATATAAAATATAATCATGACATATTTTATTATACCTAAGTCTTACAATTAAATTCTAATCTTCGACATATAATTAAATATTGTACATTATTTAATTTTTTTTCGACATAATAGTTGCCTTGGCATACTTAATGAGGAAGAAAAGGAGCTTCTACTTTAAATTGCAAATAATCCTTAAATATTCTGTTTTTATAAATTAACCTCTGTTGAATATTGGCAAAAAAAAAATGGAAAAAACATACAAGAAAATCATACCTTCTTCCCATCATATCTAAATCGAGAAACTTTTTTATTTTTATACCTCTTACATGTACATCTAATACCGCCTCGACTAATATTTCTCAGATTATATATTGCGTAATTAACCTCATTATAATAGTATATCTTCTACAATCCTTAAGGTGAATTTTGATACATCCATGAACAATCGTCCATCACTTCTATCAAACATATATGAAATAACGATGACAACATGTATTAATTAATTACGTTAACTAAATAAATTTGTAAAATTTTTGGTTTAGCTCAAGCTTATTCAATGTATTTTAATACTTCTCTTAATTTATTATCATTTGTCTACATAAATGCAAATTTGAACACATTTATCAGAAATTACAACTCGACAATAAAATTGACAAAATATAAAATAAACCTATTAAATAAGCCATTATTTATTTTATCCCAAAACACCTAAGTCGATAATTCAACATAAGTTTCAACAATTTACAAATAAATATATTTTATAAAATCTAAAACAAATGCTAACATGTACAAATCATAAATCCATATAACAAGTTTGTTTTTAAAAAAACTATAAAACAAGTAAACAACCAAACAAAATACATATACTAAAATAAATATACAAAAAAATATAACATTTTAAAATTATATTTAAATTAAAAATAGGATAGACTTGCTTATTTAAGGTGGAGAATATTCAATAAAATTTGAATCAGAACATAAATGCTTACTGAGTGTTGTGGTGGCTGAAAAAGTAATGAGCAGTTGAGTTGTGTTGAGATTGAGTTGGGGGGGGGGGGTTTGACTTTTTGCCGTAGAAAAAAAGATAGTGAAGGAAAAAGTAGAAATGGAGGAGGAGGGTCGAGCGTTAGGTGATAAATTAAATATCACTAATAGATAGATTGACATGATTATTTTGATGGTAACTTCGTTCGTAGAAATGTCATGCCATAATGACATTGGTATTTAATGATAAAAGTTTTTCGTCAAGATATTTACAGACACTTTTACTGTTAGGCTAATTTCATTAGTAATTTTATTTGTAAAAACTTACATATCATCGTATTATTTGAATTTTTTTCTTTCTTTACCTATTATGATTCCTTCAGTATATACCATTGAAATATTTCAGTCAATATTTACCGATAAAATTAACAATGAAAAAATTTGATCAATAAATATCACTATAATAAACTAAAGAAAAAATTATATCGATGTTTTTATTTGTATATGTGAATTTTCCTTTTATATTGTTTCTTTCACTTGTTAACTTATTCAAGTAATAAGATCTTCATTAATTCTATCGTGTTCATAAGTAAAAGCATCCTTTTTTTTCACTTGATTATATATATAAAAGTAGCTAAAAACAACAACACCCACTTTTGAAGTCTGTCAAGAATGAAGACCACCAACTTCTTGTCTGGCAAAGGTTGAGTGGGACCAGGCTCCACAGATGACCCTCCCACAAACATGTACATACATACATATATAAACACACACGCATAAAAGGTTGAGTGGGACCAGGCTCCACAAATGACCCTCCCACAAACATGTACATACATACATATATAAACACACACGCATATATAGATGACACAATTTTAATTAATTACTTTCCAACCAGGGTTGATTTTTTTTTGTTTGTTTTGGTTTTTATTTATAAAAATAATTAAATTTAAAATTAAAAAAATCAAAACTGGTTCAAACCGATTGATTTTGGTTCGGTTATTTTAGAATAAAAACTGAAACTCTACCAACCAATTTTGGTTCTATTCGATTCGGTCGATTTTGGTTTGATTCAATTTTTTTATATTAAAAACAAAAAAAAACTATATTGTTTTTTGAGGGTTTTTTTTATAATATCTAATAGGTTTGGTTTCGGTTTGGTTTGGTTTTTTTATTAATTTCGGTTTGATTCGGTTTTTTAGTTTTAGGATTATGAAATGGAACTGAACCAGTCAGTTTTTTTAAATATTCTAATCAGTTTAATTAGTTTTTTTTCATGGTTTGGTTTTTTCAATTATTTTTTTAATTTTCTTGATTTAATCAGTTTTTTGGTTTTTTACTCACCTATGTTCCCAACACATACTTTTTAAAGAAAGATTCAGGAAGGTATCTGTTTTTACATGTTTTTTTCTAAAACAACATGTTGTCCTCATATTGTAATTTATTTATTTTTTTTACTGGGTCAAATTTTAGCCTTCTTGAGAATTTTGTTTGGTCGTTTGAGAGAAATGTAATTCTCTGTTTCGAAGGAAGAAATCTCATAAAAAAAGCTGCTGAGCTATAGGGTGTTTTAATTGATATTCATTTGATTACATTTCATCCATTTTTTTTTCCTCATAAACTAACATGTGAGTTGGATATGTTTCCATGTAAAATATCAAAATATTGGTAAAATATATTAAAAAAAAACACCCACTAGTATTATGATAACAACACAATTTACCATTCAGGTTTGAAGGGAGTGGCCCCAAAAGTACCAATACCATAGTTTGAAGAGAACGCGCCGCGCCGTGTTTGAACGCTGCATTCCAACAAGCCACTAAGGAAACTTCGTGGCTACAGCACCCACGTCATCTTTTTGACAAATCCACGTCATCTTTTTTTATAAGTAGGCCTCCTCAATAACACCTCCTCTCACAAGCCAATATCAATTCAACACCCTCTCTCTGGTTGCTCCTGCTTTTGCCTCAAGTAGTCTTTTAATCGTTTCGTTTTTTTTTAATTAGTTGAGTTATGGACGGCGACAGCAATCACCCGCCTGCCCAAGACTCCCCCAATATCGGAGGCCAATCTTTGGCTCTTAAAGGAGGAGCTGCTGGGAGCCTCCTCTTTCTACTGGCTTTCATAATCTACGTGTTCCTCAAGAAGTGCGACTCATGCACCATCATCTTCAAGTTGAGAGCTGATGATGCTTCCAGCAGGCCAGTGGAAGAAGCCTGAAACGAGGAGGTAGGATGTAATTATAACAAGCTGGCTTATACATATATATCAAAAGACTTCAAGGATGAAGTAAAGTGAAGTAATGCTTCTGTTCCTTTGTTTTCTGATATGAATAAATTTTATAGCATCAGCATGGAAACTTGTACTGCCAGGACCAGGCAGTTTGCTAGCTACAATATCTTCAAACTTGCTTTTTGTATGGTTGAACTGAACTGGTTTCTTTAAATAGAATGATGTGATCCTTTTGTCTTTTATTATTATTATTATTATTATTATTATTATTATTATTATTATATTTGGAACTCTCTCTCTCTCTCTCTCTCTCTCTCTCTCTCTCTCTCTCTCTCTCTCTCTCTCTCTCGTTTCATTAATTTTTATTTAAGGTATGTTCCTGTTGTCTCTTCTGTTTCATACAAATGATTGAATTGGTTAGTTTCTTTTTATTAATAATTGGCAAAAATGAATATTTTTTAGGGATAAGTAAAGACTTTTTTGGGAAAAGAAAGGAATCCAAATGTATGGTAATTATTCCTGTTTTTTTTTTTTATCATGTATGTATCGTATTTTTACCAGGGAGGAAAGTTTCCATTCATTTTGAAGAAATACATATTTTCTCAAAGAAAAAAAAACATAATGTAATCTTTATTCTTGTTGTAGTGGAAAGTTGCAATAAATTTTACAGAAAGTGATCTTTGTCCCTTGCCAGCAGGCAGGAGTCAAGGTTATTCTTTGACTCTCTCTCTCTCTCTCTCTCTCTCTCTCTATATATATATATATATATATATATATATATATATATTGATAACTAGAGAAATGTATTGAAAAAACACTAAATAGAAGCTGGAATAAGGAGATACAAATCTGCAGAGACATGTAAATAAATAAATAAAAAGTAGGATTCCACACAGAAACAGAGATGCTCACATGCAACGCGCATGTAAATATATAAAGGGAACCCGAAAAAAGTAGGCAAAGCAACGATGGCCCCAACTAAAGGATTGCATTTGAATATTGCCATTTTGGTTTGTGACAGAGAGTCTTTATTTGCAATTGTTGGCTGTTAGTGGAGCCAGGAATTTTTCTTGTCCTAGGTTGTCAAGTAAATATATATGAATTATTTTTCAAAATTAATAATTAATTTATATATATAAATTTTTTAAGTTAATAATAAATTTTTAATTCAAATTAAAAATATATAAAACTAAAAAAAAAATTACACTATCGAAGTTGCACCCTTTTATATTTTGTGAAATAAAATTCATTAATGATCGAATCCGAATCAATATTTTCAGTAAACTCTCGTTTAATGCAAATCATCATAAAAATATGCTAAAAACTCATATTTTATTTTATTACGAAACACAGTTTTAACATGTGTTATTGCTGAAAATACTCGTTTTATGGTGGCAATGAAAATAAACAAAGTCAAAATAAGATGAATCAACTTGTCAATTAAATGATAGTGCTGTGATTTATTTATTTTAACTAATCATCGATATAATTCAGAAATGGTAGACACATTCTAAAATTTCTTATAATGAATCATATCAATCTAATAATGCTCTATCCGAGATCTCAAATAATACATTTTCTGTTCATTGAAATCTTCATGATAAAATTTCTTAGCAAACTTGCAAATAGCATCAACTTTAAATGATTTAAAGTTGTTCTTAGGTTTTAAAGCAGAGCTAAATACAAGTAGTTTAATTGTCCCATCACTGAATCTAGAATTTAATTATTCATACTAAAAATCTATTATTGAGTTAAATATATAAATGACCTGGTTGATAAACTGTCAATCAAATCTCAAATAATGTTGATAAATTGTCACTGTTTTTTGTTATTGATATAAATGACTTGTACTCTTTTTATACAAAGTATTTATATGTAGTATTTCAATCTCATATTGTGTGCAAACAGATTACACATATGTAAGGAGAAAATCAAACTCGGCATCTCTTAAATTTGAAGCAATGCTTTATTAGTTAGTAAAAAATAAGATATAATTAAATCAATTTTCAAGTTCATAAGTAGAAGTTCTCCATCTTTTTCAAGAAGACAATATTTTCTTTTTATCTAATAAAAGATAGACTATTCATATCTAAACTTAATGAAAAATATTAAATTTTCTTAATTAGGATTTCACTAGTATTTTATTTAGGTTATTTGCTAATAATAATTTTATCTTCTCGATTAATATTTATCTTTCCTATTTTATAAGAGAATTTATCATAAAAACTCATAAATTACCGTATAAAATAATTAAATTTTAATAAATGTATTAACAAGATTTAGTTAATGGATGTCACGAGAAAACTAGTTAGTTTTTTAAATTTTAACCAAACCAAGATTAATATATTTTATAACATCTTGCTTTTAATACCGTAATATATATCGACTAAAATCTTTTAGTCTATGTATGTGAAATCCAAAATAAATTTATATTTTTTAAAATATTAAAGATAAAGGAAAGAATATAATTTTATTATTTTTTCATGAAGATATTCTTATCATGGATAAAAGATAGATTATTTATATAAAAACTTAATAAAAAATTTCAATATTTCAAATAGGTTTTTACCGAGTTATGTGTTTTAGTTGTTTGCTAAGAATTATTTTACAATCCTAAATAATATTATATGGGAATATTAATGCTAAATCAGGGTTTTTCTTAATGAGAATATATTTAGAAAAAATTAATTTAGAGCACTAAAAAAACTTTTTTAGAACTTATTAATCGCTACATTTAATTATTGTATTTATGTGTAAATTAGAATTTTGAACAATGATTTATTTTTCTACCTGGGCTACAGCCTACCTCAGCCTTCGACACCCCTCCGCCTGAGGACTGGTGGGGATGTTGAAGAAATTTCTCCAGCACTGCACATGGTTAATGAAGCTAGATTTCTAGAAGAAAAAAAAATATAAAATGAAAGATATCAATTTTGTTTTTTTGGAAAAGATTAATATGTACAAGAAAATAAAATAATATACACAAATACGAGGGTATACCCAAGGAAACAAGACAAAAAAAAAAAAAAACCAAAATAGTCAAAAATCAAAAAAGGAAAAAACCGACAAAGACTTGATGCAAACATGATCCAAAGCCATATCCAAGCAGCAAGGGAAATTAACAAAAACAACAACTAGCGAATCATGCCTACCCGTACTCATGCGTTAGTGTGTGTGAAAGCAATTTAATGTACAAAACCAGTCCTTTCGACATTGGCATTTAATACTTTGAAATGTAGGCCCTATATTGTTTTTATGGTTGGTCTGTCGTGCCGAGCCTCCGGCGTCCGATCTGGACAGTAAATGAGTTTTGGCTTACTAGTGTGTGTGTATATATATTATTTTATATTTAATTTTTATTAAATAAATAAAAATAATGATTCATGATTATTTAATTATTAAAACTTTAATACTATATTAAAAAAACTATTTCTATACAATAACTTAAATTATTAGATAAAATTTTAATATATAATTTATATTACTCCTTGTTTGATATATTTTTTTACCTTAAATTAATAAAAAAAATTGTATCGATAAATATCATTAAAATATTCTAATAAAAAGATTCTACCAATATTTCTATTTATGTTCTGTAATTTTCTAATAGTGTAGTAAGAAACTACCCACAATTAGAATTATAACTCACTAAATAGAAAATTCAACAAAATAGTATAAATTAAGCCTAATTAATAAATTGAAATAACTCTAATCAGTTAGGTTTGGATATGTCACATCGCCTAGCTAACCGAAAAGAAATAGGTTGTGAAGAAACCGTGTCCCTTGTCTGGTGTTCCACCACTAGCATATCAAATCAACTATCTATTTTGACAATATTAATTTAAGTACTTTATGTGTCGTCTATTAACATCAATATGGATTGGACCGTAGCTAGCTATAAATTAAACACCACAAGAAACCTAAATATAATGGAATGCATGTTGCTGATAAATGATTGAACTAGTCTAGACATAGTGAAGAAATCAACATATTAACGTGTTGTGGTTGGATAAGTGGTTTGCCAAGTGTATGAAATATAACAAATTTATTTTTTAGTGGATCGACCTGGCTTCATCAAATTAATTGAGATTTAATTGGTTTTGAATACCAGTGTTTTTTTTTTAAAATTAACAATGAAGAAAAACCAACATAAGCTCCCAAATCCCATTATTATTATTATTATTATGAAAAAATCAGAAGCAAAATGAGATTATTTAACTATATATATATATATATATATATATATATATATATATGAAGGTTTATTTTCACAAGACAATGTCATCGAGAATATCATCTCAAAATGTCAATCTCGGCCAAACACAATTCACATTACAAAATTCCATATATGTCTAGTACTGATGAAAATCCGTGTCCTCTGTAACATGAATATAAACTGGACAAAATGACATGTAATATGCTAGAGGGCAGTACTGATGGGAGACTATAAGAGCAGATAAAATTTTCAAAAAAAAAAAAAAAAAACAAGAAGAAAGAAAAGATATCAGAATACAAAGTATTAAAGAAACCAAAACGATAATTGGTGTTGCTATTAGATGATTCTATAAAATCATGGCTGGCCAACAAGCACATCCTTGTAAGGAGTTGTTGCAGGAAGAGGTGCTGCTCTCGTTTCCGCTGCT
>Ga0325401_1000479_pt1 | contig 28800 bp, 32 predicted proteins | sample PopdelMetagenome_FD_205666 | JGI IMG/M metagenome (GOLD analysis project Ga0325401, IMG submission 205666) | Populus deltoides microbial communities from Bellville, Georgia, United States - Xylem-PdKOR-R2 | ecosystem: Host-associated > Plants > Phyllosphere > Stem > Wood/Secondary xylem | place...
TTCGCCGCCGACGACCGCCGCCGGCTCGACGCGGCGGTGCAGCTGGCGTTCGGCCGCGAGCGCACCGGCGGCGGCCGGGTACTGGTCGGCACGCAGACGCTGGAACAGTCGCTCGACATCGACGCGGACTATCTCGTCACCGATCTGGCGCCGATGGACGTATTGCTGCAGCGGATCGGCCGGCTCCACCGGCACGATCGCAGGGACCGGGGGGATCACGCGGCGGCCCGCGTGCTGGTCCTGCGGCCGGAGGCGCGCGACCTGTCGCCGCTGCTGGCGGCGCGGCATCACGGACTGGGCGGGTCGGCGGGCCGGCGGGGCCCCTATCCCGACGTGGCCCAGCTGGAGGCGACGCTGACCCTTATCGAGGATACGCCCGTTATCACCGTTCCCGACGACAATCGCCGGTTGGTGGAACGCGCGCTGCACCCGGAGGCGCTGGCGGCGGTGGCCAGCACACGCGGGGCGGCCTGGACCAACCACGCCGCCGCTCGCGGATCGCGTGAACAAGGTGACGCGGACGCCGCGAACCAAGCGGCGCTCGACCTGTCGCAACCGTTCCGCAGCCTCGTCTACCCCAAGGACGGGGAACTGGCGGCGACGCGGCTCGGCGCACGCGACCTGCTGGTGGATATGGACCCGCCGCTGGCCGGGCCGTTCGGGGCGGCGGTCCCCCGCCTGTCGGTGCCCGCCTGGATGGCGGGGTCGGGGGGCGAGATGGCGCAGCTGGGCGAAGGGCGTTTCCGGTTGGGTACGCGCGCCTATGTGTATGATCGCTGGGGCCTGCACCTGGACGGGTGACGCAAGCGGCGAAGCGTGCCAGCATCGCCCCCGTCACGACGTGAAGGGGACGGAATGAAGCGCATCATCGGCATGGGCCTGGCGGCGCTCGCCGTTACATTGGCGGCCCAGGGGCGGGCCCAGACGCAGACGGCGCCCGACAAGACCGGCCGCGCCGCCTATCGTGAACTGCTGCGCGAGCTGGTGGAAACGGACACGTCGGTCGCGACCGGCAGCTGCACCGCTGCCGCGGCCAAGATCGCCGCGCACCTGAAGGCCGCGGGCTTTCGTCCCGATCAGGTGACGGAGTTCGTGCCCGACGGCTTCCCGCTCGACGGCGGGGTGGTGGTGGTGCTGCCCGGCACGTCGCGCACCGCGAAACCGATGCTGCTGCTGGGTCATATCGACGTGGTCAACGCCCGGCGTGAGGACTGGCAGCGCGACCCGTTCAAGTTCGTCGAGGAACGCGGCAATTTCTACGGCCGCGGCGTCGCCGACATGAAGGCGCTGGCGGCGGTGTGGGTGGACACGCTGGCCCGGATGCGGCGCGAGAACCATCGGCCCAAGCGCACGATCAAGCTGGCGCTGACCTGCGGCGAGGAATCGGGCGCGCGCGTCAACGGCGCGCAATGGCTGGCCGAGCATCGGCCCGAACTGATCGCGGCCGAGTTCGCGCTGAACGAGGGCGGCGGCGGCGAGACGGACGGCCGCGGCAAGTTGGTCGCCCAGACGATGCAGGTGGGCGAAAAGAGCAACCGTAACTTCGAGCTGACGGCGACGAACCCCGGCGGGCACAGCTCGATCCCCGTCGACGACAACGCGGTCTACGAACTGGGCGACGCGCTGGCCAAGGTGCGGGGCCACCGTTTCCCCGTGCGGTTCAACGACACCACCCGCGCCTTCTTCGCCAAGTCGGGGGCGGCGCGCAGGGACGAGACGGGGCACGCGATGGTGCGGCTGGCCGCCGACCCCGCGGACAAGGCGGCCGAGGCGGCGGTGTCGCGCGACCGGACGCTGAACTCGATGCTGCGGACCACCTGCGTCGCCACCACGATCGCGGGCGGCCACGCGGCCAACGCGCTGCCCCAGCGCGCCACAGCCAACGTCAATTGCCGCATCGTGCCGGGCGAGGACGGGGACACGACCCGCGCGGCGCTGGTGGCGGCGATCGGCGATCCCAAGGTCGAGGTGAAGCTGGTCGGCCGGCTGCGCCCCGTGGCGGTACCGCCGCCGCTGACGCCCGCCATCGTCGGCCCGGCCGAGCGGCTGGCGGCGAAGCATTTCCCCGGCGTGCCGTTCCTGCCGTCCATGTCGACGGGCGCCACCGACGCGACCTACCTGGCCCCGGTCGGCATCCCGACCTACGGCGTACCAGGCATCTGGGGCGACCCGGACGGCAACGGCGCGCACGGCTTGGACGAGCGGATGGAAGTGCGATCCGTCTATGCCGGGCGCGACTATCTATACGAGCTGGTGCGCGCTTACGCGGACGCGGGGTGACCTGGGGCGGTTGGTCAGCCCGCCGCCCGCCACCGGCGTACGCCGTCGACGGTTTCGGCGGCGGCGCGCCCCTCCACCTCCAGCCGGCGGAAGTGCGCCAGCGCCTCGCCCGTCGCCATCCAAAGCACGTCCGGGCCGATCGATCGCGCGAACAATAGGGGGAACGCGTCCACTGCGCGGATCGGCCCGTCCGCCAGCCGTGCCGCCAAAGTGTCCAGCCGCGCGCGATGCTCGCCGACGATCGCGTCCGCGCGGTCGGCCGCCCCGGTGAAGGGGTCGCCGTGGCCCGGCAGCACCAGCGTGTCGGCGGGCAGGTCGCGCAGGCGCGCCAGGCTGTCCAGCCACTCGCCCAGCGGGTCGCCCAGCGGCTCCGAATGGCTCATGGACACGTTGGAGCTGATCCGGGGCAACAACTGGTCGCCCGCGATCAGCACGCCGTTTTCCGCGTCGAACAGGGCGGCGTGTTCGGGGCTGTGGCCGGCGCCCGTCATCACGCGCCACTCGCGCCCCCCGATCGCCAGGCGCTCGCCCTCGCGCATCCGGCGATAGGCGTGGGGAAGCGGGTGCACGATCCGCCCGAAGCCGCGCCAGCCGCGCGCCGCGGCGTGCGCGACCTGTGTCTCGTCCCAGCCGGCCATGCGCCACCAGGAAACGACGTCGGCCGGCACGTCGTCGCGCGCGTCTGCCAGCGCCAGCTTGGCCGTCAGCCACTCGGTCCGCGTCATCAGCAGGGCCGCGTCGTGGTATGCGCACATCCAGCCCGCCAGCCCGACGTGGTCGGGGTGCATGTGCGTGGCGATCACCCTCGTAATGCGCGCGCCCGCCAGCGGCCCCCGGAACACCGCGCGCCAAGCGTCGCGCGTCTCGGTGCGGTTCATGCCGGTGTCGACCAGCGCGTAGCCGGGGCCCCGCTCGTCCCGGTCCTCCAGCAGCCAGCAATTGACGTGGCGCAGCGGGCCGGGAACGGCCAGCCGCACCCATAGGATACCGGCCGCGACCTCCAGTGCCTCCCCGGACGCCGGCTCCGCGCCGTTCAGGGGATAGAAGGGGGCGCCTATCGCCGCGGACCCTCGCCGAACAGAGCGCGCGCGTCCTCGCGCGGATCATAGGGGCGGGGTGCGGCGGGGGTGGGCAGCGGCTCGCCCGCCGCCTCGGCGGCGGCTGCGGCCTCCGCGTCGCGCGCGGCCGCCTCTCGCTCGGCGCGCAAGGACGCGATCAGCGCCTCGCGGTCGCCGTCCAGGCGGGTGTCGGGCTGCGCCTCGACGCCAGCGGCCTTGCCGGCCTTGGCGACGGCGGTGTCCAGCTCGCGCTGGGTGGTCAGGCCCAGCGTCACCGGGTCCTTGGGCGTGATGTTCTGGATGTTCCAGTGGCTACGGTCGCGGATCGCGGCGATGGTGGTGCGCGTGGTACCGATCAGGTTGCCGATCGCGCCGTCGCTGATCTCCGGATGGTTGCGGATGATCCAGGCTATGCCGTCGGGCTTGTCCTGGCGCTTGGACACGGGGGTATAGCGCGGGCCCTTGGTGCGGCGGACCTGTTCGGGGCCCTTGGTCATCTTGAGCACGTAGTCGGGGTCGGCCTGGCCGCGGTCGATCTCGTCCTGCGTCAGCTCGTGCGCGCGAACGGGATCGCGGCCGGTCAGCTTGGAGGCGGCGGTGTCGTCGGCGATCGCCTGCACCTCCAGGATGTGCAGGCCGCAGAACTGGGCGATCTGGTCGAACGCCAGCGACGTGTTGTCGACCAGCCACGATGCGGTCGCGTGGGGCATGAGCGGCTGGGCCACGGGCAACTCCTGGATGCAGCAAACAAATAGGGCCGCCCCTTACCGGAGCGGCCGCCTGACCGACCGTATCTAGGCGGCGCGCGCGCGGGGGGCAAGACGGCGCCGATCGGGCACGCGGTGTCACCGTTCCGCAACGGTTTTCGGGCAGGCCGGGGTCGACGGCGCCCCGCCCCCGTGGTTCGATGCGCGCCGGACACAGGGAGTAATCGCACGTGACGTTCAAGTTCCTTAGCCTGGCGCTGGCCGCCGCCTCGCTCTCGGCCGCGCCCGCGCTGGCCGCAGCACCCGCCTCTCCCGCCGCGTCATTGTCGGTCGCCAAGGCCGCCCGCGCGTCCGCCCCGTCCGGGGCCAAGAACCGGATCGCGGCCGGCGGCACCGCCACGCTCATCAGCGTCGCCGTGCTGGTCGCCTTCGCCGCGGTGGTGATCGCCACCACCGGCGACGACGACGATTCGGATAGCAACTGACGGCCGGCCTTTGGGGCGGGCCTCGGCCCGTCCCGAAGGACCGACGTCATGGGGCGATCGCTTTCAAACCCCGCCCAACGCCAGGATCGCCTCCCACTCCGCGTCGGTGACGGGCGACACCGACAGCCGCGACTGGCGCAGCATCGCCAGGCCCGCCAAGGCCGCCTCACCCCGCATCGCCGCCAGTTCGACCGGCCGGGGCAGCGCGTCGACCGGCTCGACGCGGACCGAAACCCACCGCTCGTCCCCGCCGTCCGGTTTCGCGGCGCGCGAGACCCGCGCGACGCCGACGCCCGCGCGCTCGGTGCCGCTGTGATAGATCAGGGCGCGGTCGCCCGGTTTCATGGCGCGCAGGAAACCCGCCGCCTGGGCGTTGCGCACCCCGTCCCACTCGGTCCCGCCGTCGCGGATCAGGTCCGCCCAGCCATAGGAGGCGGGCTCGGTCTTGAGCAACCAGTTGGGCATTTTCGCGTTCCTATACGGTGGGTTAACGTTGCGTTCCGGGCGGGTTCAGCCGGCAGGGCCTAGGTCCCGTATCACGGTCGCGCGACCTGCGCGTTTCCCACGCGGACCGGCGTAACGAGTAGGAGGTCTGTTTCATGAACGGGATCATCAAGAGGGCCGCGCTCGGCCTGACCCTGGCCGCCACCGCGGTCACCGCCGCCGCGCCCGCCGACGCGCAACGCTGGCGCGGATACCGGCGCGGCGGCGGCGACGTGGCGACGGGCGCGCTGATCGGCGGCGTGGTCGGCCTGGGACTGGGCGCGGCGATCGCGTCGAGCAACCGCGACCGTTATTACCGCGACCGCTATTACGCGCCGCGCGGCTATTATGGTCCGCGCCGCGGCTGGCGCGGGGATCGCGGCTATTACGCCCCCCGGGGCTATTACGGTCCCCGCGGTTACAACCGGGGTTATGATCGCGGCTATTGGGACGGTCGCCGCTACGACGATTATTACGGCGGCCGCGGTTACTACGGCTGGTGAGCCTTTGGACGGCGCGGGGGGCTTCCTCCCGCGCCGTTTCGCATTAAGGGGCGGCCCCATGAGCGACACGCCCCCCGACCGCCTGAGCAACGATCCCGCCAGCCCCTTCTTCGACCAGGATGCGCTGTCACGCGGCATCGGCATCCGCTTCAAGGGCGCCGAGCGCCGCGACGTCGAGGAATACAGCGTGTCGGAAGGCTGGGTCCGCGTGGCCCTGGCCCGCAAGACCGATCGGCGCGGCCGCCCGCTGACGATCAAGCTGGCTGGCCCGGTCGAGCCCTATTTCGAGCGCGGGGCAGAGGGTTCCGACGCGGACGACACCGCGCCGGAATAACCTTGTTCAGCCGCCCGACGGCGCCAGCTTGTCCTGCGTTCGAAGGTCGAAGTCGGACGCGTCGTGACGCTCGTGCAGCTGTTGGTCGGCCGGGCCCGTCAGCCGGTTGACCATCCGCCCGCGCTTCACCGCCGGCCGCGCGCCGATCGCGTCCGCCCAGCGGCGGACATGGGCGTAGCTTTCGACGTCCAGGAATTTGCCCGCGTCGTAGAGCTGGCCCAGCACCATGCCGCCGTACCAGGGCCAGGCGGCGATGTCGGCGACCGAATAGTCGGGACCGGCCAGATACTCGCTCTCCCCCAGCCGCCGGTCCAGCACGTCGAGCTGGCGCTTGGCCTCCATCGCGAACCGGTCGATCGCGTACTGGATCTTGGTCGGCGCATAGGCGTAGAAATGGCCGAAGCCGCCGCCCAGCATCGGCCCGGCCCCCACCTGCCAGAACAGCCAGGACAGCGTTTCCGCGCGGCCCGCGCCGGACGCGGGCAGGAACGCGTCGAACTTCTCGGCCAGGTGGACCAGGATCGCGCCACTCTCGAACACGCGCACCGGCTCCGCGCCGGATCGGTCGACCAGGGCCGGGATCTTGCTGTTGGGGTTCACGCCCACGAAGCCGGAGCCGAACTGGTCCCCGTCCATGATGCGGATGGGCCAGGCGTCGTATTCGGCGCCGGAATGACCGGCTTCCAGCAGCTCCTCCAGCATCACCGTCGCCTTGACGCCGTTGGGCGTCGCCAGCGAATAGAGCTGGAACGGGTGATCGCCGACCGGCAGATCCTTATCGTGCGTCGGGCCCGCGACCGGGCGGTTGATGCTGGCGAAGCGGCCGCCGCCGTCCTTGTTCCAGGTCCAGACTTCGGGCGGGGAGTAATCGTCGGCCATGGGCACGCTCCTGTTTGACGGGAGCGGGAGGTGGGGGTGCGCCTGGACGGGGTCAACGATCCTGCCGCCACCCCGGAACAGGTCCGGGGTGACGGCGGTATGGGGCAGGCGGAGCCGTTACCCCAGCGCGCGGCGCAGGCGGTCGTGCGCGCTCTTCTTGATCTGGCACACGCGCGCGGCACCCACGCCCAGCACCGCGCCGATCTCGTCCAGGTTCAGTTCCTCGACGTGGTAGAGCTGGATCACCAGCTGCTCGCGCTCGGGCAGCGCCGCGATCGCTGAAACCAGCCGGTCGCGCTGCTCGGCGCCGGCCAGCCGGTCGAACGCCGACGGCTCGGGATCAGCGAACCAGGGCAGGTCGTCCGAATAGGCATCGTCGATCGACTCCATCCGCACCGGCTCGGGCTGGTATTCGGTGCGCAGCCGTTCCACCGTCACGCCCAGCCGCGCGGCCGCCGCCGCGTCGGTCGGGGCCGCCCCCTCCGATCGCAGCGCCGACACCGTCTCCGCATAGGCGCGCCGCCGGCGCATGGCGCCGCGCGTGGTGGTGGCGTGGCGGCGAAGCTCGTCGATCATCGCGCCGCGCAGCCGGGTGCGGAGATATTGCTGGAACGCCGGGCCGCCGCGATCCTCGGCCCCGGCCATCGCCTCGACGAGCGCGACCAAGCCGACCTGGACCAGGTCCTCGACATCGACCGCCCCGCCCATCTGGCCGTGGACGTGCCAGGCGATCCGGCGGACGGTGGCCAGGTGCTGGCGAACGCCCGCGTCCGCGTCCGCGCGGGGGCGGGGCGAGTAGGTGACGGGCTGGACCGGCGCGTCGACCGGCCGGGCGTCCGCGAAGGCGGAGCGGGGCAGGGGCGCGCTCATGCCGGCAGCGCCCCGGGCGGCGCGCCGATCACGGCCACCACCTCGACCGCCTTCTCCTCCGGCACCTCGAAGAAGCTCAGCACCGGCGTGTCGGGCAGCACGGTGCGCACCAGCTTGCGCATGGCGACGCGGATCGCTGGCTGGACCACCAGCGCGAAGGGCTTGGCCTCGTCCATCAGGGGGCGCGCGGCGGCCGACAGCGCGTCGGTGATGCGGCGGCCCAGTTCGGGCTCGATCACGTGGCGGCGGCCCGGATCGTTGCGCGCCGCCTGGCCCAGCAGCCCCTCCAGCTGGCCTTCCAGCGTCATCACGCGCAGCGGCTCGCGCACGCCGCACAGCTTCTGGACGATCAGGGGCCCGAGTTCGGGGCGGATCATCTCGGCGATCTCGTCCGCGTTGGCGGTGCGCTGGGCGGCGCTGGCGATCGCGGCGGCGATGCGGCGGAACTCCTTCAAGGCGATGTTCTCCGCGAGCAGGCCCTTCAGGACCTGGGTGAGGATGGTCAGCGACAGCGGCTGGGGCACCAGCGCGCCCGCCAGCTGGGGGCTGCGCTCCTTCAGCGCGTCGACCAGCGCCTGGACCTCGTCCGGGCCCAGCAGGTCGGCGGCGTTGGCGCCCAGCGCGTGGTTCAGGTGGGTGGCAACCACCGTGCCGGGATCGACCACCAGATAGCCGGCCCCGGTGGCGACGTCGGCGTCACCGGCCGCGATCCAGGTGGCGGGCAGGCCGAAGGTCGGGTCGACGCACGCCTTGCCGGCCAGCGCCCCCACCGCCGAGCCGGTGTCCAGCGCCAGCACCTCGTCGGGCGACACCTGGTCCTCGCCCACCACCACGCCGCCCACCAGCAGGCGGTAGTTGTAGGGGCCCAGGTTGATGTCGTCGCGCACCCGCACTTGCGGCACGACGAATCCCAGTTCCTTGGACAGCTGGCGGCGGACGCCGGTGATCCGCGCCATCAGCGGCGCGCCGCGACGCTCGTCGATCAGCGGCACCAGCCCGTAGCCGAGGTCCAGATGCACCTGCGCGCCGTCCGACACCTCGTCCCAGCCGATGCGGCTGGGGTCCACCGGCTCCGCGGTCGCGACCTCGGCCTCGGCGACGGGGGCGGGGCGGCGCTCGATCTGGCGCAGCTTCCAGGCGGCGAAGCCGGCGATGGCGGCGGCGGGCAGGATGATGAAGTGCGGCATCCCCGGGAACACGCCCAGCAAGCCCAATATGCCCGCCACCGGCGTCCAGGTACGCGAACTGCCGAACTGGTGGCCGATCTGGCCCGCCAGGTCGCGGTCGGAAGCGACGCGGGTGACGATGGCGGCGGCCGCGATCGACAGCATCAGCGCCGGCAGCTGCGCCACCAGCGCGTCGCCGATCGCCAAGAGGATATAGCTCTTGGCGGCCTGGGCGATCGACAGCCCGTGGCTGACGGGGCCCAGGATCAGCCCGCCGACCACGTTGGCGGCCAGGATCAGCACCGCGGCGACCGCGTCGCCCTTCACGAACTTGGACGAACCGTCCATCGACCCGTAGAAATCGGCCTCGGTCGCCACCTCGACGCGGCGCGCCTTGGCCTGGTCGGGCGTGATGAGCCCGGCGTTCAGGTCGGCGTCAATCGCCATCTGCTTGCCGGGCAGCGCGTCCAGCGTGAAGCGGGCGGACACTTCGGACACGCGCCCTGCGCCCTTGGTGACGACGATCAGGTTGATGATCATCAGGATGGCGAACACGAAGATGCCGACCACATAGTCGCCGCCGATCAGGAACGTCCCGAACGCCTCGATCACATGGCCCGCCGCCGCCTCGCCCTCGTGACCGTGGACCAGCACGATGCGCGTCGACGCGACGTTCAGCCCCAGCCGGAACAGCGTCGTGAACAGCAGAACGGTGGGAAAGGCGGAGAAGTCGAGCGGCTTCTGCGCGTTCAGCGACACCATCAGCACCGCCAGGCTGATGGCGATGTTCGCGACGAAGAACACGTCCAGCAGCGCCGAGGGGATCGGCACCACCATGACGACGACCAGCAGCAGGATCGCGATCGGCAGCGCGCCGCCGCGGGCGGCGGAGAGGAAACGACCCATCGCCTCAGTTCCCCCCCCGAGCACCAATGTTCGCGAGCATCATGTACGCCAGCCGCGCCGTGTCGGGCGTGGGCCGCATCAGCGAGGCACGAGCCGCGCCCCGCCCGGTGGCGTTGGCGGCCCAGGTCAGCGCCTCGTCCGCGCTCTGGTCGGCGCCGGTGACGACGATGGTGCCGTCCATCTCCAGCGCGCGCGCGGCGTAGGACGCGGCCGGCAGACTATTGCCGGTGTTGCCGGCTCCGCTGCCCAGCTTGCCGGCCATGCGCTCGTATACCTGGGACAGGCTGCGCGGCTGGCCGTTCGCGCCGAAGAACACCGAACGGTTGGCGGCGGCGGCGGACGGAAAGATCGCGGCGGCCGAACGGTCGGGCCCCGCGTCCATCGCCGACAAGAAACGCTTGGCGCCGGCCAGCCCCAGGAAATGCGCCATGTACAGGTCGGTGCCGTTCGCCTCGCGGCCCAGGCTGGCCTCGAGCCCCGCCTTGTTGTCGCCCGCGTGTTCGGCCGCCATAAGCGAGGCGGCGTCGGGGTCGTTGCGTAGCGCCAGGATGGCCTGGCGCGTGGCGGGGTCCGACACGCGCCCCCCCGGCCCGATGGCGTCGGCAGCCCAGCCCAGCCCGTGTTCGGCGCCGTGCTTCTTGACCACCGCCAGCCAGCTCGACTCGATGAACTGGTACAGCCCGCGCGCCGACGACGTGCCAGCGCGCGCGGACGCGTCGAAGCCGCTTTCCACGCGGGCCTGACCCATCAGATAGTCGAAGTCGACGCCCGTCCGCCGGCTGGCGGTCAGGATGGCGGACTGGACGCGGGAGGAAACGGCGCTGACGGTCATGCTGCCGATGCATCAGCAAGGGGCGTGCCAATCCTCCCCGGTACGGGGAGGGGGACCGCGCGAAGCGCGGTGGAGGGGCGTTGCGATGGGAACTCGCGTCAACGGGCCGACGCCATTGGAAAAGGTGCGTGCGGGCACGCGCCCTTCCACCGCTCCGTGGTCCCCCGCCCCGGGCCAGGGAGGATCAAGCGAAGGCGTGCGGCCCCGGTCGATACGCCGCCGCCGCACCCGCCCCCCCGCCCGCACTCAGCCCGTAGCCGGCCTGGCCGGTCAGCACTTGCAGGCGGCGGCGGACATTTGCCGCCATCAGGTTGACGTAGATGCGGCACGTCTCGTTCAGCCGGTGCGCCTCGTCGGCCAGCTCGCGCAGTTCGGGGCCGGCGGGACCGGTGCCGGCTTCCGCCACCGCTTCCAGGTGCCTGAGCTTGTCGGCGGTGGCGCGTTCCAGCGCGCCTGCGTCGTTGGCCTTCAGCGCCGCGATCTCGGCGTGCAGCGCGTCGATCACGCGGACGAGCGCGTCACGCCGGTTCATTGGCACCCTCCGCGCCGCTGGTGAATTCGAACCGCAGCGCGATCAGCCGGTCGGCGATGGTGGCCGGGCTGATGGGGAACCGGCCTTCCTCCACCGCGCGGCGGATGCGCTGCACCCGCTCGCTGTCCACCGGGGCGGACGCGGCCAGCACGCGCGCGGTGCTGGCGGGCGCGGGTGCCGCCTCCGTCCGCGCTTCCGCCCTGGGGGCAGGGACGGGCGCGGCGCGCGCGATCGCCCGCAGTTCGGCCCGCTCGGCCGTTCCAACCGTCCTTGATCCGACCTGCTCGACCATCGCCGCACCTCGTGCCGGGCGGGGTCTGGTCCCGCGCCGTCACGGGATAGGACGGCCGCTTCGGACGGGGCTTTAGCAAATTACTCGCCCCATCCGGGCAGCGTCGCGCGGCCGGCGTCCACCGCCACCGCCTGCACGGGCCGCGCGCTGCCCTCGATCCGGGCCTGGAACCGCGCGCCGGGCGCCGCGTCGCCCATCGCCACCCCCTCGCGCGTGACGGAGAAACCGTCCGTGCCCGCCTCGATCACCACGGGGTCGCCGCGGCGGATGACGGGCGGGGCCGCCGGCTCCGCCCGGCCGGCGGGCAGGGCCCGTCCGACGGCGGGGGCCGCGATCGGTACCGCCCGGACGACCGGCACGTAGATGCGCCAGTCGGGCCCCGAACAGCTCACCACCACCGCGTCCTGCGCGGGCCCCCGCCACGACAGCGCCACGGTGGGACACGCGGCCAGCCGCAGTCGCTGGTCGACCGCCGCGCGCGCGCCGCCGTCGGCGCCGGTGGGCCGGCCGGTAAAGGCGGATACGGCGCGGTCCAGCGCGCCCGTGTCCTGAAAAGCGGCGGCGGCCACGAGGGTCAGCAGGATCATTCCTATTCTCCGGCGAAACTGGCGGACACCCAGGCGCCGCGGCCCAGCGGCTGGGGACTGGTGCGGACCGACAGCCGCGCGCCCGGCACGGCGGCGGCGATGGCGGCGGCGGCGGCGCGCGCGCGGTCGGCGGCCAGCAGCTCGGCGCTGCCGGTGGCGGGGTCGCGGTCGGCGGCGGTGCCGTCGGTGGATCCCGTCACGGTCAGCCGCACGCGCGGGTCGGCGGCCTGCTCGCGCGCCCAGGGGACCAGCCGCGCCCCCCCGTCCGCCAGCCGCGCCGAACCGGGGGCGAACCCCGTCTCGGCCGCGGCGGCGACCGCGGGGGCGGTATCGACCTCGCCGAACCGCGCGCGCATCGATCGCGCCAGTGCGTCGCGGTCGGCCGGGCGGATCGCGGCGGTCAGCACCAGGAAACCCACCAGCAGCAGCGCCAGGTCGGCCAGCGTCACCGCCCAGGCGGCGGTGCCGCGCGCGGGGCGCGGGGGGCAGGGATACCGGTCGGTCACGCCGCCGCCCGCACGCGGGGATGCGGCGTCTCGCGCTCGGCCAGCCGGCGCAAGGGCGCCTCCAGCCGCGCGCGCTCGAACCATTCGGCCCTGGACGCCTCGCGCAGTCGCGCCGCGACGGGGGCCAGCACCAGGTTGGACAGGAGCGCGCCGTACAGCGTCGCCAGCAGGGCGACGGCCATCGCGCCGCCGATCGCGGCCGGGTCGGTCATCGCCGCGAACACCTGCGCCAGCCCTACCAGCGTGCCGACCATGCCCATCGCGGGGGCGACCTCTGCGGCGCCGGCCCAGACCTCGGCGGCGGCGCGATGGCGCTCGGCGCGGCGGTCGCGCAGATCGCACAGCAGGGCGGACACCTCGTCCGCGCCCGCGCCGTCGACCACGGCGGCGACGGCGGCCGCTACGTCGGGGTCGGCGATCACCGACCGGTCGAGCTGGAACGTCCCGTGCCGCCGCGCGATCCTGGACAGGGCAGCCACCTGTTCGGCCAGTGGTTCGGCGCGAAACGGCGCGCGCATCAGCGCCGCGGCTCCGCGCGCCGCCGCCGCCAGGTCGCGCACCGGCGTGCGCAACGCGGCGGACATGGCGGTACCGCCGGCGACGATGGCCAGCGCGGCCGGGTCCAGGAGCTGGGCGGGATCGAGCATCGCCCGTAGCTTTTGCAAAGGCCGTGCCGTTTGCCGGACCGGGGCGATGCGTAACCCATTCGTCACCCCGGAACAGGTCCGGGGTGAAGGCCGGTTGGGGCACGGCCGGCAATCTTGCCGCCCGCCCGGCAAACCCTTGCCGCCCCGCCCCCCGATCCGCCGCCCGCCAGCGGCCGTCCCACCCCGGCAAAACGATTTGGCACGTCCCCTGCAAGGCACCGTCCGCGCAATCGGGCGCATCGGAAACCAGTCGATGGCGGACACACTCTTCGGCGTGCACGGGGCGGCGCTCCAGGTCCGCCAGCAGCGCATGGGCCTGTTGGCGTCGAACATCGCCAACGCGTCCACGCCCAACTTTAAGGCGCGCGACGTCGACTTTTCCAAGGCGCTGGCGAACGTGGAAGGCGGCCGCGCCGACGGCTTCGACGCCGCCACCGGGTTCCGCACGCCGCTGCAACCCTCGATGGACGGCAACACCGTCGAGCTGTCGGCCGAGCAGACCGCCTTCGCCGAGAACGCGGTCCAGTACCAGACGACGCTCGCCTTCCTGAACGGGCGCATCAACCAAGTCACCCGCGCGCTGAAGGGGGAGTAACCGATGGGCCAGCCCTTATCCGTGTTCCAGGTCGCCGGTCGCGCCATGTCGGCGCAGCTGGTGCGCATGAACACCACCGCGTCCAACCTGGCGAACGCCGGCGGCACCGCGTCCTCCGCCGACGCCGCCTACAAGACCATGAAGCCCGTGTTCCGCACCAGCTTCGACGCCGCGTCGGGCATGGCGACGGTCGACGTGGAGCGCGTGGTGACGGCGGGCGAGGGGCCGACCAAGAGCTACGACCCGTCCAACCCGCTGGCCGACCGCGACGGCAACGTCTGGTCCGCCGCCGTCGACGAGACGCGCGAGCTGGTCGATATGATGGAAACCGCGCGCTCCTATCAGAACAACGTCGAGGTGATGCAGACCGCCAAGCAGCTGGTCGTCGACACCCTGAAGCTGGGCCGCTGACGGTGGCGTCGACCGACTTCAACGCCGCGATGACCAAGCTGGGCATCGACCGCACGTCGTCTGCGACCGCGGTCCAGTCGTTCAAGTCCGCCAGCCTTGGCCAGGGCGACTTCCTGAAGCTGATGACCGCGCAGATGAAGAACCAGGACCCGTTCGCGCCCGTCGACAACACCCAGATGATCGCCCAGATGGCGCAGTTCTCGTCGCTGGCCGGCATCTCCGAGATGTCGACGACGCTGAAGGCGATCTCGGACCGGCTGGGCACCACCAGCGCCGCCGACGCCGCCGCCTATGTCGGGCGCACCGTGCTGACGGAGGGCAGCACCGCCTATCCGCGCGCGGCCGGCGGCATCGCCGGCGCGGTCGAGCTGGGCGGCGACGCCACCGACGTGTCCGTCTCGATCGCCGACGCCGATGGCCAGCAGCTGAAGACCGTGTCGTTGGGCAACCAGGCCGCCGGTACCGTCGATTTCGACTGGGACGGCACCACCGACGCCGGCGAGAAGGCCGGCGCCGGCCCCTACACCGTCACCGTTTCCGCCCGCAACGCCACCAGGGCCGTTTCCGCCCAGCCGCTGGTCTGGGCCCCCGTCCAGTCCGTCTCCGCCCCCGCGTCCGGCAGCCCCGTGCTGACCGTCGCCGGGATCGGCCCCGTCAAGCTCGACGCCGTCCGCCAGGTCGGCTGAACCCCTTTCTCCGGGAGAACCCCCATGTCCTTCTACACCTCGCTGTCCGGCCTCCAGGCGTCCCAGGCGGAGATGAGCACCATCTCGCACAACCTTGCCAACGTCTCCACCAACGGCTTCAAGAAGAGCCGCACCGAATTCGCCGACGTGATGGCGTCGTCCGTCTCCACCAGCCCGACCAAGATGATCGGCTCGGGCGTGGTGGTGCAGGCCAACCGCCAGCAGTTCGGCCAGGGCAACATGATCGAGTCCACGTCGGGCCTCAGCCTGGCGATCACCGGGTCGGGCTTCTTCGCGGTCAAGCCGTCGACGGACGGCGCCACCGTCAACTTCTCGCGCAACGGCGGCTTCTTGGTCAACGAGGACCGCTACGTCGTCGACGGCTCGGGCGGGCACCTGCAGGTCTATCCGGTCGACGGGTCGGGCCAGGTGGTCGCGACCGGCCTGGACCAAGTCCAGTCGCTGCGCCTGCCCGAAACCAGCGGCACCGCCATCGCCACGGGCACGGTGGGCCTGACGGTCAACCTGTCGTCCAGCGCGGCCGTGCCCGCCAACGCGTTCGACCGGTTCGACCCGCGCAGCTACAACCAGTCCACCTCCACCACCGTCTACGACGCGCTGGGCCAGGCCCAGACCATGACCACCTATTTCCGCCGCGAAAGCGTGCCCGGCAACGGTGGCACCACCAGCGACTGGAAGGCGTACAGCTTCGTCGGCGACACGCCCATGAAGACCGGCGGGGTGGCCGGCACCACCATGACCTTCGACGCGGACGGCAAGATGACCGCGCCCACCGCCAAGGTCCAGTACGACGAGTTCACGCCCCCCGGTGCCGGCACCGCCCAGCAGATCGCGCTCGACCTGGGCGTCTCCACCCAGCTCGCCAAGCCGTTCAACGTCGCCGTGCGCAGCCAGGACGGCAAGAGCATCGGCAAGCTGGAAGGCGTGACGGTGGACGAGAAGGGGCTGGTGCAGGCCAGCTTCTCGAACGGCGACGTGCAAACGCTGGGCAAGGTGGTGATGGCCAATTTCGCCAACCCCACCGGCCTGCGCCAGCTCGGGTCCAGCTACTGGTCGGCCAGCGGCATCTCGGGCGAACCGATCCTGGGCGGCGCCGGCGAGGACGGGATGGGCAAGCTGCTGAACAACACCATCGAACGCTCCAACGTCGACATCACCGAGGAACTGGTCGGCCTGATCGCGGCCCAGCGCAACTTCCAGGCCAACGCCAAGGCGCTCGATACCGCCAGCCAGATTTCGCAGACCATCTTCAACATCCGCAGCTGAGGCCGAACTAGATGGACCGCCTCGTCTACACCGCCGCCACGGGCCTGCGCGCGCATATGTCGGCGCAGGCGGCGATCGCCAACAACATGGCCAACGCGTCCACCACCGGCTTTCGCGCCGATCGCGTCGCGTTCGACCGCATCGACCTGACGGGCGGCGGCGCTTCCCTGATGACGCGCGCGCCGACGTCGGAGGAGGTGCGCGACGCCGACCGCACCCAAGGCGCGGTCCAGTCCACCGGCCGCGCGCTCGACGTGGCGGTGCAGGGCGCGGATGCGTGGCTGGCGGTGCAGGCGGCGGACGGCGAGGAGGCGTACACCCGCCGCGGCGACCTGCAAATGTCCGAGAGCGGGCTCCTGACCACGGGCGACGGCCACCCGGTGATGGGGCAGGGCGGCCCCGTCACGCTGCCGCCCGCCGACAAAGTGATGATCGCCGGCGACGGCAGCATCTCGATCATCCCGCAAGGCGGCGACGCCACCCAGGTGCAGCAGATCGATCGGCTGAAGCTGGTCAGCGCCAAGGGCACGGCGACGGTCAAGGGGCTGGACAATCTGCTGCGCGTTCGCGGCGGCGGCGCTCTCCCTGAGGACATGGACGCCAAGGTCCAGGGCGGCGCGCTCGAAGGGTCCAACGTCAACATGACCCAGGCGCTGGTCGACATGATCGAGAACCAGCGCGCCTACGAGGTGCAGGCCAACCTGATGAAGGAGGCCCGCACCATGGACGAGAGCGCGTCGTCGCTGATGCGTCTGCCGACGTGACGCCCGCCCCCGTCCGTCCCGCTCCCGCCCCCGTACCAGCCATCCCGCAGTTCACCGGAAGGAACTGAACCCATGTCCTCCGCCGCCATGCACATCGCACGCACCGGGCTCGACGCCCAGGACACGCGGATGCGCGTCATCTCCAACAACCTCGCCAACGTGAACACCACGGGCTTCAAGCGCGACCGCGCGGCGTTCGAGGCGCTGGCCTACCAGACCGTGACCGCGCCGGGTGCCGCGTCCACCACCGAGACGCGCTACGCTACCGGTCTCAACCTCGGCACCGGCGTGCGCGTCCAGGGGACGCAGCGGATCGAGACGGGCGGCCCCGTCAACCAGACGGGCAACAGCCTCGACCTGGCGCTGACGGGCGACGGCTATTTCCAGGTCCAGCTGCCCGGCGGCCAGCTGGGCTATACCCGCGCGGGCAATTTCAGCCGCTCGGCCGAGGGGCTGATGGTGACGTCGGAGGGCTATCAGGTGATGCCCGGCATCACGATCCCCGAGAACGCGACCAACGTCACGATCGGCAAGGACGGCACCGTGTCCGCCACCGTGCCCGGCCAGGCGGAAGCGACGCAGCTGGGCCAGATTCAGGTCGCGGCCTTCGCCAACACCGCCGGGCTGCAACCGACCGGCGACAATTACCTGATCGAGACGGCGGCGTCGGGTGCCGCCAATCTGGGCGTCGCCGGCCAGGACGGGCGCGCCAGCATCCAGCAGGGCGCGCTCGAAGGTTCCAACGTCAACGTGGTCGAGGAGCTGGTCGACATGATCGAAACCCAGCGCGCCTACGAGGTCAATTCCAAGATGATCTCCGCCACCGACGACATGCTCAAATACGTGAACCAGAACCTGTGACCCGGCTGCTGCTCCTGGCCGCCGCGGCGGGGGTGGCGCTGCCCCAGCCCGCCGACGCGCGCCTGTTCGGCAAGCGAAAGGTGGAGGACATTCCCGCCGCGCGCCCGCTCGCTCCCCCGCCGCCCGCCGCCAACGGCGCGATCTTCCAGGCCGACGGCGGCTACGCCGCGCTGTACGAGGGCTGGCGCGCGCGCCGCGTCGGCGACCCGCTCACCATCGTGCTGGTGGAACGCACGGCCGCATCCAAATCCTCGTCGTCCAAGCTCGACAGTTCGGGCGGCTTCGGCGTCACGCCGCCCGCCACCGGCCCCTTGGCGCTGTTCGACCGCTCGGACGTGTCGGTCGCGGGCAACCGCAACTTCAAGGGGCAGGGCACCGCCGACCAGGCCAACTCGCTGTCCGGTGAGGTTTCGGTAACCGTGTCCGAGGTATACCCCAACGGCACCATGCTGGTGCAGGGGCAGAAGCGCGTGACCTTGAACCGCGGCGACGAATGGGTGCGCATCCGGGGCGTGGTCCGCTTCGCCGACGTGGACCGCGACAACCGCGTGGCGTCCACCCGCGTGGCCGACGCCCAGATCAGCTATACCGGCCGCGGCGACGTGGCGCGGGCCGGCCGCCAGGGCTGGCTCAGCCGCTTCTTCCAGTCGGTCAGTCCGTTCTAAGATATATCTTGAGAGGTTCGAGCGGCACGATGCGCGTCACCTTCGTCAACTTATGCCTCCTGCTGCTGGCCCTGTTCGCGGCCCCCGCGCGCGCCGACCGGATCAAGGACCTGGGCGCGTTCCAGGGCATCCGCTCGAACCAGCTGACCGGCTACGGCGTGGTGGTGGGCCTGCCGGGCACCGGCGACGACAACCTCGAATACACCGTCCAGTCGGTAAAGGCGGTGGCCAGCCGCTTCGGCCTGCAACTGCCCCCCAACGTCAACCAGGGGCTGAAGAACGCCGCCGTGGTGCTGATAACCGCCGACCTGCCTCCCTTCGCCAAGCCGGGGCAGAAGCTCGACATCACCGTCGCCTCGCTCGGCAAGGCCAAGTCGCTTCGCGGCGGCGCCCTGATCCTGACGCCGCTGCTCGGTGCCGACGGCCAGGTCTACGCGATGGCACAGGGCAACCTCGCCGTCGGCGGCCTGGGTGCGGAGGGCGCGGACGGGTCCAAGATCGTCGTCAACGTCCCCTCCACCGGCCGCATCCCCGACGGTGCCACCGTGGAACGCGCGGTCGCAACGGGCTTCGACAGCCAGCCGCAGCTGACGTTCAACCTCCAGCGCGCCGACTTCACCACCGCTCAGAACGTGGCGGGCGCGATCAACCACCGTCTCGGCTTCGGCACCGCCCAGGCGGTGGACGCCGTCTCCGTTTCCGTCCGCGCCCCCGCCGGGGCCGAGGGGCGCTCCGCGCTGATGGCCGCGATCGAGAATCTCGACGTCGTCTCCGCCGAGGCGCCGGCCAAGGTCATCGTCAACGCGCGCACCGGCACCGTGGTCATCAACTCCGCCGTCCGCGTCAGCCCAGCCGCCGTCACCCACGGCAAGCTGACGGTGCGCATCGACGAGCGCCCCCGCGTCAGCCAGCCCGCCCCCTTCAGCCAGGGCGAGACGGTGGTGACGCCCAGGTCCGGCGTCGCGGTGGAGGAGGAGCGCCGGCCGATGTTCCTGCTCGCCCCCGGCCCCAGGCTCGCCGACGTGGTCAAGGCGGTGAACGCCATCGGCGCCAGCCCCGCCGACCTGGTCGCGATCCTGGAAGCGTTGAAGGAAGCCGGCGCGCTCAAGGCCGAGTTGGTGATCCTGTGATAACGGTCGGCGCTACGGGAAAGGCGGGCGACGTCAGCCGCCTGTCCTCCTCGGACAACCTCAAGGCCGCGGGCGAGAAGTTCGAGTCGGTGTTCACCGGCATGATGCTCGCCTCCATGCGCAAGGCGCGGCTGTCGGAGACGCTGTTCGATTCGAAGGCGCAGGACATGTTCCGCGACATGGGTGACCAGCGCCTGGCGCAGTCCATGGCCGAACACGCGCCCAACGGCATCGGGCGGGCGGTCACCGAGTTCCTGTCGCGATCGCAACCCGATCTTAACCAGCCGCCCCCACAAGCGGGGGCATGAGCGACCTCCTCGCCCTGGGTGCATCCGGCGTGCGTGCCTATCAGGGCGCGCTGGGCACCGTGTCCGAGAACATCGCCAATTCCGGCGTCGCCGGCTATTCGCGCCGCACCACCAAGCTGTCGGAACTGGCGACCGCCGAAACCAGTCTGACCGTTCGCCGGTCGGAGGGGTACGGCGTCCGCATCGACGGCGTGGCGCGCCAGGCGGACGCGTTCCGCGCCACCGCGGTGCGCACCGCCAGCGCCGACCTGTCGCGCAGCGAGGCGGGCGCCGCCTGGCTCGACCGAATCGAGAACGCGCTGACCGGAAACCAAGCGGGCGCGCGCGTCACCAGCTTCTTCACCGCCGCGCGCACGCTGGCCGCCGACCCCACCTCCTCCGCCGCGCGCGCCGCGATGCTCGAAGCGGGTACGGGCGTGGCCAACGCCTTTACCGCCACCGCGTCGGCGTTGGACGCGGTGCGTGATCAGGTGGACGCCTCGGGCGACGACGCGGCGGAGCGTATGACGTCGCTCGCCCAGTCGCTGGCGCGCACCAACGATCGCATCGCCCGCGCGCCTGTTAACTCCAGCGGCGCCGCCAGCCTGGCGGACGAGCGCGACCGGCTGCTCGACCAGATGAGCGAGTTGTCCGACGTTGACGTGACGCTGGACACCGCGGGGCGCGCGTCGGTGCGGCTGGGCGGGGCGGCTGGGCCGACGTTGGTCGCGGGCGGAGAGGCCGGCACCGTCACCTATGCCCGATCGGTGCAGGGCGTCGCCACCTTCGCGGTGCATCGCACAGGCGAGACGGCGTTCGCCGCGCCCGCCGGCGGTGCGATGGCGGGTGTTATCGAAGGGGCCGGCCGCGTCGCCGACGCGCGCGCGACGTTGGACGGCGTCGCCGCCGACTTTGCCGACGCGATCAATACCGCGCAAGCGGCCGGCGACGACCTGAACGGCCAGCCCGGCGCCGCCATGTTCAAGGCCGGCGCCACCGCGTCCGACCTCAGGCTGGTGCTGACCGACCCGCGCGGCATCGCCGCGGCGACGCGCGGCGGCGGCGTGCGCGACGCCGGCAACCTGGACGAGATCGAGGCGGCGCGGACGTCGGCGGGCACCGAAACGCGGCTGGCGGGCGTGACGGCCACCAACGCTGCCGCCCTGCAACAGCGCCGCACCGTCGCCGAGGCGCAGGGGGCGATCCGCGACGCGGCCGTGTCGGCGCGCGACGCCGTTTCGGGCGTCGACCTGGACGCCGAGGCGGTGGACCTGATCCGCTTCCAGCAGGCCTATCAGGCGTCCAGCCGCGTCATCCAGGTCGCGCGCGAGACGTTTCAGACCATATTGGACAGCGGCCGATGACCTCCGCGCTCGGTTCCTCCACCGCCCGCTTCTACGACCGGGCGACGTCCTCCTTCGCCAAGCTCCAGAACCGCGCGGACCAGCTGAGCGCCCAGATCGCTGGCCAGAAGCGGGTGCAGGCGCCGTCGGACGACCCGCTCGCCTATCGCCGGCTGGCCGGGCTGACCGCGGCGGAGGCGGACGACAAGGTCTACGGCGGCAATCTGACGATGGCGGCCGGCGTGCTGGCCCAAGCGGATACGACATTGGGGTCGATCAGCGACCAGATTCAGCAGGCATCCGCGCTGGCGGTACGCGGCAACAACGCCACCCTGACCCGCGCCGACCGGGTCGGCATCGCCAACGAGCTGGATCAGATCCTGGCCACGATCACGGGGCTGATGAACGGTACCGACCAGCGCGGAGTGCCCCTGTTCGGCGGGGCGGACGGCGGAGCCGCCGCGGCGGCCGACGCGAACGGCGCCTATGTGTTGGCCACCACCGTACCGTCAGGGGTGCCGGTGGGGGCGGGCCAGTCGGTGCAGACCAACGATCCGGCCACCAAGGTGTTCGGGTTCCGGAACAGGGTGGGCGCGCCCAGCGATCCCCTCCAAGTGATCGCGGCGCTGTCGGCCGCGTTGCGCGAGCCCGAGCTGGGCACGGCGGGCGACACCGGCATCGCCGACCTGTCGGCCGCGCACGATCAGGTCGTGGGGGCGCAGGCGTCGTTCGGCGCGCGCGCCGCCCGCGTCGAGCTGATGCAGGACCAGCAGCTGAACCGCGCTGCCGACCGCGAGGAGGTTCGCCAAGCGCTGGAAGGGTCCACCCCCGCCGACACCGCGGCCGCGATCACCGAACTTCAGAAGACGATGACGGTGCTTCAGGTGACGCAGCAGAGCTTCGCCAAGCTGTCGGCGCTGTCGCTGTTCGACTATCTGCGGTAACCAATCGCAAACCTCTGGCCGTTAACCAAGGGCGGCAACCAGAGGGCATCCAGCAGCACCATGTTCCCAGCCATCGGCCTAGTCGTCCTCCTCGCGATGGTGTTCGGCGGATTCGCCATCACCGGCGGGGCGCTGGGCCCGGTGATGGAGGCCATACCGCACGAGATGCTCATCATCGGGGGCGCGGCCGCGGGCGCGCTCATCATCGGCAATTCGGGCACCGAGCTGAAGGCGATGGGCTCGGGCCTGGGCAAAGTGTTCAAGGGCCCGAAGTACAAGAAGCAGGACTATCTGGACGCGATCTTCCTCGTCTCCAAGCTGATGAAGATGCTGCGTACCGACGGCCCCATCGCGCTGGAACCGCACGTCGAGGATCCCAAATCCTCCGCGCTGTTCGCCGAATATCCGCGGCTGCTGGCCGACCACACGCTGGTCAACCTGATCGCCGACACGCTGCGCCTGGTGGTGGTATCGTCGGGCACGCTCGACGTACATGCGGTCGAGGAGGTGATGGACCATGCCATCAAGACTCATCACCACGAGGTGGAGGGGCCGCAGCATACGCTGACCAGCCTGGCTGATTCGCTGCCCGCGCTGGGCATCGTCGCCGCCGTGCTGGGCATCGTGAAGACCATGGGCTCGATCGACAAGCCGCCGAGCGTGCTGGGCGGCATGATCGGTTCGGCGCTGGTCGGGACCTTTATGGGCGTGCTGCTCGCCTACGGCATCGTCAGCCCGCTGGCGGGCCGGCTGAAGCAGGTGATCGACGCGGACGCGGCCATCTATCACGTGGTCAAGCAGATCATCATCGCCTCGCTCCACGGCCATCCCCAGCCGTTGGTGATCGAGGCCGCGCGCTCGGGCATCGCCCACAAGAACCAGCCGGGTTTCGCCGAGGTGTTCGACGGCTTGCGGGGCCGCTGAAATGGCACGCGCCAAGGCCGGGTCGAACGAACCGGCCAAGATCGTCATCGTCAAGAAGATCGTCGACGGCGGTCACGGCGGCCATCACGGCGGCGCGTGGAAGGTCGCCTACGCCGATTTCGTCACCGCCATGATGGCGTTCTTCCTGCTGCTCTGGCTGCTGGGCGCCACCAACGAGAAGCAGCGCAAGGCGCTGGCGGATTATTTCGCGCCCACGCTGGTCGAGTTCAAGCAGAACTCCGCCGGCTCGAACGGCCTGTTCGGCGGATCGTCGATCATCGACAAGGATAATTACCCGCACAAGGCGGCGCAGACGGGTACGCGGTCGATGACCATCCCGGTCGGCGCCACGGGTGGCAAGGACGTGGGTTCGGGCAAGAAGGGATCGCTGAAGAGCCGCGAGGCAATGCAGGCGGAAGATCGGCGCGCCTTCGCCAAGATGCGCGACCAGGTGAACGCCGCCATGAAGAGCTCGCCCGGCCTCGCCAAGCTGGCACAGCACGTCCGCTTCGTCCCCACCAGCGATGGAATGCGGATCGACCTGGTGGACGACGCCAACTATTCGATGTTCGGCCTGGGAACGACGGTGCTGGAACCGGACGCGTCGCAGCTGATCGGCTTGATCGCGCGGTCGATACAGTCGCAAGGCAACCCGATCATGATCCGCGGTCACACCGACAGCCTGCCCTATGGCGACCCGCGCGCCATGAACAACTGGATGCTGGCGTCCGGCCGGTCGGAGGCGACGCGCAGGCGGCTGCTGGCGGGCGGGATAGCCGAGGCGCGCTTCGAGCGGATCGAGGGGGTGGCGGATCGCGAGCCGATGATCCAGACGAACCCGGCCGATCCGCGCAACCGGCGGGTGGCGATCACGCTGCTGTTCCGCCGCGGCACGTTCGGGAACTGACGAAAGCCATGACGTTTCGGCAACCTAGGGCGGATCGCGATCGCTCGGCAAACTTGGTTAACACGGGTAAGCCGGATGCGAGCCGGAGGGGATGGCAGGTGCGATTCGCATCCGTTGCAATATCGTTGGTCGCGTTCGCAGGCGGCCCTGCCACGGCGCAGCAACCGCCGCTGGTCGCCCCGCACGCACGCGACCCCGTGGCCGGGTCGCTGGATGACGACCCCGTGCTACGCCTGGGCCGGTCGGCGACCGATGCTCAACCCCTGATCGCCGCGGTACGCGACACCGTCGCCCGCGCGCCCGCCTCCACCGAGGCGGAGGCCACGGCGCAGGAGGCGGGCGCGGCGCTGGCGGAGGCGCGTGCCGTCCGCTCGCCGTCGTTGGACCTCGCCATCACTAGCTATCAGGTTATCGACCGTCGCTTCGGCAACAGCGTGCTCAACGTCATCGAACGCGCGCGCCCGAACGGCCGTACCGACCTGCTGGTGTCGGCCGACCAGCTGCTGATGGACGCGGGCGGTGCGTCCAACCGCATCGGCGCCGCGCGCGAGCGGCTGCGCGCGGCCGAGTACGACGTGCTGTCGACGCAAGACCGCACCGCGCTCCAGACGATCGGCGCCTGGTACGACGTGTTCACGTTCCGCGCGCTGGCCAACCTGGCCGACGCGTTCGTCGCCAGCCAGGGCGATCTGCGCGGCTTCGTGCAGCAGCGCATCGACCGCGGCGCGTCCGCGCCCGCCGACCTGGCCCGCGTCGACAGCTATCTGGCGTCGGCCCGCACGCGGCTGGCACGGTTTCGCCGCCAGCAGGCGCAGGCGGAGGCGCGCTACGCCGCCTTGACCGGCGCGCCCCCGCCCGCCGACCTATCGCGCGCCGAAGCGCCGGCCGCGCCGATCAGCCGTGAGCTGGCGCTGGCCCGCGCGGCCGAGACGCCTGCCGTCCGCGGCGCGCGCGCGGCCGCCACCGCGTCGCAGCGCGATGCCAAGGCGGCGCGCGCCGACACGCTGCCGACGCTGTCGGCCGGCATCGAGAGCGGGCGATACGGCATCTACGAGACGCCGCGCGATTACGACATCCGCGGCCGCGTCACGATCCGCCAGCGGCTGTTCGGCGGCGTGGACGCCCGCGCCGACCAGGCGCGCGCGCGCGCCGTCGCCGCCGACGCGCGCGCGACCCGCACCGAACAGGATGCCGCGCGCGACGCGTCGGTCGCCTGGTCCGACGTGCAGCTGCTGGGCGATCAAGAGCGAGCATTGCGCGACACCTACGTCGCCAGCCGACGGTCGCGCGACGTGGTGGCGGAGCGGTTCCGCGTCTCGTCGGGCACGCTGTTCGACGTGCTGGGGTCCGAGGACAATTATTTTGAAACCGCCGCCTCCTACGTCCAAGCCGTCACCGAGCTGGACGCCGCGCGCTGGGTCCTGCTGTCGCGCACCGGCACCCTGTTGACCGCGCTGGGCATCCCCGCGCCTCCCCGGAGCTACCGTCCATGAGCGACGACCTGATCCCCGACGCCCGCCCGCGCTTCGGCGCCTGGCTGACCCAGCCGATGCTGGAGAACCGGGGCATCTATCTGAAGGTCGCGGCCGCCGCCGCGCTCATCAACCTGTTTGGGCTGGTGACCTCGCTCTTCTCCATGGTCGTGTACGACCGGGTGGTGCCCAACAGCGCGCTCGACTCGCTGACCGCGCTGACCATCGGGTTGGCGGTGGTGGTGGTGTTCGACTTCGTGCTGCGGTCGCTGCGCGGCTATTTCGTCGACGTGGCGGGCGCCGACATCGACCAGCAGGTCGGCGAGCGCGTGTTCGACCGCATCCTGCGCGCGCGCCTCGACCTGAAGCGCGGGTCGACGGGCGCGCTGGCGGGGCTGATGCGCGAACTGGAGGCGCTACGCGACTTCTTTGCGTCCGCGACGCTGACCGCGCTGGTCGACGTGCCGTTCATCCTGCTGACGGTGGGCGTGATCGCGCTGATCGGCGGCAAGGTGGTGTTCGTGATGCTGATCACCATCCCCATGGTGCTGATCGCAGGCTGGTTGACCAATCCCGCGCTGGAACGCTTGTCGGCCCGCTCGATGCGCGAAGGGTTGAACAAGCAATCGGTGCTGGTGGAGGCGATCGGCGGGTTGGAAACGGTGAAGGCGTCAGGAGCCGGGCCGATGCTGGCGCGCCGCTGGTCGACCGCGGTCCGGGCCCAGTCCGACTCCAGCATGCGCCAGCGGCTGATCTCGACGATCGCGATCACGGTGGCGGGTTCGGCCAGCACCATATCCTATGCCGGCACCGTGGTGGTGGGCGTCCACCTGATCGCGGAGCGCGAGATGACGTCGGGCGCGCTGGTCGCCTGCTCACTGCTGGCGGGGCGGGCCATCGCGCCGCTGGCGCAGATATCGCAGCTGCTGAGCCGCCTGTCGTCGACGCGCACCGCGTACCGCCAGATCGACGAGATGATGCAGCGCCCCATAGAGGGGCCGTCGGGCGAGGCGATCCGTCTGGCCCGGCCGGAGGGCCGCGTCGAGTTCCGAAACGTCGGCTTTCAATATCCCGGCGCGGCCGAGCCCGCGCTGACCGGCGTCAGCTTCCGCATCGAGCCGGGCGAGCGCGTAGCGCTGCTGGGCCGTGTGGGTTCCGGCAAGTCCACCATCGCACGGCTGATGCTGGGCCTGTATCCGCCCGCCGACGGCTTGGTGATGCTGGACGGCACCGACCTGCGCCAGCTCGACCCCCAGTCGCTGCGCGGCGCGGTGGGCGCGGCGATGCAGGACAATCTGTTGCTGTCGGGCACGGTGCGCGAGAACATCGCGCTTGATCGCGCGCACGTCGACGCGGACGAGGTGCTGCGCGCGGCGCAGGTGTCGGGCGCGCACCAGTTCATGGGTACGATCGCCAACGGCTATGACCTGCGCCTCGCCGACCGGGGCGAGGGGCTGTCGGGCGGCCAGCGCCAGTCGATTGCCATCGCCCGCGCGCTGGCCGGCCGCCCGCAGCTGCTGGTGTTCGACGAGCCCACGTCGGCGATGGACGCGCAGACCGAGGCGCAGCTGATCGAGCGGCTGCTGCCCGAGGTGGAAGGTCGTACATTGGTGGTCGTCACCCATCGCCCGTCGCTGTTGCGGCTGGTGACGCGGATCATCGTGGTCGAGAACGGCCGCGTCGCGATGGACGGCCCGCGCGACGAGGTGATGCGCCGCCTGTCCCAGCCCGCCCAACCCGCCCGCCCCGTGCCGCCGGCCGGTCCCCCCGCACCGCCCGCGCAGATGCGCGCCGCCGGCTGAAGAGTTCACGCCCATGAGCACCGCCACCGTTCTCGAATCGATCCCCGACCGGTTGCGCCCGCGTCAGGCATCGTCGCTGCTGTTGTGGCTGATCGTCGGCTTCTTCGCGGTGTTCGTCCTATGGGCGACGCTGACTAAGCTGGACCGCACCGTGCGCGGTTCGGGTCGCGTGGTCGCGTCGTCGCAGTTACAGACGGTCAGCAATCCCGAGGGCGGCGTGGTGGCCGAAATCCTGGCGCATACGGGCGAGCTGGTGCAGCGTGGTCAGCCGCTAGTTATGCTGGACCCGACCGCGTCCGGGTCCGAGGTCGGCGCGGGCGAGGCGTCCACCTTCGCGTTGCGCGCCAAGATCGCGCGGCTCAAGGCCGAGGTGCTGGGCCGCCAGCCCAATTATCCCGCCGCGAGTGACGCCGCGACCGTTGAGCAGATCGACATTCAGCGCGCGCTACATTCGGCGCGTATGGCCGAACTGGCCGGGCTGGGCGGCGCGGCGGCTGCGCGCGGGGTCCAGGCGCGCCAGGCGCTGGGTGAAGCGCGCGAAAGCTATGCCGGCCGGCTCAGCGCGCGCGACGCGCGGGCGACCGAACGCGACGTAATCCGCGACCTAGTGGGCCGCGGCATCGAGCCGCGTCTGGCGCTGACCCAGGCCGACAGCGCCGCCAGCGTCGCCGCCGCGGAGGCCGCCGCCGCGTCTGCCGCCATGGGCCGCGCGCGCGCGTCGATCGCTGAGGCCAACGCGGCTGGTGCGCAGGCGCGACAAGACTGGCGTGCGCGGGCCGCCGACGAGCTGTCGCAGGCGCAGGGCGAATTGGAGGCGCGGGTCCGCGCCATGCCGGCGTTGCGCGCGCGGTTGGCGCGTACCACCGTGCGCGCGCCGGTCGAGGGGCGGGTGAACCGCGTGCTGGTGACCACGGTGGGCGCCGCCGTCGCGCCGGGCGCGCCGATCGCCGAACTGTCGCCGACGCGCGAGACGCTGGTGGTGGACGCGCGCGTGCGGCCGCAGGACATCGCCGCCGTCCGCGTGGGTCAGCCGGCACGCGTCAACATCTCCGCCTACGACCCGTCGATCTACGGCGCGCTGGACGGTGTGGTGGAGTCGGTGTCGCCCGACGCCGTCACGCCGGAAAAGGAGGGGCAGGAGAGTTTCTACCTGGTCCGCGTCCGCACCGCCGCCAAGGGCCTGCGCGACGGCACCACCGGCCGGATGCTTCCGATCGGCACCGGCATGACCGCCGAGGTCAACCTGCTGGGCGAGAAGCGGTCCGTGCTGAACTACCTGCTGACGCCGATCACGCGGCTCAGCGAGCGGGCGTTCAGGGAATAGGGGATGTTCGGGCCGGCGACGCCTCGCGCCGGGGCGTCCCGTCGCACCCGCTTCCGGGGCTACGGCGAAGTCGTTCGCCATGGCGGAAGCGGGCGGCCCGACCCCGGGGTCGATCCGCATCCGCCCTGTCGGATTGCGTAACCCCATCCGTCACCCGCGATCTGTTTTGGGGGCCGCCAGCGTACAGGCGTCGCGGTGGGATCGTTGGTGTTGTGGTAGATCCCGGAACGGGGCCGAGATGACGGCCATGGGTCGAATGTCGGTCGGACCCGGCCCGCGATGGGATCGTGCGTCCGGCGGTGGGCCGGGAACGACGGTTGGTTGAGCTTGC
>Ga0325401_1000480_pt1 | contig 28774 bp, 28 predicted proteins | sample PopdelMetagenome_FD_205666 | JGI IMG/M metagenome (GOLD analysis project Ga0325401, IMG submission 205666) | Populus deltoides microbial communities from Bellville, Georgia, United States - Xylem-PdKOR-R2 | ecosystem: Host-associated > Plants > Phyllosphere > Stem > Wood/Secondary xylem | place...
CGCACCAATAAGGGCTGAGGATCGCCGCTGGTCGAGCAGCGAGCGCCAGCGAGCGTCGTACGCCGGTGGTCGAGCAGCGAGCGCCAGCGAGCGTCGTCGAGACCCCTGACGGTGCGGCTGAGTCTCAGCCCCGGCCGCGGTGGTCTCGACGACGCTCGGCGCCAGGGCGCCTCACTGCTCGACCAGCGGTGGACGCGCGTCAGCCGAGCCGGCGCGTGGTGGCCCCGTCCGAGCGGTCGGTGAGGCTGATCCGGGTGCGGTCGGCGGGGGTGACGCCGTCGCGCACGGTGATCTCGACCAGGCCGTCGTCGAACGCCGCCTCGATCTGGTCGGCGCGCGTCCCCTCCGGCAGCGTGATGACGCGGCGGAACTCGCCGTAGAAGCGCTCGTGGATGAGGAACTCCGCCCCCTCGTCGTCGCCCGAGCGCCGGGTGCCGGAGATGGTGAGCACCCCGTGGCTGAAGCTGAGGTCGACGTCGTCGGGGTCGACGCCCGCGAGCTCGACGCGGATCAGCAGGTCGTCGCCGCGGGCCAGGATGTCGGTGGCCGGCACCCACGCGGAGGCGTGGGTGCGCTCACCGGTGTCGGCCTCGCCGCGGCCGTGCAGGCCGACGGTGCGCATGCGGGACATCTCGCTGAAGAAGTCGGTGACGCCCTCGAAGGGGTTGCGGCGGTCCGGCACGGGTCTCTCCATCGGGCGGGTCTGGGACGGGCTGGGACGGGACGGGGTCAGGAGCGGAGCGGGCGGTCGAGACCGCGACTGCGCAGGAACTCGCGGGCGACGGTCTCGTCGCTGGTGCCGGCCAGGACCTCGGCGTTGAGCCGCACCATCGTCTCCTCGTCGAGGGTGGCGTTGACGGCGTCGACGACGTCCATGAACGCCGTGGCGTCGACCCGCTCGAGGTCGTCCTCGCCGACGACCATGACGACGTTCTGCGAGCCGAAGAGCCGCTCGGGGTCGTCGAGGATGCGGTAGTCGCCGCCGTCGAGCTGCGGGTCGGTGGTGAAGGCGTCGACGGCCTGGGCCTCGCCGGTGTCGAGGGCGGCGTACTGGTCGCCGAGATCGAGCGGGGCGAACTCGACGTCGGTGAGGCCGTAGACGTCGCGCAGCCCCGCGAGGCCGAGAGTGAGGTCCTCGAACTCCGCACGCGCGCCCAGCGTGAACAGCCCGACGTCGGCCAGGTCGCCGATCCCGGTGAGGTCGTTGTCCTCGGCGAAGGTCGTGGTGGTGGCGATCGCGTCCTTGTTCTCGAACGGCGTCATCTCGCTCATCACCATGTCCTGCCCGGCGTAGAACTCCTTCGCCGCGGCGTACGTCGCCTCGGGGTCGAGCCCGCTCACCTCCTGGCCTGCGACGACCGAGAGCACGGTGCCGGTGTAGGCGACGTAGCCGTCGATGGTGCCGTCCTGGAGCTCCTGGTCGAGCTCCTCGGCCGGGCCGACGCCCTTGCGCAGGTCGACGGCGTAGCCGTTGACGGCCAGCGCTTGGCGCCACAGCTCGCCGAGGACGCGCGCCTCGGGGAACTCCTGGGTGCCGAGCGTGACGCGCAGCGCCGCCCCCTGGGGCTGCTGGGAGGCACCGGACTCGTCGTTGGCCTCGCCGCAGGCGGCCAGGGCCACCACCGCCGTCGCGGCGACGAGGACCCGGGCGAGCGGCGTACGACGCCTCACCGCTCGGCCTCGGCGCCGGCCTCGACCTGCTCCTTCGTCGCCCGCTCGCCGCTGGTGGGGGAGGAGCGCTCGGCGTGGGTGTCCTCGCGCATCGCCTTGAGCCAGCACCAGGCCACCCCGATCAGCACGAAGGTGAACGGCACCGAGCCGAGCACCGCCGCCTGCTGCAGGGCCGTCAGGCCGCCGACGAGCAGCATCGCGCAGGCGATGCCACCCATGAGCACGCCGAGGACGACGACGACCACCTTGGACGGCTCGAGCGAGCCGCGCGAGGCCATCGTCGCCATCACGATCGCGGCCGCGTCGGCGCCCGAGATGAAGAACAGCGCAATCAGCACCACGCACAGCGCGGAGCTGAGCACCGGGAACGGCAGCGCGTCGAGCGCGGTGAACAGCGACAGCTCCGGCGTCGCGAGCGAGCCGACGATGTCGGCGGCACCGGTGCGCTGCAGCTCGATGCCGACGCCGCCGGTGACCGCGAACCACAGGAACCCGAAGCCGGTCGGCGCCGCGACGACGCCGATCACGAACTCGCGGATTGTGCGCCCGCGCGAGATCCGCGCGACGAACATGCCCACGAAGGGCGCCCACGAGATCCACCAGGCCCAGTAGAAGATCGTCCAGCTCGCCATCCACTTCTCGTCGCCGACGCCGGTCTGCAGCGACATCGGGATGACCTGGATGACGTAGTTGCCGATCGACTCGATGCCCTGGCTGATGACCAGCACGGTCGACCCGCCGACCACGAGGAAGAACAGGAACAGCGCGATGGTGGCGAAGGAGCCGAGGTTGGCGAGGAAGTTGATCCCGCGCTCGACCCCCGACGTCGCCGAGAGGATGAACAGCGCGGTGACGACGACGATGATGAGCACCGCGACGGCGTTCGACTTGGGGACGTCGAAGAGGTAGTCGAGGCCGCTGTTGAGCTGCAGGCCGTTGAGGCCGAGCGCGGTGGCGGTGCCGAAGAGCGTGGCCACGATGGCGAGGGCGTCGATGAGCCGGCCGATCGGGCGCTGCATGGCGTTGGGGCCGAGCACGGGGGTGAACACCGCGGAGACCTGGACGGGCAGCCCGCGACGGAACGAGAAGTAGGCCATCGCCCCGCCGAGGATCGCGTACATCGCCCAGCCGTTGAAGCCCCAGTGGAAGTAGGTGTAGCGCAGCGCCACCAGCGCGGCCTCCTCCGAGCGCGGCTCGGCCAGGCCGTGCGGGGGAGCGGACCAGTGCGTGACCGGCTCCGCGACGCCGTAGAACAGCAGCCCCGCGCCGAGGCCGGCCGCGAACATCATCGAGACCCACGAGAACGTCGAGAACTGCGGCCGCGAGTCGTCGGGCCCGAGCCGCAGGCCGCCGTACGGCGAGACGACGAGGAAGACGCAGAACACCAGCGCGGCGAACGCGATGAGCACGAACGCCCACCCGAAGTTGCCGATCACCCAGTTCAGCGATGTCGCCATCACCGACCCGAGGCTCGCCGGGCCCACGAGACCCCACACCACGAACACTGCGATCAGAGCGGCCGATCCCCAGAACACTGCGGGGTCGACGCCCTTGAGCTGCTTCCTCATCCCAACCCCTTACCCAGGTCCGACCACCCTGGGTCGTCAGGACGGGGGTGTCAACGACCTCGGTGGCAGGTGTCGCCGATCACCGCGCTGCGGCAGCAGGCACCGACGGTCGAGGAAGGACGAAGTCCTGGCGCCCCGGTGGCTGAGGAAGGACGAAGTCCTGTCTCGAAGCCACTCACCGCATCCCCGCCAGCGCCACGACGCAGAGCACGGCGACCCCGGCGACCATTGCCACGCCGTCGAGCGCCACCAGCTTGGCCGGGCTCAACCACACGAACCCGAGCACGACGGCCATCGTGGCGAGCACGACCAGCAGCGTGACGGCATCGCCGTCGGCGGACAGGTGCGCGACCAGCAGCGCGACCGCGACGTAGGACAGTGCGGTGCGCCGCCACGAGAGCTGCGTCCTCTCGACCTGGTCGTCGAGCGGCGGGTGCGGACCCGGTGCACTCACAGCACGAGCACCACGAGCCCGGCGGCGACGAGGATCAGGACGAGCGCGAAGACCGCCAGCGCCCGGGTGCCCGGCAGCGGCTCGCGCCTGCGCATCGCGCGCTGCGTCAGCGCCCACCGCGCCCACGCGATCCCCGCACCGCCGAGCCCGAGCAGCACCAGCACGACCGCGAGCAGCGTCTGCAGACCCCGCGGCCCGTCGAGGTCGACGGCATCCAGCGCGACCCCGCCCGCGAGCAGGGCCATCGACGTGCGCACCCAGGCCAGGAAGGTCCGCTCGTTGGCCAGGCTGAACCGCACGTCCGGGTCCTGGCCCCCGCCGTACACCCACCCCGGCCACGCCGGCCGCCCCGCACCCTGGTCGTCCACGACCTCACTCTGGCAGAGGTCAGACCCCACGGGTCAGTCCCGTGGCTTGATGCCCGTCGCCTCGACCCACGACTGGCGGATGAACGGCCCGCCGCCGCCGGCGGCCGACCCCAGCTCGGCGTAGATGACCCACCCCTGCCACTCACCGGGTCGGGCCGGGTGACGCCGCCAGGCCAGCAGGAGGCCGGGCAGGTGCGCGTCGGTCAGCCCTGAGATGTGGGTGATCCACACGTGCTCGGCGCGGGGGAGCCATCCGTCCCCCGGGAGACGCTGCGGGTGGGTGTGCCCGGCGCCGCTCATGGACCGAGATTAGAACACCTGTTCGAACGACGCGCCGCCGGCGCGGGCCTGATGTGCCGGTCGGAGCCGACCCTCAGGCGTCTGCTCCCGTCCGACGTGCGCCACCGGGCGACGAGGCTCCTCGGATCCGGCGGAGGAGCGGTGGTCGGCGCAGCCGCTTGCCGGGCGCGTGGGTCCGGTCCCTGCGCGGCATGTCGGGTGCGTCGAGGCCGTGGTCGATGGCCCAGCGCACCGCCTCCGATCGGCTGCGGACGTGGATCTTGCGGTAAGCCTGCCGCACGTAGGTCTTGAGGCTGTTGATGCCGAGGAAGAAGTGGCGGGCGATGTCGTCGTTGGTGGCGCCGGACCCGATGGCGCCGATGATGTCCAGCTCCCGGGCGGTGAGGTCGGCACCGCCCGAGAGGAGCGAGTGGAGTGCCGGGTGGTCGGTGGCGTCCTGGACGGCGTCGTGCAGACGCTCGCGGGCCGCGCCGAAGGCGGCCAGCGCCTCGACCAGCTCGGCAGCAGCGGCGGCGACCTCGGGGTCGTCGTACCCCGGAACAGCCTGGTGTGGCAGTGGGTTCATGTGGAGCTCCATGTCGGCACGGGTCCCCGTCGGTCTGAGGCTAGCCCCTAGGGGGCCGCGTCTCGCACGAGTGCACGGGCGCTCCGCCAGCCCCCTCGCCCTGACCACCGTGTCGCCGTCGCGGGGATGGTGTCGATCGGACCGGTGGTGCTCACGCTCGCGGAGGAGATGTGGGTCGACTCGGCCATCCGCGCGCGCAGGCGGCGGGCTGGCCGATCCGGGGGGACACCCGGACCGTCGCTCGAGCCGTGGAGTACCAGCAGCTCGTCGCGTTCACCCACCACTCGCAGCCGCAGGTAGATGGCCTGCTGGTGCGACGACGAGGAGTGTCCTGTCGATCGCCACCTGGCCCCCGCTCTCAGCGAGCCCTGCGGGTGCCGGTCAGGTCGGACGTCTCGCGAGTGGTGCCCGGTGGCGGCGCAGCGACACGGATCCGCGCGAACCCCGATCTGCAGCGCGAGCACTCCGGAGGACGCTGTCGGCCTGCTCGCCTCGTCGTTCCGCGAGCCCTGGCCCCGCCGACGGGGCCTGCTGCCACCTCAGACCCCGCCCCAGGTTTCGGGTCGACGTCCTGGGGCACGAGTGGGACGACGCCCCTCCAGTTCTCCCCGTGACCGGAGGGGCGTCGCTACGTCCCAGCGTGCGGACGGTCCACCCCCGTGAGCAGGCCGGCCGAGGCTTCTTCGTGGTGGGACTCCATCCCCCATGTGATGTCTCCCGGGTCCACGCCGATCGCGCATGTCGAACAACGAGCGCCGCGGTCAGGGGTCACGGACGTCTTGACGACAGCCGGCGTCCGGCACGCGGTCGCAGCCTGGGTCGTCCAGCAGTCCAGGCCGGTGAGGCACCACCAGGAAGACGGATGGTCGGCGGTGGCGATGCTCACTGAGGGCTTCGCCCGGTCCGAGCGCGGTCCCGCCGCAGGGGCCGCAGGGGCCACAGGGGCCGCAGGGGCCGCAGGGCCCGCCCGGCTGGTCTGGTGACCGAGCACCCGATGAGGTCGAGGAGACATGCGTCAGGTCATCCTCGCCGCGGGGTCTGCATCCCGACCATCACCGGCCGGGACTCCTGCGGTGGTGGGAGCCCCCGGGCCGCGGCACAGGGGTGCACAAGGCGCCGATCGGACCGAGCTGATGACCGATCCAGTACCTGCACCAGGCGTCGCTCCGGTCATGACCGCGCAGCAGCAGACGGGCGCGGCGGAGGGCCGCGAGCAGCGTCCGGTCGAGGCGGCCGTCGCGCACCACGAAAGGGCTCCTGGGTGAAGCAAGACCTCGTCGCCGTGCACCGCCATGGTCCTGGGCAGCTGTTCATGCCAGTCGCACCCTTCGGAGAGGAGGCCCGAAGGAGCTGGGGGGCAGACTCCATCGGGCCTCCTCGTGGAGCAAGACCAGCAGAGAGCGGGCCGGCCTGTCACTGCATCCGTCGGACGTCGCCCGAAAATCCCACCCGCACGGGTGGCAGACCTCGTGAGCGGGCTGGGGCCCTGGGGTTGTGGTGCCGGGCATTGGGCACCCGAGACCGAGACGTACGCCCGCACCGCGATGAGAGAAGCGTGTTCATGGACATGTCGGCCGGCAGCATCCAGGTGGACCCCGGGAACGGCGACGACCCAGGACCGGAGGAACCCAACAACCCGGGACCCAACGGGCCCCACGAGCCACCGCCTGACAACCCCTCGGGCCAGGGGCGACTGGCTGACTGATGCCGGCCGGTGGTTGACAGCAGCCCCCGCTCAGTCAGGCGTTGGGGGCTCAGCTGGGCGGCCGGTAGGACTCTCGTTCGGGGCGTCCGGTCCCCGGCGGGGTGCCGGGCAGTCGCCGGGTGATGACGAGCTCTTCAGCGACGTCTGCAACCCTGCGCTCGAGTTGCGAGGCGACCGTGGTGAGGACGGTGAAGGCGTTGAACGCGTCGAGGTCGGATCGCTCCATCAGGATGCCGGTGGCTTGGCCGATGACGGTGCGGGCGTCTACGGCGGAGCGGAGCTGGTCGACGAGCTGGGAGCTGCGGATCGCGACGGCGATGTGGGCCGCGAGGGCGATGCTGTGTTCGCGATCGTCGTCGCTGAAGCCATGGGGGGTGCGGGAGTAGAGGTTGAGCGCGCTTACGGTTCTGTCGGTGAGGAAGAGCCGGACGCAGTTCATGCTGCGGAACTCCGCCTCCCGAACCATCCGGGTGCCCATCTGGGCCAGCGGGGCTCCTCGTCGAGGTCGGATGCCTCGACCAGCGGGTTCTCCCACACGGCATCGAGACACGGGCCCTCGCCTAGCTCGTACTGCAGCTCGTCGCCGTAGCGGGCGGCGCGGTTCGAGGCAGCGGGGGTGTCGATGACCTTCTTGCGCTGGACGATCGACAGTGCGGCGGCGTCTGCCCCCTCGATGTCGCGCACCGCGATGTCGACGGCGGTCTGCATGGTGGCGGTGAGGTCGTCCTGCGACTCCAGCGCGCGGGCGGAGTGGGCGAGCAGTCCCGGCAGGTCCTCGGGTCGGGCGACGTCGTCCACGACGCGAGAGTCCCACGACTGCCGGTTCATTCCTAGGGGTGGCTCCATGCACGAACCCTTCCGGGCGGTCGGCGTTCCAGGCGCAGATGGTGGGTGCCGGGCCGAGGTCTCGTCGATGCGTCCGCCTCCGACACGCAGACGCGATCCGGTCGCGCAGTACGGCGGTGCAAGCGATGCAGTCATCGGCTCCGCCTCGTGCGCGCGCACGCTGGTCGTGTGACGCCAGACTCGAGACTCCAGGGTCGTTCCGACACACACCAGTCGTTCCCGAGACGGTCAGTGGCTCGTGGTCGACGGTCGCCCGCTCGGGGCCGAGGCCGACGCGGCTGGCTGCGGCACGGCTCGGCAGCCGCGTCCCGTTGGTGGCGACCCGTCGCTCGTCGCCGCAACTCCGGCCGGTGAACACTTGGCCGGTGCCGCTCTCGGTGTCGGTGCGGTTCCACAGGAGGGAGTCCGCCGACGGAGGGGTGGACATGCCTGGCGGGGGCCCTTCAGTGGGCCCGGCTCAACCACTCTGTCCTGGTGCAGGAAATGGCACGAGACCGGCTCCCGAGCTGGAAACCGGCCTCTGACCTGGGGTGGTGCTGGTGGGCGATACTGGGTTTGAACCAGTGACCTCTTCCGTGTCAAGGAAGCGCGCTACCACTGCGCCAATCGCCCGTGTGGAGTTGTGTGAGACGAGGTGGGTACGGGATTTGAACCCGTGTACACGGATTTGCAGTCCGTTGCCTCGCCTCTCGGCCAACCCACCATGAACGGGTCTGCCGAGACCCACTCCGAGCGGACGACGAGGCTCGAACTCGCGACCTCAACCTTGGCAAGGTTGCGCTCTACCAACTGAGCTACGTCCGCCTGCTTCAGATCCGCCCCGGGGGGCGTCCCTGACTGCGTTGAGAACAGTAGCGGATGGGGTCCGTGAGGTGAAAACCGAGGGGGTCTTCTGCGTGTTCTGCGTGTGCCGAGCGGGTGTCGAGCGTGTGTCGGCGGGGTCTCGTCGCGGTCTCGGAGCGCCGCCGGGGAGCGGCTCCCCGGGCGTGTTGAATGGCCGGGTGCGCGCGTGGGTGAACGGGTCGGAGCTGTCCTCGGTCGACGAGCCCGCGGTGCGGGTGAGCGACCACGGGTTCACCGTGGGTGACGGGGTGTTCGAGGCGGTCAAGGCCGTCGGTGGCCGCCCGTTCGCACTCGACCGGCACCTGCAGCGGCTGACCTCGAGCGCGGCGGGGCTCGGCCTCCCCGCGCCGGACCTCGACGAGGTGCGGGCCGGCGTACGCGCGGTCCTGGCCGACGTCGACCCCGAGGTCGAGCCGCTGAGCCGGGTGCGCATCACCTGGACCGGAGGCCCCGCGCCGATGGGGTCGGGTCGCGCCGGGGGAGACGAGGCGGCACCGACGCTCGTCGTGGTCGGTGGCCCACTCCCGCCCGCCGCGCCGTCGACGAGGGTCGCCACCGTGCCGTGGCCGCGCAACGAGCGCGGCGCCCTCGCGGGCCTCAAGACCACGTCGTACGCCGAGAACGTCGTCGCGCTCGCAGAGGCCGCGCGGCGCGGGGCGGGGGAGGCGGTCTTCGCCAACCTCGCCGGCCACCTGTGCGAGGGGACGGGCTCCAACGTCTTCTACGTCGTCGACGGCGAGCTGCGCACTCCCACGCTCGCCTCGGGGTGCCTCGCCGGCGTCACGCGCGGCCTGGTGCTGGAGTGGTGCGGGGCCCGTGAGGTCGACGAGCCGATGTCGGTGGTGCGCTCGGCCAGCGAGGTGTTCCTGGCCTCGACCACGCGCGACGTGCAGCCGGTCGGGGTCTGGGACGACGCCGGCGAGGTGGTCGAGCTGCCGGTCCCCGGCCCCGTCACGCGGGCCGCACAGGAGGCCTGGGCGTCGAGGGAGGCCTCGATGCTGGAGGACCTGCGGTGATGGGCTAGTCTCACTGACCGCAGCAGGGGCGATTGGCGCAGTGGTAGCGCGCTTCGTTCACACCGAAGAGGTCACTGGTTCGAACCCAGTATCGCCCACCCTGACTCTTTCCCGACGGTCTCCTCGCGGCCCCTCTCGAGTTCTTCGTCTCGACCCTGTGTCGATCCCGTCGGGTACTCACCGACGTTTGGGGCCCCTGAGAGGTGTCTCAGGCCCCCGGAACGTCGGTGAGTGCGGGCTGAACGTCGGTGAGTACCGCCCTGGCCCGCTCCACGTCAAGGCAACCCGGTCTGGACCGCCGGCCCCGCGTGAGGCCGAATCGGTGCAACTCGCTGCGCGTCTCCTCAGATGTTGCCAAGTTTGACCTTGCACGTCGGGTCCGTGCCTGTGGTTCTTCTGGGGAGGGGGGCCACGGGTCCTGCGTGCTCCGTGCAGCTCACTCGGAAGGACCCTCCCCCATGCGCAAGCGCACAGCTCTGCTGCTCCCACCAGCCCTGGCGGCGGCCCTCGTGGTCTCGTCAGGGGTCTCCACCGTCACGACGCCCGCCGCCTCCGCGGTGGCCGCCCCCGGCACCTTCGAGGCCTCGGCCCACGGCGACATCGTCGACCTCGCGTCCATCAGCGCCCTCGGCCAGTCGATCGCCCGCCTCAAGGTCGGCCACTCCCAGAGCACCGCCGACAGCGACGCGGCCGAGCAGGCCACGGCCTCCTCGGCCAACCTCGATCTCGCCCTCGGCGGCACCCAGCTGGGCGTGGACACGTTCCGCACCGCCGCACCGCCGAGCACCGACGCGGGTGAGCCCGACCCGAGCCGCGGGCTCACCGTGCCGTCCAACCCGCTGGTCGGGCTCAGCGCCCTGACCGGCACGGTCGCGGCGTTCGCCCCGAGCGGGACGGCGGCCTGCGTGCCGGCCATGAACGGCGCGCGGGTGCTGTCCCGCTCGACCACCACCCTGGCCGGCGCCAACGTGCTCGACGCGATCCCGGCCCTGCCGGGCCTGCCTCCGCCGCCCTACATCGCACGGGTGGCGGCGTCGCGCGTGTTCACGCAGACCTCACTGGTCGACGGGGCCGGTGGGCGGGCGTCGGTCGAGTCCACCGTGCAGACGACCGTCGGCGACATCTCGCTCCTCGGTGGCGCCGCCGTGGTGAAGGTCGCCTCGCCGGTGGTGCTCGAGGCCCGGTCGGACGGTACGACGGGCACGGCCGCCTTGGCTGACCAGCCGACGATCACCGTCACGGTGGGCTCCACGGTCACCCCGATCCCGCTCAACGGCCGCCCGGTCACCGTGCCGGTGGTGCTGCCGAGCAACCCGCTGCTCAACGTCTCGCTCAACGTCACGGCGTTCAACCCGACCAACACCTCCAGCGGTGCGATCGGCTCGGCGAGCGTGGACGACCTGCTGCGCGTCGCCCTCGACGTCACCGGGCCGCTCAACGCCCAGGTCGCGTCGGTCGCGCTCGGCACTGCGCCGATGAGTGTCGTCGCCCAGGCTCCCAGCGGCGGTGTGGACTGCTCCGACCCCAACGCCGACAGCGACGGCGACGGGCTCACCGACCGCGAGGAGGTGCAGTACGGCACCAACCCGATGCTGGCCGACACCGACGGTGACGGTCTCCAGGACGGTCCGGAGGTCAAGACCCACCGCACTGACCCGACCAAGCTGGACACCGACGGTGACGGTCGTTCCGACGGTGCCGAGGTCAACGGCCCCCCCACCAGTGACCCGCTCGTGGCCGACACCGACGGCGACGGACTGTCCGACGGGCTCGAGGTCAACACCTACGGCTCGAATCCCCGAGCGACCGACACCGACGGCGACGGGCTCGGCGACGGTCCGGAGGTCCTGACCTACCGCACCAGCCCGACGCGGGCCGACACCGACGGCGGCACCGTGCCCGACGGCACCGAGGTCGGGCGGGGCAGCAACCCGCTCGACCCCTCCGACGACGTGCCGGCGCCGCCCAACGACCCCGACGGGGACGGGCTGACGAACGCGGAGGAGGCCACCGCCGGCACGAACCCGAACGACTCGGACTCCGACGACGACGGGCTGCTCGACGGGCCGGAGGTCAAGACCTACGCCACGCTGCCCCTGGTGCCGGACACCGACAGCGACGGGCTCAGCGACGGCGCCGAGGTGCTGACCCAGCGCACCAACCCGCGGGCGGCCGACACCGACGGCGACGGCCTGCGTGACGGTCGCGAGGTCGGCACGACCCGCACCGACCCGCTGCGGCCCGACACCGACGCGGACGGCCTCGACGACGGGCGTGAGGTCGACACGCTGGCGACCGACCCCCTCAGCGCCGACACCGACGGCGACGGTCTGCGCGACGGCCTCGAGGTCAACACGCACCGCACCGACCCGACCGTCGCCGACACCGACCGCGGCGGCGTCAACGACGGCGCCGAGGTCACCCGCGGCACCAACCCGCTCGACCCGACGGACGACGCCGCCAACGCCGGCCCCGGCCCTGGGCCCGGACCCGGCCCTGACCCGAGCGGACCCCGTGACACCGACGGAGACGGTCTGGACGACGCCCGCGAGGCCCAGCTCGGCACCGACCCCGCCCGCGCGGACACCGACGGCGACGGGTTGAACGACGCCGCCGAGGTCAACGGCGTGGCCGGCTCGAGCTGTCGCACCGACCCGCGGCGGGCCGACACCGACGGCGACAGCCTGCGCGACGGCGTCGAGGTCTCCGGGACCGTCGTGAAGAAGAAGGTGCGCACCAAGCAGGGGAAGAAGCCGATCGGTCTCGTCCGCACCGACCCCTGCACGGCCGACACCGACGGCGACGGTCTCTCCGACAGCACCGAGCTGAAGGGCGTCAAGATCAAGAAGCAGGTCGTGCGCGCCAAGGGCGGCAGCTACGTCCTCAAGCGACTGTTCAGCGACCCGACCAAGGCCGACACCGACGGCGACAAGCTCGGTGACCGGCTCGAGGTGACGGGCAAGAAGAACAAGCGCTACGGCAAGCGGCGCACCGACCCGCTCAACTGGGACACCGACGGCGGGGGAGTCAACGACAGCCGGGAGATCCGGCTCGGCTCCGACCCGTCCGACGTGAAGTCGGCGCCGCCGCGCAAGAACGCCCGTACGTCCCTGGGCTGAGCTGCACCGGACGACGTACGGCGCAGAGGCCCCGGGGTTGACCACCCCGGGGCCTCGTCCTCGGTGGGCGGCCGCAGCCCGGTGGTCGAGGAGGCCGGCTACGGCCGTCTCGAAACCACTCGCGAGCACCGGTGGTTTCGAGACAGTCGCCAGCGCGACTTCCTCGACCAGCGGCGGTGGGTGCAACCGTCCCCGGGGAATGCGGGCGCGGAGCGCGAGTGGGCGTCGTTAGCATCAGGGGGTCAGCTCCGCTCCTGCGAAAGGCCCCCACGTGTCCGACCTGAAGATCGCCCTCGTCCGCGCCGGTGAGCGTGAGGAGCGGCAGGTCACCACGGGCACCAAGGCCTGGGAGCCGTTCCGCGACGACGCCGACGTGGTCGCGGCGCGCGTCAACGGCGAGCTGAAAGACCTCTCCTACGAGCTGCGTGACGGCGACGAGGTCGAGGGCGTGGCCATCGACAGCGCCGACGGCCACGACATCCTGCGCCACTCCACCGCGCACGTCATGGCCCAGGCCGTGCAGCAGCTGTTCCCCGAGGCCAGGCTCGGCATCGGCCCGCCGGTGCGCGACGGCTTCTACTACGACTTCGACGTCGAGACGCCGTTCGTCCCCGAGGACCTCGCCAAGATCGAGACGGCGATGCGCAAGATCATCAAGGAGGGCCAGCGCTTCGAGCGCCGGGTCACCACCGACCACGACGCGCTCTCCGAGCTGGCCGACGAGCCCTACAAGGTCGAGCTCATCGGGCTGAAGGGCTCCGGGAAGAGCGACGACGCCGCCGAGGGTGCGAGCGTCGAGGTCGGCGCCGGCGAGCTCACGATCTACGACAACGTCCGCCGCAACGGCGACGTCGCGTGGAGCGACCTGTGCCGCGGCCCGCACCTGCCCACGACGAAGCGCATCCCGGCGTTCAAGCTGATGCGCAGCGCGGCGGCGTACTGGCGTGGCGACGAGAAGAACAAGCAGCTGCAGCGCATCTACGGCACCGCCTGGGAGTCGAAGGAGGCGCTCGAGGAGCACCTGCACCGTCTCGAGGAGGCCGAGCGCCGCGACCACCGCAAGCTGGGGCGCGACCTCGACCTGTTCAGCTTCCCCGACGAGATCGGCTCGGGCCTCGCGGTCTTCCACCCCAAGGGCGGGGTGATCAAGCGGGTCATGGAGGACTACGTCCGCCAGCGCCACATCGAGGAGGGCTTCTCCTACGTCGGCACCCCGCACATCACCAAGGACCAGCTCTTCTACACCTCGGGCCACCTGCCCTACTACGCGGACACGATGTTCCCGCCGATGGAGCTCGAGGGCTCCAGCTACATGATCAAGCCGATGAACTGCCCCATGCACAACCTGATCTACCGCTCCCGGGGCCGTTCCTACCGCGAGCTCCCGCTGCGGTTGTTCGAGTTCGGCTCGGTCTACCGCTACGAGAAGTCCGGCGTGGTCCACGGCCTCACCCGCGTGCGCGGGCTGACCCAGGACGACTCCCACTCCTACGTCACCCCCGAGCAGGCGCCCGGCGAGATCCAGCACCTGCTCGACTTCGTGCTCGGGCTGCTGCGCGACTTCGGGATCGACGACTTCTACCTCGAGCTCTCGACCCGCGACGACTCCAAGCCCGACAAGTTCGTCGGCTCCGACGAGGACTGGGCGGTCGCCACGAAGGTGCTCGAGGACGTCGCGGTCGCCTCCGGGCTCGAGCTCGTGCCCGACCCGGGCGGGGCGGCGTTCTACGGCCCGAAGATCTCGGTGCAGGCCCGGGACGCCATCGGGCGCACCTGGCAGATGTCGACCATCCAGTACGACTTCAACCAGCCCAAGGGCTTCGAGCTGGAGTACAACGGCGCCGACGGGCAGAAGCACCAGCCGGTGATGATCCACTCGGCGAAGTTCGGCTCCCTCGAGCGGTTCTTCGGCGTGCTCGTCGAGCACTACGCCGGCGCCTTCCCTCCGTGGCTCGCCCCGGTCCAGGTGCAGGCGATCCCGGTCGCCGACACCTTCGCCGACTACCTCTACGACGTCGCGAAGCAGATGCGGGCGAAGGGGCTGCGCGTCGAGGTCGACGACTCCGACGACCGGATGCAGAAGAAGATCCGCAACGCCCAGCTGCAGAAGGTGCCGTTCATGCTCATCGCCGGCGCCGACGACGTCGCCGCGGGCGCGGTGTCCTTCCGCTACCGCGACGGGCGCCAGGACAACGGCGTGCCCGTCGAGGAGGCGATCGCCCGCGTGCTCGCCGCCGTCGAGGCGCGCGAGCAGGTCTGAGTCCGTGGCGCGGCGGGCGGCGGGGCTGACGGGGCTGACGGGGCTGACGGCGGGACTGGTCACCGGACTGCTGTCGCTCGCGCTGCTCGCCGCCTGCGGTTCCGACGAGACCCCGCAGGCACCCGACCCGTCGCCGTCCCCGAGCCCGTCGGCCCTCGCGCCGGCGGTCCCGCCGAGCGCTGCGCCGTCGGCCACCGCGTCGGCCACCGCGTCGGCCACCGCGTCCGAGACCGCGTCCGAGACGGTGCCCGCGCCCGACCCGGCCTCCGACGAGGCACTCGCCGCCCTGGCGGAGGCCGCGCAGTCGCAGGCCGGCGAGGTCGCCAGCGCCCGCGCCGGTGAGCGGGTGCTCGGCGCCGACGTGAGCTGGCCGCAGTGCCCGGCCGGCCTGGGCATCGAGCACAAGGTCTCCCACGGTGCCCCGATGCCGACGGCCGAGGCGGAGTACGTCGTCGTCGGGCTCACCAACGGCCCCGGGTTCACGCCCAACCCGTGCCTGGCCGACCAGGTGGCGTGGGTGCGGGAGCGGGGCCTGCTGCTCTCGGCGTACTCCGTCATCAGCTGGCCGGACGCCGCGGCCCAGGCCCAGCACGGCGGCCTCGCCGGCGCCGGGCGCGCGCAGGCGGAGTACAACGTCGCCTCGATGCAGGCGGTGGGGCTGCAGACCCCGATCGTCTGGCTCGACGTCGAGCAGGTGCCGCACTACGAGTGGCCGGACGACCCGCAGGCCAACGCCGAGGTCGTCCTCGGCGCCGCGCAGGGCTACCTCGACGCCGGCTACGACATCGGCGTCTACTCCACGCCCTACATCTGGGGCCAGCTGGTCGGCGACCTCAGCCTGGAGGAGGCCACGGGCCGCGACGTCCCCGAGTGGCGCGCCGCCGGGCAGACCTCGATGGCCGAGGCGCTGTCACGCTGCGGCTCCGACTGGTCGATCCAGGGAGGCACCGCCGTGCTGGGCCAGTGGGTCCAGGACGACCGCGACAAGAACGTCACCTGCCCGGGCGCCGAGACCCGCCTCGACGAGCTGTTCTCGAGGTCCTAGTCGTCCTGGGGGCTAGTCGTTCTCGAGGTCCTGGGCCGAGGGGGCGCCGAGCACCGCGAGCCCCGCGCGCAGCGTGGCGAGCTCGGAGGGGACGGTGGCGTCGAGGCCGACGAGGTCGCGCACCCTCGAGAGCCGGTAGTCGACGGTGTTGGGGTGCACCGAGAGTCGCTGCGCCGCGCGCGGGCGGGAGTGCTCGGTGCCGACGTAGGCGTGCAGGGTCTGCCACAGCACCGGGTGCCCGGTCAGGGGCAGCATCCGCCGGCGCAGGGCGTCCGCCCCGTGACCCGGACGGCTGAGCTGGTACTCCAGGAGCAGCTGGTCGAGGCAGTACGTCGCGGCCGGGAGCCCGAGCGCGACCGAGAGGTCGACCAGCTCGCGCGACAGCCCGGCCGCCGCTCCGAGGTCGCCGCGGGGTCCGGTCGCCACCGCGGCGCGCAGCACGGCGCCGGTCGCGTCGTGGATGCGGTCGACCAGCTCGCGCACGCGTGGCCCCGTCCAGGCGCTGCCGGGCCGCTGGGGGAGCAGCACGACCCCGCCGCTCGGCGCGAGACGCAGCAGCGGCTCGGGCTCGGAGTCGAGCAGCACCGCGCGCACCGTGCGCAGGAAGCGGCGCGCCATGATCGGCACCGCGCTGGGGTCGAGGTGGCCGGACCACGAGCGGTCCCCGGCTCCGCCGGACTCGACCGCGAACGTGAGGACGGCGTACTCCGTGGCCAGGTCGACCCCGACGGCCAGGGCGCCGCCCTCCGCGGCCACCTCGTCGTCGTCGAGCAGCGCGCGCACGAGCCCCGCACGCAGGGTCTGCTCCGAACCCGACGTCGAGCGGAGCTCGTCGAGGTAGGCCGCGCAGAGCACCGACTGCACGTCGGCGAGGTGGTCGATGAGGCGCCGGGTCAGCAGTCGCAGCGAGTCGACGTCGTCGGGCCCGGCGCGGACGCTGACCTGCTCGAACGCCGCCCTCGCGCCCACGAGGTAGCCCTTGAGGGCGATGTCCATGGGGAAGCCCTCCTCGGCGCGACGGTAGGCCGAGTCCATGAGCTGCTGACGGGCCGGCGCGGTGAGCGGCCGGCCGTCGAGCGCGTCCTCGAAGATCTGCAGGTTGGACTGCGCCACGGGTCGGATCTCGTCGCGGATCACGTCGCTCGGCAGGCCGGCGTAGAACGCGATCTCGGCGGTGATCGCCTCCAGCATGGCGTCCATCAGGTCGTGACGCAGGCGCCGCAGCAGGGTGCGCGCCTCGACCCCGCGCAGGTGTGGGTGCTCACCGTGCGGGGCCGGACCCTCCGGGGTCGTGGGTGAGGCGTCAGGGACCGGCACTTGTGAAGGATCACAAGTCGGGCCCGCCAAGTCCAGACGTCACCCACTGCTCCGAGCGCCTCGGACAGGGCAGGCTGAACCTGCGGGCGCGTCCGCTCGTCGGCGGTGGCCTTGGGGGGTCACACGAACGACGAGCGACGAGCGCCTGCTCCCGGACCAGGGGGGTCCACCGACGGGCGGGGCGAGCCCCGGCTCGCCCCGCCCGTCACGGACGCCGGCCTGTCCCGGTGCCGCTACCACCCACGCCGTGGTCGCCGTTCGTGGTAGCCGTTCGTGGTCGCCGTTGCTGCCGTGCCCGGTCGGCCGTCGCGACACCTGTGACGCCGTGTCGCGCAAACCCTTGAGTCCGGACACCGTGTCGCACTAACCTCGGTCCATGACAGCGACGCCGACGGCCCGCACCGCGCAGCGCACCGCACCCGAGGCCGGCGTCGAGGCCAGCGTCGAGGCCAGCGTCGAGGCCAGCGTCGAGGCCGGCGTCGGGGACCCCGCCGAGGGCGGAGCGGAGCAGCGCCGGGCCCGCGAGGCGGCGTACCGCGACCACCTGAGGACGCTCTCGGAGGCCTCGGTCACCCAGCACTTCGACGCGTTCCTCGACATCGCGTGGGACGACCCCGAGCTCGCCGTCGACCCCGACGACGACCGGTGGATCCTGCCGCAGGCCGACGTCCTCGGGCGCCACCCGTGGTACCTCTCCCTCCCGCGCGAGCGCCAGATCGAGATCGGCCGCTACCGCCAGGCCAACGTCGTGAAGGTCGGCCTGCAGTTCGAGCAGGTGCTGATCGCCGGGCTGATAAACTTCGCGTTCCGCCTGCCCAACAGCACCCCCGAGTTCCGCTACGCCACCCACGAGGCGACGGAGGAGTGCCACCACACCCAGATGTTCCAGGAGTTCGTGAACCGCGTCGGGGTCGACGTGGCGGGTGGCAGCCGCCTGTTCCGCTTCCTGGCGCCGTTCCTCCCGCTGGCCGCCCACCGGCTGCCGTTCGGCTTCTTCGTCGGCGTGCTGGCGGGGGAGGAGCCGATCGACCACATGCAGAAGGCGGTGCTGCGCGCCGACGAGCGGATCCACCCGCTGCAGCGCCGGATCATCCAGATCCACGTCGCCGAGGAGGCGCGCCACATCGGCTTCGCCCACCAGTTCCTCGAGCACAACGCGCCGAAGCTGTCGTTCCCCTCGCGGGTGCTGATGTCGCTGGCGTTCCCGATCATCATGCGCTGGCTGTGCGACGTGATCATGAAGCCGAGCCGGCAGGCCCGGCGCGACATGGGGCTGCCGCGACACGTGGTGCGCGACCTCTACTGGCGTACGCCGGAGGCGCGACAGACGCTGCGCGAGATGTTCGCCGACGTGCGGATGCTCGCGACCCGCACCGGGATGATGAACCCCGTCTCGCGGCTGCTGTGGCGCCTGCTCGGCATCGACGGTCGCGCCTCGCGCTTCCGCAGCGAGCCGGCCGCGGCCTCGCACTGAGGACGCGGGTCGACCAGCCGTGGCGTACGTCGTCACGCAGTCGTGCTGCAGCGACGCCTCCTGTGTCGTCGCCTGCCCGGTCAACTGCATCCACCCGGCGCCGGGCGAGCCCGGCTTCGCCGAGGCCGAGATGGTCTTCATCGACGCCGGGACCTGCGTCGGGTGCGGGGCGTGCGTCACGGCCTGCCCGGTCGGCGCGATCGTGCCCGACACCCGCCTGCGTGAGGACCAGCGCCCGTTCGTCGACCTGGCCGCGGAGTACTACGACGTCTTCCCCCACCGCGACCGCACCCCGGTCGCGCTCGTGCCGCGACAGCGGCGGCTGCGACGACCCGGCCCGTTCCGCGTGGCCGTCGTCGGAGCCGGTCCGGCCGGGCTCTACGCCGCCGACGAGCTGCTGAGGCACCCCGAGGTCGAGGTCGAGGTGTTCGAGCGCCTCGACGTGCCCCACGGTCTGGCGCGCTTCGGCGTCGCCGCCGACCACGTCGAGACCCGTCGGGTGGCGCGGCTGTTCGACCAGATCACCGCACAGCCCGGCCTTCGGCTCCACCTCGGCGTCGAGGTCGGCCGCGACGTGACGCACGAGGAGCTCGAGACGCGGTTCGACGCGGTCGTGCACGCCACCGGGGCGCCCGCGGACCGGCGTCTCGGCGTACCAGGGGACCAGCTGCCGGGGGTGCTCGGTGCGACGGCGCTGGCCGAGTGGTCCAACGCCCACCCGGCCCGCCGCGACCTCGCCCTGCAGGTCGCGCCCGCTGCAGGCGGCCGCGCCGTGGTGGTCGGCGCCGGCAACGTCGCCCTCGACGCGGCCCGGCTGCTGGTCGGCCCGCTGGTGGGCGCCCGCGAGGTGCTCGTGCTCGGTCGCCGGGGGGTCGACGCCGCCGCCTTCACCACCCCCGAGCTGGTCGGGCTCGCCGGCCTCGCCGACGCGTCGCGGCCCGACCCCGTCGACGTGGTGCTCGAGGCGGGTCCTGCCCCGGGCGACGGCGTGCGCGCCCGGCTGCTCGCCGAGCTCGCGACCCGGACGCCGGTGCCCGGGCGCCCGCGCGTCGTGCTGCGCTTCGACGCACCGGTGGCCGAGGTGACCGGTGACGACCGGGCCTGCGGCGTACGCCTCGTCGACGGGTCGCTGCTCGAGGCCGACCTGGTGGTCGGGGCGATCGGGCAGGACTGGGCCCCGGTGGTCCACGATCGCGGCCGGGTGCGGCCCGGCGTCTACGTCACCGGCTGGGCCAAGCGCGGCCCGAGCGGCTTCCTCGGCACCAACAAGTCCTGCGCCCAGAAGACCGTCGCGGCGCTCCTCGACGACCTCGACGCCGGTCCCGGTCCGGCGCTCCCGGTGCCGGCCGGCCCGCCCCGCCGGGTGAGAGCCCTCCTGACCGGACGGAGCCCGCGCTGACCGGCTGAGGCTCCGCGCGGGCGGCGTCGGCTCCGCCGGGTGCCCGGTGGGACCGGTGCGGCGCATAGGCTGGCCCGGACCTCAGGAGGGACGTTCGGGATGGCGGGCAAGCAGGACGGGCGACAGCTGCGCTGGGACAGCCACAACCAGGCGCGCCGTCAGCACATCCTCGACGCCGCGGTCGCGGTGCTCTCCGAGACGCCGCCGGGGGCCGAGGTGAAGGTGCAGCAGATCGCCGAGCGCGCCGGGCTGAGCCGCACGGTGGTCTACCGGCACTTCGCCGACCGGGCCGACCTCGACAGCGCCGTGCAGGCCCGGGCGCTCGAGCTGCTGCGTGCCGACCTGCTGCCCGCGCTGTCGTTCGAGGGCACACCCGTGCAGATCGTGCGCCGCATCGTGTCGGCGTACGTCGGGTGGGCGGCCGCGCACCCCTCGCTCCACGAGTTCGCGCAGGCCGACCCGCCGGGCGCCGCGAGCGGCCAGATGGAGCAGGCGGTGGAGCAGATCGCCGGCCAGATCGAGTCGCTCATCCACATCGGTGTCGAGGTCCTCGGCGTCAGTCTCGTCGAGGAGGAGACGGCTGCGCTCGACCCGCTGGTGTTCGGGCTGGTCGGCGGGGTGTTCACCTCCACGCGGCGCTGGCTGTCGCGACCCCAGCACGGCCCCTCCCAGGAGACCTTCGTGACCCTGCTGACCCAGGCCACCTGGCTGCAGATCGCCGGGATGGCGAGCGAGCGCGGCGTCGTGCTCGACCCCGACGTGCCGGTGGAGCAGCTCCTCGGCCGGCTGGAGACCCAGCTCGACGGGGCGGCGGGATGAGCGGGGAGCTGCACCAGGACGGCGTGGGGGAGCCCGACGCGCTGGACCGGCTCTGGACCCCGCACCGGATGGCCTACATCCGCGGCGAGAACAAGCCGAGCGACGCCTCGGCGGGCGAGTGCCCGTTCTGCCGGGTGCCGACGCTGTCGGACTCCGACGGTCTCGTCGTGCACCGCGGCGAGCTCGCCTTCGTGGTGCTGAACCTCTACCCCTACTCCCCGGGGCACCTGATGGTCTGCCCCTACCGCCACATCGGCGAGTACACCGAGACGACGCCCGCGGAGATGGTCGAGATCGGCGAGCTGACCAAGCGCGCGATGCACGTGCTGCGGTCGGTGTCGGGTGCGGGCGGCTTCAACATCGGCATGAACCAGGGCCACGTCGCCGGCGCCGGGATCGCCGCGCACCTGCACCAGCACGTCGTGCCGCGCTGGCCGGGCGACCAGAACTTCATGCCGATCATCGGACGCACCAAGACGCTGCCCGAGCTGCTCTCGGACACCCGCGACCTCGTCGCGGCGGCCTGGCAGTAGATTCGTCGGTCGTGCTCGACCGCTTCAAGGCCTTCTGGCAGGGCAAGGCCCTCGCCCCCTTCATCAACCTGTTCATCCGTCTGGGCATCAGCCCGGACGTGGTGACGCTGGTCGGCACCCTCGGCGTCTCCGCCGGGGCCCTGGTGTTCTTCCCCCAGGGCTGGCTGTGGCAGGGCGTCCTCGTCGTGACGGCGTTCGTCTTCAGCGACCTCGTCGACGGCGCGATGGCGCGCAAGGTCGGGCGCACCGACCTGTTCGGCGCGTTCCTCGACTCGACCCTCGACCGCGTCGCCGACGCCGCGCTCTTCGGCGCGATGGCGATGTTCTTCGCCTGGCAGACCGAGTCGCGGCTCTACCTCGTGCTCTCGCTGGTCTGCCTGTCGATGGGCGCCGTGACGTCGTACGCGCGGAGCAAGGGCGAGCAGCTCGGCTTCGACGCCAAGACCGGTCTGGCAGAGCGCCCCGACCGGCTCGTGGGGCTGCTGGTGCCGACGTTCTTCGGCGACCTGCTGGGTCTGCCGATCCTCTACGAGGTCGCGCTGTGGCTGATCGCGGCCCTCTCGACGATCACCGTCGTGCAGCGGATCCTGCTGGTGCGGAGGCAGGCGCTAACGTCGGCTCCATGAGCGAGCACGACACCCAGCAGGACACGCAGTAGACCCCTGTCACCGGCACCACCCGCGTCAAGCGGGGGATGGCGGAGATGCTGAAGGGCGGCGTCATCATGGACGTCGTCACCCCCGACCAGGCCAAGATCGCCGAGGACGCCGGCGCCGTCGCCGTCATGGCGCTCGAGCGCGTGCCGGCCGACATCCGCGCCGAGGGCGGGGTCTCGCGCATGAGCGACCCCGACATGATCGACGGGATCATCGAGGCGGTCTCCATCCCGGTCATGGCCAAGGCCCGCATCGGCCACTTCGCCGAGGCGCAGGTCCTGCAGTCGCTCGGGGTCGACTACGTCGACGAGTCGGAGGTGCTGACCCCCGCCGACTACGCCAACCACATCGACAAGTGGGCCTTCACCGTCCCGTTCGTGTGCGGTGCGACCAACCTCGGCGAGGCGCTGCGCCGCATCACCGAGGGCGCAGCGATGATCCGGTCGAAGGGCGAGGCCGGCACCGGCGACGTGTCGAACGCCGTGACCCACATGCGCACGATCCGCCGCGAGATCCGCCGGCTGAGCGCGCTCGACCCCGACGAGCTGTACGTCGCGGCGAAGGACATGCAGGCGCCCTACGAGCTGGTCGCCGAGGTGGCGCGCGCGGGCAAGCTGCCGGTCGTGCTGTTCACCGCCGGCGGCATCGCGACCCCGGCCGACGCGGCGATGATGATGCAGCTCGGCGCCGAGGGCGTCTTCGTCGGCTCCGGCATCTTCAAGTCCGGCAACCCCTCCCAGCGCGCCGAGGCGATCGTGCAGGCCACGACGTTCCACGACGACCCCGACGTGGTCGCCAAGGTCTCGCGCGGGCTGGGCGAGGCGATGGTCGGCATCAACGTCGACGAGATCCCGCAGCCGCACCGGCTCGCCGAGCGAGGCTGGTGACCGCGGCTCTCGGGCCGCCGTCAAATAAACCCTGACAAAACCCTCCTCGACACCCCCGGGAGTAACTAGACTGGGGGTGTCGAGGTGTCCGGGGGGCCCGTCAGCAGACGTGCCGGTCCTCGACAGGTGAGCCCCACGGGCACCGGCACGCGCGCACGACGAGGCACCACGCATCTGTCAGATGACCGCACCAGCGGTCCTCCCTCCCAGATGGGTTGCCCTCCCCGATGTCGAACGACCTGCACGACCCGCGCCACCGCGTCCCCGTCCCCGGCGGGCCCGGCGGGCCCGACGGCCCCGACCACCTCGAGCCGGCCTCGCGTCCGCGCCGCCGGTTCCTGCCCCTCGTCTGGGCCGCCAGCGCCGTGGCCGCGATCGTCCTGGTGCTCGGCGTCAACGGCACGCTCTCGGCCTGGACCTCGGCGATCATCACCAACAGCACCAACACCGCAGCGACCGCCAACGCGCTGATCCTCAAGGAGTCCAACGGCACCGCCGACTGCTACAGCAGCCAGGGCGCGGCGAACTCCTACACCTGCGCCACGATCAACAAGTACGGGGGCACGACGACACCGTTCAGCCCGGGTGACAGCCGCACCTTCGACGTGACGTTCTCCAACGCGGGGGTGGCGACCGGCACCAGCTTCAAGCTTACGCCCGGCACCTGCACCCAGACGCCGGCCGCCAACGCCGCGGCGGCCCCGCCGGTCAACAACCTCTGCACGGCCAGCGGTGAGCTCACCGTCGCGATGAGCTGCTCGAACGGCACGACGTTCAACGCCGCCCAGGCCTGGACCGACCTGACCTACGCCGCCGGCCCGCCGGCGGCCCTGACGGAGAAGACCCACACCGCCCTCGGTGCCGGCCCCGGTATCTCGTGGACCTGCCGCTTCACCGTGGCGCTCAGCTCCACGGCGAGCGTGACCGACCAGGGCATTGTCGTCTCCCAGCCCCTCGTGTGGACCCTGAGCTGACCTCACGTCCCGGCTCGCACCGGGCGGGGGCAGGGGCGCTCTTCGCGACGGCCCTCCTGCTCCTGCTCGTGTGGGCGGGCACCTCGCCCGCACTCGGGGCGTGGACCACCGGGGTGCTCACCAACCAGACCAACGGTGCGGGCGCCGGCACCCTGGCCTTCTCGGTCACCGGCTCGGCCGGTGCGTGCGCCCAGGCGGCGGGGACGACCACGACCCTGGCCGCGCCGCAGGCGTGCCCGGGCTCGCTCGTGGGCTCCGGGTCGGTGACCAACGCCGGGACCACGCGACCGGGACAGCTCTCGGCCACGGTGCGCGGTGAGTCGTGCGGCACCGTGCAGCTCGCCGACCGCCTGGTGTCGTCGGCCCCGATGCTGCCGCGGCGCAGCGTGCAGTTCCGCCAGACCGGCCCGTACGGCGCCGGCTCGGCCATCACGCTGGGCGGCTCGCCGGCCGGAGGCGCCTACGCCGCCTCGGTGCAGGCGCAGACCAGCACCTCGGTCAACGGCGGCCGCTACGGCTACGGCATCTGGTTCCGCGCGGCGGCGGGCCAGGGTGGCACGCTGTTCAGCTTCGACGCCAGCCCGGTCGACACGGCCACCACGGGCTCCGACGACCGCACGCTGAGCCTGGGCACCGACGGGCGGCTGACCTTCACCGTGCTGCGCGGGCTGGGGCTGCTGCAGCCGCCGGCGGCCACCAGCACCGCGTCGTACGCCGACGGGCAGTGGCACTTCGCCTACGTGACCATGGTGGTCTCCGGCCTGACCCTCACCAACACCGTCTACGTCGACGGGCAGCAGGCCGCCCGGCAGCAGGCCCTCAACGTCACGCTCGTCCAGTACGTCACCACCACCGGCTACTGGCACGTCGGCTGGGGGGCCACCTCGACGCCGGCCTACTTCACGGGCTCGCTGTCGAACTTCGTGGTCTTCGCCGGCGGCAACGCACCGGCGGTGCCGACGACCAACCCCGCGACCCAGGCCGCGATGAACACCTTCGCGACGGGCGCCACCGACCACTGGGTCCTCGACGACACGGGCACGACCACCTGGACCGGGGCGCAACCGGTCATCGGCACCACGTCGCCGTGCGACCTGACCCTGCTGACGTGGACCTTCGCCTCGCCCGCCGCCACGGCGTTCACGGCGCTGCCGGCCTCGACGGTCGCCGCGGGTGCGGCCTACGCCGTCGCCGCGCTGCCCGCGCCCGGGACCGCGCAGACCTCGACCCTGAGCGTCGCCCGGGCGAGCGGCGCGGACGCCTACGTCGCCGGGCTGCGGCTGCTCGTGCCGCTGACCTACCGGGTCGTGGCGGGATCGAGCGCCAGCACCTGGACCCAGGCGTTCCGGTTCGCGAGCGCCGACTCCGCGGTGGTCGTGCCGTGAGCGCCGACTCCGCGGTGGTCGTGCCGTGAGCGCCGGCCCGCCTCCCCGTCCCGCCCGGCACGGCGTGGGTCTGGTGCTCGAGCTCGCCGCCCTCGGCGTGGTGCTCGCGGCGCTCGCGTCGTGCGCGCTCTTCCGGGTGACGGGCGGGCACTGGGAGCGGGTCGAGAGCCCGTCGATGGGCACCGCCGCGCCCGTCGGGACGCTGCTCTGGGTGCGCCCGGTCACCGTCGAGGAGCTGCGGGTCGGCGACGTCGTGACCTTCCACCGGCCCGACGTGGTCGACGGTCCCGTCTACAGCCACCGCGTCCGGGGCGTGCTCGGCGACGGGACCTTCGAGACGCGGGGCGACCTCAGCGGTGATGACCTCTGGCGCGTCGACGGCGACGACCTGGTCGGCCGGGTCGTGTGGACCTGGCCCGGCGTCGGACGCCTCGTGGAGGCGGCCCCGGTGCTGCTCGCCGGCGGGCTGCTGACGGCGATCGTCGTCGCGCTCGTGCGCCGCAGCGGCAAGCTCCCGCTCGCCGTGGTCGGCGCCGCCTTCACGCTCGCCGCGGCGATGGTCGTGCACCAGCCGCTGACCGCCGTCGAACAGCTCGGACCCGCCGCGCCGGTCTCGGAGGGGGCGACCCCCACGGTGCGCCTGGTCTCGACCGGGCTGCTGCCGGTGCGGCTCGCCTCCGGGGTCGGCGAGGCGGTGGAGCTCGGCCCCGGCCAGGCCGGTGTCGTCGCACCGGTCGCCGAGGCGGGTCGGCTGCACCTCGACCTGCGGCCCGCCGTACCCACCTGGGTGTGGGTGCTGATCGTCGTCACCTGCCTGGCGCCCGCGCTCGTCAGCACCTGGGTCGGCAGGCGTCGCGAGCGGCGTCACCGGTCCCGGCACGGGCCCGAGGCGGCGCCCGCGGACGGCCCGGCGCAGCTCAGTCGGGCGTGACCGGCCTCCCTGGCCCGTTCGGGTCATGCCCGACCCGGCCGGGCAGACCTGCTCGGCGTTCGGTCGAGGCGGTCCCGTTCGCCGCTCGACGGCACCGCCGTTCCGCTTCCCTGGACCTGTCGCGGCACCCGGCCGCGCGGGACGAGGGGTGTGCGGTGGTCACGTCGAAGGCAGGCGTCGCGGGGGTGGTGCTCCTCGTGGCGGGGCCCGGTCTGCTGGCGTTCTCGGCGATCGACGACCCGACCGGCGCCCACCTCGAGCTCGCGCCCCTCTTCCTCACCGCCGGCGTCGCCGCGCTCACCGTGGGACGCCACCGAGCACTCACCCGGACCCGCACCCGGGCGCGCAGCCGGGGCCGGTCACTGACCCGCTGCTGACCCGCTGCCGACCCGCTGCCGACCCGCTGCCGGCACAGGACAAGGTGTCCCTACGATCGAGGGTCGTGAGACCACCGATCGGCGTCCTGGCCCTGCAGGGCGACGTGCGCGAGCACGTCGCGGTCCTCGCGTCGCTCGGTGTGCCCGCGGTCGGCGTACGACGCGAGCGCGAGCTGGCCGCGGTCGCCGGCCTGGTCGTCCCCGGCGGTGAGTCGACGACGATGATCCGTCTGGCCCGCACCTTCGGCCTGCTCGAGCCGATCCGCGAGCGCATCGCCGCCGGCATGCCGACGTTCGGCACGTGCGCCGGGATGATCCTGCTGGCCGACCGGGTGCTCGACGGCGAGCGCGGTCAGGAGACCCTCGGCGGGCTCGACGTCACCGTGCGCCGCAACGCCTTCGGCCGCCAGGTCGACTCCTCCGAGCGGGAGGTGCACGTGCGCGGCCTCGACGAGCCGGTGCACGCCGTCTTCATCCGGGCTCCCTGGGTCGAGTCCGCCGGGCCGGGCGTCGAGGTGCTCGCGCGCACGGCGGCGAGCGCGGACGAGGCGACCGCGCCGGACGACGGCGCAGGTAGGATCGTCATGGTCCGTCAAGGACCGCTGATGGCGACGTCGTTCCACCCCGAGGTGGCCGGCGGCTCCGGTGTGCACCGGATGTTCGTCGACCTCGTCGCCGTCCACACGTCGTAGTTGGGAAGAGGTAAGCCATGTCCGGCCACTCCAAGTGGGCGACCACCAAGCACAAGAAGGCGGTCATCGACGCCCGCCGCGGCAAGATGTTCGCCAAGCTCATCAAGAACATCGAGGTCGCCGCGCGCATGGGCGGGGGAGACCCCGGCGGCAACCCGACCCTCTACGACGCCATCCAGAAGGCCAAGAAGTCCTCGGTCCCCAACGACAACATCGACCGTGCCGTCAAGCGCGGCTCCGGTGCGGAGTCCGGCGGCGCCGACTACACCACGATCATGTACGAGGGCTACGGCCCCAGCGGCGTCGCGATGCTGATCGAGTGCCTGACCGACAACAAGAACCGCGCCGCCATGGAGGTCCGCACGGCGATGACCCGCAACGGCGGCTCGCTCGCCGACCCGGGGTCGGTCTCCTTCCTCTTCCACCGCAAGGGCGTCGTCGTCGTCCCCGCCGACCAGGAGGGCAGGACGGTCGCCGAGGACGACATCCTCGAGGTGACCCTCGACGCCGGTGCCGACGACGTCAACGACCTCGGTGAGGCCTTCGAGGTCGTCTCCGAGCCGACCGACCTCGTCGGTGTGCGCACGGCCCTGCAGGCCGCCGGCATCGACTACGACTCCGCCGAGGCGTCGTTCGTCCCCGACATGCAGGTCGAGCTCGACAAGGACGCCGCGGTCAAGATGTTCCGCCTCGTGGACGCCCTCGAGGACCTCGACGACGTGCAGAACGTCTACGCCAACCACGACGTCTCCGACGAGGTCATGGAGTCACTCGACGCCTGAGCGACGGCGGTGAGGTGACGGTGGTCGAGCAGGACGAAGTCCTGTCTCGAAACCACCTCCACATGGCCCGTGGTTTATGGCCCGTGGTTTCGAGACGGTCGCTGGCGCGACCTCCTCGACCAGCGGTGGTCCCGCGTGTCCTGCGCGGTCCGGACGGCACCCGCGGATAGCGTGCTCGTGCGAACACCTGTTCGGACGAGAGGGAACCCCATGCGTGTGCTCGGCATCGATCCCGGCCTGACCCGGTGCGGTGTCGGCATCGTCGAGGGCGAGGTCGGACGACCCCTGCGGCTCGTGGACGTCGGCGTGATCCGCACCCCGACCGGGGAGTCCACGCCGCAGCGGCTGGTCCACCTCGAGCGGGCCATCGACGCGTGGCTGGAGGAGCACCGCCCGCAGGCGGTCGCCGTCGAGCAGGTCTTCGCCCGCAGCGCCGTCTCGACCGTCATGGGCACCGCCCAGGCCAGCGGCATCGCCATGGTCTGCGCGGCACGTCGCGGTCTGCCGGTCGCGCTGCACACCCCGAGCGAGGTCAAGGCCGCCGTCTCGGGCAACGGCCGCGCCGACAAGGCGCAGGTCGGTCTCATGGTGACCCGCATCCTGCGGCTCGACGCCGCTCCCAAGCCGGCCGACGCCGCCGACGCGCTGGCGCTGGCCATCACGCACATCTGGCGCGGGGGAGCCCGGCGCCGCATCGAGGAAGCACTGGAGAAGGCAGGCCGATGATCGCGTTCGTGAAGGGCCCGGTGGCCCAGGTGACCCTGTCGTCGGCGGTGCTCGAGGTCGGC
>Ga0325401_1000481_pt1 | contig 28741 bp, 24 predicted proteins | sample PopdelMetagenome_FD_205666 | JGI IMG/M metagenome (GOLD analysis project Ga0325401, IMG submission 205666) | Populus deltoides microbial communities from Bellville, Georgia, United States - Xylem-PdKOR-R2 | ecosystem: Host-associated > Plants > Phyllosphere > Stem > Wood/Secondary xylem | place...
AAAAAATATTAAAATAGTATCAAACACCCTCTTATTCTTTCTGTTCCACCTAATTCTAATTTCAAGTAAAATTTTCAAAGAGGCGGCGTGCTATTCTATGTTATCTCATATGTTCCGTCGGTGTAAGGTGTCCATTTTGGCTTTCTTCTCTTGACGAATTCTCTATCCAATTTCCTCAAGCTAACATACAAAAGTATTCCTTTTGCCCACGACGAGAGGAAACCAAATTATGAAATGTCTATACTGTTAATCTTGGAAGAAGAACGCTTCAATCATGTATTGCATCTTCTCGAGTCGCGTCTGTTTTTTTTCGGGAGCTACTACAGCACGTTGCTCGATATCCCCTCCGATCAAAAAACCTGTTCCTCACACCCTAACAAAGCATGTTTGTAAAGAGACAGGACTCTTGAGGACGGGAATGATGTCGAGGAAACGAGTAGAGGCCGTGCGTTGGCTAAAAGTGAGGGTCATGCCAAGGGATGTCAATTAGTCGTATCGGTCTAGGTGAAGGGTCTTTTTCACTTGTTAGGTAGCCCTATTAATTAACCTGATTTTTTCAATATTTTTTTTTATTTTTTTTATAGCACTTCATAAAATCATATCCTAATAAATTCATGTAGAAAATCTTACTTATCCAACCAATAATCTTATTCTCTCTAAACCATGTTTAAGAATTAATACATGTAATTTAAAATTATAAATTTATAAAGTAAATCATCAATTATTAGCATGATTGTATATCTATCTTTTGTATTTATAAATATTATTGTCCTTTCAACTTGTATCTTTTTGCTCCGACTCCAATCCAGCCAAGTTAAGTGATATTGAATACTTGATTAACCCAGTGAAATTGCCACGCCAATGCTCAATGTTCATGGTTAATTGAGCTTATGCATCGATGCCACAGCATGTATAGAGTTACCCTCAAGCATTTAGAAAACGAGATTGAAATCTCGAAGGAGATACCATTACTAAACTGTAGGGTTCCATTACTCCAGGAAGCCAAATCACATATATATGGATGACCTGCTTCGGATTATTACATAGAACTAAAAGCCAAGGAACGGAAACCTAATCTCCAACCACGCAGACCAGCCCCGTAACAGGGGGGGGGGGGGGGGACACAAAACAAAACTACTGCCAGGACGATCACTGCCTTGTATCCAGCTCTTGACCGATTCACCACCTTAGCTTTGCAGGAAAGTACTGCAGTAAATTATAGGAGGATTAGACAAGAACAAGAAAGTTGGCGTTTAAGAGAGACTTCATGATAATCAGGCTCCCAACTGTGAAGAAATGTTATACTAAATAATTCAAGGGATAATTTTTCCAACGTTTACTAGTTAATTTCCCATATAAATCTCATAGAAAATTATTCTGATCAACAACTGTTGTTTACCTTTTCAATGAGTGAGAGATAGTATGGCTTCACTTTCTCAACATCAATCCGCACCTTGCTTTTACTGTAAAGGTCATATTTACTGCATATTACAGCACAAAACAGATTATTTATCCCTTGAATAGCCGAATAGAATCCTAGACATCACAAAATCCAATAACAGGATCCATCTCGAAGATTCTTACTTGAATATTTTGAGCCATTTCAGATTCTCAGCATCTTCTTCATTCATCAAGTGTCTATATGCGCCAGTCCTGTGTAAAGCTGCAAATAAGACAATATTCGATGGTTAAATATTGTACTAAAATTAGAGTATTAACACATTTAAAAGCAATCCATCTTTTTTGTACTAAAATTAGAGTATTAACACATTTAAAAGCAATCCATCTTTTTTCTACTTACTATAGAAAGAGTGGTATCTTATAATGAAAAGACCTGCAGATGGCAGAGTGGTCTTGTTCTCTTTGGCTACCTGTAATGATCAATACCCGAATGAAAATTAGATTCCTGTAACTTCAATGAGATTTTTGTCTGAATTTTTAATCTTCGATGCATCACAATTAGAAAGAACAGGATCGTTCCCTTCTTTTTTATTTTCTTTATAAGCAGGTAGAAAAGGATTTTTATTGTTACAAGAAAAACCAAGTCAGAAATGAGTACCAGATACATGTAGTCATCATGGCCCCATGACATGAACACTCTGTCAAGCCCGCAACCTTCTGAATATACTCCATATTTAGAGTTGTAAGCAGAATTGTTGCAGTCTGGATTCTCCGTGAAGTACTGATACCAATATGCCCAGATTTTATTAGAAACTTGCACGGGGAGGGGGAGAAAAAAATTAACGAAGCATGTTGGACCAACAAGAAAATATAATTTCTATCGATCGGATGATCAAGAGCAGACCTTGTGATGAACAATCGACTCGTCGAAGGCACATCCTACAGGAAATGTGTCACCTACAACAGCCCATTGAGGAAGCTCCCCGAAAGCAGGATGGAGAAGAACCTTTCCAAGATCTAAAATACATCAAGAAGCAAGTTAATCAGATGTGGCTATTATTAATCGAAGTCAGCACAAGTAATCAAATTTTTATAGCTTATGCTGCCATGATTTTTTGTACCATGGATAAGGCCAGTCAAGTGCAGCCAGTCCTCATCGGGATAGTCTTTTCTGATGGCTTCAGCAGTCTGCAGTAAATGTTCAATTTGAGGTTCATCCAAATCAGGATCGCTCTCATCTATAAATTCGTTAAGGAGTTCACAGCATTCCCATATGCTCATCTCCACCCTATTCAATTTCCCATACTCCTCTCTCATCCTTTTTACCTGCATTTTTGTTATCACAAGAAACCAAAAAAAAAACATATATGAGAAATCGAACGTCCATGAATATCATCAATTAATTTTGCTCAAATGGAGAATTTGATGCTCGCAAATTGTTAATTATAATATATCTAGCATCCGCTGGAAAAATATACAAGGCAGAGTAGCATACAAAGCCGTAAGTCTGGTTAATGTGATTTGTTCGATAGAATTCCTCCACTCCCTTTTGACGTTCACTTTCTATATCATAATCCCTGTTTCATAATTCACAAGTTATTAGACATTATAAATAATAAAGGAAGAGACACTACAATTAATTCTAGGATTACAAAAAAAAAAAAATAAAAATAAAAATTAAGACTTGTAAAAAACAAAGCGACGTCGTTTTCTAAAAACAAAAAATAAAAAGAAGCGACGTCGTTTTTTTCTTCTTCTTCTTCTTCTTCTCTCGTTACCAGGAGGCAAACCTCTTATATGAGTAGCTGCAATAAATATTTGAAATTTAAATGAGTAGTTAATTAAATAAAAGTTTTATTGTTTGATGGGTTGTACGGAGCCTGGTCATGGGAAGAGAGGAAGGCTTGTCGGCTTGGGCCTGTCTAGTTGGATCAACTAGACTTTAATTTGGACTTAGGATACATGCGGATCGGCCCATCAACTCATCATGTCTTTATGGTATGTTATTTATTACAACAGTCCATTAATAGTGAAGCAAGATTTTTTTTAAAAAAAAATTATCGCATAAATGATTTTATCTAGATTTTATTTTGAGAATTTTTTAACTAAAATTAATTATTTACCGTACTAGCTTTGAGGGAACTATCATTGCCTTGTTTAAAAAATACAATAACATTAACGATTTACAATAACAATATATTCCATTCCCAGCATAAGAAATAAAATATTTAATTTAATAAAAATATTATTGTTATGATTATTATTTGTTAGGGAACAATAAAACTTGGCCTACCTATAATTTTTAAATCTTAAATACTAGAATAAAGAAAGTGCGTGCGTGTATAAAATAAAGAAAATTAATTTACTTTAAAAACCTTCTATTCCTTGTAAAACATCTTTTATAGTATAAATCATGCTGAATATAACAGGTTATGGGATTTATTTTTTAAATAAAACAATATTATTTTAAATAAATAAATCAATTATTTTTTAATTTCAATCAGATCCACCACCGAATTGATTACTTTAATTAATCAACCCTCCTTATTTATTTTTCAATACAATCCAAACCAAACCAAACCAGGGTGGGATTTAAATGTAAATGATTTTGTATTAGGAATTGATGTAATTTATAAAACATTTAAATTGTTATTTATTACTGATTAACTTCATATTTATAGAGACTGGCTGTCAAACTCAGCTTGTTGATGGATTGATATAAAATTCATTAAGTCGATCTGGGTCAGGTTTGGATCTGGATAGAATAAGAAATTAATTGACTTGAACTTATCTATTAACTAGGTCAAGAATTGACTTTGAAAAAAAAATAAAAATAAAAAATCAAATCGCCTTGGCGTTTTTTCTTGACTAAGTTTTTTTTGTCATTATACATAAAAGAATTTAGTTATAATATAATAATCGACATATTATAAGTAAACATGTTGATCCGACACATTGATCTATAATTAATTAGATGATTTGATCGGGGACTGTGAATCGAATCTGGTAGCCATGTCTCGAGCTGGCACTAACCTATGATCTAACTAGTCACCTCGTTGGCTCGATGATTAGTTCGGTCTCTTGAATAACAAATTTTCCTGTCAGATTTTATTAAACAATAGAAAATATAGTTTTAATTCACATTACCAGAATAATTAACCATAAAAACTACGAAGCTAAGGACGTCGGCCCATGTACTTTACTCCTTCGAAGGTCCTCAAGTGACAGCTCACAGGAAACATTCGAAAATTCTATTTAGATGAATCAAGTTTTTGTCGTTGAGAGGAATAAAAACCATTTTGTTGTCTAGTTTGAAATCCATTTATCCTCCTCCTTATGAACCAAATCCCACCCGGAATAATGAAAATGATTATATATAGCAATAAAAAGCTGACACCACTGCCTGGGTGCCTCGCGAAATGGCATGAAAATAAAAATATTTATCTCACTAATTAAAAGAAAAGGAAATAATTAGATGAAGACCTAAAAGTGTGACCAAACGAGTTGGTGTCGGGCACAACGAATCCTTCATCCAGCACCAATTCATTTTCCTGGCCATCATGATCAACTGGGATATTGTTTTTCTCCTCGAGCTCAACTCCTAGACATTTAAGTGAATGAAATAATTAATCAACAGGAACGCAATTACTAACAAGATATATACTTACGTACACATGAACTTGAAGATAATTAATGAAGAAGAGGGAGAGACAAACAATGGAAACCTACCAAAAGCTGGAGGGTGCTCACAGAGGATAGTCATCTGCAGCAGAATCGGGAAGGAAGAAGCCAAAGAAAAGAGAGCAGAGAAACTAAGTATAACAGGGAAGGAAAAGGAGGATAGATAGAGGTAGAGGATTAGGAGGAATGGAGATGCGGTGCATTTTGGGTTAGCAAAAGTGGTAAGTATTTATAATAGCCGGAAAGTCCTTCCCTGAGATTAGCCCAGGATGCAAGTCCTTGCCACATTTTCTTGGAAAGGACGGAGTCCTTCCCTGAAAATCTTAATCTTAGTTTACAAATAAAATATAGCATCTACTTATGTCTGTCACGAAATCTATATCAGAAAGAGAGCCATGCAGTGCAAGCTGGCTCACAGGTTGACAATGTATTTTGTTTTTATTCTGTGTTAGCTGTCAAGCAAGAAACCCATCTGCTTTTGGAGATATTTGTGGTTCTGTGTTATCTCTCTCTTTGTCATGGCTGACTCACTGCCTTTTTGTCTCTAACCAGCGGTTGTTAAGCAAGCTCGAACTATTTATTAGGACCTACTTGACGTGGCATCTACTCAAATGATAATGACCTCACTCCTAGATTTTACAGTTTTTGGCTTTTGTTTATCTGGGAATTCTGGCTGGAAGGCGTTATATATATATTTTTTTAATTTTAAATGTGGATTGCTAATTGTTTAGTCCATGCAGTTACGTGTTTTATCTTGTAACATATATAGATACCATTATTATCACCAAGTCCCTCCTCTCTTTAAAACTACTAGTAATTTACGTCGGTGAGTCTCAGGTCACAAACTCAAGTGGATCAAACCAATTCCATATTAATTTTTTTATACCCCATACAGATCAGCACGGGTTAGCCGACTCCTAGGTTAATAATAATAATAATAATAATTTAGCCCATGTTTAATATGATTGTTGTTTTTTAATTTTGGTTTTTATTTTTAAAAATTTTGAAAACAGTATTTTTTTTTTTTAAAAGAAAAAACTAACATTGGAAGATGACAAAGCTTATGTGGTTATACGCTCCAAACATAGCCACAGAGAATGGTGCTCGTCTCGAGGCGGAGCTATGGGCTATTTTGCATTGGGGCTGGAAATTGCTCCCCCCAACGAGGTGATAAATCTAGAGGCAAGTGGGTGGATTTCGAGATGGACTCGGAGTATTGTGGTCAGCTTATTAATGATTGTTCGTCCATGAGGGTCGATGAATCTCTAGTGTACCGTCCGTTGCGGCTTTGTGAGCTAGTTCGAGAGTGCAGCTCGCAGGTTTGTATTCGACATACATTTCAGGAAGAAAATCAACGTGTTAACTGGGTTTTATTTTCAAGAAATCACTGTAAGGTGGAATATAAATGGCCTAAGATTTAAGAAAATATCCGTGCCTGCAATTCGCTATGACACCTGCTTCTGGTGGGAATTCGATCATGGCACTAATAAAACATTGGCTCATTTTGTATCGGATAAACAATCAAAACCATCGTCAGATTGGATCATTGCATTCACAGATTGAGAATTCCATCAGTTATATATAGAATCGAGTCTAGAATCAGACTATCCACGGAAAACTCAGCTTCAATTGATGAACATACAGTGTAGGGGGCTAGCATCGACATGCTTGATAAATTTAACGAGGTCGTCAAATCATTTCGGTTGACTCGAGATACATTACGGAGCACTCTTTTTTACCCATGTGTTTGAGATTGACAGGAGATTGCCATGAAGATGAAGATAACACGAGACATGATCCACCTACAAGCAACAAAATAGTTCGATTGAGGGTTGTCAATTTTGAATAAAATACTGATTTTATTATCAAGTGTAAAGCCAGCGGATAAAAAAAAAATTAAATGACTAGCATCCAATTTTATGGTAATGCAAGTTTATTGTCGAGTGGTGAAGATTGACAGAGAATTGACATTCCATGTAGGAGCAACTCAAATATTAAAAAGTCATGTAAGTAACAATGAAATAATACTATGTGTATAGATTATAGCAAAAGACGTAAAAAAGTAATTGACGTGTGGAAAAAGATCTTATGAAAATTCAGAGTAGATGCCTTCTCTGCACCGAGGAGGAACAATTAGATTTCATTAGAAAGTTTGGGAAAAGTAAAATTTTTATTTTTTAAAAAAATGAAAGAGGATAAAAAGAGCCAAGGCCAGTCGTGCTTGTGCTTGAAAGAACATTTGTGCATAGACTTGGAAGGCACAGCCATCATGCCTGGCCTTTTAAAAAAAAAGAGATGCAGAGTTCACTTGTGCTGATGACTCGTCGTCCCCTGCAACATTTCTCGGACATTTCCGGTTATCAGAAGGTTATATTTACTCTAAACCCCATCTTTCAACTTGTTTTCATATATATATATATATATCAAATTTCATCTTCAACCATAAACACACTCTACCTAGTATAAAAACTCAAGATCAAATCAAAACACATCTTCTGAGTTTCAATTTGTTTTTTTTTTTGTTCAATTTAAAGCTCAAATTATCTCATTGAACTTCCCTTTCGAAGACTAACTTGATGACACCGAGGTCAGAGTTTTCTTTTTTATGGCAGATCAAATTTTTCTCTCTTTTCCCTCTTAGCGCATCCCTCACTCATTATTCAATTGTCAAGGAGTGTAACAGAAATGATCGAAACATAAAATTTAAAAACTAAAATGATTAGAATGAAAAAAAAAACCAATAAATAGTGATTTGTGAGTATTAGACCAATACTAATATAGACACCCTCAAATTCTTATCTTTTATAATTATATATTAAAATTAAAATCGTAATTAATATAATAATTCATATTATATAAACAGCAAACTATTCTCCTTGGTCCTAGGCCTAGCCCAAAAATATACTCTTCCTTCGAGCCTTGCATCATAATTTATTTATTTTTCACGATCTTATTCTTTGTTTATCTTGTTTAATTCTTGCCTCTAACTGGGCCTTTTCTCCCTTTATTTATATGTTCCTGTGGTTCTAGACCACAATGAAAATGTGAACCTGGCAATACATATTATAGAATCCGCGCGCAACGCAACTCAACGCAGCGCGCAACGCAACTCAACGCAAATGTCTATATGTCTATAATTGAAGAATGAAATATACGCGTGAAGCATATGCCTGCAAACCTACCATTCAAAATGCTACTAAGACCAGAGAGGAAGAGCTCGGAACCAAACAGACATTTATCTACCAGTCAAACCTCGTAAAACTCAAACTCCTTTTCAAGAGACCAAACTCATCAGACGAAAATCATTTAGCTTGGTGAAAGAATCACAGCAGGGTATGGGGAGAAGAACCAGCACCACCAGTTCAGAGATGTTCTTGCACAGGAAACATACCAGGTACGTTCTTCTCGGCTGTGGATAATTTTCATGAATGCTTCTACTAGAATTTTCATTATTAGATTTGTCTATATATATATATATATATATATATATATATATATGAAAAACTGACGAGAACTGAAATTTTCCGAAAGCTCAAATTAAATTTTTGTTCGCCTACTACGATTTTCAAGAGCAATTGGCCCATTAGAGTTGATTTTAAGGCTTGTTAGGACAAACAATTACATCTTTCTCTAACGGATTAGACAAGGTGAAGAGAGAATACCCATCCATTCACAGAACTCAGAGCACTGAAGAACTTTTTACAGAATCCAGTATAAGAAACACAATCCTATGGTACAACAAACTTTTTTCCACTATTTTCATGTGCATGTATGGTTGCTTGCAAACTTGTAGACACAATAGAGCACCAAGCATACAACGCAGGACATGAAGCACAACAGATTAGAACACTAACTGTAAGAAATACTCCAGTACTTGGAAGGTCATTGCTTTTTCAACACATCCATGGCCTCCTACCAAGAACAAGTGACATTTTACATCTATAAAATTAGCTTGCAGATTCCAAAGTAACAACTCACTTTGTCTCCCCCCCCGTCTCTTCTTTGTAAGATCACAGCATCTCCAAAATGAATGGAAGCATTAAAAGCCATTCTTGAGGTTTCCATTCCATCATACACGTAGATCCAATTCTTTTAACGTATGGGATGATACTGTGTGATACCACGTTTTGGAGGCAATTTCCTTAAAATGAAAAGAACCAAAGTTGAAGGTAAAATCTCCACCAGCTGCAGGGAAAAACATGGAAAGACAGACATATCAAAAGCACTCTCTCTAAGAGGTAGATAGAAACTACACTTCTGAGCGGTTCAAAAACAAACAGCAGAACCATGCAATCAGAACACCGTAGCAAGCCATAGATACACAACTCACATAATTAGATTAGAGAAAAAATCCCAAAAACCAAAAACTAACGAAAGCAAGAGCCATTGTGTAGAAGTCCCACTTCAAACAAGAATCAATGAATATTGTGAAGGATGCAATGAGGAAATGAAATCTTAGAATCGAAGGCAAAAGGTAAGCAATTCTTCGAGAACTTCAAAAAACCACCTTTGGAAATCCAGAGATGCACAACTATCATCCATGATTCTATTCAAATTTCAAAGCAAATGGAATTCTAAGTTCACAAATTATTTTTTCACCACAAAATATCACCAAATACAATGCCAAGCCACCTCAAAATAATATTTGATATAAATTCCAGCAGAGCTGATCATTCAAACAAGGTCCATTTAGGAACACCAAACTCCTATCATTTTCAAACTCTCCAACATCTATAGATCCAGATATTTCATATCATAAACCAGAAAAAATTATAAACAGCTGAAGATAATTCAATGAGAAGATTGATAAAGGGGAACTTTCTTGATGTTTGTGATGTGTGTGTCTGCACTTTTGACTTTATGTTTAGCTACCAGTGAGAAAGCCATCGTGAAGCAGCCTTTAAAATTAATGTTTTGATAAACAAAACACGCCACAAACTTTCAATAGCTTCTCTGTATGAAAACATTGCAAACTTACCAAGTAATATATGAAGTTTAGAACAGGATGATCCAACACATCAAGGTCTGCAGCTTTATCAAATGCATTGAAGCATATCTAGAGCATAAGAAAAAAACAGTACAAGCTAAACTTAGAGAAACTTCAGATCTAGACATCATGGAACAAATAGAGTTTCAGGTCTTAGCAAAGCAAATGTAACTTTCAGGGGTAACCAATTTACAAGAAACATAAAGTAATATGGACTCCATTCCTCATTTAATAATAAACAGCTAACCAATTTAAAGGAAACATTGTCATTTCCAATAGTTAAACAGAAATATAGACTCTAATTCTCATGCAAGCACTTGGCTGACCATTTTAAAACTTATATCCAATACAAGGCATCACCCCCCCCAAAAGTCAAGGGTAGAAAAGAGAATCTGTAAAAGCATAAATATAAACTCACCATAATGCATCTAACAAGGAAGCATGAGAAACATATGGTGGTCACATAGCCAACCTGTTCAAAAACCAAACAGAAGAAAAGAAAAACACTTGATAAATGAAAAAACTGTGTACACATATATTAAAGAAGAAAAACATATAGTCTAATGGAAAATATTTCCTACCACAGCAGGCATCACAAGATAGTGGAGGGTCATACAGATTGCATTACTATCAAGGTAGTTGATTAATACGAGATTTGAATGGGTTTAGATTATAAATCTAAGTTTGAGTAATGTGTTTAATCTGAATCATATAATACACACTGGGTTCATTTGAGCGACTAACACATCATGACACAAGAAACTCAGGAACTTGATTTACAGAAATGTACTTTTAAACTATAATTACCTCTTGCAATTTCTTACGCCTCCCTTTGGATTCCACAGGGAATCGCCGCAACATTAAGAAGAGCCTGCCAAAAGATGACGATTCAAAAAAGTACAGAAACTTATGTAAGACGCTTTATCTTCCAGGAGAACAAAATCAAGCAAGAAGAGGAATCAAAGGTACATGCTAAAAGGCTTTCACATACAAGTTCATCATATTGCATGACTGTGCAAACACAAACTGTTGCAATTAGAAGAAACACAGCACTCTGAACAGAGATAACTTGATAAGCAGCAACCACTAGCATCCTCATAAAACTTTTAAAGTGGCCCCAAGCAACTAACACTTTATTTTAACCCATTCCATGAAAAACAGAACCATGATTGGACCCATAAAGGAACCAATTTATTGGCTGAATGTTAAACCTAGGATTAAGATGATCAAAATGCACTACATGAATAGCTCGAGGATCCTAACAATTGGAGACATCATAGACAAGTCAGACAATCTTGCCAGCCAGATCTGATGCATCAGCAGAGATGACAGAACCCACCATCTCTTCTTAGTTTTTTTTTTTTTTGGCAAATATGTTTAATGTCTAACTTCCTCTGCAAGTAGGCTAGTCAAATAAGATAGCAGGTGGGATAGGACACAGAAAGCATCTGATTCTCACAACCCATTATGAACCGAGCATTGAGAGCATCTTTTATAGAGTGGTGTATGAAACATGAAAGTATGCCCAGAAACTAACACAACTTAAGCAACAATTAGAACACCTAAAAAATTGCTCCAGCAGAGTCCCTTCATAAGAAAATCCCACCAGAACTCGCTTGGAGGAAAATCCCATCCCATCAGATCAACTCATCAAAGTAAATAGCAGTTGGCATTTGCTACCCTAGAAATATGTCTTAATAAGATCTCCAATTGCTTCTTTTTTTTTATAAAAATAAAAAAAACAACGTGCAGTCAACCTAACCAATCTCCACCAGTAACTAGCAACTAGCTATGGATCCGTTTTAGACCTGGAATAAATAAACTTTTATGCCTCATTCCAGGTAAGAGAATGGTGAAATGACACAGCACTGTCATGAATTCGGCAAGTCAATTAACATAGCACTGAAACTTCCAGATGGATATGATGTCACAAAGAAATAGTTATTAACAGGTAGGATAGTTGCATTTTAAAGGATATCTGAACCTATATCAATGCCCAACGGAAATATCACTATTTTGTGTGTCATTGACAATAATTTAGTACCGGGAATTAAAACACTGCCATGGCTTTGAGTATTCTGATAAACAAATATGTTGACTAGCATAGAATGGGGGCTCAATCCACGCCCACCGATAACATTCATATAGAATTTAAATACCATTTATAGATTTTCCAAGTGCTAATACCCTATATGACACACTGCATATATTGAACTTGCTTGTGCGTCAAGCATATATAGCAATGAAAAAACAGAAGTGTTACCTTCCTCCATAGAGTAGGAAACCAAGAGCTGCAAACAAAGACACACCTGCCAAGAATATCGATGTTAAGAACAAACTGTCTGTATTACCACTAGAGAGTTACCAGGTATGCAGAGAAGTTTATTGTGTAAAGTAAAGAACCTGCAAAGAACATCTTTGATAGGATGACAGCAATCGGAACAGATTTCCAAGCCAACACCAACCACATAGCAATCTGGAATTGATTAAATCAAAGAAAACCAGAGTTAAAGTTAATATGCTGCAGATCATTCTGGTCAATTTGCAAAGTAGTCAATACAGCAACACCCCAGTGTGCCCATAAGTATGTACCAACAAACAAAAACCAGGCCTGCAAAGAATTTGGCAAACAGTCCAGTAATAACTGAACAACTTGCCCAGATATATAAACGGATAGTCCATAAAGTATCACACAAAATTCTCAATCCTTCAACAAATCTTACAAATGTTACTATGCATAGCCAGATTATGGTCCGGACCAAATGACGGGCTTAAAAAAGGCTAAACTTGCCTAACCTCCCTTGAAATTGAGGTCATCTGAGACCTAGTCTCGGTACTTCTAATTTCAGGTTTCACCTCCCTTGTACTTTGAGCCATTTGAAATTGTATCCTTCTATTAGGTCTACATTCATTTTAATGGAAAAAACATAAAATCCCTTCTTTTTTTTTTCTTTTTGTTCCTTTCTTTTTCTCTTTTTGTTCCTTCTCTTTCTTTTCTCCTCCCCATCTTTCCCTTCCCTCTCCTCCCTCTCTCCAGCCATCAAACAATATTTATTACTCCCATTCTCTCTTTTACTACAAAATAATGAAAGAATTGCAGGGTGTTCCCCAAGAAGACCCCATCATCATCATCTTCAAAACATGGTCCCAAATTCAAGACATGTAGGAGGAAAAGGAGGAGGAGATCACCAATCACCCAAACAGCACTGCTATTATCATCAACAAGTACTACCCTTTTTGTCCACCACCACCATCTCCAAAACGCAAAATCCCAACAAGACCAAAACCGACATTTGTACAAAGATTAGACGCATAACAGCAGAAGGAAGGCAAAGAGGAGGGAGGATAAAAGTGGTGGCTGGTGAGGGGGGGTAGATAGAAAAGTGAAAGAGGAGGTGGAGAAAAGAAAAGAACAGGAGAAAGAGAAAAAAAAGGGATTTAATGCTTCTCTTTTTTTGGCATTAAAATGGATGGAAACCTAACAGAAAGACACAATTTCAAATGGTCCAAAGTACAAGGGAGGTGAAAACTGAAATTGGAAGTTCAGGAACCAAGTCTCGAATGACCTATGCAGCAGATTACAAAAATTTCAATTCCTGAGAATCCCAAAAAAGACAATTTGTTTCACCAATTGAGAAAAAAAGGCTTTGACCAAGAACACCACATATTTTCCAAGTTCATAATTCAAAAATTCAGAGAAGCATCTACGATGAACACTAGCAGCCCTTTTGATGGGAATCTATATGCCAAAGAAATTGCTAACATATTTGGTTTATCAGTTCAGCTACAAACACAGGCACGTTAACACCCACTAGCAACAATAGTAAAAAATGTAACTTCTTTTCTAAAAGGTAGTATTGGATAGGGAAGGTCCCAAGCGTGTGTTTGGTAATGCGGTGCAGGTGTTTTCAAAAGTGCTTTTTAATTGAAAATGCATTAAAATGATGTTTTTTCATATTTGTTTTTCATTTTTTACATCAGCACATCAAGAACATCGAAAACCACCTAAAAAAGCATCAATTTGATGCCTTTTCAAGCAAAAAGTAGTTTGGAAAGCAGGTTGGACCTAAAAAAAACACTCCCTAGCTGTCATCAACGCTTCAGTGTCATTAGAGGGTGCCGAGAAATGTGATCGCAAGTTTCATAGTACCTAATACCTGATATGGAGTAAGAAAATCTACATGTCTAACTTTAAAAACATTTTTATGCATTCCTTTGTCAATTAACCAGTAGCTTTATACTTGCATTTACTAATGATCGCATTGAAACATTGGTATCATATGCTCTAGCTGTAGTTTGCATCCTCAATAAAGCATAAAATGAAATTTTCACCTTGAACTTTGATTAGGCAAGATGCGAGCACATAAAAAGAGGAGGGGGTGAAGGAAAAGGAGAGAAGACAAAATCAAGAGCTCAAAGCATCTCCATACCTCTCAAAAAATAACATAACAGGATGAAGAACTTAAAAAAAGAAGATAGCGAGGAAGAAGACAAAATATGAAGAATAAGGAAGGGTGTGAAGAGAAAGTTTGAAAAGTGGGCAAGAGACAGAGCACATAGGTAAATTTTGGTCATACTCGTGCATAATTCCATTATTCCACAAAAAAAAGCCCATTTAGAAGCTTTAAGGAAGCCCAAAACAGACGACAGACCTACTGGACTTGCCAGTCAACAATCATTAACTTCCAAAAAAAGGACTACACAGAAACATACATGCTTGCATGTACACATGAAAAAAATTCCATACAACCAGCCAACACTGTCAAGGCAATCAATTATAGGACATCCAAATGAGTAGCATGCATCAACGGCAGCTCATTATGATTTCTTTATTATCAAAATCTTTGTCAAGGGGGCAACATGACAAGAAAAACAATGTTCTCCATGAAATCATAGCATCCGTCACTTCTATTATACTTGGATCTTCAATTCTATATCTTCATACCTAAAAATCAAAACCAATTATTAAGTCATAGGACTTCTAAACCAAACAAAACCCAATTGACATCAGAAACTCCAACACACCATCTCCATTTACCAATTTTCCCCGCTCAGCTGGGCATGCTCTTTATGCTAGATCACTTTCTCAATCCCTAATCCTCAGATTCCATGCCTGGAATCCCATGCAACAATACCAAGTGCTACCTCGTCAACAAATCACAAGATATCCCAATTGTTCCTAGTCGTTACACTAATGGGGTGAAATATGCAAACCTCAAAAAAAATTCATGTATCTGATTCTGAAATAATTGAAACGTTAATAATGAAAAGGCAACCTGCCAAATAAGGTAAAAGATAATATCTCCTTTGCATGTAAAAGATGAAATATCTACACACAAGTGGTCACCCAAATAATCTAAATCACAGTATCTAGTATTTACAAAGTTATTGTGTGGGTTCATATTGAGAATATTCCTGATTAAGGGTTTGCCTTAATCAATACTCTTCAATAACATTCAAAACAATTAGTTGAATGTAACAAAAAGAACTGCAAAATATTACAGTAAATATCACGCCTTTAATGAAGCTGACTAGCTTCCACAAAGAAGGTATTCGACTTTGAATCCTCCCCTTCACTTCGATTAGTAGTGAAAAAATGGAGGAGAAATTTCACCTGAATGGCATAAACCACCGCATTAATTGTAAAGAAACTTGGCCTGAGTCCATCAGTAGATATGGCACGTGCCTGTTTAATATATGTCAAAGTCATAACAGAGTTGGACCAGATATTAAATTAATTAACTAAACTGCCAAGAAAACTCAACCTGATAGTAAATCTCTGCCCAGAACAGAACCAAAAGAGCGTATGTTGTGAAGAATGCAAGACTAGGGGAATCAAGGAGGATATGTTGGAAAATCTGAGTAACAAAAATCATCAAGTTTACCAATCACAAATCATTGTAAACCAATATATATATATATATATATATATATATATATATATATTAAAAGTCGAGCACTCCCTACCGATGGATGGATGCTTTCTATATTACGGCGAAAAACAAACAATAGGCATCGAACTGCGATACAGAATGAACCACGGTGAATATAACATAATACAATCACAATGAAAACCAAATTTGTTTACTTCGTGAAATTTGAGAATGTTGAAATACAAACCCCCATTCACGAGGAAGTTGAGAAAATGAAAAACCTTCTGCGTAGTCCAGCCGTATTCTGGAACTCTCAATTGTATCCTTATCAATTGAATCTACAACACGATCAAACAAGTTCAAATTACCCACCTCTCCATTCATCAATTTGAAACCCTAGAAATTCCTAATACTCATCATTCGCATGCATAAATTGACAAAAGATAGATAATATAGGGCTAGCTTAGCAGACATAAGAAAAGGTAAGGGAGGGGTGGCGGACGTACAAGAGCAACGACGGCAACGAGACCGTAGAGGGCGGCGAGAACGTGAAAGATGCGATCTTGCCAGACCGGTGATTCGTTAATATCTTGCCACCAACTCGACGCCTCTTTCAATTCGAAAGCGATCACCGCCCCGGCCATTTCTACGCTGCTGCTTCCTTCCTCCATTACTCGCCGGAGATATTGATTGACGCCGATTGCTTTTTTTAATCAATTTGAAATAGAGAAGGAAGAAAACAGCTCGATTTTTGTGTTTTTTTTAAAAAAATTAATTGTGAGGGGAGGAAAATGGAATCTGGTCGCGTTTTGTTTTTTTAGGAATTTTTTTTGTTTTTATTGGAAATGGTTATTTGCCCATTTTTATCTCGTTTTTTTATTATTATTTCAAATTAATTATTTTTTAATTATTTTCGGATTTTTTTAATGTATTTATAGTAAAAAAATAAAAATATATTATTTTAATATATTTTAAAATAAAAATTAATTTAAACAGTAAACAATAATACAGTAACAAACAGTATCTATACAGAAGGAGTGAAAAAAAAAAAGTGAAAAACTGCCGGCAAAAAAAGAAAGGAGAAAACAGTGAGGTTATCGATTTTAGAAGGTTTTTCATGGGAGATACGCTGATGTACCGGCTGTAGCCGGTGGTATTTTGATGATTTTCTGCGTTTAAGAGATACGTTGAAGTTGCTTGAGATTATAATCATAGTTGTTTTTTTAAAGTATTTTTATTTAAAAATATTTTTAAAAAATATTTTTTATATTTAATTAGAAAATATTTAAAAAATTATTAATTTAAAATTAAAAAAATAATTTTTTAAAATATAAAAATAAATAAGTTCAGCTAATTTGGTACTCCACGCTCTCTTCCCTGTCCACGTGCCTGCAACTTCCAATGTATACCTTCTTCTACAATAAATAAATAAAAGCAAATAAGTTTTCCATTTTATTGTCCATTATCAACAATTTATAAAAAAAAAAATCAAAGTTTCATTGGGATATAATAATTATGTGATCAAACTACAAAAGTCATCTTGTCCACGAACTCATTCTGTCTTTTATATTCACAGAAATCTATTCAAGTGTGACTTCGAGACTCACAATCTGTCTTTTGTATTCACAAAAATCTATTCAAGTGTGACTTCGAGACTCACAATAATAGTAATTGATGACTTAACAAGTTTAAAGATGTGTTTGTAAACATGGATATCCGTGTATTTTAAAAAATAATAATTTAAATATATTTTTGATAAAAAATACTTTAAAAAACAACAACTACTACAGTATTAACCAAATATTAAATTTACACGTTTGGTGTTTAACATTATAATATTAGTGTTTTTTTTAAGTATTTTTACTTAAAAATATATTATAATGTTTTTTTATTTTTTTTTATTTTAAATATTAAACCATAAAAGATACTAAAGAAATTTATATATAATTTTTCAAAAATAACACTTTTTCAAAACGCATAAAAAAACATAAAATACTTCCTCCCATGCGCTCGCTTGACATTTCAATCCCCTTCTAGTTTTTACCATGTCAAGGACCGTTTTGAAATAGGAAGTGTTTAGCCCAAACAGTGTGTTTGGTTTGGAGTCAAGCAGAAATTGGTATTAAAGGATGGTTGTGATTCAGGTGGGGTTAAATTTTTGCCTTCCCACTTCTTAGTTCCGGCCATGATTTTGGACCGGATTCGGGTAGTTCTGTCTAATTCAGTTTGAGTTCCGTTAACACCCCCACTATCGTAATACCAAACACACCTTCACAATCCCAATCAAACCGGTACAATACAGGATAATTAAAAGTTTGGTCCTGAGTTAATTAAAGTGAGGGAAGGAAAGTTTGTCCTTCACAGAGACGACAAGTTCCTGTTAACACGCAGCAGCTTCAGCTGATTAGAACTGATCAAACCCTCGATCAATCACGGGGTGTCATCTTGTTTTCGCCCTTTGTTGTTTCTATCCTCTAACCAATGGCATGGCATGTTTTGTAGACTATAGCGGTTTTTTTTTTCCCTCTACCCGCAGGCGCTGGAATTATTTTATACAAACCTCCGTTAATTTCACAACACTCTAGAATTAACTATTATATAAATTTTTAATATTCTTAAAACTTGTTACACTAGAGCTAAAGTAAATAAGAGGCCTGACTAGATAAACTAGACCCCTTAGAGTTAATTATAATGTTTTTTTTTTGTTAATTTTAGGTGTTCGGGTCAGCTTATACGTATCTCGATTAATTCTTCGAGACTCTAAAGTTAACGATCATACAAGTCTCCAGTGGCCCTAAGATTTGTGGCACTCGAATTGGTGACATCTTGATAGTAAATCTAAAACTTGACCAGATAAACTACACCTCAGGGTTAATCATAATGGTTTTCTGTTAATTATAAATATCCGGGTCAGTTTATGCGTACCTGAACTAATCTCTGATATTCTAAAATTAATAATTATATAAATTTTTAGTGATTTTAAAATTTATAATATTTAAATTAATAATCTCAGCATGTAATTAATTAATTAAACTACACCCCTAATTATTGTTATCTCTATCTATAGTGTTTTACTATCACAAGTGATGTTTCTGTCGATCTGCAACAGGAGGTGTTGCTTTAGCTATTCGCATTTTGCAGGTTGCAGACTATAAATATCCAGTTATGTTTATCTTTTAAAATTTTTCCATGAAGTTTTTATTTTTCTGTGCATGAATTTATTTCCAGCAATTAATAAATAGATAAAATATAAGAAATACTTTAAAATTTTTAAATAAATAAATAAGTATTTACAAAAAAATCATTTTTAATCACTTCATAAGAAAATCAATAAAAATGTATTCCTATCTTTCTAAAATCGGAAGCAATAAAAAATTGATATATGTATCTTTCTCCGTTTAAGATTCAAAATAAATAAATAAAAAATAATTGGATTTTGGATGGAAGGATTCACAGTACCTCATCATTCAAATACCAAGCAACTAAATTACCCAAATCAAAATCACAGGACTGTCTATAAAAAATTAATACCTCAAGGTCACTAATGGCCAAACCCTGTCACCATAAAATAATAATAATAAAAAAACCGGTAATTTTATCAATGACCTCAATGGGTTAATATAAAAGTTTGGTTGCGGTTGTTTTTTAAAGTATTTTTTATTTATAAATATTTTAAAATAATATATTTTTTATTTTTAAAAAATCACATTTAATATCAGCGTATTAAAATAATATAAAAACACAAAAAATATATTAACTTAAAAAAAAAATTTAAAATCTTTTTAAAAACACTTTTAAAATGATAAACAAGTTTTTTCCTTCATCTGAACTTTATAAATAGTAAAAAATCAATAATTATCTCAATGAGGACACTAAAAAAAAAACATGCAAGCAATTTATCCGAGAAGCCCTGCTGCGTGATCTTATTTAAAATATTTTTTTGAAATATGTTAAAATAATATATTTTTAATTTTTTTAATATTAAAATATCAAAATATATAATTTTTTTAAAATTTAATTTTTATAAAATGAGCAGCGTTACTAATCGAGGCCTTATTATTGTTGGTACAGAACCGCTCCGCCACCAAATCACTCCGATAGTGGCTAGAGAACGAAAAGCTCAATTTCTTAGCAAAACTTTCATTACAGTCCCTATATTTCTGAAAAATGTAATTCGATCTCTTTCTAATAGCCTAAACGATGACGTTTATTGAATGAGGTCAATTGATGAACATTTTGTCAATTTTAATATAAATTGACAACACAAAATGTAAAACAAAAAGGAAGATACTTATATTCTCTCGTCCTATAAAACTTATAAAAAACCTAGAATGGTTTAATATTGGCACTGTTTTAGACCCCCAGGAACTACAACGCAGGGTTTTTGAAACTTAGAGACTAAAGTCTAACATCATCGAAACGTCAGGGATGGGAAAATAACTTACAAATGGATTCATTACTGTTTCCAGTTACCAAATATGTCGTGGATTCATTACTGTTTCCAGTTACCAGATATGTCGTCAGTATATTTTGACCAGAGTCCAAGAGAAATCCCATGAAAAACAGACACTTGTAGAGTATAGAGGGATACTCTCCTTGTCAGGATTGATTGTCTGTCCAGACCAGAGTAGAGGCCCAAACTCCAACATTTGTCAGCTGAAATGACTCCTCAGTCACCAGTCCGAGAAAAACAAGAGAAACCGAAGCAAGCAAGAAAAGGAAGGAGAGCAGCACACGCAATGTACAAACACAGCAGCAACAGCATGAATTTTGCTTGAAATAGCTTAGCGTTAAGAAAGAATGGATTACGAAAGGATCGAAAAGCCTCAGGTACTTACTGATTCATCATGATTTTCTTTCTTTTCTTTATCACTTTCTCTTCATCCAATGTGCTTTATTAATTGCTCACCATTTCCTTTTATAAGAAATAATGATCTCTCTTTTTTCTCACCGTTTGGTCTGTCACGCACATTCACGCCAAAACCCTACCATAGTTTCTTTTTAATTTTCGTGAGAAAAAAAGATGGACCCTGTACTAATTTAGTTGTATGTATATCGGGGGTGGAAAACAGGGAGGAGGGGGAGGACTGTCACCGGGGAAACTGAGAAGCATGTTACTAGGAGTGGAAAAGAAGAGAAATCAACAAGAACAAGAGGAAGAGCTTGAATCCTCTAACGCGTTCAGATCTCAACTTAATCACCTCGATGAAACTGGTAGGGAAGATGCCTGTTTTTTTATTCTTGTTATGTCTACATCTGTGATTTGTTTTCCTTTTCTTTTTATTTTTTGGGCTGGGGAGATAGGGGTTAGATTTGATCACACGTTCACTAAAACAAGAAATAAAAGAAATGTGATGTTCAATCAAACAAGGCCTTAAAATGTGAATAAAGGGATCCAGTTGGATTGTGTTTCTGCATTTGATATCCGATTCTATATCTCATAACGTGTGTAGGTGGCGGCAGTTCTGATAATTGCAAAGATGTAGATGTTGTCAACGTGCTTCCCGAATTCCCAGCTTCAACAACGGCTGATTCCAGGGCTGCATCGCAGATGGTCAGTGATGGCAGTAGATTGAAGGATCAGTCTTTTGTCAATTCAAGAATCAGGAGCCAGGAAGTCCCATCTTTTGATTATGATAAAAGTAATGAAACTGCAATTGTGCTCTCCTCGATTTCTGATTTTCAAAAGGCTGAGCGGGCCCCACAAAGAGTACCCCTTGCTCCGTTCTCAAAACCAGCACCATCCAAATGGGATGATGCCCAGAAGTGGATAGCAAGCCCCACTTGGAACCGGCCTAGAACAGGGCATGCTCAGGTGCAAGGTGGACAAGGACCGCGGAAGACGGGTAATGCTCTGAGTCGGCAATCTTCTACAAAGGTTGTTGTAGAAGTTCCAGAACCAAAGGTGGTTACATTTGAAGAACCAGATACAAAACGGGTTGATACTAGTCAAGCTAAGAAGGAAACTTGTCTGCAGAAACTTCAAAGTTGGGAGGCTGATTCATACCCAATAGTTGATTCCTATGGCAAGGCTGTGCTTATGAATGAGAACTCTGTTGGGCAATCAGCAAGTAAGAAATAACTGTTAATGAGTTTGGTTCATATGCTTAAACATCTTCTGCAGTTGATATAGTACTCGTGCTTTGCTTTTTGTTCATATCGCCCACACTTTCGATGCCGCAAAGATTTACTACTTTGGGTGTTAAACATAGTTGGATAAATGGATCAGGTGGAACTGGTTACAATCTCATGGTATATTAATTTGATGATTTGATGGCATACGTGCAAACATGAATCAATATCCATGTGCATTGATTCTCAACTTTCTTCCAAACTTAGCCATTTCAGGAAAAACTTTTTATCATTCAAATTGCTCGTGATTAAAGGAGCTGTTTGGGTAGCTGAAAAGGTTGCCAAATGCAAACACTGTCTCTCTCACGTTCTATGTGGGTCCTTTTCAGATCCTAGGTCTTCCATTAACCCTCTCCACCATATTGTAGCTAGTAGCATCTCTGCATAGCAGAGCCTTAGGAATCTCTTTCACAGCAACCCTCTCCACCATATTGTAGCTAGTAGCATCTCTGCATAGCAGAGCCTTAGGAATCTCTTTCACAGCAAATGCTCTTCTCGCTCACTGCTGATGTTTAAACAGCATTGATGACATTTTGGTGTTTAGCTAGTAGGGTTTTTATTATTTCCTTTGCACACCTAGAAAATTAAAATCTGTGGATGAGAGCATGAAGGTGGTATTTCTGCACTTTGTTAATCCATTTTTTTTGGGAGCATGTGTCTGATTTCTCTATCTTTCCCTAAATTATTTTCCAGGTTCCATAACAGATTCTCCTAAATTCAAATGGTCTTTGGCTGTACAATATGTCTTTGCTGCTAGAGATGACGAGTCTAGCCTTTTTCCCTCTTAAGTTTTCGGTAGAAACTGATAGATTCAATATTCTTCTATAGTAAATTGATATTATTTTTGGATTTCAATACAAGCATGAAAATATGGAACAAAACAAAACTGGTATACCTGCAGCTGTAAAATGTCCGAAAGTGTTGGCAACTGCTGTAGAAGCAGGTTCTTACTTCCATTATTATATTAACATCCTTTAGCATAGAAGAAAGTATGGTGACGTTATAGATCTAATCCATGCACACTTTTATGCATAAAGAATGATTAATGTTGTAGAACGTATATCATATTCTTTTTTTTCCCCTCGCAGTCAGTCTCAGCAGGCATGATTCATCTTTGGCCATACACAGTGCAACTACATTTATCCCGCCTCCTTCAACTGCTAGGTCTGTGTCAATGAGAGATATGGGTACAGAAATGACTCCTATTGCTAGTCAAGAGCCTTCTAGGACAGGAACTCCAGTGAGGGCAACAACACCAATTCGCAGTCCAACTTCTTCCAGGCCTTCAAGTCCTGGCAGAACCGCACCAGCTTCATCTCCAACAAATCCTCCCAATGACCATCTAGATCCAAACAGGGGATTGTCTGAAAAGGAGTTAAAACTGAAAACCAAGAGAGAAATAATGGTTCTAGGGACACAGCTAGGTAAAATGAACATTGCAGCCTGGGCTAGCAAAGAGGAGGAGGACAAGGACGCATCCACTTCACTGAAAATTATAGCAGCTGATCAACAGAGTAAAAATGTGATTGAAACACGTGCAGCAGCATGGGAGGAGGCGGAGAAGGCCAAGTATATGGCCAGGTGTTTTCACTATAAACCATTGATTAAAATTTTCCTTTCCCTTTCTTTTTATCCCCTCTCAAATATTTTTTTATCATTCACCTTTAACCTGACATCTTTAACATATAAACACATTACCTGACTTAATAGGAAGTTAAGTAACATGACTGAACTTCACTCCTCTGTCATGGCATAGCTTTGGTTATACGCATATAGAATAGAAATTAGGTGGACGTGTTTCTGTTGGACAACATAGAAATTTGAGGGACATCTTAAACCAGATATAGGTGAAAGAATAATTTGGTGATGTCCAACATGATATACATTGCCTCATCCAGAATAAGCAACACGGTAGATTTCCTTTTGGGCCTCTAGAAAGTAGTTGCTCTGCATTACTTGTAGAAATCCCCATTTGATAGATGATGTTTTTCAAGCAAGGAAACAGAAGATGTATCTGAAAAGTTTTCTCTGGATTTTCTGGTCATAATGTAAAGGACACACAACTACTTTTGCTTGATTAATATTTGCTTACTATTTTTCAATATGTGGCTTGAAGAGGAAATACTTGCAATTCCACAGGTTTAAACGTGAAGAGATGAAAATTCATGCATGGGAGAATCATCAAAAAGCAAAAACTGAAGCTGAGATGAGAAAAATTGAGGTATTTAATACTTTTTTTTCTTCCCTATTGGAGCAATGTTTTTATCTTTTAATTCTCTTTTACCTTTCTTTGAAAAACAAATTGGCCAAAAAATATAAGAAGGGGGAAGACTCACCTGGTGCATAGGAATGCGTTGAAGCCCTCCTTCTATACAAAGAATTGTATGTGTATGCTACTGAAATTTGAACATCTTGAAACTCAGCTAAGTGCTAATGCATGTTTGTATCCTATTAAACTAGCCAACTTGCTTCTATGTATGTAAAAGGAGAAAGTTGCTGCGAAACCCCTTGTCGTTTGGGACCAGTTTCTGTTGTTACCCTTGGGTAGTGTTGGTCATATAGCCTCCTAGTGGTTTTGACTAGTTGTATTATCAAAATTGTTTTAGGGATAATCACTGGAAAGTCCTTTTGCACGAGTCATTTGATTTGTTGGGTCTTAAACCAGAAGCTTAAAGCATGGTTCATGGGTCATCCATATGTATTAATCCTCACTTTCTTGACTTTTAACCCATATAGTATATTGACTCAAATGCAAGACCAAAAAAAATATCAAGTGCTTTGGATGGTTATTTCAAAAGAAATTGAACGATGACAAATTTGGTGATGTGAACTTAAAAGCATTGTTTATATTGAGAATTACAATATAAATGTTTTTTTTTTACTCTAAAAAGGTTACTTTATTAAGTTAAAATCTTTTTTTATGCGAACATTGGGATTAAATGTGAATGCAGATGATTTTTAGTGTATCTTAATTTTGTTGCTAATTGTGCATGGTTTGGATACAACGTTATTTGATCCATGCAACTCAGCTATGCACCATGTGATTTGACACCTAAAGCTGAAGTTTGAATTGGTTTGGTATATTCTGGCTGGAGAACAGTTCATCATGTTCTACTGCCTTCCTGTTATTGAAACTTTGGTTTACGCAAAGATCCAGTTGCAAAGCTGCACAGCTAAAGTGGTTTTCACCAAAGATGTAGCACGTGTTTAGAACGTAGAGCTTTGACATCGTTTATCATTTGTGTGTGAGTGGGATAAGAGGAAGGGTTTAATACATGATGAGTTGGAAATAGAGTTTTCTTTGGATGTTGGAAAAGGATCTTCCAGTGCAAGATTGAGAGCTTGACATGCAACCACATAAACTTGGGAAAGAAGATTCTGATGTTGGAAATCAGCAAAGAGCAGGTGGGCTGATTTGACATGGTTAGCAATGATCAAATTAATTTAGAAGTCTGCTTTCATGAATTATAGGTCCAGTGCCCCACCAATATATAATGTGGAACTCACTTTGAATACAAATGAAGGGCCGGAGACTGTTTCCACCCCCCCTGTAGTTCTATCTGTTGGCTATAGGAGGTGCTGACCTGGCTCCTTCCTGCTCATAAATCATAAGCATAATAAGTGTGCTGGATAGGTGTTGTGATTCCAAGCATGCCAAGTAGGTGATACGAATGGAGCGTGGTACATTGGCTCCTCGGTGATTTTCTTTGTTGTCACTAGTACTGTGCTTTTCATGCAGCTGATACTGCAACATACCAGGAGCTAATTTCCTAAAAAAATAAAATGCCCTGTCTTTGCCTTTAGCTGCTATATGTACGAGATTGTGAACTGTGGAACTCATCTCATTGACTATACTCCTTTCAGGTGGAGGTTGAAAGGATAAGGGGGCAGGCCCAAGATAGGCTTATGAACAAACTAGCAGCAGCAAGGCACAAGGCTGAAGAGAAGCGAGCAACAGCAGAAGCCAAGAGTAACAGGCAGGCTGCGAAAACTGACAAACAGGCAGAGTATATTCGTAGAACTGGTCGTGTTCCTTCCTCGTTTACCTTCTGTGGTTGGTGTTGGTGAAACCTGAAACATATTACTCAAATGAACAAGTCTTCCTTCTCGGATTTTTTGGTCCTAACCTACCATTTACTTTACCCTGTACCCTTTGTACACAAAAGCCAGTCCTTGAAAATTAAGATGGTCTTTTACTATGAAGAATTGTAATGAACCAGTGAATCTAAAATGAAGTCTCCTCTGATTGCTCTACTTCCATGCCCTTCTCTCTCTGCGTCACGATGATATCCTCAATGGAGGGCAATCGTCATTTAATGAAATCTTCTAAAACTAACTGTAATGGCATACTATCAAGGGCTTTGGGACTGCCAAAAGTATTTGAGTCGACCTCCTGATGCATAGTACTGACTGCTAACTAATGGCTTTTATCTCATCCATTTCCTAAACAGGGTTGTGCAAGGAGAACTCTTCTCCTTTAAAAATTTCAATGCCTCCTAAATTTTAGTTGGATTCGTCAGAGAAGTTCATTAGGAATGCTTCTGATCTCTAGCACATCGTGCTTTTCAGATATGTTTTACACCAGCAGCAAGAGTCTCCTACCCTGGCCACAGCTATGCCTGATCCCCAAGTAGCCGTTGAAGAAGGGACGTTCTTCCACTGGTTATCCAGTTGCTTGGCTTTCAATATCTTTGTTTCTAGCACATATCGGTTCCAGTGAATCCAGTTTGTCTGTTATTTACAATTGCTTTGAGGAGATCATCATCATCATTTGTCTGTTGATTGAATCTATAATATTCTTTTAATTCAGTCACCACGATGATTGTCATTCTCTAAAATTACAAGTTCGTCATTTTAATACTTTTTATAGATTGACACCGGTGATAAAAATGGATGCACTCCCAATTTCTCTCTTCTTTTTTCCCTCCACTTTCCACCCAGTTTGTTGAAAAACAAGCACAAACCAGAGGATCATATCTTCGGGAGATATAAAGTTTGATTCCCAAGGTCAGTGGGCATGCATTTCATCCATCCCCACGGGTAATGAATGAATAAATTTGAACGGGCTTGTTTATAGCACAGTTTGGTGATGAGAACGCATCATTGGCTACCCTGCCTTTTCTTGGATCTTGTTCTTCTGATACTAGTAATCTTGATCCCTCCTGCTCATGTACTGCAATGATGATGGGCGAGTTCTGATGGTTAACTCGATCCACTTGAGAACACTCATCAACAATTTTCTGATTGACACTAATTTCAGAACCCATTCTGCGCTCCGACCGCCTCCGCCTCCTCCTACCTTGCCCTTGGTTTTGGCTGTTCCTCTGTTCCCCTCTAGATTGTACTCACGTGAGTATCAAAACCAGTATCAAGGGCACCAGTATTCTTGCCGAGGAACGGTTTTTGCTCCCGCTAATCAAGTACTTGTCTGAAAGAAAGAATTCGAGGCCTTTCAAGATTGAGACTCCATTCTTTTTATTACTCCATCATCATTACTTTTTTTTTTTAATACTAAGAAATATGTTTTTGAAGAAATTAATGCTATTCTAAATGTTAAATTAAATATTTCAGTAGCCAAATTAAAAGGAATCATATATGGATGGATTGAGTAGAGTTGTGATGAAATTGAAGTTAAAATTTAATAGGTTTGAGTCGCCATGGCAACATGATTCTATAAGAATAAAGCAGCCAACGAGAATATAAAATTTCAATTTCAATTTCAGTAGCCTGCACTAACGAAAATAACACAACCAATTAGGTTTTTTTGCTCTTTCCTGTAATATGGTTATTATTGTTTTTTAAAATATTTTTTATTTGAAAATAAAATATATTAAAATAATAATTTTTTAATTTTTAAAAATTATTTTTAAAATCAACGCATCAAAATAATCTAAAAACACCAAAAAAATTTAATTTGAAGTAAAGAAAAAAATAATTTTTTTTAAATATTTTTAAAAACACTTTTGAAACGAAAAAACAAATAAAATGTGAGTCATTGAATTGCTCTACTAAATAGCACAATAAAATAATCAATTAATTATATTATATTGGTGTTTAGAAATGTGGTTAAAACATTGCTAGGTAAAAATTACTTTTTATATTTTTGTATTGTTTTAATATAATAATATTAAAAATAAATTAAAAAAAATATTATTTTAATATATTTTTAAATAAAAAATACTTTAAAAAACAACCCATTTACAATATTAAACACTATCTAAAAGCACAGTGCAACCAATAAATTATTGATGTAACAAAAAATAATATATATAGAAAACAATAAGTATAAGCAAAAGAAAAACAATAAATGCAATCAACACAAAATTATATGGAATATTTCATTCTAATGTTTACCATGAAGTTGAAAATAAAGAAAAAATTCTAAATAAAGAAAAATATAATCATTAAATATAATATTTAATTTTCTAAACAAATAAAAAAATTAAAAAACATGTTTTTTTCTTAAAAACCTTATACATTAATTTTTTTAATTAAATGTGTTAATTTGCAAAATAATTTTGAAAAGTGAGCTATTTTCCAAAAAATACTATAAGGGTTTTTTGTTTTTGCCGTTGAAATCATATTTTGTAATTTTTAAAATTTTTTTACTTAAAATTATTATTTTTATATTTACAAATTGTTTGGATATGTTAATATTAAAAATAAA
>Ga0325401_1000482_pt1 | contig 28739 bp, 38 predicted proteins | sample PopdelMetagenome_FD_205666 | JGI IMG/M metagenome (GOLD analysis project Ga0325401, IMG submission 205666) | Populus deltoides microbial communities from Bellville, Georgia, United States - Xylem-PdKOR-R2 | ecosystem: Host-associated > Plants > Phyllosphere > Stem > Wood/Secondary xylem | place...
CGTTCACGAGGGGGGCGGGGGTCTGGCCTTCGCGTCAGAGCTGGGGGCGTTGCGCGCGCTGCCCGAGCTGGATTTCGACGTGGATCCGCGCGCGGTTCGCGACGTGCTGACCTTCGGCCATGTCCGCCAGCCGCGGTCGATCTACGCCCAGGTGCGTCAGTTGCGCCCCGGTCACTGGTTGTCGATCGGGGGCCAAGGCGAGGCGACGGAGGGCTGTTATTGGCGCGCGTGCTATCGCGAGCCGGCGGAGCGACTGTCGGCCGAGGGCTGGGCGGCGGCGTTCCGCGCGCGTTGGCTGGAAACGGTCGCCGCGCACATGACCGCCGACGTCGAGCTGGGCGCGTTCCTGTCGGGGGGCATCGACAGTTCGGCGGTGGTGGCGGCGATGTCGCAGCTGTCCGAGCGTCCGGTGCGCACCTTCACCATCGGTTTCGCCGACCGCCGTTTCGACGAGACGGACGCGGCCGCCGCGGTGGCCGCGCACTGGGGGTGCCGCCATTCGGCGATGACGCTGGAGCCGGCGCACGCCCTGGAGATGCTGCCCCGGGTGGCGGCCGCCTATGACGAGCCGTTCGCCGACCCATCGATGGTCCCCACCTGGGTCCTGTCCCGCTTCGCGCGCGGGCAGGTGAAGGCGGCGTTGTCCGGCGACGGGGGTGACGAGTTGTTCCTGGGCTATCGCCGCCATCGCACCGAATGGGCGGTGGGGCATTTGCCGGCGGTCGTGCGGCGGCGGCTGGGGACGGACTTCGCGTCCGACGATGGGTTCCAGCGCTTCTTCGCGCGAACGCAGGTGAGCGACGCGGCGGTGCGGGCGGACGCGCTGTCCCCCGACCTGGCCGCGATCGACGCCGATCACCCGCCGGCGACGATGCGCGACGAGGCGATCCCCGACTGGAGGCACGTGTCGGACAGCGACCTGCTGCGCTTCGCCTATGCCGACCTGACGGTGAACCTGCCGTCCGCGATGCTGACCAAGGTGGACCGCGCCTCGATGGCGCACGGGCTGGAAGTGCGGGTGCCGATGCTGGATCACCGGCTGGCCGACTGGGCGATGGCGGTGCCGACCGGCCAGAAGCTGCGATGGGGGACACCCAAGGCGCTGTTGCGCCGCGCGGTCGCGCCCTGGCTGCCGCCGGGCATCGCCGACCGTCCGAAGCAGGGGTTCAAGGTGCCGTTGGCGACGTGGTTTCGCGGCGATTTCGGCGCGGACGCGGTGTCGTTGTGGCGCGACGGGCGCGCTTCGCGGATGGGATGGATGCGGCCCGGGGCGGCGGAGCGGCTGCTGACCGAGCACCGGGCGGGTCGCGCCGACCATTCCCGCCTGTTGTTCGCCGCCGCCATGCTGGCGCTGTGGGCGGAGCGGGAGGGGGCGTAGAACGGGCCGGCGTCCGCCGGCCCGCGCGGGAAATCACTTGCTGCGTTCGACCTGTTCGAAGTCCAGCTCGACCGGCGTGGCGCGGCCGAAGATCGACACGGACACCTTGACCTTGGACTTGTCGAAATCCAGTTCCTCGACCGTGCCGTTGAAGCTGGCGAAGGGGCCGTCCAGCACCTTGACCGCGTCGCCGATCTCGAAGTCGACCTTGACCTTCTGCTTGGGGGCGGCCGCCGCCTCTTCCTTGGACTGGAGCATCCGCGCCGCCTCGGCGTCGCTGATCGCCTGGGGCTTGCCGCTGGAGCCCAGGAAGCCCGTGACCTTGGGGGTGTTCTTGACCAAGTGATAGACCTGGTCGTTCATCGCCAGCTTGGCGAGCACGTAGCCGGGCATGAACTTGCGCTCGACCGCGACCTTCTTGCCGCGGCGCGCCTCGGTCACGGTTTCGGTCGGCACCTCGATCTGCTCGACCAGCTGCTCCAGCCCCATGCGGGTCGCTTCGGCCATGATGGACTCGCGGACCTTGCCCTCGAAGCCCGAATAGGCGTGGATGATATACCAGCGGGACATGGGGAACCTTTCGGGGAAAGTTACTGGTCGGTGGAAGCTACCGGGCCAGAAAGCTATTGGGCCAGCCGCAGCAGCGCGCGCACGACCTGCTCGAAGATCGTGTCCACCGTCACGAAGAACACCGCCAGGATCGTGGTCATGATTACCACCATCACCGCCGTCATCCACGTCTCGCGCGCGGTGGGCCAGACGACCTTGCGCGCCTCGGTGCGGACCTGGTCGATGAACTGGAGTGGGGTCGTCTTGGCCACGGCTGCTCGTCCGGTTGGGACGCCGGGCCAGGGAGCCGTCCGCGCGCCGGCCCGGTCGGCCCGGCGCGCCGGGTCACTAGCACCGGTGTCGGAAGCGCGCGCATCTAGCCGGGCCGGGGGCGCTCCGCAAGCGGCCCCAAGAGAAAGGGCCCCGCGGACGCGATCCGCGGGGCCCTTCGGCTATTCGGTGGCAGGGGAGCTCGGACTCGAACCGAGGGCCTTCGGTTTTGGAGACCGACGCTCTAACCAGCTGAGCTACACCCCTAGCGCGGGACGCTCTCTATGCGGGCCGCACGCGGCGCGCAAGGGGGCGGCGTTGACCGCCGTGCCGTTCGAGCGTAGGGGCGTGACCGTCCGACGGGATTTTCCGGCGGGCGTGCTTGAACATTGCCGGATCGATGAACGGGGGCCGAAGTCGCGGATGCGGCCGGGGCCCAATCGTCGTTTCAGTCGATGCGGCAAAGTAACCCTCTCGACAAGGTGAAGGCTTCAGTGCCCACGATCAACCAGCTGGTCCGCCACGGACGCGAGCCGCAAAAGGCCAAGTCCAAGGTGCCCGCGATGGAGCAGAACCCGCAAAAGCGCGGCGTCTGCACCCGCGTCTACACGACGACCCCCAAGAAGCCGAACTCGGCGCTGCGCAAGGTGGCCAAGGTCCGCCTGACCAACCAGCGCGAGGTCATCAGCTACATCCCCGGCGAGGGGCACAACCTGCAGGAGCACTCGGTGGTGCTGATCCGCGGTGGCCGCGTTCGCGACCTTCCGGGCGTGCGCTACCACGTGCTGCGCGGCGTGCTCGATACGCAGGGCGTGAAGGACCGGCGCCAGTCGCGGTCCAAGTACGGCGCCAAGCGCCCGAAGTAAGCTGATCCCGGTTTCCGATAGGAGTATAGAGCAATGGCTCGTCGTCGTCGTCCCGAGAAGCGGGAAATCCTGCCTGATCCCAAGTTCGGGGATGAGGTTCTGTCCAAGTTCATGAACTCCGTCATGTACGATGGAAAGAAGTCGGTCGCCGAATTGATCGTCTACGGCGCGCTGGAGACGGTGGAGGCGCGCGCCAAGCGCGACCCGCTGGGCGTGTTCCACGACGCGCTGAACAACATCAAGCCGGGCATCGAAGTCCGCAGCCGCCGCGTCGGCGGCGCGACCTATCAGGTCCCCGTCGAGGTGCGGCCCGAGCGCGCGCAGGCGCTGGCGATCCGCTGGCTGATCGGGGCGGCGCGCAGCCGGTCCGAGAACACCATGGCCGCGCGCCTATCGGGCGAGCTGCTGGACGCCAGCAACAACCGCGGCAACGCGGTGAAGAAGCGCGAGGACACGCACCGCATGGCGGAAGCGAACCGCGCCTTCTCGCATTATCGCTGGTAGGACCTATATCAGGGCCTGGAAGGGATCGACGATGGCGACTGTCCACCCCGAGCGTCCGAACCTCGACTATGAAGAGCAGCGTGTCCGCATCCTGCGCGCCATAGAAGAGGTGGAGAAGTTCGCGGCGGAGTCGCGAAAGTTGAACGCCGACATGATGAAGGCGCAGGCGGAAGTGGGGTACATGCCCCGCGCCTTCGCCTTCCAGGCCATGCTCGCCAGCGCCGCCCTTCTGGGGGCGGGCGCTGCCGTGGCCAAGCTATTCTTTCCCTGAGCGGGGTTCCGCTCACCCGACGAACTCACGCGCAAGGACTGACATCATGGCCCGCAGCCATCCGCTCGAGCTTTACCGCAACATCGGCATCATGGCCCACATCGACGCCGGCAAGACGACCACCACCGAGCGCATCCTCTATTACACCGGCAAGTCCTACAAGATCGGCGAGGTCCATGAGGGCACCGCGACCATGGACTGGATGGAGCAGGAGCAGGAGCGCGGCATCACCATCACGTCGGCCGCGACGACCTGCGTGTGGCGCGCGTCCGAGGGTCAGGGCCCCGAGCACCGCATCAACATCATCGACACGCCCGGCCACGTCGACTTCACCATCGAGGTGGAACGTAGCTTGCGCGTGCTCGACGGCGCGGTCGCCTGTTTCGACGGCGTGGCGGGCGTTGAGCCCCAGTCCGAGACGGTGTGGCGCCAGGCCGACAAGTACGGCGTGCCCCGGATGTGCTTCGTCAACAAGCTCGACCGCACCGGCGCCGACTTCTATTTCTGCGTCAACTCGATCATCGAGCGTCTCGGCGCGCGTCCGGCCGTGCTGTACCTGCCCATCGGCATCGAGGGCGGCTTCAAGGGCCTGGTCGACCTGGTCGAGAACCGCGCGATCATCTGGCTCGAGGAAAGCCTGGGCGCCAAGTTCGAGTTCCAGGACATCCCCGCCGACATGGTGGAAAAGGCCGCCAAGTATCGCAGCGACCTGATCGAGATGGCGGTCGAACTCGACGACGACGTCATGGAACAGTATCTGGAGGGCAACGAGCCCGACACCGCGACGCTCAAGCGGCTGATCCGCAAGGGTACGCTGGCGATGACGTTCGTGCCGGTCGTTTGCGGCTCCGCCTTCAAGAACAAGGGCGTCCAGCCGCTGCTCGACGCCGTGGTCGACTATCTGCCCAGCCCGCTCGACGTTCCGGCGATCAAGGGCGTCAAGCTCGACGGCGAGACGCCGGACGAGCGCCCCTCGTCGGACGAGGCGCCCTTCTCGGCGTTGGCGTTCAAGATCATGAACGACCCCTTCGTCGGCACGCTGACCTTTGCCCGCATCTATTCGGGCAAGCTCGAGGCGGCCAGCCAGGTCCAGAACTCGGTCAAGGACAAGAAGGAAAAGGTTGGCCGCATGCTGCTGATGCATGCGAACAGCCGCGAGGACATCCAGGAAGCGTATGCCGGCGACATCGTGGCGCTGGCGGGGCTGAAGGACACGACGACGGGCGACACGCTGTGCGCGCAGTCCGCTCCGATCATCCTGGAGCGGATGGAGTTCCCCGAGCCCGTGATCGAGCTGTCGGTGGAGCCCAAGACCAAGGCCGACCAGGAGAAGATGGGCGTCGCGCTCAATCGCCTGGCACGCGAGGACCCGTCGTTCCGCGTGTCGTCGGACGCCGAGTCGGGCCAGACCATCATCAAGGGGATGGGCGAGCTCCACCTCGAGATCCTGGTCGACCGCATGAAGCGCGAGTTCAAGGTCGAGGCTAACGTCGGTGCGCCGCAGGTGGCGTATCGCGAGTACCTCAAGAAGCCGGTCGATATCGACTACACGCACAAGAAGCAGTCGGGCGGCACCGGCCAGTTCGGTCGCGTCAAGGTAAAGCTGACCCCAGGCGAGCGCGGTGCCGGCATCGTCTTCAAGGACGAGATCAAGGGCGGCAACATCCCGAAGGAGTATATCCCGGCGATCGAGAAGGGCTTCCGCGAGACGGCGGCCACGGGCTCGCTGGTCGGCTTCCCGATCATCGACTTCGAGATCACGCTGTACGACGGCGCGTACCATGACGTCGACTCGTCGGCGCTGGCATTCGAGATCACCGCGCGCGGTGCGATGCGCGAGGCGGCGCAGAAGTCCGGCATCACGCTGCTGGAGCCGGTGATGAAGGTCGAGGTGGTGACGCCCGACGATTACCTGGGCGACGTGATCGGCGACATGAACAGCCGTCGCGGCCAGATCCAGGGCACCGACAGCCGCGGCAACGCGCAGACGGTGGAGGCGATGGTGCCGCTGGCCAACATGTTCGGCTACGTCAACGCACTGCGTTCCTTCACCCAGGGGCGCGCGCAATACTCGATGCAGTTCTCGCACTATGACGAGGTGCCGCAGAACGTAGCCGACGAGGTGAAGGCGAAGCTCGCCTGAAGGCGGGCAGGGCTAGGCGTTGCCTAGCCCACCTCGCCGCAAGGCCGGCCGGCGGGTCGCGCCAGCGAACCCGACCGACGACATGGGACTTGCTCCCATGTCGGCCCTCCTTCCAAGAGGGTAGCGCCGCGTTGATTCACCCGCTATGGGGCCGCGTCCTTCTCGCGGCTCCGCTCGCTGAAGACGATTCCAGATAGGTAGGGAAACAATGGCCAAGGCTAAGTTTGAGCGGACCAAGCCGCACCTGAACATCGGCACCATCGGTCACGTCGACCACGGCAAGACCTCGCTGACCGCCGCCATCACCAAGGTGCTGGCCGAGACGACCGGCGGCACCGCCGTCGACTTCGCCAACATCGACAAGGCGCCCGAAGAGCGCGAGCGCGGCATCACCATCTCGACCGCGCACGTCGAGTATGAGACGGCGAACCGCCACTACGCGCACGTCGACTGCCCGGGCCACGCCGACTACGTCAAGAACATGATCACGGGCGCCGCCCAGATGGACGGCGCGATCCTGGTCGTGTCGGCCACTGACGGCCCGATGCCGCAGACCCGCGAGCACATCCTGCTGGCGCGCCAGGTCGGCGTTCCCGCGATGGTGGTGTTCATGAACAAGGTCGACCTGGTCGACGACGAGGAGATCCTGGAGCTCGTCGAGCTTGAAATCCGCGAGCTGCTCAGCTCCTACGAGTTCCCCGGCGACGACATTCCAATCACCAAGGGTTCGGCGACCGCCGCCCTGTCGGGTTCGGATCAGAAGCTAGGCCAGGACGCCGTCCTGGAGCTGATGAAGTCGGTCGACGAGTACATCCCGCAGCCCGAGCGTCCGCTGGACAAGCCGTTCATGATGCCGATCGAGGACGTGTTCTCGATCTCGGGCCGCGGCACCGTGGTGACGGGCCGCGTCGAGACGGGCATCGTCAAGGTCGGTGAGGAAGTCGAGATCGTCGGCATCCACCCCGAGACGCGCAAGACCACCGTCACGGGCGTCGAGATGTTCCGCAAGCTGCTGGACCAGGGCCAGGCGGGCGACAACGTTGGCGCGCTGATCCGCGGCGTGGCCCGCGACGAGGTCGAGCGCGGCCAGGTGCTGTGCAAGCCTGGCTCGATCAAGCCGCACACCGACTTCTCGTCGGAGGTGTACGTGCTGTCGAAGGAGGAGGGTGGCCGTCACACGCCGTTCTTCGCCAACTATCGCCCGCAGTTCTACTTCCGGACGACCGACGTGACCGGCACCGTCGAGCTGCCCGAGGGCACCGAGATGGTGATGCCGGGCGACAACGTGGCGCTGGGCATCAAGCTGATCGCGCCGATCGCCATGGACGTGGGCCAGCGCTTCACGATCCGCGAGGGCGGCCGCACCGTCGGCGCCGGGGTTGTCAGCGGCATCACCAAGTAATATAGCCGCACAACTCGAGCGAGCGGCCGGCCCGGGATAGCCCGGGCCGGCCGTTTGCTTTTAGTGGGGGCTCCGCACACCGCGTTTCCGAACGCGACGCGGGCCCTTGCTGTTTCTGAAACCAAAGAGAGCCGCCCAGAGCGGCCCGCTCTTTCGCATCGGTAGGGTCACATGGACAACAACATCCGCATTCGCCTGAAAGCGTTCGACCATCGCGTGCTCGATCAGGCGGCCGGCGACATCGCCGACACCGCGCGCCGTACCGGCGCATTGATCCGCGGCCCCATCCCGCTGCCGACCCATATCGACAAGTTCACCGTCAACCGTGGACCCCATATCGACAAGAAGTCGCGCGAGCAGTTCGAGACGCGCACCTACAAGCGCCTGCTCGATATCGTGCAGCCGACGCCGCAGACGGTGGACGCGCTGATGAAGCTGGATTTGGCGGCTGGCGTTGACGTGGAGATCAAGCTGGCGTAACGGCGCTGCTTCCGCGGTCGACTGATTCCGGTCCCGTAGGAAGTCAGGATACTGAGATACCGCCGGGACTTCGGTTCCGGGACAGCGTCTCCCGTCACGTTCCTTCGCAGGAGCAACCGGCCCGGGACGGGGGCACGCTTCGCAACTCCGGGCCGACACGCACCTGCGCAATCCCGCTCGGGTGCCTCTGTGAGGAGGTGGATCATGCGCACAGGCGTGATCGCGAAGAAGATGGGGATGACCCGTCTGTTCCAGGACGACGGCCGCCACGTGCCCGTCACCGTGTTGCAGCTGGAAAGTCTGCAGGTGGTGGCGCGCCGTGAGCAGGACCGCGACGGCTACACCGCCGTCCAGCTCGGCGCGGGCAGTGCCAAGGCCAAGAACGTCGCCAAGCCGCAGCGTGCGGCTTTCGGCAAGGCCGAGGTCGAGCCCAAGGCGGTGCTGGCCGAGTTCCGCGTTACCGAGGATAACCTCCTCGACGTCGGCGCCGAGCTGTCGGCCGACCATTTCGCCGCCGGGCAGTACGTCGATATCCAGGGTCGCACCCAGGGCAAGGGTTTCGCCGGCGCCATGAAGCGCTGGAATTTCGGCGGTCTGCGCGCGACGCACGGCGTGTCAGTTTCGCACCGCTCGCACGGTTCGACAGGCAATCGCCAGGACCCCGGCAAGGTCTTCAAGAACAAGAAGATGGCCGGCCACATGGGCGACCGCAACCGCACGCAGCAGAACCTGCAGATCGTCGGCACCGACGTCGAGCGCGGCCTGATCTTCGTCAAGGGCTCGGTGCCCGGGTCGAAGGGCGGCTGGCTGTTCGTCAAGGACGCGGTCAAGCTGCCCGCGCACGCCGACGCGCCGCGTCCGGCCGGCCTCAAGGCCGCCAACACCAACACCGCCGCTCCTGCGGCCGACGCTCAGGAGGCGTAACGTGCAGGTCAAGGTACAGTCCTTTGCCGGTGACGCCGGGGCGGACATCGAGCTCAACGACGAGGTGTTCGGCCTCGACCCGCGCGCCGATATCCTGCATCGCGTCGTCACTTGGCAGCTGGAGAAGCGTCGCGGCACCGCCCGCGGCACGCGCGAGCGCGCCGACGTCGCCCGTTCGGGCAAGAAGCTGGGCCGCCAAAAGGGCGGTGGCGTCGCCCGTCACGGTGACCGCCGCGCCCCGGTGTTCGTCGGCGGCGGCAAGGCGCACGGCGCCCGCGTCCGCGACTTCAATCCCGGCTTGAACAAGAAGGTTCGCGCGCTGGGTTTGAAGATGGCTCTGAGCAGCCATGCCAAGGCCGGCTCGCTGATCGTGCTGGACGGGTTCCAAGTCGCTAGGACCGCCGAGCTGCGCGGCCACTTCATGACGCTGGGTGTCGGCAAGCGAACGCTGGTGATCGACGGCGAGGCGGTCGAGGGTTTCCGCGCCGGTCGCAACCTGCCGGGCGTGGACCTGCTGCCCGCCGTCGGCGCCAATGTGTACGACATCATCAAGGCCGATACGCTGGTCCTGACCCGCGCGGCCGTCGAGAAGCTGGAGGCCCGCTTCCATGGCTAAGGCCGATACCAAGACGGATGCGCGGCACTACGACGTGATCGTCGCGCCGCACATCACGGAGAAGAGCACGCTCTTGTCCGAGCAGAACGCGGTCGTGTTCCGCGTGGCCCGCGATGCTTCCAAGCCGCAGATCAAGGCGGCGGTCGAGGCGGTGTTCGGCGTGACCGTGAAGGGCGTCAACACCATCGTCCAGAAGGGCAAGACCAAGCGGTGGAAGGGTCAGCCCTACACCAAGTCGGACGTCAAGAAGGCGATCGTGACGCTGGCCGAGGGCCAGTCGATCGACGTCACCGAGGGGGCCCGCTGAGATGGCGCTCAAGCAATACAACCCGACCAGCCCTGCCCAGCGCGGGCTGATCCTGGTCGACAAGTCGGCGCTGTGGAAGGGCGGCCCCGTCAAGGCGCTGACCGAGGGCAAGCGCAAGACGGGCGGCCGCAACAACAAGGGCCACGTCACCAGCCGCGGCATCGCAGGCGGTCACAAGCAACGTTATCGCACGATCGACTTCAAGCGTCGCAAGTGGGACGTCGAGGGCACGGTCGAGCGGTTGGAATATGATCCCAACCGTACGGCCTTCATCGCGCTGGTCCGCTACGCCGACGACGATCTGGCGTACATCATCGCGCCGCAGCGCCTGAACGTCGGCGACAAGGTCGTGGCTGGCAAGCGCACCGACGTGAAGCCGGGCAACGCAATGGAGCTGGCGTCGGTGCCGGTCGGCACAATCGTCCATAACGTCGAGATGAAGCCGCTGAAGGGCGGCCAGATCGCGCGTTCGGCCGGCACCTATGTGCAGGTCGTGGGCCGCGACCGCGGCATGGTGATCGTTCGCCTCAATTCGGGCGAGCAGCGCTACATCCATGGCGAGTGCATGGCCACCATCGGTGCCGTGTCCAACCCGGACAACCAGAACCAGAACCTGGGCAAGGCCGGCCGCACGCGCTGGATGGGCAAGCGCCCGCTGACCCGCGGCGTCGCCAAGAACCCGGTCGACCACCCGCACGGCGGCGGCGAAGGCCGGACCTCGGGCGGCCGTCACCCGGTCACGCCTTGGGGCAAGCCGACCAAGGGTGCGCGGACGCGACACAACAAGGCGACGGACAAGATGATCATCCGTTCGCGCCACCAGAGGAAGAAGTAATGGCTCGCTCTGTCTGGAAGGGCCCCTTCGTGGAGCTCAGCCTGCTCAAGAAGGCCGAGACCGCGCAGGATGCCGGTGGGCGTGCGCCGATCAGGACCTGGTCGCGCCGCTCCACCATTCTGCCGCAGTTCGTCGGGCTGACGTTCAACGTCTATAACGGCCGCAAGTTCGTGCCGGTGTCGGTGAACGAGGACATGGTCGGCATGAAGCTGGGCGAGTTCGCGCCGACGCGCTACTTCCCCGGCCACGCCGCCGACAAGAAGGGCAAGCGCTGATGAGCAAGCCTGCATCCCCCCGCAAGGTCGACGACAAGTCGGCGCTGTCGGTCGGCGCGCAGATCCGCGGATCCGCGCAGAAGCTGAACCTGGTCGCGGGTCTGATCCGCGGCCGCAAGGCCGGCGACGCGATGAACATCCTGGCCTTCAGTCGCAAGGCGATGGCGGTGGACGCGCGCAAGGTGCTGGCGTCCGCCATCGCCAACGCCGAGAACAACCACAATCTCGACGTCGACGCACTCGTCGTTCACGAGGCTTCGGTGGGCAAGTCGATCACCATGAAGCGGTTCGCTACGCGCGGCCGCGGCAAGTCGACCCGCATCATCAAGCCGTTCAGCCGTCTGCGCATCGTCGTGCGCGAGCAGGAAGAAGCCTGATGGGTCAGAAGAGCAATCCGATCGGTCTGCGCCTGCAGATCAACCGCACCTGGGACAGCCGCTGGTTCGCCGAGGGCGCCGAGTACGGCCGTCTGCTCAACGAGGACCTGAAGATCCGGTCCTACATCATGAAGACGCTGCCTTCGGCCGCGATCTCCAAGGTGGTGATCGAGCGTCCGGCCAAGCTGTGCCGGATCTCGATCTACGCGGCGCGGCCGGGTGTCATCATCGGCAAGAAGGGCTCGGACATCGAGCGGCTTCGCAAGGTGATCGGCGGCATGACCTCGTCCGAGGTGTCGCTGAACATCGTCGAGATCCGCAAGCCCGAGGTCGATGCGCGGCTGGTCGCCCAGTCGATCGCCGACCAGCTGGAGCGCCGCATCGCGTTCCGCCGCGCCATGAAGCGCGCGGTCCAGTCGGCGCTGCGCTTAGGGGCCGAGGGCATCCGCGTCGCGTGCGGCGGCCGCCTGGGCGGCGCCGAGATCGCCCGCTCGGAGAGCTATCGCGAGGGCCGGGTGCCATTGCACACGCTGCGCGCCAACATCGACTATGCCGAGGCTGAGGCGCACACGTCCTACGGCGTCTGCGGCGTCAAGGTGTGGGTATTCAAGGGCGAGATCCTGGGCCACGACCCGATGTCGACCGACCGGTTGATGATGGAGGCCCAGACCTCCGGCGTGCGTCCCGCGCGCGACGACCGTCGCTGAGGTAGAAGAACATGCTGCAACCGAAGCGCACCAAGTTCCGCAAGGCGTTCAAGGGCCGCATCAGCGGCGACGCCAAGGGCGGGACGTCGCTCAACTTCGGCTCCTACGGGCTGAAGGCGATGGAGCCGGACCGCATCACCGCCCGCCAGATCGAGGCCGCGCGTCGCGCGATCACGCGTCACATGAAGCGCCAGGGGCGCCTGTGGATCCGCGTGTTCCCCGACGTGCCGGTGTCGAGCAAGCCTGCCGAAGTCCGCATGGGCTCGGGCAAGGGCTCGCCCGAGTTCTGGGCGGCGCGTGTGAAGCCGGGCCGCATCCTGTTCGAGCTGGACGGCGTGGACGGCAAGATCGCCGCCGAGGCGTTCGAACGCGCGGCCATGAAGCTGCCGATCAAGACCAAGGTCGTCGCCCGCCTGGGCGATACCAGCCACCTCGGGGGCGAATAAGATGGCCACCAAGACCGACTATACCGGGCACAGCGACGACCAACTCGTCGAGAGCATCGGCCAGCTGAAGCGCGAGCAGTTCAACCTGCGCTTTCAGGCGGCGACCAGCCAGCTCGAAAAGCCCAGCCGCGTGCGCGAGGTCCGTCGCGACATCGCGCGCATCAAGACCATTCAGTCGCAGCGCGCCGGCGCCGCGGCGGCCAAGTAAGGAGCGCCAAGCGATGCCGAAGCGCGTACTGACCGGGCTCGTCGTTTCCGACAAGGGCGACAAGACCATCGTGGTGAACGTCGAGCGCAAGGTGAAGCACCCGCTCTACGGCAAGATCATCCGCCGGTCGAAGAAGTACCACGCCCATGACGAGGCGAACGAGTACAAGCAGGGCGAGACGGTGCGGATCGAGGAAACCGCCCCCATCTCCAAGCTGAAGACCTGGAAGGTCGTGGATCGGGTGAACACCCACGCCACGCCGGAGCGGGTCGAGATCACCGGCGAGGAGGTCGCGGCGTAAGTCGCGACCCCGTTAGGATACAAGTCGCGTCCCGGTCGGGATCGGGCGCAGGATAAGGAAACGGATCCATGATCCAAATGCAGTCCAACCTGGACGTCGCCGACAATAGCGGCGCCAAGCGGGTCCAGTGCATCAAGGTGCTGGGCGGTTCCAAGCGGCGTGTGGCCGGCGTGGGCGACATCATCGTCGTGTCCATCAAGGAAGCGCAGCCCCGCGGCCGCGTGAAGAAGGGCGACGTTCACCGCGCGGTGATCGTCCGCACCGCCAAGGACATCCACCGCGCCGACGGCTCCACCATTCGCTTCGACTCGAACGCGGCGGTGTTGGTCAACAAGAACGAGGAGCCGATCGGCACCCGTATCTTCGGCCCGGTGGTCCGCGAGTTGCGCGGCAAGAAGCACATGAAGATCATCTCTCTCGCGCCCGAGGTGTTGTGATGGCTGCCGCGAAGATCAAGAAGGGCGATCAGGTCATCGTCCTGTCCGGCAAGGACAAGGGCCGCACGGGTACCGTGACCGCTTCCCTGCCCAAGGACGGCAAGGTCGTCGTGGGCGGCGTCAACGTCGCCACGCGCCATCGCAAGCCGACCCAGGCCAACCCGCAGGGCGGCCTGGAGAAGATCGAGGCGCCGCTGCACGTCAGCAAGGTCGCGCACGTGACCGCCGACGGCAAGCCGACGCGCGTCCGCTTCGAGGTGCAGGACGGTAAGAAGGTCCGCGTGGCCGTGAAGACCGGGGAGAAGATCGGTGGCTGAGGCGAACAGCGAGCGCTACGTGCCGCGCCTGAAGCAGCAGTATGACGAGCGGATCGTCAAGGCGATGCAGGAGAAGTTCGGCTACGCGAACCCGCTCCAGATCCCGCGGATCGAGAAGATCGTGCTCAACATGGGCGTGGGCGAGGCGACGCAGGACAAGAAGCGCGTCGACCAGGCCGCGTCCGAGATGGAGCTGATCGCGGGTCAGAAGCCCGTCATCACCAAGGCCAAGAAATCGATCGCTCAGTTCAAGCTGCGCGAGGGCATGCCGATCGGCGTCAAGGTGACCCTGCGTCGCGAGCGCATGTACGAATTCCTGGATCGGTTCGTGACGATCGCCCTGCCGCGCGTCCGCGACTTTCGCGGCTTGAACCCCAAGAGCTTCGACGGGCGCGGCAACTATGCCTGCGGCCTCAAGGAGCAGTTGATCTTCCCGGAGATCAACTACGACCGTATCGACAAGATCCGGGGCATGGACGTGATCGTCCAGACCTCCGCCCAGACCGACGACGAGGCGCGTGAGCTGCTTCGCTTGTTCGGTTTCCCGTTCCCTCAGGACCAGGATGCTGCCGAGCCGCAGCGCCGGGCCGCCTGAGCAGAAGAGAGAGAACTTAAGTCATGGCGAAACTGAGTTCCGTCAACAAGAACGAGCGTCGCAAGAAGCTCGTCAAGCAGTATGCGGGCAAGTACGCGAAGCTGAAGGCGCAGGCGAATGACCAGTCGCTCGACGATGGTGAGCGTCTGATCGCTCGGCTGAAGATGGCCGAGCTGCCGCGCAATGCGAACCCAACGCGCATCCGTAACCGATGCGAGGTGACGGGTCGTCCGCGCGCTTATTATCGCAAATTCCGTCTCGCGCGCGTCATGCTCCGCGATCTTGCCAACAAGGGCATGATCCCGGGCGTCGTCAAGTCGAGCTGGTAAGGATACGATCGTGGCAGTGACCGATCCCCTGGGTGACCTGCTCACCCGCATCCGCAACGGCCAGCGCGCGCGCAAGGACTCCGTCCTGTCGCCCGCCAGCAAGCTGCGCGTCCGCGTGCTCGACGTGTTGCAGCGCGAGGGCTATATCCGCGGCTATTCCGAGGAGCAGATGGGCCCCGCCGCCGGCGTGCGCATCGAGCTCAAATATTTCGAGGGCCAGCCCGCGATCAAGCACGTGGCCCGCGTGTCCAAGCCTGGCCGCCGCGTCTATTCGGGTAGCCAGGAGCTGCCCCGGGTGATGAACGGCCTGGGCATCACCATCGTGTCGACGCCGCGCGGCGTGCTTTCGGACGCCGAGGCGCGCGAGCAGAACGTCGGCGGCGAAGTGCTGGCGGAGGTGTTCTGATGAGCCGCATCGGCAAGAAGTCGGTTCCCGTCCCTGCCGGCGTTACCGCGTCGGTCGACGGCCGCACGCTGAGCGTCAAGGGCCCCAAGGGTACGCTGAGCCTCGTGATGGCGGACGAGATCACCTACGACGTGCAGTCGGACGGCATCTCGGTCCAGCCGGCCAACGACACCAAGCGGGCGCGGGCCTTCTGGGGGATGCAGCGGACGCTGGTGCAGAACCTGGTCACGGGCGTGACGACGGGCTTCGCCAAGAAGCTGGTCATCACCGGCGTCGGCTATCGCGCCGCGGCGCAGGGCCGCAACCTGAAGCTGCAGCTGGGCTACAGCCACGACGTCAACATCGACGTGCCGGAAGGCATAGAGGTCAAGACGCCCGACGCCACCACCGTCGAGATCAGCGGGTCGGACAAGCAGAAGGTCGGCCAGTTGGCCGCCGAGATCCGCCGCTGGCGTAAGCCCGAGCCGTACAAGGGCAAGGGCATCAAGTACGACGGCGAGTTCATCTTCCGCAAGGAAGGGAAGAAGAAGTAATGCTGAAGCGTCTCAACCTCTTCGAGAAGCGCCGGCTGCGTAATCGCACCGCGCTAAAGGCGCGGTCCGGCGGCCGGGCGCGGCTGTCGATCCACCGGTCAGGCCGGCACATCTATGCGCAGGTGATCGACGACGCGGCCGGCCGCACCGTCGCGTCCGCCTCGACGCTGTCGAGCCACGAAGGCTCCGGCGCCAACGTCGCCGCCGCCTCTGAGGTCGGTCGACGCGTGGCGGAGGCCGCCAAGGCGGCCGGCGTGACGCAGGTGGTCTTCGACCGCGGCGGCTTCCTGTATCACGGCCGCGTCAAGGCGCTGGCGGACGCGGCCCGCGCGGCCGGACTGGAGTTCTGAGCATGGCGGACGACAACACTGAGACGGTGGCGAACGCCGCCACCGGCGGTCAGCCGCAGCAGGACACCAACGGCGGCAACCAGGGCGCCGGTGGGCAGTCGGGTGGCGGTCAGGGCGGCGGCTTCGGCGGCGGTCAGGGCGGTCCCGGCGGGTTTCGCGGGCGCGGTGGCCCGGGCGGCGGTGGTGGCCGGGGTCGTGGCGGTCCCGGCGGCAACCGCGGCGGCGGTCGCGACGGTCGTGGCGGGCGTCGCGATGATCGGCGCGGCGGCGGCGACGATGGCGGCGAGGAACTGATCGAGAAGCTGGTCCACATCAACCGCGTCTCCAAGACAGTGAAGGGCGGCAAGCGCTTCGGCTTCGCGGCGTTGGTCGTGGTGGGCGACGGCAAGGGCCGCGTCGGCTTCGGCCACGGCAAGGCCCGCGAGGTGCCGGAGGCGATCTCCAAGGCGACCGCGTCGGCCAAGAAGGGTATGGTCCGCGTGCCGTTGCGCGAGGGTCGCACGCTGCATCACGACGGCGACGGTCATTTCGGCGCCGGTCGCGTGACGTTGCGTTCCGCGCCGCAGGGCACGGGCATCATCGCCGGCGGTCCGATGCGCGCGATCTTCGAGTCGTTGGGCGTGGCCGACGTGGTGACCAAATCGGTCGGCACGTCCAACCCCTACAACATGATCCGCGCCACCTTCGAGGCGCTCAAGGATCAGACCAGCCCCAAGGCGGTGGCGCAGCGTCGCGGCAAGAAGATCGCCGACCTGCTGGGCCGCGGTCACGGCGCCGCCTCGGCCACGGCCGACGCGGACGCGCTGATGGTGACGGAGTAAGATCATGGCGAACATCAAGGTTAAGCAGACGGGCTCGCCCATCCGCCGGATCGCCGATCAGCGCGCGACGCTGATCGGGTTGGGCCTGAACAAGATGCACCGCGTATCGGAATTGACCGACACTCCCGAGGTCCGCGGCATGATCCGCAAGGTGCAGCACATGGTCGAGGTGCAGGAGGGCTGAGCCTTCCTGTTACGTGACAAATCCGGGGAAGGGGGCTAACGGCCCCCTTCCTTTTTTCCGCGCGACAAAAGCGAAAGCGAGTGCATAGACTATGAAACTGAACGAACTCCGCGACAACGAAGGCGCCCGTCACCGCCGGATGCGCGTCGGGCGCGGCATCGGATCCGGCAAGGGCAAGACCGCCGGGCGCGGCCAGAAGGGCCAGAAGAGCCGCGAGGGCGTGAGCATCGCCGGCTTCGAGGGCGGCCAGATGCCGCTTCACATGCGGCTGCCCAAGCGCGGCTTCCGCAACATCTTCGCCAAGGACTACGCGGTCGTGAACCTGGGTGCGATCCAGAAGGCGGTCGACGCCGGTAAGATCGAAGCCGGTGCCACGGTGGACCACGCGGCGTTGCGCGCGGCCGGTCTGGCCCGCGGCGGCAAGGACGGCGTGCGACTGCTTGCCAAGGGTGAGTATTCGACCAAGCTGAGCTTCGACGTGGCGGGCGTGTCCGCCTCGGCGCGCGAGGCAGTCGAGGCGGCGGGCGGCACCGTGACGGTGGCCGAGGTCGTGCCTGCGGCAGACAAGGCGGCGGCGAAGAAGGGCAAGGCGCGCGAGGCGCGGCTGGCGGCGCGCACCGCCTGATCGGCTTGCCGCGGACGCGTTAGACAAGCGTCCGTCCAAGACTATATGGGCGGCGGGGCGCGGCATAACGCTTCCCCGCCGTTCTTGTTTCCAGGACACCGACACGCATGGCATCCGCAGCCGACCAGATGGCGAGCAGCCTAAATCTCGCGAAGTTCGCCAAAGCCACCGACCTCAAAAAGCGCCTTTGGTTCACGATCGGCGCGCTGATCGTGTTCCGGTTGCTCAGCTACGTGCCGCTGCCGGGTATCGATCCGACCGCGCTCGGCCTGTTGTCGCAGCAGACGCAGGGCGGCGTGCTGGACTTCTTCAACACCTTCTCGGGCGGCTCGCTCAGCCGCATGTCGCTGATCGCGCTGGGCGTCATGCCCTACATCACCGCGTCGATCGTGGTGCAGCTGGCGACCTCGCTCAGCCCCACGCTGGCGGCGATCAAGAAGGAGGGCGAGAGCGGTCGCAAGCGCCTGAATCAATACACCCGCTACGGAACCGTCGCGCTGACCGCGATCCAGGGTTATTTCATCGCCGTGGGCCTGGAGACGCTGGGCGCCAACCAGGGCGTGCAGGCGGTGATCGAGCCGGGCGTCATGTTCCGGATCGCCGCCGTCGTGTCGCTGATCGGCGGCACCATGTTCCTGATGTGGCTGGGCGAGCAGATCACCAGCCGCGGCATCGGCAATGGCGTGTCCCTCATCATCATGGCCGGCATCGTCGCTCATTTACCCACCACGTTGCTGAACCTGCTCGAAGGCGGGCGTTCGGGTTCGCTCGATCCTGTGCGGTTGATCGGCATCGTCGTGGCGGTGGCGGCGCTGGTGCTGTTCATCTGCTTCATGGAGCGCGCGCAGCGGCGCATCCTGATCCAGTATCCCAAGCGCGCGACGCAGCGAGGGATGCAGGCGGACCGCAGCCACCTGCCGCTAAAGCTAAATACCGCGGGCGTGATCCCGCCGATCTTCGCCTCGTCGCTGCTGCTGATGCCGCTGACGATCAGCCAATTCGCCGGCAACCGCGTGGCCGGCGAAAGCGCCTGGGGCGACTTCATCATCACGCTGAACCAGTATCTTCAGCACGGAAGCCCCGTATACATGCTGCTCTACGGGGCTGGCATCATCTTCTTTTCGTTCTTCTACACCGCCGTGGTGTTCAATCCGGAGGAAACGGCCGAGAATCTGAAGCGCTACGGGGGGTTCGTGCCGGGTATCCGCCCCGGCAAGAATACCGAAACGTATCTGGACTATGTGCTGACGCGCATCACCGTGTTGGGCGCCGCCTATCTGACGGTGCTCTGCCTGTTGCCGGAGTATCTGGTGTCGGCGCTCGCCATCCCCTTCTACCTGGGCGGCACCAGCCTGTTGATCGTGGTCAACGTGACCATGGATACGGTGACGCAAATCCAGAGCCACCTGCTGGCCCATCAGTATGGCGACCTCATCAAGAAGGCCAAGCTGCGCGGCGGCAAGCTGCGCTGATCGGCGTTGCCGGATCAAAGGGAGGATAAGCGCTTGAACATCATCCTGCTCGGCCCCCCCGGCGCCGGCAAGGGCACGCAGGCCCAGCGACTGGTCGCCGAGCGCGGCATGGTTCAGCTGTCGACGGGCGACATGCTGCGGGCCGCGGTCGCCGCGGGCACGCCCGCGGGTGTGCAGGCCAAAGCGGTGATGGACGCGGGTCAACTGGTGTCGGACGAGATCGTCTCGGCGCTGATCGGCGAGCGGCTGGACGCGATGGAGTCGCGGCAGGGGGCGATCTTCGACGGATATCCCCGCACCGCCGCGCAGGCGGATGCGCTCGACGGCCTGCTGTCCGATCGGGGCCGAGCCCTGGACGCGGTGATCGAGCTGGAGGTGGACGAGGCCGCGCTGATCGAGCGGGTGGAGGGGCGTTATACCTGCGCCACCTGCGGCGCCGGTTATCACGATCGGTTCAAGACGCCCGTCGTGGCCGGCGTGTGCGACGTGTGTGGCGGTACCGAGTTCAAGCGACGGCCGGACGACAACGCCGAAACGGTGCGTACGCGGATGGCGGAATATCGCGCCAAGACCGCGCCGATCCTGCCGCTCTACGATGTCCGCGGCCTGGTCCACCGCGTCGACGGAATGGCTGACATGGATCAGGTAGCCGCCGCGATAGGGCGCGTACTGGACGCCGGCCGACCCGCGTGACCGATCGGTAATGCGGCCGCCACGCGGCGGATGGAAGGCGCGCGTTATATCGAACTCGCGGCCGGCGCTTCCCTCCTCCCTTGGGCGCCGGCCCATCGGTCGCCGGCACGTCCGACCGTCGTTTTGGTTCCGGACACGCCGTTGACAGGGTGCGTAGGTACGACTAACTGCGATGGCTCTCCAACGCTTGTCCCGGCGGCGCTCTCGCGCGCGCCGGCGTCGTGCGTCGGGGGCGATCATGCGCTGAGATGGGGGTCGTGGCTGCCGTGCCGGTCCCCGTGGAGCTAGGAGAAAATATTCATGGCACGTATCGCGGGTGTCAACATCCCGACCAACAAGCGCGTGGTGATCGCGCTGACCTATATCCACGGCATCGGTGCGACCAAGGCCAAGGAGATCACGACCAAGCTGGCGATCGCGCCGGAGCGTCGCGTCCAGGATCTGACCGACCAGGAAGTTCTGCAGATTCGCGAAGCGATCGACGCCGGTTACACCGTCGAGGGCGATCTGCGCCGCGAGACGGCGATCAACATCAAGCGCCTGATGGACCTAGCCTGCTATCGTGGCCTGCGCCACCGCCGGGGCCTTCCGGTCCGTGGCCAGCGCACGCATACCAATGCGCGCACCCGCAAGGGCAAGGCCAAGCCGATCGCCGGCAAGAAGAAGTGACGCGGGACGCGAACAGCCCGGGGGGCTGATCGCGCACGCGTTACTCCGCCGGAGGCGACGTTCAGGAGGTCGCCCGGCCCCATCATCAGGTCAGGATTTCCGATAAATGGCACAGGCACCGCAGCGTCTTCGCCGTCGCGAGCGCAAGAACATCACCGCAGGCGTCGCGCACGTGAACGCGTCGTTCAACAACACCATGATCACCATCACCGATGCGCAAGGCAACGCGATCAGCTGGTCGTCGGCCGGCATGATGGGCTTCAAGGGCAGCCGCAAGTCGACCCCTTACGCCGCCCAGGTCGCGGCCGAGGACGCCGGCAAGAAGGCCGCCGAGCACGGCGTCCGTACGCTGGAAGTCGAGGTCAAGGGTCCGGGGTCGGGCCGCGAGTCGGCGTTGCGTGCGCTTCAGGCGGTCGGTTTCCAGATCACCTCGATCCGCGACGTGACCTCCATCCCGCACAACGGCGTGCGGCCGTCCAAGCGCCGCCGCGTCTGACATCCGGTCGGCGTCGGCCGACCAACCTTTCGCCGTCGGTCCGCATCGCCGACGGCGGCATCCTTTCCAGGCCGCGGACCGCCCGCCCGGCCCAATCTGGGGAACGCCCTTGTCCGTCAACGCGAAGAACTGGCAGGAACTCAAGAAGCCCAACGCGCTGGAAAAGAAGTCCGGCGGCGACGGCAAGCGCCGCGCGACGTTCGTGGCCGAGCCGCTGGAGCGCGGTTTCGGGTTGACGCTGGGCAACGCGCTGCGTCGCGTGCTGCTGTCGTCGCTCCAGGGCGCGGCGGTGACGTCGATCAAGATCGAGAACGTGCTGCACGAGTTCTCGTCGCTGGCCGGCGTGCGCGAGGACGTGACCGACATCGTCCTCAACGTGAAGCAGATCGCGCTCCGGATGCAGGGCGAGGGGCCCAAGCGGCTCCAGCTGTCCGCCACCGGCCCCGCCGAGGTTCGCGCGGGCGACATCGCGGTGTCGGGCGACATTGAGGTGATGAACAAGGATCTGGTCCTGTGCCACCTGGACGAAGGCGCGACGCTCAACATGGAGCTGACCGCCGACACGGGTAAGGGCTACGTTCCCGCCAGCGCCAACCGTCCGGCCGACGCGCCGATCGGTCTGATCCCGGTCGACGCGCTCTATTCGCCGGTGCGCCAGGTCAGCTACAAGGTCGACCCGACCCGCGTGGGCCAGGACCTGGATTACGACAAGCTGACGCTGACCGTCGAGACGGACGGCACGGTCACGCCCGAGGACGCGGTGGGCTATGCCGGCCGCATCCTGCAGGACCAGCTGGCGCTCTTCGTCCACTTCGACGACGGTCAGGTCGTTCGCACTCAGGCGCCGATCGGGCAGGCCGCGGTCCCCGCCGTGGAGCCCGGCGTCACCGGCGACACGCAGCAGATCAACCGCTACCTGCTCAAGAAGGTGGACGAACTGGAGCTGTCGGTGCGGTCCGCCAACTGCCTCAAGAACGACAACATCATCTATATCGGCGACCTGGTCGGCAAGACCGAGGCCGAGATGCTGCGCACGCCGAACTTCGGCCGCAAGTCGCTCAACGAGATCAAGGAAGTGCTGTCCTCGATGGGGCTGCGGCTGGGCATGGAAATCCCCGGCTGGCCGCCCGAAAACATCGAGGAGATGGCCAAGAAGCTGGAACAGGAGATCATGGGCTGAGCCGCGGCGGGCAGCGTGGCTGCCCGCACGACGGCGCAAGCCCGGCCGGCGGTCGGAGGCGCGGCGGAGCCGCCACTCCGACCCGTCCGACGTCAGGCTCCGGCTCCGCCGGGGCCTTTTTTCTTGACTTCTCAACCCCCCGATGCTGAACGCGCCGCCACCACTGGGCGAAGCGTTCGCCTGGCCGGCGCTGCCTGATACGGGCGTCGGACGAACCGGAAGGAAGACACGATGCGTCACCGCGTAGGCGGCCGCAAGCTTCAGCGCACCTCGGCTCACCGCCAGGCGCTGTTCCGCAACATGAGCGCCGCGCTCATCAAGCACGAGCAGATCACCACCACGCTGGCCAAGGCCAAGGAATTGCGGCCCTACGTCGAGAAGCTGGTCACGCTGGGCAAGCGCGGCGGCCTGTCGAACCGCCGTTTGGCGCACGCCCGGCTCCAGGATGATGCGCAGCTGGTGAAGCTGTTCGACACGATCGCCAAGCGTTACGCCGATCGCAACGGCGGTTATACGCGGGTCATCAAGGCCGGCATCCGCGCCTCCGACGCGAGCCCGATGGCGATCATCGAGTTCGTCGACCGCGACCCGGCCGCCAAGGGCCTGGACTCCGGGCCGGTTCAGGCGGACGAGGCGTACGACGAAGCCGCCTGAGCCTCGCTCGATCGGAACGGAAGGGCCGCCCCGGCGACGGGGCGGCCCTTCGCGCATCTACGCTCCCGGCCAGCCGCCCCCCATCGCCGCGTAGAGCTGAACGTAGCTGGTCAGCCGGTCGGCGCGCGCCTGGACCAGCGTCAGCTGTGCGGTCAGCAGGTTCCGCTGGGCGTCGAGCTGTTCGAGATACGACGAGTATCCGGCGCGGTAACGGGCCGATGCGTTGGCTAGCGCGCCCGACGCGGCGTCGGCTTGGCTGATCAGGTCGTCGGCCTGCTCACCGGTACGTCGAACGGCGGCCAGCGCGTCGTCCACCTCGCGGAATGCCGTCAGCGCGGCGCGACGATAGGCATAGGCGGCGGCGTCCCGCCGGGCGGCGGCGGCGTCCTGTTGCGCGCGCAGGCGCCCGCCGTCGAAGATCGGCGCCAGCGCGCTGGCGCCCAGCGAGAACACGCCTACCGGGTTCGCGAGGGCGGTGGACAATACCACCCCGACGCCGCCCGTCAGCGCCAGGTTAGGTAGGAATGCGGCGCGCTGGCTGTCGAGCGAACGGTCGGCGGCGACCAGGGCCTGCTCGGCCGAGAATATGTCCGGGCGCCGGCGCAGCAGGTCGGACGGCAGACCCCCCGGCACGGCGGGCAGCGCGAGCCGGTCCAGCGCCGCGCCGCGCGCGACCGGTCCCGGCACGTCGCCCGCCAGCAGGGACAACGCGTTCTCCTGTCGCGCGACCGCGAGCTGGGCGGCGGGGATCAGCTGGGCGGTGGCGGCGTATTCGGCCTGGGCCTGACGATATTCCAGTCGTGAGGAATAGCCCGTCTCGAACCGGCGCCGGGCGATGCGCAGCGCGTCCGCGCGTGCCGCCAGCGTCGCCCGCGCGATCGCCAGCCGCTGGTCGAGCGCACGCAACGTCACGTAGCCCGCCGCGGCCTGCGACGCGACGGCGATGCGCACCGCGTCGCGCGCGCCGCCTTGCGACAATAGCTGGGCACGCGCCGCCCGGCCGGCCTGTCGCAGGCGTCCGAACAGGTCGAGGTCGTAGGACGCGGACAGGCCGGGTTGCACCCCCAGCGCGCGCGACGGGGTGCCGAAGGGGCTCAACGTCTGCCCCTGCGTCTCGGGCAGCGTGCCGCCGACCTGGGGGCTGAGTTGCGCGCGGGCGAGCGCCAGCGCGGCGCGAGCCTCCTCCACGCGGGTGACGGCGACGGCGAGATCGAGGTTGTTCGCCAGAGCGCGCTCGACCAGCGCTGTCAGCCGCGGGTCGCCGAAGTTGCGCCACCAGTCCGCGGTGATCGCGGCGGCGGGGCCGGCGGCATCGGTGCGCCATCCGGTGGAAGCGGTGACCGCGGCCGCCGACGGCGCGTTCGGCCGAGGCCCGGCGGAGACGCAGGCCGCCAGCGACGCCGTCAGGGCGACGATCGGGAAGGCGTGTTTCACCGTGGGTCCGGCAGACCGGCGGTGTCGACGCGGGCGACGACCGACATGCCGGGGCGCAGCCGCGCCGCCAGCCGCTGCCCCGGATCGATGCGGATGCGCACCGCGATCCGCTGGGGCACCTTGGTGAAGTTACCGGTGGCGTTGTCGGACTTCAGCACCGCGAACTCCGAGCCGGCGGCGGGCGAGATGCGCTCGACCCGGCCCGTCAGCCGGGCGTTCGACAGCGCGTCGACGGTGAAGGACGCGCGCTGGCCGACCGCGATCCGCGCGGTCTGGGCCTCCTTGTAGTTGGCGATCACCCATATCCCGGGCGGCACCAGGAACAGCAGTTGCGAGCCCGCCGTAACGTATTGGCCGACGCGCACGCCGACCTCGCTAAGCCGCCCCGTCTCGGGCGCGCGGATCAGCGTGTTGTCCAGATCGATGCGCGCCAGGCGCAAGGCCGCCTCCGCCCCCGACACGCCCGCCTCCTGACCGCCGCGGCCGACCTCCACCGTCCGGACGTCCTGTCGCGCCACCTCGCGCGCGGCCCGTGCCTGCGCGACGGCGGCTTGGGCCTGACGCAGCGCCGCCAGCGTCTGGTCGCGTTCGCGAAGCGACACGGAGCCGTCGGAAACGAGGTCGTTGACGCGCGCCATGTCGGCGCCCGCGCGCAGAAGCTGGGCCTCGGCGTTCTGAACCGCGGCCTCCTGTCCGCCGAAGCTGGCGGCGCGGCTGGCCGCCGCCTGCCGCGCATTGGCCAGCGTCGCGCGCTGGGCCTCGACCTGGGCGGCGGCCTGGCCCACGCGTTGGGCATAGGTGCGCCGGTCGATCTCGACGAGGGGCTGGCCGGCCGACACCTGCGCGAAGTCCTGCACCAGCACGCGCGTGACGTAGCCCGACACCTGGGGCGCGATCACCGTCACGCGGCCGCGCACATAGGCGTTGTCCGTGTACTGACGCCCCGTGTCGAAGGGCCCGATCCGCCACGCCGCCAGCACCGCCGCGACGCCGGCCACCACCAGTAGCACGATCGCCGCCAGCGAAGCCCGCGACAGGGCGGGCGGCTTCCAACCCGACCCGGCGGGAACGGGTTCCGACGTCGGTTCGGGGGGGGCGGGGGGCAAGCCTCGCTCCGCCAGCCGCTCGTCGGTGGCGGGTAGCGGCGAGACGGGCGGGGCGGGGCGGGTGTCGGTCATCCGGCCCGCGCTATGGAACGACCGTCGGCGCGGGTCACGCGGTGATGTCGCGCCGCGCGCGGACGGCGCGGCGGATCAAGAGGATCGCCAGGTACAGGAAGGTCAGTCCCGCCATGACGGCGATCAGCCGGAACATGTCGTCGTACGCCAGCACGTTCGCTTCGCGCCGCGCGGACTGGGACAGCAGGGCCGCCCCCTCGGCCGCGCGTAGCGACGGGTCACCCACCACGCGCGCGACGCCCGACGCACCGGCCGCCAGCCGCTGCTGGACCAGGGGGTCGGTGGGGTCGATCGCCTGCACCACCGCGTCGCTGTTCGCCCGCTCGCGCACCACCTGATACGTGCCGAGCAGCGCCGCGCCGCCCAGGCCCCCGAGCGAGTTGATGATGCCGAACAGCGCCACGAAGCTGATGATGTGGCCCGCCCCCTCCTTCAGCGCGCGGGTCATGCCGAACAGCAGCGCGGGGCCGAGGAAGAAGGTGCTGGCGAAGGCGATCAACGCCTGGGTGGCGTAGAGCTGGGGCGCGCGGGTCAGGCTGGTGGAGCGGCTGTCCAGCAACGCCGCCACCGCGACCAGTCCTACCGACAGCATCACCGGATGCGCCAGACGCTCGACGTTCAGCGTCGCGGCGCTCAGCAGCACGCCCGCGATCGAGGCGACGGCGATCACCGCGAACAGCGTCGTCAACTGGTCGTTGGTCTGGCCGAGCGTCGTCAGCAGCCCGACCGCGCCCACCGTCTGTTCGGATAGGACGATGCGCGCCATCAGCGTCACCACCGTGAAGCGCACGATGTCGGCGCTTCCCAGCCAGCGGATATTGAGCAGCGGATTGGCTCGGCGGCTTTCCACCACCAAGGCCGCCGCCAGGAGCGGGATGGCGGCGGCCAGCGCCCGGCCGATCCAGGGGGTGTCGGTCCACCAGACATAGCGTCCCAGCCCCAGCACCGCCGCGAACAGCGCCGCCGACCCGCCCAGCAGCACGAAGGTGAGGAAATCCGTGCGCTCGAAGGCCTGGCGTCGCGTCGTCGGCGGCAGACGAAAGGCGAGCACGGCCGCCAGGCTGAGCAGCGCCATGCCGAATTCGAACTGGTACAGCGCGTGGAACTGGCTTTCGGCCAGCAGGTCGGGCGAGAACAGCCGCACCAGCGGCACCGCGCATTGCGGCACGCCGATCCCCAGCACCACGCCGCGCAGCCGCATCGGCGCGGGCAGCGCCTGCATGATATAGTAGAGCGCGAAGGTGCTGAGCGGCGCCGCCGCCAGCCCGCTGGCCGCACGCAGCAACACGGCCGAGCGGAAGTCGTAGGCGACGAGGTGCGCGGTCGAGAGCAGCACGTACAGGCCCAGGAACAGCAGCGCGAAGGGGCGCAGTCCGTATTGCTGGCGGAACTTGATGAGCAGCAGGTTCGCCGACACGTTGGTCATCACGTACACGGTGGGCAACCACGCCGCCTCCGCCGGGTCGAGCCCCAGCGCGCCCTGGAGCGCTTGGGTGTTGGCGGTGACGATCGCGTTGCCGAAGCCGCCGGTCAGCCCCACCAGCACCCCCACCAGCGCGTAGGCCAGCCGGCGGCGACCGGGATGCGCGGGCGATCCGGGCGAGCCCGGCATGACCGGCGCCTCGTGCGGGGCGAAGGTCCATTCCTCCTCGGTGAAGAAGGCGCGCAGCCGGGCGGGGAGAGAGGGGCGCCGGGGGTCGGCGGGTACGGGGGCGGGCACGGTGGTGGATATAGCCGGGGATGGCGCCGCGGCGAAGCCGCGTCGTCGGACGGGGCCTGGCGGTTTCGCCGGCCGGGGATGCCGTATGGCGGGCCTAGCCCGCGGGGCGGCGCGGGGCTATCGGCCGGCCATGCAGCATCCCGACACCATCCTCATCGTCGATTTCGGCAGTCAGGTGACCCAGCTGATCGCGCGGCGCGTGCGCGAAGCCGGCGTCTATTCGGAGGTGGTACCGTTCCACGGCGCGGAGGCGGCGATGGCGCGGCTGGCGCCCCGGGGCGTGATCCTGTCGGGCGGCCCGGCCTCCGTCACCATCGCCGAGAGCCCGCGCGTGCCGGGCGCGGTGGTGGACGCCGGCCTGCCGGTGCTGGGCATATGCTATGGCCAGCAGACGCTGTGCGCCGAGCTGGGGGGCGAGGTGATCGCCGGGGACCACCGCGAGTTCGGCGACGCGACGGTCGAGGTGGTCGAGCCGTCGGCGCTGTTCGACGGGCTATGGGCGGTCGGCGAGCGGCATCGGGTATGGATGAGCCACGGCGACCGGGTGGAGCGGTTGCCGGACGGCTTCACGGTCAAGGCGCGGTCGGCGGGCGCGCCCTTCGCGGTCGCCAGCGACGAGGCACGGCGCCTTTACACCACGCAGTTCCACCCGGAGGTCGCGCACACGCCCGACGGCGCGCGGCTGATCGCCAATTTCGCGCGCCACGTCTGCGGCCTGAAGGGCGACTGGACGATGGCGGAGTTTCGGGCCGCCAAGATCGCGGACATCCGCGCGCAAGTGGGCTCCGCCCGCGTGATCTGCGGCCTGTCGGGCGGGGTCGACAGCGCGGTGGCGGCGGTGCTGATCCACGAGGCAATCGGGGATCAGCTGACCTGCGTGTTCGTCGACCACGGCCTGATGCGGTCGGGCGAGGCCGATGAGGTGGTGTCGCTGTTCCGCGGGCACTACAACATCCCGCTGGTCCACGTGGACGCCAGCGAGCGCTTCCTAGCCGGGCTGGCGGGTGTTTCCGACCCGGAGGCCAAGCGCAAGTTCATCGGCCGCACCTTCATCGACGTGTTCGACGAGGAGGCGGGGCGGATCGGCGGCGCCGATTTCCTGGCCCAGGGCACGTTGTATCCCGACGTGATCGAGAGCGTCAGCTTCACCGGCGGCCCGTCGGTGACGATCAAGAGCCACCACAATGTCGGCGGCCTGCCCGAGCGCATGAACATGAAGCTGGTCGAGCCGCTGCGCGAGCTGTTCAAGGACGAGGTGCGCGCGTTGGGCCGCGAGCTGGGGCTGCCCGACGCGTTCGTTGGGCGGCACCCGTTCCCTGGCCCCGGCCTGGCGATCCGCATCCCCGGCGAGGTGACGCGCGAGCGGTGCGACATCCTGCGCCGCGCGGATGCGATCTACCTGCAGGAGATACGCCTGGCCGGGCTGTACGACGCGATCTGGCAGGCGTTCGCGGTGCTGCTGCCCGTCAATACGGTGGGGGTGATGGGCGACGCGCGGACATATGAGAGCGTGCTGGGCCTGCGCGCCGTCACCAGCGTCGACGGCATGACGGCCGAGGCGTTCGAGTTTCCCGGCGGCTTTCTGCCCCGCGTCGCGACGCGCATCATCAACGAGGTCCGCGGCGTGAACCGCGTGGTGTACGACTATACCAGCAAGCCGCCGGGCACGATCGAGTGGGAATGACGAAGCCGCGAATGGCCGGGGGCCATTCGCGGCTTCGTCATTCGCCCGCGACAGCGGGCGCCGGGGAAGCGCAACGCTTGCGGGGGCCATTCGCGGCTTCGTC
>Ga0325401_1000484_pt1 | contig 28691 bp, 15 predicted proteins | sample PopdelMetagenome_FD_205666 | JGI IMG/M metagenome (GOLD analysis project Ga0325401, IMG submission 205666) | Populus deltoides microbial communities from Bellville, Georgia, United States - Xylem-PdKOR-R2 | ecosystem: Host-associated > Plants > Phyllosphere > Stem > Wood/Secondary xylem | place...
ATTAGCCGAAAGCTCGTTATATGGGTTAAAGATGCATTATGTTTTAAGTTATATGTACATATATTGAAAAAAAGAAGAAAAAAAATAGAAGAAGATAATAATCCCAACCCAAAGAAGTTAACCTTAAACATTAGAACAGAATATTATTTTCTTCCAATAAAAGCTCCATCATCTATGTTTTCATACATTGAGCACATAAAAAGAAAGGTTTAGTAATATTTTGTTTAAGAGGTATTGAGCAGATATATAAATTTAAAGAGAGTTTGTTTATCTGGATAGATTAATGGAAGTTGAATGATGAATGACTTGCTTTGTGGAATTTGCAAATTGTTTTTCTATTTTAACGCTTTGATTACTAGGGACTAGTAATAAGCTGGTTGTGGGGGTGATTAGTACTTAAAAGTGCATTTTTATCAAGGTTTTATATCATCATTTTGCACTTAAAGTATCAATAACTCCTTAACTAAAGCATGTTTTATAATAACATATCTAATAATATAAGATACCTTTAATTTATAGTAAATGTTCATCTTAAATGTAAGCATATCATATAAATAAAAGAATTGATTGATGAGTTGAAGTACTGAAATTGGACAAAGAGATGGCCAAACTTAGAAAAGAGATGTTGGTGCAGTCCAAACTGGAACATTGTTCGGTAATCGGGTCATATCTGGAGTTGTAGATCTCGGATTTAAGTCTAATTTATATGGATGGAAAGGTAAGACATAGGCCTACAACTTTCATAGGAGTCCAAGATTTAAAAAGGCCGTTGTCAAGTCTAAATTGTAGCAACAACGAAGAAGTCTGAATCTGTCCTGCAACCCAGACACTGTTCAGTGTTCAGCCCATATCTCGAGTTCTAGAAGTCCAAATATCTCACTTTTTTTACCCTGGAAAGTTGAGACAATTTCCTAGAACTTTCATGATTTAAGTCTATTCAAATTATGACGTTATTGGCAGACAAGAAGATAAGAATTGTCACCAAGTCAAGATGTGGTCACTCACTCATCAATTAGTCAACAAATCAATAGTTCTGAATTTTGGCCTATAAAAGGAGGCATTTTCCATGTATTTAGACATTTTGGTTTTCAGATCAAGATCATGCTCTTGCTCTTGCTCTCTCTTTATATTTTTGTAATGCTGAAGTTTTGTTTATATTAATCTCTTGTTTATGCTTTTCATTTCCTTTCATTATGTTTAGCTAATTTTATCATGTCTAGGTGAAAAGGTTACACTAATGGTATAAGAATAAGTATAATATAAACTCAACATGGACCTTTATATTTGATATTAACATGTTTTATATTTGTTATCTTGTTCACTTTTAATACTTTGCTTGTTAAATGGTTAATCTAGATTTATGTTGTATAACCCTTGGTACAACAAATATGTACTTGGCACTTTCATAGTCCAACCGTATGGTATAACTGACACTTGTGCTATGAAAGGAACTTGGTTTGTTGTTAACATAAGTTATAATCATGAATGCCTGACAACATTTACAAGTATTAGCATTATTCGAATAAGATAACTAATGTAATCATGTTAACAATTTATAATCCGATTGGAACCTCCTTTGTGTGTGGATTCCAGTTGAGTAATAAAAAGAGTTTATACTATACTTGTTTGAAATACCATTAATGAATCCTTTAACCTTGACAATTGTTTTTATCATTGTTTAATCCTTACATCAATATCACATCTCAAAGCTCTCTTTATTATTACTATTATTGTTGTTATCGTTGTTGTTGTTGTTGTTGTTATTTATAATTTATACAATTAACCTCCCTATGGTTCGACCCCAGTCTTGCCGGGTTATTTATTACTTCGACACTCCTGCACTTGAAAGAAGACATCAATCTTTTGGTCGTGTCACTCAGCAAAACAAAGTTACTGAGAGGAAGAACAGGACTATGATGAATTTGGTGAGATGTGTGCTCACTAAGAAGCAGGTTCCCAAGGCTTTCTGGCTAGAAGCTGTGAGATGGTGTGTGCATGTCCTCAACAAGTGCCCTACTTAACTATGCAAAATAGAACTCCAGATGAAGCATAGAGTGATATGAAGCCTACAGTGTATTTTAGACTTTTTGGGTGCTTAGCTCATGTGCACGTACCGGACTAGAAAAGAATCAAGTTGGATGACAAAAGCATTCAGTGTGTTTTATTGGAAGTGACCGATGAATTAAAAGCTTATTGATCGTTTGATCTGGTCTCTAGGAAGATAATTGTTAGTAGACATGTTTTTTTATGAGAATAAGGGCTAGAATTGGGACATGAGTAAGGAAGAAATGGCATTGGATGTATTAAAATGGGGTGATAGTAAAGAAGAAGATGATGAACCTGAGAATGTAGGGGAACTTGGAGCAAAAGTTAACGAGAATGAAGAAGCTGGCTCAAATGGTACAAATAAAGCTGGTTCAAGTGGCACTAGCTTACCTTTTGGTAAGTCACCTGATGAGAATTCCTCAGATCTAGTTGAGGGAGGGCAAGACGAGTTCCACTCTGGATGCAAGATTATGAAACCGGTGAGAGCTTAACAAAAAAAGAAGACTTGTGTGCCATGATGATTCTCATAGAAGCTGTGAAGAGTAAGAAATGGAGAGATGCCATGAATGCAGAGATTGATGCTATTGAACGTAATAAAACATGGGCTCTGACTGCCTGAAAGAGTAAAGATCATTGGAGTTAAATAGATTTTTAAAACAAACTCAATAAAAGTGGTGAGATAGACAAGTGCAAAGCTAGACTTGTGGCACAAAGATATGCACAACAATATGGGACTGATTACATAAAAGTTTACGCTCCAATTGCAAGACTAGATACCATATGTTTGGTAATTGCCTTAGTATTTTCTAACTTGATGTGAAAAGCACATTTTTGCACGGTGAGCTTAGTGAGGAAGTGTTTGTCCAACAACCTCAGTGATATGAGAAGAAGGGCGAGGAACACAAGGTTTATAAGCTGAATAAGACGTTGTATAGTCTCAAACAAGCTCCATAAGCTTGGACAACAAAATTGAGACCTATTTTGCTAAAGAAGGCTTCAAAAAGTGTCATTATGAACACACCCTATTCACAAAGTCAAAGGAAGGAGGTAAGTTTTTAATTATCAGTCTTTATGTTGATGATTTAATTTTTACTGGGAATGACAAAAGCATGTGTGAAGAGTTTAAGAAGTTGATGATGTTGGAATTTGACATGTCTGACTTGGAAAAATGAGATATTTTATAGGGATTGAAGTACTACAAAATTATAATGGGATTTATGTGTGTCAAAGAAAGTATGCTCAGAAGTTTTAGAAAGATTTGGTATAGACAGAAGCAACTTAGTGAATAATCCCATAGTTCCAAGCTGCAAATTGTCAAAGGACGAGAAAGGAGCTAAAGTTGATACAAGTGTGTTTAAGCAAGTGGTTGGCAGTCTTATGTATTTAACTACAACCAAACCTGATTTGATGTATGGTGTGAGTCTTATCAACAAGTTCATGTTATGTCCTATAAAGCAACACTGGTTAGCAACAAAAATATTAACTAGATATTTGAAAAGAATGACTGATCTGAGGATTTTCTACAAGAAAGGAGGTTGTAAGCAACTCACAGCCTATTCAGATAGTGATTTTGCTGGAGATGTAGATGATAGCAAGAGTCCTTCAGGGTGTGTATTCATGTTTAGTTCTGGAGCGATGTCGTGGTCATCCAAAAAATAGCTTGTGGTTAGCTTATCCACCACTAAAGCCGAGTACATCGTTGCTACCTCGTGCTCTTGTCAGTGTATTTGGTTAAGAAGAGTTTTAGAGAAGCTTGATTATGTGCAGGAGAAATGCTCTACAATTCTATGTGATAACAGTTCAAGTATAAAACTCTCTAAGAATCATGTTCTTCACGGCATAAGCAAACACATTGAGATCATGTTTCATTTTCTTTGTAAATTGGTAAGAGATGGTGTGGTTGATTTGAGTCATTGTAATACTGAAGACCACGTAGCTTATATTATAATGAAGCCGCTCAGATTAGAGGTGTTTTTGAAGCTTTATAGTTTGTTGGGCGTGTGTGAAATTTCTAATATAAATTGAATGCATTCTGAATATAATTTAAGGGGGGGATGATAGACTGTTAGAGGTTACAGTTTACTATTCTGATCGTTTAGTTAATTAGTCTGCTAATAAGTTCTATTCTTTAGAGACTAGTTGTTTATGTTTTGACAAATTCCTCTTAGTTTGATACCGCGTTTTAGGATGTTATAAAAATGGGTTGTTATTTTAATTTTATCACTTTGTAAAAGGCTTTATAAGCCTGCAGTTTGTTATCAATGATTTGAAGGACTTTTCATTCAAGCTTGTGTGTTATAGTTTCTTCTTAGTGTTCTCAACATTAGCTTCATCCGAAAGGGGAAACAAAATACAACAAGGATATATTAGCAAAACCTAAGAAATGATAAAACTTGTGGGAAAAGCATCATGGACCGAGTACCTGTGAGTTAAATAGCCAACGCGTAGCTAGCTAATTAACAAATTTGATGTCCCCAGAAAAAGAAATGAAAATATGAATGCCATCTCCCTAAACTATCAAAACAATGAAACGATATATATATATTTATTTATTTATTTTAATGGTAGAAGAAAGGAGCTTCAAAATATGAATAATCGAGACAATTAGTAAAGGTGTTCATTACTTTTGAAACAAGCTGGTTAAAAGGATTCATGAAGAAGATGAGAATATCATGATATAAAAAGAAGAAAGTGCACTTTCTGTTATGTGCAGCATTTTCTTGAAATACACATAACCCCCAAATTCAGGCCAAGTCTTCCAATACATATTTATCATTACCTACATCGAGGAATAGCTTCGAGTAGAACACAAACTATCAACTTTGTTTTTGACACATATTCTACCATGCCACCATTTTAAGAAGCAAAAGAAGTTGCTGTATTCCTGTGAGAACTCGTTACAGCAATGGCATCAGTCCAGAACTTTCGAGAGGATCCAATGGCTTCAGTAAATGATCAAATCCGAAAGCCTCAATCTACAAAACATTTCTTTTTACAGGCTCCTTTCATGTTCTTGCAGGGTTGCTTGCTCTCTAGGATGGAACTCGACAGTTAACTCGCTTGACATGACTGGAGGCCGGCTTAAACCATGTTGGGCTAAGGAGTTTCGATGGGTTTTGGAACAAAATCTGGGCCTTAAGAAGGTAAGATAGTCAAAAACGTGCCTCAAGGACAAGGGGATTGTGTATGTTGCAGCTGGACTCGTCAAGAATCACAGTTTGGAGAAGCTTGTATCTTGACGGGAACTGGTTCAGTGGAATAGGTTTTGAGAATTTGCTATGCCCTTTCAGCATGTTCTGCTCCTTGCAAAGCCAAGCCAAGGTCTGTGACTTTTGGAGGAGGGAGAACAAAAATTTGAAGATATGGGCTTGCATCGATCATACAGATGCTGACTACCAATGAGAGTGAGATTAAGTTGGGAGTGTATGACGACGATAGTTTGATAGCATATGATATTTGTCAAAATTCCATCAGTTTATGTAGGGTTACTGTTAAAGGATAAAAAAACAAAAACAATGAAGTTAAAAATATATTTGTTCAAGAGATAAAAATAAAGATAAAAATATAAATATAAAAATATTTTTTAAAAAAATAATTTCGGAATGAATTTTTGTATTTCCTAAATATGAAATATAGAGAGGATATATTTTCAAAGATAATATTTTTTATTTTTTACTCTTAAAATATCCTTATAAAAAACTTTTAATTTCAAAATTGTCTAACTAAGACATGTTTGGATAAAAATAGATATTATCATAATTTAAAACTCAACTCGAAAGTCGATTTGGGGCAAAGCTTAAATCATTAGTCGAGGTCTAGATCACGAGTCGGGTTGACCCGAGTCAAAATGAAAATAAAAGTTATTATTATCATAGTTCTAAAACTCAATTCAAAAGTTAATTTATGACAAGGCTCGGTTCACGAGTCTGGTTGACCGTTGATTAGAGTCAATATAATGACAAAAATGGTTATTGTCATAGTTTTAAAATTCAATCGGGATCGACATAGAACAAGACTCGAGTCACGTTTCGAGAGGGTCAATTCAAGTTGACTCAGGTCAACATAAAAATAAAAATGGTTATTAACATGGTGTTAAAACCCAACTTGATATCAACATAGAGCAAGGTTATGGTCACGAATCGAGAGGATCAACTCGAGATTGACCTAGATCAATGTAATGATAGAAGTTATTATTAAAATAGTTTTAAAACCTGACTCGGGGGTCGATCGAAGCAAGACCTAGATCAAGTATCAAGAGGGTCAACTCAAGTTGACTTGAGTAAATGTATGGATAAAAATTATTATTATCACAGGAGTAATAGAAGCAGGGCTGCAGAAAGCTCAAGAGACATGAAACAAGATTTAAGAGCAGCTTAGCAGTGGTTGGTGGGTTTTTCAAGGGACCGCAGGTGCTCAACTGGAAAGGATATTGCAAAGAAGTTTGGATTGTGGAGAGTTTAGATAGAGTTGATGAGCAAATTGTATGCTTCTGTAGGAGGCATACTATGAGGGCGAATGAAATAATTGAAGTACCCATTTAAAATTATTGAGATGCATGGAAGTATGGGAAATGGTGTTTCTCGTTGTTTTTCTTCATTATACATGCATGCATGTTGTCTTCAGTAGCGGTTGTTTCGAAAGAAAGGGTGACAAAATGACCTCCTCCATTCCAGCTTGTAGTGATTCTTTAATATAATATTGGTTATATAAATTCGCGAAATAGATCAAAATGTAATGTCATATAGGCATCGGAAGAATCCATTTTGAAGGCAATTGTTCCCTAATGCCCACATTACAATTTAAAAAAAATAACAATGATAATAGCAAATATCGATGCCAGCATAGCACACAAACTGGAAGAAAAACCTGTCTAGTTAGAAGGAAATGTTTTCCTTGGGGAGGACACCCTAGCATAGTCTGAGTATGGAGAGAAGAAGACGACATTAATGTCGACTGATACTTGTGGACACAATTATGCAAAATTGCCAGAAGCAAAATCATGGAAGCTTTAGCCACTCTTGACTTTTCGACTAAAACCACCATGTGAATGCGGACACCAATATGATTACACTCATTATTAGCTTATAATTAGATGAAAATCAATTTCATAATTATTAAGACTTGAATAAACATAGAGGAAAGTAACAACGAAAGAGGGAATTTTCATGTATAACAGCAGTTGTTATGAAACAAAGCTGATAACACATACAAGTCATGATTTCCCCGTCATCTCAACATACAGAAGGAAACAACACACTACATGATACATTATTACACTTCACTATTAGTTTAGTCACCAAGCTAAAGTCAAAGTCACCTGTGTGTTTTCCTCTGAAATAGAAAACTCAAAGCTCAGAAGAAAGCTCTACTCCCATAAAACACACGGGTACCAGTGTTCTTTGATGCCTGCACATTCTGATCAGAGCTCGAACTTCCTGAACTAGCTGGTCCACTTTCAATGTCCAAAGGAAGCTTCATCTTGGCCAGTGACTCTGTGAATTGTTGCATGCTTTTCATGTACATGTCTACTATGTCCTGCTGAACCATATTTGTTTCCGGCTCAATGTTTACTGTAATAACAGGTTTGGCAATTTTCTCATTTGATGCTCCACCAGAGGAATCAGTCTCACCATCTCTGACATTTGTACTCTCTCTCTCTTTACGGTCTGAGACATGGTCCAGATTCGGTGTTTTAGAAGCTGCTGGGCTGTCAGAGGTTTCTGAACTTGCATCAACAGAAGGAGAAGAAACACCGTTAGTTGACACACTGCTTGGAGGAGAGCCAAGCTTCGGAACTTGAATTGAATCGGAAGTGGCAGCTGAGAAGCTTTCCACGACATGAACTCCATTTTCTGAACTGAGATAATTCTCAGTATCAGAGGTGGCCAAGCTCTCAGAGGCTTCAGAATCCAAACTGGAACATGGAATTCCAAAATACTCAGAGACCATCATCTGGTTTTCATTCACAACCTTTGGATCCGGGAACTCAATCTTATCCAATTCACAAGGAAGTGATTCCTGTATCTCTGAATCCTGAATAGTTCCATTTGCAGCTAAAGTAGTGGGTCTTGCTGGAATCGCCATTACCTCTGGTGAAGCTCCACTGTATGATAAAGATAGTTGAACAAACCCCGCGGGAGAGTAGAACAAATCAGTTGAAGAAAGAGAGAACTCTTTGTCCAAATTCCCATTATTGATTAGTACTTCGGACAAAGGCACCAGAGCAAAACCTAACAGCTGATCCTCCAGATAATTCCTCACCCTGCTCATCATGAAAACCTCACATTTAAGGGAGGAATCAACAGTCTTAACATTGAGCCGCAGACTGTCATTGAAGACTGGATTCCTCCCACCACCATTGATGATTTTGGTGGAGACAGTGCGCTCGGGATCGCTAGTCAGGCAAAACTTAGCATAAACATCTTGCTTGTGGTAAATGCATATGTTTTGGATGTCCCTAGCCTGGTGTATGTAAACCTCAACTACACCAACAAAATCTTCGAGATTGCCAACCACAGCATCGTTTCTGGGGATCTCAATTCCCTTCGAGAAGCTGCCAGTGCTCTGAACTGGATAATCATACTTCTGCTTCTCTGTCTCAAAGCCAACAGAGGTCTTGAATGGTGACACAACAGATTGAGGGGAATCCATAACTGCACCGATAATAGACCTGGCAAAGCACAAAACAAGTTATTATTTGAAAAACCGGCAGATACTATGTTTTTTAGTACTCTACACCCTGCACTAAAAAATCAATTCCAAATATTAAATCCCAAAATAGGAGATCTTTGATGCTTGAAACACTTTTTCTAACACCAAGTCTGAGCTAAAACAATCACAAATTCTTAAAATTCAGAGGCAAATTGCAAAAGGAGACCTTTTGCATGATCCAATTAAACCCAAAACAAAAGATTCAGTCAACTATAAAACTCAGAAGCAAGCAAACAGCTGTAGCCCCCCGTTGTTGAGCAGGTGTGAATATAAAAATTCTCAAACCCAGAAGCCAAAACCCAAAGAAATATAACCTTAAGCTTCTACAAGATCAACTTCAGAACCCCAAACCAACCTTAAAATTAACAAAATGAAGTTCGATTTAACAGAATCATCAAATCCCAAAACCCCAAAAAAGAGACCTTGAACATGAACTACTAAAAAAACCCTAATAAAAACAATAAACAAGCGTACAAACCGAAACCCACCTAAAGCAGAAGGCAGTCCCAACTTCTCAAAAACCCAGAAGCCAGAAACCCTGAAAATTGAGAGTTTCTAGTGAACAAATGCTGTATACCCTGACCCTGAAACTTAAAGTAAGGAAGACCAATCAACAATTATGCGACATGACCAGATATCAATAAAGCTATCAACTTTTTCCACACCGAAACCGGAATCCAAGAGAGCGAAACAGGGAAAGCCAGAAAATTCAAAGCCAGAAACAAGCCGTAATTAACTAAAGGCCAAAGATGGCACAGTTGACGAGGTTTGAAAAACAAAACCCACTAAAATTCTCCTCGAAACCTCTCAAAAACTACCCAAAGAAAGTAAGAAATGGAACTAACCAAAACAGAGAAAATCTATTTCAAAAAAAAAAAAAAAAAACTCACCTGTAGCAACAAGTTAAAATGAAGTGATGTTCTAATACAAGATCTGGACAAGACCCAGTTAGTGAATCGGGTCTTATTGTTATTGATGACGGGGTGTTTGCTTTCGCTTTTGTTTTTGTTGTTCAAATAAGAGTTCGCAAGCAAGTGAAAACTCGTACTAAAAAGCTGAAAAGAAGGGAATAAAATCTACCACTTCACAACTGCTCTATTTCTCTTCTTTCGGATGATCATATATTTATCCTGCGGAAAAGATATTGTCTTTTAAAATATTTTTTTAATATTAATATTTTTAAAATTAACTAATTTAAAATTAAAACTCTTCAAAAATATAATCAAAATACAATCTCAAAACACCGAGTAATATATAAAAAAAACCTTGAGAAAATACTTATAAAGTTAGGTAACAATCCAACAAAATACAGAAAGAACCACAGCCTGCGTCTTGTCGGCAGCCTTTGAAGTGTAAATAAATACGTATAATGCTTTAAGCTTATTACTGCATCATTCTCCCTTTTCCAATTTTTGTACGTCCGGGTAGAATACAGAGGAGGCGTTTGGAATTGCAGCTTCACTGTATTTTTAACAATTTTTGGATTATATTTTTTTAATTTATTAACTCTTGGTAATCAAGAAGAGAGATGGAGACGGGACGGCACGGCACGGCATGGCATGTACATTATTAATACTGGTTAAATAGAGGAACAGCAGAGACACCGCCCCACGCGTTGGCAAGCAACGGACCAATGGGAAGGGATATATGTGCTTTTTATAGGTAGGGACAGCTTCAGACACCAAGTCAATCCCGACTTTTTTCAAATAAATAGTTAGGGAATGGTGGGCCCCTCTTCGAGCCGTTTTAATTGGAAAACTTCGGTTAATTAAAGCCCTTCGCAATTGAACTTTTGTTAGAATGCCTCGCGATGAGAAAATCACAAGGCACAATTGGAGGATGGTTTTTTAAAGTATTTTTATTTAAAAATATATTTAAAAATATTTTTTATTTTTTAAAAATTATTTTTAATATTAAGATATCAAAAATAATCTAAAAAAATTAAAAAATTTTAATTTAAAAATAAATAAATAAATCAATTTTTTTCAAAAACTCTTTTAAATTACAAAAATAAATAAGTATTTTAATTACTAATGAATGATGTGTGCCAATACTTATACATATGATAGATCCTCTTAGAGATATTATCCCACTTAACTCATATACTGAGTTTTGTTCTTTTTAAAGACGGTCTCTTGAGGAGAAAGATGCATTTTATGTTTATAAACAACAAGCTCATCGTTTCTTAGTTAATATAGAATTAGTGGCATCATCACTAATATTATCGTATGTTTCTAACTTTAAACATATTACCTTCAAAATAAAAATAAATAATTTTCAGTTTGTAACAAGTAAATAATTATGAAAAGTTATATAGAATCATTTAATATACCAAAACAATTAACTTATCTTTTCATAATTTAGCTAATTACTCCATAATTACGATAGTTAAGAAGAATCAAATATAATTCTAATAAAAAAATTGTTACTTAAAGGAAGAAAAAAACATTATATGAATGCGAACTAATATATATTTATAAGCTATAATGAAATGGTATTGGGATGTGTTTTTTAATATTGGTAGTCTACAATAGAGAAGGAATCGTGTGCTTAGAGCATCTCCAACCAGAAAGGCAAAAAAATAGCCAAAAGAAAAATATTGTACTTTTAGTTTTTTTGTTTGTTTGTCCACTCCAATCGAGTAGCTAAATTGACAGCTAAAATAGTTGTTGAACACAGTAAATGCTATTCCTACCTTTCTCTGTAGCAAAAGGTAAATGTAAATAACAGTACTGGTTACCATTTTTTTCTCTGTTAATTTATATCTGTTGGCCAACGTCTTTATTTTGTATTCGTTGGTCAACGTTAATTTTTTTTCATTTAAAAGCAGGACGACCAGAAGAAAGAAAACAACATTTAAGCAAAATAGAAGGAAAAAAACTTACCTGCAAATTTCACCCTTCTCTCTAATTTAGAAAAACAAGACAATTGTTCTCTGTTTAATTAATAGCATCGATTGTGTTAATTAGCTGAAATCAAAAGGTATGTTTGCTTAAAGACTTTTTCTATTTATTTATTTATTTTTTGCATCTCTTGATTTTTATTTGCTATTTGTAATGATTTTTATTTCTTTGTTATTTTATGTTTTTTATATGGGTTAAGGAAGACAATTTTTATTTATATTGTTATCTTTGACAAAATTGAAAGGAAGTAATGATAGTAGCTGCTATTGATAAAAACATGGAGTGACATATCTTAAATTTATTTTTGATTGCCTATTTTAATTTGAGGTCAATTATATTTTGTCTTGTTATAAATGCAACTAAACCAAGTGATTAGATTAATTGTATGATTAGATTAATGTTAGAACAAGTACAGGGCAATTCTTATTATTAAATCACATGTATGGAAACTACAAAATTGCTAGACATTGAATGTGAGCTTCCTTTACACCCTTTTATAAGGTTTTAACTTGAGTTTTTTTTTTTTTAATGTAGATGGATTTAAATTTTCCAAGCTCTTTTACCAACTTTCTTATAAGCGAGTCAGAAGATATTATCTCTCAACCAACTGATTCTAATCAATTAATTAATGACTTAATATACTCGAATTTAAATGTCAATACAATAAAAAAATCACAAAGAAGTAAAAACTTCTCACCAGAAGAAGATTGTTTACTTGTCTCTGCATGGTTAAATATAAGCAAGGATCCAATTACAGGAGTTGAATAAAAAACAAAATAATTATGGGTCGTGTACATGCTTACTTTTGTAGAGAATGAAGGAAATTTGAATAATCGTTCTCAAATAAGCATCTCAAGTAGATGGCAAGAAATAAATAAAGAAGTCGGTAAATTTGTTGGATTTGTTACTCAAATTGAAAATCGTCAGCAAAGTGGAATGACCGAAGAATTAAGGGTAATTTTAATATTCATTTCCATGTTAAATTATTTAACACATATTTTAACATTATTGAATTTCTTTAATTTTTTACCAGATTAATGATGCTCGGCAAATATATATTTCTTGCGTTGGCAAACGATTTCAACTAGAACATTATTGGGTTATATTAAGAAAAGAACCCAAATAGCAATTTGAACGTGCAAGTCAACATCAAATGTCAAACAAGAAACAAAAAGGTCATGTCAATGCAAGTTCGGCTTCGTCAGCAAAGTGGAATGACCGAATAATTAAGGGTAATTTTAATATTCATTTCCATGTTAAATTATTTAACACATATTTTAACATTATTGAATTTCTTTAATTTTTTACCAAATTAATGATGCTCGACAAATGTATGCTTCTTGCGTTGGCAAACGATTTCAACTAGAACATTATTGGGTTATATTAAGAAAAGAACCTAAATGACAATTTGAACGTGCAAGTCAACATCAAAGGTCAAACAAGAAATAAAAAAGTCATGTCAATGCAAGTCCAGCTTCATCAACTCCATCTACCCCTGATTCTGTTAGTTTAGGAGAAGATAGTGAACCATTGATTTATCAAGATAGACCAATCGGTCAGAAGGCTGCAAAGAAACAACTTAAACGTAGATAAGGAAAAGATAAAGTTGGGGAGGTAACTGTAACAAATCTCATACAACAATTTAGGGATACTCTAGTTGAAATTGAGGATCAAAAGAAACAAGACAGGAAAATTATGTTAGAGCAACAAGCCATGATGATTCAACAAAGTCAAGAGAAACAAGAATTGGACAGGATTGAGAAAGAAGAACAAATTATGAAAATAGATATTTCTAATTTGGATCCAATTTCTGCAACGTATTTTCAAAATAGAAAGTTAGAAATTATGCAAAAGAGGGGTTTTAATTTTTAATTAACTTTAATTGATTTATTGTAATGTAATGTATTTTTAATTAAATATGTAGAAAATTCTTGGTTATTTTAAATATATTGTTATGAAATTGATATCAATTCATAATACTTTTTTGAAGTTCCTCTTATAAAGACTACAGACAATGCTTCAAAACTTGAATTCAATAGATGGGAGCAATGCCTTATATTTACAATGGTAGAGAGTCTATATAAGGAACGTTAGAAAATTTGTGCTAAATTTATGCTACCATTACAACTATAGTTATTGAGCATAGAATTAGGTGTAATTACAAATTGAATGACAGAATAATTAACATGATTGTAAGCTAATTGTGTGTTGTTTCATGATCTGCAGAATCTTCCTTGATACCTCTAACACTTAACAATAATAAGTATGATTAATTAACTTAAAAGATAACAATCATAATGATAAAAAAAAAAACATAAAAATTTTAAAAATTATGACAACATAAGAAGTTCAAATCTAAAGATTCTACTCGTTGCCATATTGTTCCCACAAATGTTCAATCAAATCTTCTTGTAGTTGAGAGCTAGTTGCTCTATCCCTAATTCGATTATGAGTTTGAAGAAAATCATGTAGTTTTGGTATTTCACCATGTGACACTAAAATAAAAGAATTGACTTCATGTTCATGGTCAAATCCAAGGTTCATTGCTCCTTCATCCTCAATAATCATATTATGCATTATTATGCAAGCTTTCATAATATATGCAAGCGTTTCTTCATTCCAGTATCGAACAAGTCCACGTACAATTGCAAAACGAGATTGGAGTACCCTAAATGCCCGCTCCACATCCTTTCTTGCAGACTCTTGCTTGCTTGCAAAATATTTTCTCTTTGCTTCTAATGGTCTTGGGATTGTCTTAACAAAGGTTGACCAATTAGGATAAATCCTGTCTGCTAAATAGTATCCCATTGTATATTCATGCCCACTAATTGTATAATTGACAGGAGCAGTATGACCTTCAGCAAGTGCAGCGAAGATAGCTGACCGATCAAGAACATTAATATCATTTAATGATCCAGGCATTCCAAAAAAGGCATGCCATATCCAAATATCTTTTGAAGCCACTGCCTCTAGAATTATAGTTGGTTCACGACAATGACCGGTATACATCCCATCCCATGCAATTGGGCATTTCTCCCATTTCCAATGCATATAGTCAATGCTCCCTAACATCCCTAGAAATCCACGCTGCTCTCTAATTGATAGTAATCGACAAATATCGACCTCGTTTGGTGCCTTTAGATACCAATCACCAAAAACTTCTACGATTGTTTTAACGAAAGCTCTAAGACTTTCTATCGCAGTGGTTTCTCCAATTCAAAGATATTCATTAGTAAGATCTGTAAGAATACCACATGCAAGATTCTGTGAGATGCAGTTACCTTTTGAAGGCAATATAAACCAAGAACACCAAGAGCATCTATTCTTTATTTGAAATATGGATTATGAGCTTCCACTGCATTTGCGATCCGAAGAAAAAGACGACGACTCATCCTAAATCTTCTTCGAAATTGACTTTCAGTGAATTTAGGATTTTCGGCAAAATAATCATTATATAACCTTAACTTACCTTCCTTTCTATTACGATTGACAATATTGTGACCAAGAATAAAGTCACGATACCCTATTATCCGCCCTTGATTATTCGATTCTTCTTCAGCAACCACAATGGTAGCAACTTGAAAAGAAAACACAGGAGTGTCATCATCAAAATCAAAAAGCATCATAAAAATTAGAATTAGAATGATGAATTTTAATGAAATATAACAAAGATTGGAGAGAAGAAAATGACTAGAAAACATGTTAAGGTATATGAGAATATTTATAGATAGATTATTTTTTCAAATTTTAAAATCTTAGAATGTTGGCGGTAATTTTTTTAAAATTTGAAATTTTAAAATTTAAACTGTTGGCGGTCATTTTTTCAAAGCTTGAATTTTTTTAAAAAAAAAAATTGAAAATAAAAATTTTAAATGTTGATGGTTTTTTTCAAAGTTTGAATTTGAATTTACTTTAAAAAAATTAATTTTTTAACAATAACATATAAAACTTAAAATTAAAAATATTCGTATAAATAAATTTTAAATTATATATTTTAACTTTCATATTACTTCATTAATTTTATATTACTTTTATACATTACTCATATTAGTTATATAATTAATAACATCATAATTATATTATATATAAAATATCTAAATTAGTTATATAATTATATTAAAATTAATTTAACATGAAATATATTAAAATATAATTAGTTTTTCTAAATAATCTTTTACCATTGAAAAACACATAATCAAAAAAACTATAGTTTTAAAAATTACGATTTAAAAACACAATATTTGTTAAATATCGTAGTTATGAATAATAACAATAAATAAAATTTTAATCCACGAGATTTAAAATTTTAATTGATATTAGAGAATTGGCTTGGTTGATTCTAATCGTATTTTTCTTAAAACTGAGTGTATTTACAAGGATAAGTACGTGGGTTGCTTCTCGATGATGAAGCGACATTGACTAGAGATGCAATGTGAGAACTTGGTCTTTGCTTTCCTTTTGCATTCATATGGTTTGCCCTTTGTAGGCCTGATCTACCCTTCATATTCTGACATTCTCCTCTGCTTTAAAGTTTAATCTCCCCAAGCAATTCTTCTTGCGTCTTCTCCCTCGACTCTTCCTTATCTTCATTCCATCACTGTCTTCTAACACCTCCTCCTCACCTGCATAAGAATAATACTCATCATCACTGGTGTCATTGTTGTGATAATCATCATTATCGCCCAAAAAAGTAGAACCAGAAATAAAATAATAAGGGATGGGTCGGAAGTGAAAGAGAAGGCCAAGATAGAGTTGAGGATTTGTACATGAAAGGAAACAGAAAGAGACGATGCAGGGGACAGATAAAGTTGAGGATTTGTATGAGAAAGCAAAGGTAATGCAGCAAAAATATAATTGATGTCACGGTTGTAAATCATAATATCTATTAAAATTTAATCATGTTTCTCAATCGTGATTGTGAAACTTGACATTATTTAAATGTCATGTTTCTCAATAGCTACATGTAAAAATATGTTATTTTGTCAAAACTTTTTCAAGATGTATTATTCTTTCATAATTTTAAAATTATTGTGCTAATTTTACAAAAAGTCCAAACTAGTTTAGTATTTGTTGCGATGTCACGGTCACACAAATTAATTATCATAGCTTCAACAAACAAGATAGTATAGAGCAAGAAAGGGGTCGATCCCACAAAAAATATCTAGTTCAGATCTTTATGCTAGATGATTCAAAGTTGGGGGCTTTTGAGGTTATCTAGGTTATGTTATGGTAAACAGAAGAAAATAATCAAGGTAAATTAAATAAATGTGAAACTTATCAAGAGAAAAACATTGGTCTCAAGTAAACGTCCACATATGAAAATCAAAATTGATCACTCAAATGATATGTTAATTTATATTCTGAATATCTATCTTCTTTAACATTAGTCAGTCAATCGATCTACAGTATAACTAACCCTAACCATTAAACAATCATAGTGTCCACACTAGTATTTAAATTCAATGGCAGTCTTAAGAACTAGATAGGTTGATAAATCTAAACAACATAACTGTCTGCAATCTATGTTCGATTTAATCAAATGTTTTTTCTAAGATTCACAACATAAATCCGCCATAATTATTAAACCTAGTCGTTTCATATGTTCAAATATCACAACTTTGATTTTGATAGCAAACTTAGTAGTAGATTGGTTTAGAATAATAATTTAGAGTCCGCTCTAGTAATCAAACTAAACAATTATAGGAAATAAGCATAGGAAAACATTCATATTCATCATACAAACTAAAAATAACTTCGCCTTGCATGTCTTTTGAAAAAATAATAATAGAACAAATGAGAGTATAATTTCGGGTATAGGAGAAAATGGTGCAATTTTTCTTCTTCTTTTTGCCCCCCTCCTTTTCTTTCTCTCTTTCTTTTTATTTGATATGAAACCCTAATCCTCACATCCCTCCAATCCATTTGTACTCTCCCAAAAAAATATAAAAATAGTCATTTTCAAAGTAAACAATCTACTTTTAAGTAAGTTGGACTTGTTTCTTTACTAAACCTATTTGCTGACAGAATTTATAGTTTGTTTTAGAAAACTCATATCTCTCATATGAGCTCTTTTCAGCTATAATTTTGCAAGAAGATAGATATTTGAGTCAGGAGTCCAAAACAATTATATTTGCATTAAATAGACTTCTCTAACTCAAGATATTCAAGTTCGAATGGCCAAAAGTCAAAATTGGTAGAATGCGAGACTTGTCTTTGAAGGTTGTGATTTCTATCCTCTTTCTTTTTTTTTTCTTTTTCTTGCCATATATGTATAAAAGGGTATGGATGTTACATTTCTAATGCCACTAGAATTACTTCATTTCAACCTCTACAGCTCAAGTTTTGCATAAAACATCGATCAGACATCAAATCTGTCAATATTTGACACGACTTGGAATATAGTCTGAATTTTATCTCCAATTTACTCTTTTTTGAATCTCACATCCAAAAATACCTTCAAAACATAAAACAAATATTATCAAGACATTATATATATATATATAATGTCTTGATAATATTTGTTTTATGTTTTGAAGGTTATAATGTCTTTGATAATATTTGTTTTATGAACAAAATATTAGTTAAATATAGGTAAAACTATTGAATAATATGGTTGCATCAAATACCCCCACACTTAACTCTTGCTCGTCCTCGAGAAAGGAAAGATAAAATCAAACTTCAGGAAGACAAAAGCATAAATAAATAAAATAATTGTGATTAATCTCGTAATCTTTCATCAATGTCCAAGAGTACATGCATTATAAACAAGAATACAATCAAGAAGGGTAAAACATAATTTTTCATGAATTTATTTACATACAAACTTCAAAACTCAATTAATCATTAGGATTTAAATGAAATCTATGTCATGTCAAAGTGATAGGTCCTCTCACTAATATACACTCAAACACTCACGTGTTTAGGGCTTATGCCTTCAAATCTCTCTAATTCAATCAATGAATATGTTCTACCATAAGATTGCTCTTCAATCTCATCCTCATTACTAAAATATTACAAGCTATACGTAAATAAAAAGGTTTTACTTTTTTTTTGTAATGGGGTAAAAGAAATGAAAGCATACATGATACCTCATCAAAGCATACAAATTCACCATCTTTAAGCATCAATACTTAACTTCTTTTGATTTCAAGCTCCATAAACATAGAGTTTTCAAAACATAACGGAACAACTTTTCTTTTCTTTTTGTTTTTTTAGGATAGGTCTACCTTTGGCAACCTTGGTCATTATTTTCATCAAGTATCACTTTTTTTTCACATAATTTCCACCCATAATCTCATGAGATATCAATAAGTATATACTCCTCTAATCATTGGTTAAGAGAAAATGAAAACATATAAAAAGTTAAGGCTTATAACATCGGTAAAGAAAAGAAAAGATAAACAAGCTCAAAAGGGCTCACTAAGAGTAATATATTTTGGGTTGGATTTTTTTCTTAAGTGGTTAAAATTCCTGGTGTCTTTATCATCTTCATATACACATGTAATGTAAATATAATCTCAACAAGATATGAAGCAAGTTCTAGAGATATATATCATTGAAAGAATGCACAATAAAAAAATATAATACTGAGGGCTTAAAAACTTACATTGGTACAACACTATTAAGTCAACATGATATATTTTCAAAGTCAATCCCTAAACTAATTAAACTTTAAAATTTGGATGCATACTCATTCATTCGATTTATATTTTTATTTATCTCAACTAATTCTTGTACATAATACTCATATTCTCATAATCCAAGATGCATTGTTTAATGGCCCAAAAAGCTTTGTGTCCAAGCTCTACTAGTCGATGACATGCTTTCTTGTAAATCATCCTATAAGGTGACATCCCTAGAGGTGATTTATAAGCAATCCGATAAGCCCAAAGTGTATCACCAAATCACAGACTTCAATCTCACCGATTAGGTTGCATTACTTTTTCCAAAATAGACTTGATTTCTTAATTTCAACTGAGCCATTCGTTTGTGGATGGTAGGTTATGGAAGTCTAATGAGTCATATGGTACTTGCATAGTAATGCTTCCATTGAACGATTGCAAAAATAAGTGTTATGATCACTAATGATAGCTTTGGGGATTCCAAACTTGTCAAATATATGAGTCTAGATAAAATCTAAAACAACCTTAGCATTTTTAGTTCATGTGGCTTTTGTCTTAATCCATTTAGACACATAATCAACAACAAGAAGGATATAAAGATTACCAAAAGAAGAAGAAAATGGACCCATGAAATTAATACCCCAAACATAAAAAATTTCACTTACAAAAATATTCTTTGCATTTGATTCTTATAAGTGATATTGCCAGTTCTTTGGCATTTTTCACATGATTTATAAAAGTGATATATATCCTCAAATTCCTTTTGGGCTATTCTTTTTGCTCCAAAATGCCCACTGACACGATCAAAAGATTGATGTCTTATCCCAAGTGAAGGAGTGTCGAAGTAATAAATAACCCGGCAAGACCGGGGTCGAACCACATAGAGATTAACTATATAAATTATAAATAATAATAATAATAATAATAATAATAATAACAACAAGTTAAAGAGAATTTAGATATGAAGATTAATGTGAAGATTAAACAATGATAAAAACAGTTGTCAAGGTTAGAGGATCCACTAATGGTATTTCAAATAAGTATAATATAAACTCTTTTTATTACTCAACTAGAAACCGCACATAAAAGAGGTTCCAATCGGATGATTTGTCATTAATAACTCATTATAAATTATTAACATGATCATATTAATTATCTTATTTAAGTAATACAAAACTTTTAAATATTGTCAGGAATTCATGATGCTAACTTATGTTAACAACAAATCAAGTTCCTTTCATAGCACATGTGTAGGTTATACCATACGGTTGGCTATGAAAGTGCCAAGTATTTGTTGTACCAAGTGTTATACAACACAAATCTAGATTAACTATTTAACAAGCAAAGTATAAAGAATTAATAAGATAAAAATGATAAGACATGTTAATAACAAGTTGTTAAGGATATAAGAATTGAAGTTCATATTGAGTTTATATTATACTTATCCTAACACCATTAGTGAAACCTTTTCACGTTGACATAATAAACTTAGCTAAATATAATGAAGAAGAGAAACATAAATAAACAAGAGGAGAACATGATTATATAAGTATAGTAAAGGAAATGAAAGGCATAAACAAGAGATTAATTAAACTATAACATGAAATAAAACTAGAACATTAAAACTACAAAGAAAGAAAGCAAGTAAGGAAATGATCTTGATCTAAAAATCAAGATGCCTAAATGCATGGTAAATGCCTCCTTTTATAGGCTAAAATTCAGAACTATTGATTTGATGACTAATTGTTGAGTGGGTGGCCAACTCTTGACTTGGTAACAATTCTTATCTTCTTATTTGTAGAAAATATCATTGCTAACATCAGAATTTGAGCAGATAGTCTTCATGAAAGTTCTGGAAAATTGTCTCAACTTTCTAACAAAACAAGAATAGATGTATTTGGACTCTTAGAACTCGAGATATGGGTTGAACACTGAATAGTATCTGGGTTGTATGACAGATTCTGACTTTTCTGTTATTGCTACAATTTAAACTTGAAAACGGTCCTTTTGAATCTTGGACTATTCATGAACGTTTTAGGCTTATGTCTTAGCTTTCCATACATATAAACCAAACCTAAATCCAAGTTCTACAGCTCCAGTTATGATCCAATAACCAAATGGTGTTCCAGTTTGGATTGAACCAGCATCTCTTTTTTAAGCTTAGCCCTCTCTTTCTCTTCTCAATTTCAATAGTTAAACTCATCGATCAATCCTTTGATTTATGTGATAGGCCTACATTTAAGATGAATATTTACCATGAATTAAAGGTATCTTATATTATTAGACATGTTATTATAAAACATGCTCTAGTTAAGGAGTTATTATACTTTTTTGAAATACCATTAGTGGATCCTCTAACCTTGATAATTATTTTATCCTTGTTTAATCTTTATATCAATATCACATCTCAAAGCTCTCTTCAACTCCTTTTATGTTATTATCTATTTTTTTATTTATAGTTTATACAGTTAACCTCCTTGTGGTTTGACCCCGGTCTTGCTGGGTTATTTATTACTTCGACACTCCTACACTTAGGAGAAGACATCAAATCTTTGGTTGTGTCAATAAGCTAACCAGGATGTATGTAAATGAGGTTGTTAGATATCATGGTATTCTAATTTCCATAGTGTCAGACAGAGACCCACGATTTACTTCTAAATTACAGCCCAACTTTTAAAATTTCTTGGGAATAAGACTGAAATTGAGCACACCTTACCATCCAAAAATAGATGATCAATCAGAAAGGACCATCCAGATACTAGAAGACCTATTGAGGGTGTGCATTATAGAATTTGAAGGACATTAGAAAGACCATTTGCCCTTGGTGGAGTTCACTTACAATAACAGTTATCATGCCACTATTGATATGGCATCATATGAGGCCTTGTACAAGAGAAAATGTTGTAGGAATGTGTTGGGATGAAATTAGAGAAAGGAAACTATTGAGACCGGAACATGTTCAAATCACCACTAATAAGGTGAAAGTAATAAGAAAAAGAATAAATGAAGCTCTTGATAGGTAAAAAAGTTATGTCGATATTAGGAGGGGACGCCTTGAGTTCTCAATGGAAGACAAGGTATTCTTGAAGGTAGCATAAGGGGAACATATTTTCTGATTTGGAATGAAGGGAAAACTCATCCCGTGGTACATTAGCCCATTTGAGATCTTGGAGAGGATTGGGCATGTGGCTTACCTATTAAGGTTACCTCCTTATTTGGAGAAAATACACAACTTATTCCATGTGTCGTTACTATGAAAAGCATAAATTGATCCATCGTGACTTCTGCCACAAGTTCTGATAGAAATAAGAGAAGATTTGACATTGGAAGTGAAGCAGGTGAAGATCTTAGATCGAAGTGAGAAGGAACTAAGAAACAAAAAAGTTTCGCTAGTAAAAATACTTTGGAGGAACTCACAATTTGAAGAATAAACGTGGGAGAGGGAGTCAGAAATAAGAAGAAAGCGTCCTGAAGTGTTCTCTACCACATGTACGTCTTTTGAAATATCAGTGATGAAATTTCTGAAGGGAAGGAAAATGTAAGCGCCTATAAAATAAATGCATGAAATTAAGTAAATAAAAAAGAACCCATTAGTGAAATATGAAAGTTTTAGCTTCAAGTATGAAATACACATAAGTGAATAAGGAGAAATTAAGGCCTAATATGGGAAAGACAAGGGATAAGAGGATTAAATTGAAAAGGCATGAACAAGTGAGGGGTAAAAACAAAAAACAATTGAGAAAAACTCGTCAACCTTAGGAAGAAGAGACTGGCTAACGACAAAAAAAAAAGTCATTTTTCTCTTTAGCACCTTCTCTCAAAGAGCAGTTACAGAAAACACATGCAAGCAAATCCATGATATAAAATAAGGGGTTTGAGTGAAGATTTAAACACCAAAAACAAAATAAATTGAGGGAGAAAAAGAGAAGAGGTTGGTGGCAGTAGAGGGGAGATAAAGAGAGGCCAAAACATTTGAGGGAGAAGGAGTATTGAGGAGCAAAAAACACAGCTAGGACAAATCTAAAACCTACCTAGACCAATTTCTAATACCTTGGGTAAGTTTTATACAAAAATACTAATTCTTATATTAGGGTTCTTGAGGGATTTGTTTTGGGGTGGATAGAAAGTGAGGATATATTGTAAAGATGAGGGTGAAGAAGACTTGATAATATTTTCAAAATATTGAAGAATAAGATTAGTTAAAAAAGGCTTGAAGCCTCTGGCTAGACATGAACAAAATGATGGGGAAAAACTTTTTGATGTTGAATTATGCATGCCTATTAAAATAACAAGTGTAAGGTCATACAAGAAACTATGATGTGTTAAAACCTAAACATATAAACAAATTCATATGGTGGATGCTTTTGTGAAGTTTAATTTTGAATGTGTAAGATCTCAAGAATGATCATTTTTATGGAAATAACATGTTTTTTATACAATGATGATAAAAAGAAGGGAAGGATTGGTTGTGTGTTAGACCTACAAAACCAAAGATCTAGACAGTATTTCTAACTAACTTGTGACTAGAAATTTGACTAGTTTAAGGCTGAATTTGGGATATTATCCATCATGAAAGTTGTATATTTGAGTGTTAGCTTTTTTATGGGACTCAATTAACCCAAATTGGAGTTATAGAACTCTAGATATAGGTAAAAACATGAAGACAAGTAAAGTTGGGAACTACTGGACATCATGTACATCAAACCTTAAACCGAAAATTGAGACTTACAACTAAGGAAATTTAGGGTAGGTGTTCTAATGGAAAATGTGGTTAGTAATGTTATCTTTTTCAGGAAACAAACCTTATCCTAATTAGAGTTATAAAACTCCAAATATAGATAAAACATAAGAGAAGGGTCAGGTTGTATGTAACACCCTCAAATTATGATGTCATGAAATCTCAATCATTTCTTTACTAATATCAAGTATTGAATAAAATGTCTAAGATTGTGGGATTTTTTTTTTGAAAATTTCGGCAGAGTTTCCTTTGTTTCTGATGTTACCAAGTTATCGACTATACTTCATTCAATCACAATACTCAAAACTTCCATTTTGATCCAACCATCCTGGATCATATCTCATCTCATCATACAATATTCCACATAACTATACTTCATTGTATTTTCTCAAACTTACATCATCAACATATAAAACATTAATTACAAACAATTATAAATTCAAAAGATTCATATTGAACTAATTATTACATTAACATGCATCCATCTTTTAAACATGCATGATTATATTTACTAAATATTCTTTTCGAGTAGTTTAATAATATTAATTCCTTACTCATACTTTTTAAATATATAAGTACCAAAAGCAAACATCTTCATGACACATATATTACAATCTACGTATAAAACAAATTACATATAAAACAAATATATTACATCCCACAAAATAAACAGATTAAAACACAAAGCCTATATCTAACGCTCTGCATCACCTCGTGAACAACCTGTCTATATAACATTAATAAGAAATAAGAAAGATAGCACATTAAAAATGATAAAGCTATTATGTTCACAAGTTTTCAAAATATATCAACATTAATAACCCATTTATAATTTATTAATCTTATACTTATAAGACCTTTGTAACCAACACTCATTGCTTAATTTTTTTTTATTTGGTAATTCATAAATTCTACCTCAAACCCGACTAACCCTCTTAAATGGCCAATAATCAAATCGGTAATTCCATACGAATTACCCAACATCCGGCTTTTCTCTATCAATAGCCAATATAACCAGTAATTCATATATTCTTTATAATAGCCAATCTAATCAGTAATTTCATACGAATTACCCAATATCCAGCTATTCTCTATCAATAGTCAATATATAATCGGTAATTCCATACGAATTACCCAACATCCGGCTATTCTTTATAATAGCCAATATAACCGGTAATTCCATACGAATTACCCAACATCCGGTAATTCCATACGAATTACCCAACATCTGGCTATTCTCTATAATAGCCACTCTAACCGGTAATTCCATACGAATTACCCAACATCCGGCTATTCTTTATAATAGCCAATCTAACCGGTAACTCCATACAAACTAGTAATTCCATACTATTCTATACTAACCGGTAATTCATGCTAATCAACCAATAATTCCATACGAACCGGTAATTCTATACGAACCGGTAATTCATACTAACCAACCAGTAATTCCATACTAACCGGTAATTATATACTAATTGCCCGACATCCCCATTATAATACCAACAGTTTCTTCTTCTACTTCTTCCATATCAACATGTCATAAACAACTCATAACTAATAATGAAACTTTGAATTTTAAAGAAAGAGATGAATCACCCACCATCTGCTCATGATGGCCCAACTTCTCCTGCCTGATGCCCTACTCCCAAAACAACTCCTGAATAAATCAAATTGCACTACATTATTATTTCTCCTACGTGCCTAAATTTGAAGCATGTAATATTTTTTTTTATTTTATTGGGGTTTACACCAAAATTTTCATTCATTTATCACTTCATTTTCAACATATAGTTTTAATCAATTTTCTTCTTTTAATTCACTTAAAGAATTCTCCTATGAACTATTCCACCATTTATTTATTCCTTCTTTTCACATTCTCATGATGTTTCTTCACTTGTTCATATTTTGAATACTTCAAATAAGATAAAGAATATCATTTCTCAAACATAAAACAATCAAAACCTCATCCCCATATTTCCTCATCCTTAATTACAAGTTCTTTTCTTCAAAATTATTCAATTTCTTTCTTAATTGCTACTTACATTCACTATTTCTATACTATTCTATCTCAATTCCATCATGTTTACTACTTTTCTCAAAACCCCCAAATTCTCATAAGAACCCTAATTTAACAAAAATCAAGAATATAAGAAATTAAATCAAATTTAATTGTCATTGTTTGATAACTTACTCAAATAAACCCAAAAACACTTCATTCAAGTAAGAATCTAAATTTTTCATGCTTACCGAGCTAAGTTCTCCCAACTTTTCTTCTCCTCCTAGTGTGGCCAGCCCTCCTCACCTTTTTTATATTTTCCTTCACTTGATTCTTCCTTAATTTAATGTTCTAAGTCTTTCAATCTTATAAGTTTCAAAGCTCTCTCTCACTTTTTCTTATTTTTCTCTTGATTTCTCACGTTCTTCTCTTATTATTTTTTTCTTTCCACTTTTGTTACTGCCCAGTTGGCAGTTCATAATAGAAAAGGGGCTGCCTTGTTTTAGTTTTAATGGAAAATTATCATTTTACCCTTAATGAGTCTTTTTGCTTCCATTTGACGGTCCTTATTCTTTGCTAGCACTACCGAGCTCCGTTCATCCTAAAATATTAACCAGATTTTATTCAATATATTTTAAGGTTCTTCATAAAATTTCAGCTCAATCTGATGGCCGGATTTAAAATCACGCCAATAACGTAAGACTAGTCAAATTGTGATTTTTCATCAAATTTTCCGAATTTCTCTAAAAATTGTGAAATTTTAACCCAAGCTAAGGCATCATATTAGAAGGCTCCACATGAATTTTTAGAATTTTTTGATAACCTGATCGAGAGTTATGAATTTTTTCTTTTGTTCTACATGAAATTAGTCAATTTATAATTTTTCGCCTAGAGGTTTTACATTGTATGTTATAGGATAGACCTATATGTTATTGTATTTTGACAAATTTAAGTGTAAATGGAAAAATTGGTTTTACCCCTCTTCATCAAAGTTGTGTATTTGTGTCTTAGCTTACTAAAGAAATAAACTCCAAATAAAATTGAGTTATACAACACTAGTGGGGAGAGAAACATTAAATAGTGTTCTAGTGCATTGTCATGCATTGTTAAACATAGTGAGTTTTAATATGAAGTTAAAAGAAGTGTTTCTTGTATGAAGAAGGAGTATGTAAATTTTTAAAAAATGTACTGACATATTCACTCGACCGGAGAAAGAGGTAAGTAAAATCTTGCTTACAACTTATGAGGTTAAATTTAAACTTTTGGTTGTAATTATGAATGCTAAGTATAAAAGTAATGTGGATGAATCATAAATATGATGTGAAATTAATGTAATTGAGTTGCTTTCGCAATTAATGAAAACCAATGTTGGGATCATTTCTAAAATTTTCATAAACCAATGAATTTAAGTTGCTTTCACGATGAGTGAAAGCCAATGTTAGGATCGTTTTCAAAGTTTTCAAAAACTAATGAATTTGAGTTGCTTTTGCAATGAACGAAAGCCAATGTTAAGATCGTTTCCAAAGATTTTGGAAACCAATGAATTTGAATTACTTTTAGATGAATGCCAATGTTGAGGTCGTTTAGAAGTTCTCAAAAACCAAATGAAATTGGGTTACTTTCATAATGAGAGAAAGCTAATGTTGAAATCATTTTTGAAGTTTTTCCAGAAACCAATGTGATGAGGTTGTTTTTGCAATGAGCAAAAACCAATGTTAGGACCATTACTGAAGTTTTCAAAAACCATGTAATTGAGGTTGTTCTTGAAATATACAAAAGCTCAATAATTGGAATGTTCTTCCTAGATTGGTAGAAATCAATAGTGGGAGATGGGTTGTCGAAATAAAACTAGTATGGCGAAGTCATCACAAATTTTTTATGATTAAGTATGTTCTAGTTGTTTTATGAATGCATGTGTAATTGTAACAATCATTCATAAAATCTTTCATAGGATTGGATAGGAATAATAAGAACCCTCGTCATCATATATACTTAAGAGTAAAATTGTGTTTGAAATTTGAATTTATGCTTAATTAATCTTTGTTGTAGGACTTTCGTGTATTGGTGGACTAAATAATTAGGCAGAAGACGAACTCCAGGATTTTAGAACTTTTTTTATGCATGTAATTAATTTTGTAAACTAAACTAAAAACTCTTTTCGTTTCTTTTTTTTTTCTTGATTACATTGTCCTATCTATGTTGGATTTATGTAATGAAATACTTAAGTATAATATTTTATGTAAGATGACATTTATGTACTTTCCATAGAAATTTCCATGATTATTTAGATTATGCTCCTCTATCTATATATATCTCAAGATCAATATATGTGATGTAACATGTTCCTTTCCTAACAATTGTTTATAGTTACATTCTTGTAAATGAATATGTTTTCGAAAGGCATATTGACACGATCAAAGAGTTGATGTCTTATCCCAAGTGCAGGAGTGTCACAGTAATAAATAACCCGGCAAGACCGGGGTCGAACCACAGAGAGGTTAATTGTATAAATTATAATTAATAAAACAACAACAACAACAACAACAACAACAACAACAATAACAACAATAATAGTAACAGTAACAATAATATTAATAGTAATAGTAATAATAATAATACTCAGTACGTGGCGTTGTTATACCTGAGAATGATCTCAAAGATCGGGTCACAGGTTT